>Ga0222662_1000967_pt1 | contig 16862 bp, 15 predicted proteins | sample AntAcemetagen600_FD_179821 | JGI IMG/M metagenome (GOLD analysis project Ga0222662, IMG submission 179821) | Saline water microbial communities from Ace Lake, Antarctica - #600 | ecosystem: Environmental > Aquatic > Non-marine Saline and Alkaline > Saline | place: Antarctica: Ace Lake...
GGTGATTAATGATTCATTTAAGATCTAGCGTATATACTAGACTTTAGTCAAGCAGTAAACTCTTCTTAAAAAGTAGATTCTAAAGGAAAAATACTAGATCCAGACTCTAGTAAAACCAATCTCGAGGCATGGGGCAACGCCCCATGAAATCGGATATCAAAAAAAGAGCCCTGAAGGGGCGGCCCCAAAAACCTCCGTCTTAACCTCTTAACTTCTTAACCTCTTTAACCCCGGCCGGCAAAATTCTTCTCGCCCCTCCGCTGCACCGTAATTAGAACCACGCTCGTGTTTTCACCGATCCCCGTTACCGTCCGCAGCTTCGGGCTCCTCGCCCTCAACGTCGAATACATGAACGGAAAATTCGCCGGAGATTGGAACGAACGACGACACCAAACTGGATCGATTTCATTTTAGAGCTGATTCGATGAAGCCCGCAAAACGCCTCCTACTCCTGACTCTCGTAGTCGGCGCCATTGGCGTCTTTACCGGGAACCGAATCGGCTATTCGTCCATCTGCACTCGTTGCTTGGAGCAAAGAAGGGGGAAAGAGGTTATGATCTTCGGCCAACGAATTCATCATCACCAAGAACCGATGGATAGGAACTCCAGGGTGATCGAATATCTCGGCTGGCCTTCCATCCCCATGGGCAGGACAGAAACCTTCGCTCTTATTCTCGGGCAACCCTGCCAGCACCAATTCAAGCGAACGGGCTTCGGCCGCAGTGGAATTATTCTCGGCGGTATCGCCTGCGGGTTCTATGCCGAAGGACCTTTTTTTAAGCCAAGACTTTACGCAATGTCGGCATTGGACCTTCTCTACCAAAGAATTCCCGATCTCCAGCTGACACGGGAAACCTACGCGGCCATCGACCGGCTCTACCCCGTCGATTCTCCTCAATACCGGGCACACCTCGATGAGGGGTATTACGAAAAAAGCCGACTCTTCTTACCACTGAACCTAATCGAATTCCGTGAACAGTGGGAAGAGTTTTTAAAGGTCCTACATTCGGACGTCGATCAGCCTTCACCGCCCTTTTTTGAGGATCCGACGTTTCTCGAGACGGCCCTCGAATCGCCCGTTCCGGTAGTCCGTCAAACTGCTGCCAACTTACTGACGGCCCCACTCGAAAAGACACCTGCAAAAGTTCTCGCACTGATGCTGGAAAATCAAGATCCGGAGGTGGTCGAACAGGTGACATCTCATATTCTGGCCAATAAACGGTTTGATTTGTTCGGTCCGATGCTTCGTTCACAGCCCCGAGCTCTACGATCATCCTGGTACAGAAACTTCGACTCCGGGGACTTGGAGCGGCTCTTCTCGCAAAAAGACCCGGTTGTGGATACTTTTGCCTACAAGGTCGTCTCCACAAACCTCCAAATGGAGATGCTGCCCCAAGCGCTCCGACGAATGAACGAGCATGAGTCGCCGCAAGGAAGAGCAGCAATCGAAACGCTGCTTGAAGGTCCCAACCCGCTTAACGGAGGCGAGGACGCCTGGACCCGTATCAAGATTTTGGAACTACCGATGGACGAAGTTATTGAAATTATCGAAGTCGGAACGGCTCCCGGGCAAAAAGACCCGCGCAAGTGGGACTTTCTAAACGCCGTCAAAACACTCGCTCTAGAAGGAAGCGATGAGGATTGGGAATTTCTTCAATCGATCTACATCCGAGAGGTTTCTCGTGGTGTCAACGAGACATACGGAGCCGTGATGGCGAAGGCCTTGATGCAGCTGGATCCGTCACGCACACGCGCTTTTCTTGTCGAAGAATTAATGCAGAGCGACGACCATCATCGCCAATCCGCTGCATTGGCCGGAATGGGATTAATCGCCGATCCATATTTCGAACCGGTCGTTGTGCAATTCAGAGACAATCCACCAGAGGCGTCCTCAGAAAACCCTTACCCGGCTGAATCGATATTCAAGAATCCCCATTACGCCCGATACCTCGATTACGCACTTCACCGTTCTTCAGGGATTCATCATTGGCGCCTAATCAAGGACTCCAACCAGCAGTTCATCATAGATACAAGTTCGAGGGGCCCGTAGAAGATCACTCCTTCCCACGAAGCCCAAGTACCGGAGGGGGTCCGCTTACGAGGACCTCCGGCCGGTAAAAATAATCGCAAATTCCTCTCGCCCCACCCCCGCCCCGCAATTACAACGACTCCTCCCGTGCTTCAAACGATCCCCGTTCTTACTCGCTGCTTCGCGCTCCTTTGCCAAGGCTCGGACAACAAAATGCAGAACGATAAGCTCGGCGAATCCAGCAGCCTCGCAGCCACCTACGGCACCGAGAAAATGGCACCGTAGGCCCGGTCGAGAGCCTTTTGCGGGATATGAATTTTCTAGCCCTGCTGGTCGTCGACTTTCTGCCGACGGACATGAACTCCGACGATGGGATGGTGAAGTTTCCCACGGACGAAGAACTGAAGAAGCTCCTTGAGGCCGAAGTTGGAGGAGAGCGGTGAGAAACCTTGTCAAAATTCAAGACCTGCCGTCTCTTTGGGTCTCCTGTTGGCATTCTGACATTCTCGACGAGCGACGCACGAAGATTGAGTTGGGTGAAGCCGAATTAGTGTCTTTGGACGAAGCAAAGAGAATTTTGCGCGAATGATCCTCTCGACATTGGACCGATCTGGCTTAATTTCCTCCAGACAGTGTCATGAAAATCTTTGCCATTGGCATATAGGCATCTTTAAAGGAATTCACCTCATCAACACTTGGGATTGGTGCACCTAAAAGCATTTCCGAATACAGTGGAGCTAGAACAAACTCGTACATCTCTTTTGCTTTGATTTTTTCCCGTTCAAGTAAGGCATGATCAATGAGGGCCGCCATTCGTTCATTCAGCTCTTTGTTTTCTTTTTCAAGAGACTGCACTTTTTCCCACAGAAATTCGATTTTCTCATCCTCAGAAAGCTCACTGAAGTCTTTCGCACCTACAAAACTTGTAAATATAATCAGAAGGGAGAGTAATATTATTTTCTTCATAATTCCTGAAATTAAATCTTTCGAAAATTCTGCTTGCCAGCCCTGTTTAAGTCAAACTTCGACCTTCCTGTGACTATTGAAAGCAATTAGGCGGTAGCGAGGTAAACGGACTGGTTTTGATCGGGATACTTTTCGAGGACATGCTGGAAAATCGCGCCGCATTTCTGCTCGAAGAGATCTGCGGTGTAATTTTCGGGAAGTCCGGCATCCAGCATCTTCTCAATCTCCACGCGCACCTTCGCCCGCGTGGTCCTTTTGTTTCGCCAGGCTAGAACGAGAAGCTCAGTTTTTAGTTTTGCCAGCATATCTTTGCAGACCTTCTTGATCGTCTCGACCTCCCGGGGATCGAGATCCGGACCCGGGCGTGTAAGGATGTCGAAAACCGCTAGCTCTTCTTCCGAGATCTGTTCGCGCACGTGCCGTGATTCCTCATCGTTCAGGTCGCGGCTGAGCGAAACGAGCTCCTTGAAGAATTGTTCAATGCTCAGGGCTCCACTGTTGTATTCCTCAATCATCTTTTGAAATCGGTCGAGAAAGTCGTAGCGGGTGGCGTTCAAACGAATCATTTTGTTCAGCTTCCGCTCGATCAGGGCCCGCAGTTGCTGGGACTCGGTGTTCTTCGTCTTACTCTTGGCGAACTTCTTCTCCAGCACCTCAAAATCGATCTGGCCCAGGTCGACCGTTTTGCCCTTTTTCCCCGGTTCAACATGCGGTTCCGCGACAATCGCACCATCAAGAGTCTTCTCGATCTCTCCGAGCACTTCTGTAATGTTAACTGGGTCCTTGGTCGCCCGTACCGCTTTGGCAAGTTCGGCGATCACCTGCGCCTTCGGCGCGAGCGTTGGGATAATTGGATCCGGCATCACAGCCTTGTAGAGCTTTTCGATATCCCGCGCATTGGCGAGAAACTCGTCCTTCACCGGATCGGTCTTCACCAACTGCTCGACCGCCCCGACAAAATGCTTAGCGGGTTCATTCGTCACCGCATCCAGATCGACGTTCTGCTTCCGGCAGAACTCCTTCACCTGCTCCAGGGCGATCTTCAGGGCCTCGATCAACTCGGTCTTGTTCTTCACCGGCATCTCACCGCCGCCCTTGCCGGAACCGTAGATCGCCAGCGCTTTCTCCAGCTCCTCAAAGACATTGGCGTAGTCCACGATCAGGCCGTTAACCTTGTCGCCATAGACCCGGTTCGCCCGGGCGATGGTCTGCATCAGGGTGTGCCCGCGCATCGGCTTGTCGAGGTAGAGCGTCGAGCAGCTAGGCGCGTCGAAGCCCGTCAACCACATCGCACACACGAAGACCAAGCGGAACGGATCGTCCGGATCCTTGAACTTCGTCTCCATGTCCTCTTTTACCATCCGCTCGCGATGCGGCAGAATGTTGAGACCCTTTTCTTTCATCTCGGAAATCTCGCTCTGCCCCGGCGATACCACTACGGCCATGTCCGTCTCCTGCATATTGCGGAACCGTTCATTCAGAACCATGTACTGTGCTTGATGCGGATTCATGGCTTGCAGCGCTGCTAACAGCCGCGCCTTCTCCGCCTCCCACTCGACGCGCACTTTCGCATACATTTTCAGCGTGGTCAGCTTGTCGATCGACACAACCATCGCCTTTCCCTGATACCCGCGGTCGAGGAAATGGTGAACGATGTCTTTTGCCACCACGTCGAGCCGCTCCTCGCGGGTGATCAGGTGATAGCGCTTCCCAAGCACCTTCTTGAGTTTCTCCTCCTGATCGACATCCAGCCCGGCCTCGTCGATCACCTGATAAATCTCCTCGTTCAGCTCAGGGTTCGTGATCTCCAGCTCGGGGGTCCGATTCTCGTAGTAGAGCGGCACGGTCGCCCCGTCCTCCACGCTTTGCTTAAAGTCGTAGATACTCACGTAGTCACCGAAGACATCCCGCGTCCTCTCCTCGCCAACCATGAGTGGTGTCCCGGTGAAGGCCACGAACTTCGCGTTCGGCAAGGCCGTCCTCATATTCATCGCCAGCGTGTCGTATTGACTGCGGTGCGCCTCGTCGGTCAGGACAATGATGTCGTCCCGCTCACTGAGCACTGGATGCAAGGTTCCCGGATCGGTGCGGAACTTATGGATCAGGGTAAAGACATAGCGGTGATCTTCGCCCAGCAGCTTTCGCAAGTGGCTGGTGCTCGTCGCCTGGCACAGCTCGCTCGCCGCCCCGCAGGTCGAAAATGTCCGGTAGATTTGGGTGTCCAGCTCAGCTCGGTCAGTGATTACGACGAAGGTCCAGTTCCCCTCCAGCTTGCGGAAGACCTTCTCCGCGAAGAAAACCATCGAGTAGCTCTTGCCACTTCCCTGCGTGTGCCAGAAGACCCCTATTCGGTTGTTCGTTGAACTGGATCTAGATCCCCCATTAGAACCCTCACCCCCAACCCCTCTCCCAGAGGTAGAGGGGAGTGCTTTGGCGATTTTCATCAATACAGCCTCGGTTTCGTCGCGAACCATCGCATTCGGAAACCGAAGCACCTTCAGATTTTGCGAGCGAAAGTAGGCATCGCGCTTCTTGTCGTGCGCCTTCGCCTTGTCAGATTCATGCACCTCACCATCACATTCCACTACCAGTGAAGCTTCATGACAGTAGAAGTCACAGATGTATCCCCCAAACTGATGCTGCCTCCTGAACTTTGAACCTTCCAGCTGCCGACCTCTCAACAATTCCCAAAGTATTTCCTCCGCCGGAGTTTGCTTCTCACGCAACTCCCGTGCTCTCTCCACCAATCCCGCAAACATCAATCCACCTCGATAATGCCGCCTCTCTTCCTCCCTCTCCTCATGGGAGAGGCCTGGGGTGAGGGTGCGGCGCAACGCCACAACCGCCCGATTTACGCCGAGGTATTGATGATTCCGTGCCACCAACTTCCCGACCGCTCCCTTGCTCTCCGAGAAGCGGGTAAAATTTTCCACTAGGTCCAACAGACGCCTCTTTTCGCAGGTGCCGTGCAGGAGAGTGTTAAGCGAAATGTCGGGCGACTCTTCCTCGTCCGCGACCTTCTTCCAATCTCCAAAGTGCTCCCACTCCGCCGTCAAGCTGCCGATCTTGCTTTGCACCCCGTTCGAGACCAGCACGAAGCCGTTGTAGTGGAAAAGCTGCGGGATCGTCTCCTTGTAGTCGGCCAGGTTCTTGTCAAAGGCTTCCCTCACGTTCACCCCCGGCTTCTTCAGTTCGATCAACACCAGCGGCAGCCCGTTCACAAATCCGATCAGGTCCGTCCGCCGTGTATAGAGATCGCCGGAAATCCAGAACTGCGAGACCAGCAGAAAATCGTTCGCCGCCGCATCCTCCCAATCGACGACCCGCACGACCTCAACCCGCTGCCCGCCCCGATCAGGATCCGGGATCGTCACCTTCACCCCGCCGCGCAACAGCTTGTCGATCTCCCGATTCCCCTCTACCAGACTCAAAGCCGAGCGGTCCCGCGTCAGCTCCTCGACCGCCGCATCCAACGCCTCGGCGGGGAGCTGGGGATTCAGCTTCGCAAGCATCGGCCGCAACCGTGAAACCAAAACCACCTCCCGCTTCGTTTCCCGTTCAAGCGAACTTTTCCCCGCTGCCCACTCATCATAGGCGTTCACTGAGTCCCAGCCCAACTCGTGCTCCAGCAATTGGATCGCCGGTTGCTCGATCAGGTGGTCTTCGGTGAAATCACTCATGATTTCTTTTCGATTTCGTCCAGAAATTGACTGACCAGCTCGAAAGACCGACGTGCTTGTATCTCCCGAGTATCAAGATCGGGCTCGTTGTGAAATTCGACCACCTGCGTGGGACCGTAGGAATCCACCGACTCGAACTTCTCCCGAAGAAATCCAATCGCTTTCCAGACATCTTCGTCTTCCTTCCGAGTCGACCAACCCTCCGCTAACTCGGCAATCCCACCGGCGTAGTGATCGAGGCAGTAGCAAATGTCGTAGGCATCTTTCGGCTTATCGCGCCCATTGAGCGCGAAGGCCTTCATTACGAGAAAATCCGGCACCGATGCGATTTGCAGTGATACCGTGTTCGATGCACCGCTTACCATCTGCCCCTTCAATTTTTGAGAAAGTGGACTGTAGAATGCCGCTGCGCAGCCATCCGCCTTGAGCACCCGGAACCCTTCGATCAATTTCGGTTCGTTTTTCTGGGTCCTGACCTCTTTTGGCGCGAGAAACTCGACCTCGACCATTACCTTAGCCCCGCCGTCTTTCAGATCCACCTCGGTTACGAACTGAAAGTCCTTGTCGCCCTGCCAATATCGCCTCGTGTTGAGCAACAATTTCAGCATTTCTGCATAGCGACCCTCGTCCAGCTTGAATGCATCGAGCGCCAGATCCACATCAATGCTCCCGACATGCGGCTCCTGCTCGTTGCCAATCACCAGATCGGGAACCCATCCGCCCACCAAAACCAGACAATCCTCAAACGATGCCAGTACCTGCATCACATCGACGATCACCCGTTTGGCCGCCACCACTTGCCGCGGTGCGTAGTCTTCCGCGAGACGCGGTTCTTCAGACATCGTTATCTCCTTTCCATCCAGGTTTCAGGCACCGTTCCAGGACCCCCTCCGCCGCTTCTTCGCCTCTTCCTCCGACGCTCATGAGATCCAGCCAGGTTTGAACCGGGTTCGTTCGACCGAGCTCCCAAGGCTCTCCGGAACGATTTTTGTAGAAGACCCCGTCATCTTCCGGAATCAATACCACGAGATTCGCGCCGCTGTCGACACGCTTGGCTCCGACAATCCTCTCGAAATCATCGAGAGCCGCATCGTTTACATAGAGCCAGGTTTTGTTCTGGCGCACGTTCGGGGCATCCAGTTCCGCCGCAGAGAAAACGGCATAGGCCGCTTCCCCTTCCGACCTCATCAAGTCTGATAACATCTGCGCCAGTGACTTTCCTTTCAAAAGGGTGAAGTAGGAGACCCGTCGATGCCGGTCGAAGCGGTACTCCTTTTCCCAGACTTGGAGGAGGCCGACCGGGTTCGAGACGAAGAAGCGACCATCGTCTTCGAGAGTCAGCCAGGCCTCCTCGCGCAGATGAGTGACGACCTTGCTCACCAGGCCCGTGCTGACACTCGGTTCGCAGGCCTTCCGTAGATCCGTTTGGGTCCAACGCCGGTTCACCGGTTCCGTCATCAGGAGGGCACGCAGAACGCGCGCCGAGGCTGCGGTGCCGAGATTTGCTTTGGGCTTCGGACGATGATGGACCGGTTTGTTTCCTGTTCTCTCGATATAGACCGACCCGGGCACCACCAGCCGGCAATTTCCCGCGAGATCATACCAACTCCAACCGTGTTCGCTGCAGAGTTCAGCCATCCGGGGCGAGATATAAGGGGCCGCCAGAACCGGGATCCGGGTCTCTTTTGTTCCATCCTTTGAAACCCGATTACGGAGGTTGACGAAAGGAAACTGTGACGGACGGGGGAGATCCTTGCACTCCACCCACAATTCTACCGTATCGCCGTTACCTGGGATCGTGAGCTGCGCCGAGATGTCAAAAGCCCGATCCGATGCCGCTGGATTCCGCCAAACCTTCGCCTCGCCACCGATTCCAGGAACGCCCTCTAGAATCGAGAGCAGCTGTTTCTCCAGCTTGCGCTCGAGTAACTCAGGTTCTCTGTTCACGGAATTAACCATATTCACGCAATCATGATGAGGCCGTTTCCGTGAAAATCAAGGCTATTCACGATTTTAGATATTTCACGCAATCGTGAAACTGTTAATATCATGAATATAGCGCACTAAACTGCCCGATTTCACCGGACGGTGAAAACACCTCAAACCGTGAAAACATCGAACTACCCGGCATTTCGTCCGCATATATTGAGACAAAAAGGATATCAGTTGAAACGATGGGGGTCCCATCCTTCATTTCCTCGAACCCCTACTCTATTGGCCTTAGGTCAATCAGAACATGAGTTGTCCGCTCTCGGCCATTTCGGAAAAGCACGGTTGTTTTCTCGAGCTCTGCAATGCACTGCTGATTAAAAAAGTCACTACTCAGTGCGGCAACCTGATCCGCCGTTAGGTCTTCTTGCACTTTTCCACTGATTTTGTGCCCGTGCTCGTCCAAGAAATCGAACTTCCATGACTCCAGCAAAACTCCCTTAAAGACACCCCTCACCTCAATGGTGGCCGTTTGGGATATCGTCGCGGCTACCCGTTCGAATGCTTCGCTGGCCCTGATAGGATCCATTGTGCATCGATAGTCTCCCGATTCGAGCCGCAGCCCCGCTTTACCTTTTGCCACCACCTCCAAAAACTGCCTCAGATTCTGAATAACCCGAGGGGCGGTTTCGTTCAGTTCAGCCGCGAAATCTTCATCACTTGCCGCCGCGGATTCGACCAATCTCGATACGTGCGAGAGTGTATCTCCGAGTTGATCCTCCTCAAATATCTCATCGTTATCCGCCTTCGTGAGTTCAAGTCCAAATGATCCACGGGGTAGCGCGGTTAGAAGTAGCCGCGAATCGGCCTCACCAACGCGTCTGCCCCGGGCTCCGACCACTCCGTGAAACCGATCGGCATAATCCGCCATGACCATACTCTGGAAAGGCTCAAGGACCCTTCCTGCAAAAGATGCGTCAATACCCTCGGAGCCTTGCACGGGCTCTCCCGAGAAAAATAAAACGGTCCGCGCTTCTTTGCCTCCAAGCGGAATGGTTCCTATTTCAGCCTCCAACTCCTGCTCCCGCTCGGTGAATGCTCTCGCCATCAACGGGTGATCCGCCGCCAAATCCCGCATTCGCCTGGTATCGGCCAGGAGTGCGCTTAGCTTTTCACGTTGAGTGCGGAAGGTCATTTTCTAGCTTTTTTTAAGTTTTTCAGCTGCCAAAGTATCGACGGAATCAGTGTCGAGGTCAATTCTGAGCATGCCCTTCCAAACTCCCTGTCGGTTGTGGGAGAAAAGCTGAGCCCAATAGCGTGACCACTCGACCGTTTTTGCCGGATCGTGGCTGGCGTCGAATGGATAATGATCAACCCTGAAGGTGGCTTTCGACTGAACAGGGCTTATAAATTCCGGAAATCTTTTCGCGAGAGCCGTCTGAAACGCCATGTCGTATCCCCAGTAGATCGTCACCAAATCCAAGTCTGCGGGAGGACGCCCCTCCCGGGTTTCGATATCCTCTAAGAAGCTTCCATCCAACCATTGAAACCCCTGGCGCAACCCTTCCGATCTGAGTCGGATTCGGAACTGTAGAAAACCGTCGAGGATTACCTTGCGTTCCGGACTAGTCGCAAACCTCTCCACCAAGTCGACCGCACTGCATGGATAGGGTGACAGGTCGGTAGGCAAGATTGGGTTTCCACGGTGCGGCGGTAGAACCAAATTATGATCAAAGTCAGGAATGGTGGCCATAGCGTTAGATGATCAGAACAATCGAGTTCGGCGAGAACTCGTAAGACCTGAGAGCAGAATCAATCCATGGACCAGTGACGACATTCCAGAACGTCTTTTCAAACGCAACGTGGAAGTCTTCGGAGGTGGCGGGTTCGGGCCAATGCATTATGGGGAGTTATAATTCGATTGCGGGGTCTGGTGCCACAAAAATCAACTTCAGTCGAGCGGACCGGCGAGAAGGCACCCTATCGGCGGCCCGCTTCGCCTTCGGCTACCCCCAATCGGCTTTCTCTGCGGGCTAATTTCAACGCCCAGGCCCGCCCTCTCAAAGAAATGGCACCATGCCTTCGATGAAAGGAATGAAGGTTAAGGAGACTTCTCACCGTGGGGCATGGCTTAAGCCTTGCCCGGAGGAATAGCCGGACGCAAAAGGTTCGGCTGCAAACGGGGATGGGTCGCCAGACCGCTCCATCCGGCCTTGTGCCCCGGTGGCCCCTGAAGGGAGCCACCCACGTGGGGCATAAGCCTTTGGCTGTCCTCAATGGGTTCTGGAAGGCCGGGCTACTGCCAAGCGGGAGAAGGAATGGCGGGAGATTCTGGAGACTTTGGAGGTCTTCGGATGGGGGTGATGCGCTCAGCTATTCCGTCGCTTGTCAAAGATCAAGACCCGACGTTTTTTTGGTGCCCCCCTTCTGAAACTTCGAAATACGACCAGAGGAAGGGTCCGTTGACATAAGGGATAATGCATGAGAACCAGAGGGAATGCCAGTAGAGTGTTCCGAGCTCTGCCGCGCTTCTACCATTTGGTCTTTTATTTCCTCTTCACTTCTGCCTTTAGCATTTTCATTGGTTAAGATGTAGATTCCAAACTCTGAGATAGGTTGTTCATCGGACACAGGATAACCGAGTTCGCCGCACTCCCATCCGGTCTTTGCCCATGCTTTGTTAATCGCCCCATGCGTCTCATGGGCCCCGCAACTGGGATGCCAATGGATGGATCCATTTTCAAAGTGCGCGAATGCGCCCTCCTTATCCGGGCACATGCCCTCACTGCCGGTGGGGTGCCCGAGGAAGGAATCCGCGCCACCCAGACTCTGCCATTTTGATTCTATTTCGTGGTGCATTTTAGCTTCATATTTCTATTGTCTGCCCTCATTCAAATTTGCCCGAACCCTCAATTCAAGTAGTGCCGCCTTAATTTGAAGAATGGCTTCTTCCATACGCTCCGTGTCGGCTTTAAAGTCAGGTGTTGCCCGCTCTTTCTGCCAGCTAAGACTGCTTCGAATCTTAGAAGTCAATTTCTTTACTGCTTCTAATCGCTCCAGTAGATCATCAACCGCAGAGCTGACTTCCAGAGGGCGCTCTAAGAGTTTCCCCATCTCACCCATAGCAAACGAGAGGCGCTCTAATCGCTCATCAATTGGATTCTGAGCATCTTCGGCAAAAATGAGATAATTATTCAGAATTCTAAGGTCGGCCTCCAAAGCTGTTTTGCGTCCGCCGAGTTTTTGGTTCCAACGAATGAATTCGTTATACTGGGTAGCTAAACTTCGTAAGCCAGCACACAAAACCTCTAGCTCTTCTTCCTCCTCCGGAGAGAAAATAGGAACCTCGACCTGCGAAGCCTGATTCACATCTACTGGTTCTTCCGAATTACTAGGCCCTGGGCCATTCGGGGCCATAATACTTCCTGTGAAGTAGCCTGCAACCAAGCCAATAGAAAGTAGAATAATGACCAAGATCTTAGTTATGATCGGCTGAGTTGTGGTAGGGATCTTGGTCGGCCCAGCCGACAAACCTCGCTCGGCAATCAGGCATGTGTTAGTACGAAAATCCTGAATTCGGCCCAAAGGACATAAGCATGGAGCTACAAAGCACGCTGTCTTTTGCGCATGGGTAGACAAACCGGAATACCAGCGTGTGATGATTTCCAGACTATTTGTAGCAATAAGATCCCATGGTAGAATTATTTCCAGTTCTGATGGTCCAGAAGCTGGTGCCGGTCTTTCTGGGTTATCAATAGGGAGCTGCGGAGCCGAAAGGGTTCCATCGTTCCGAACTTGCCAAGGATCGGTAGCATTCAGGAACTGCAACCAGTTCAAGACATTGCTATCAGACGAATCCAAAAGTAACATCCGACAAACGAGTGTCTTCTTACTTTCAACCTTGCTGACGCTCACTTTTCCAAGAATTCGCACCTTAGCAGTCAGCCACAGTGCAAAATATCCGGGTGTTGCCTCAAGCGCACGTGTTTCGAAACCGAGACGGGTAATGAGTGCTTCAACCTTGGCTAACTGCTCACGTGCTAGGTCCGTCGACTGAGCTACAATTCGGTAACTCTGCTGCCCTTTGCGCGAATCGTGACCATAAACTAAGCTAATTGGATTCAAGGATATGCCTCCTCTAGAACATCTGGTATCTTCAAAGTCTCTTCGTTGGAGTCTAGTAGAGAGTAATCCTTAAAATTGTATCTAAACCAACCTTCGCTGTCATTTGATTTATCCTTATGCTCTTTATCAAACCAAGCAAGGCCATGAACGCCATGTGGGCTGACCGACACTTTGAATGCCTCTTCATAACCAAAAAGGGTTTCCTCCATGAAGCGGACAACCATTTGATCTGTCTCTGGTCGAAATAGCACACGGGACCGCCCGGTATCGGACCACGCGAGACGGTATTGTCCCTTTTTTTGTTTAATCTGGCTCTCTTCCTTGAATGCAATCCCGTCGATTTTATCACTGGGTGTGGCATCTTTGCCCCAAGGGTCTGTTTCACCCCTCTCGTAAACATGAAATTCCAGTATGAAATCTTCATTGATATTTGTCACAAAAGATGGACGTTTAATTTCAAGATAAACCCCTTGCTGTAGAGCTTGTATGAAAGTTTTTACATTTCCCCATACTTCCATTGATGCGGTATCCCAGCGACGCGGATTAGCAATCGCCTCATTCGCTACTTTTATAATGGCTGGATAAAGACGCCGGTAATTCAACTTATGCGTATCCACGATTTCTTGCAGCTCATCCTCCAAATCATCTGGTGTTCTAACATCCGTCTCTGCGACTGTAAGCTTGGATTCGAGTTCACTAACCTTGAGATCGTATTCATCACGCTGGTATCGTTCATGGAAATCTTGACGTGCTTTTAAATCCCAACGACTTAACTCAGCTCTCAATTTGGCAACCGTTTCCTCTGTGATAGAGCTTTCTTTGATCTGGTTAAACGCCAGCTCTTGCTGGGACCACGCTTCTTCTTTCTGATTGGAGATCCAGGTCGAAACACCAACTACAGAGATTACTAAAAGGAAGGTCAGACCAAAGAACCATAGACGACCCGTTTTCGATGAGAACAATTTACCGATAAGGACGAAGGCCTGATCTACTTTATCGGGATGGCTGATCGCAGTTAAATCGGCAAAGGTATGATGAAACATGCGCATCGGAGAGTGGGCATCCTCTCCTTCGCTAAAGCGAACTTCCCCCGGACGCTCTTCAATCACGCTGGAGCACACGGAAAAGATATCAGAAGACAAATTGGGTCGAGCGTTCTTAAACCGGCCCCGGATCTCCTCTAAGAATTGCTCACGATCCGAATCTGATAGTTTCTCGGGGTGGCTCAAATAAACACAAAACCCGTGTTTTAACAAAGTGTGAAAGTCCGGTCGCCGGATCACTTGATCGAAGAAGGATAATAAATCTGCAAGTTGGTTTCGATTCTGCTTCGCATAATCTTCGAGACTGATGACGAGATACAGTTGATCGGCATTACGGCAGGTAGAGATGACTTCCTTTTCTATTTCAGGGTCACCCAACTCGCCGGTAAAGGCCTTGGTTGCTGTCTCCCCGGAAAGATCAATGAAATTGAAAGCATAACTGCGCCCCTGGTAATCAAACTCGACGTGATTGGCGCGAACAAGTCCTTGCTCGGTAGGAGAGGCCGGAATGTGTTCCTCCTTAATTTGCTTCCAAATACTCTTAATACGAGCGACGTCAAAAACACCTGCTTCAGAGACTTCCCCCATTTCAAGACTGGGAAACTGACTGAGAAACTCATACCACGCCGCCATGAGCGAGGACTTGCCCGCTCGCTGAGCACCGATCAAAACAAGATTACGTTCTATGATCTGCTTTTCCGAGTCGCTCATTCTGAATCCTTTCCACTTACAGGCTCGTCAGTTATGTTGAAATTTAGTCCGGATGTTTGAGTAAAATTCCTTAGATTGACCAGCGGTTTGGCATTTTCCCCAACCCGGTCATTTATTTGAATTTCTTTAGTTTTCCCAAGGTTCCTTGCATGATTGATCAGGGCTTTAGTATCTTCCAGAGAATATTGCTGTCCGTTATCATTCAGCTCAAAATAGACCATTCCTTCGTCTTCTTCATAACTGAAAGTGACCGTTTCGACAGCTAGATCTGCATCGCTCACCGCTGGGAAACCCGGGACACCGGAACCACTGCCACCACCTTGAGCGTTCATGTAAATAAAAGCAGCTCCCGTCGCAACTGCTCCCGAGACAGCCCCTACTGCCAAACGGCGGGCAAGCATCATGCCTCCGCGGACGGCTAGCCGAGTCGCGATTCCCGCCGCGATGGTTGTTGGCCCGCCGACAAACATTGTCAGTGTGCCAAGGAGCATTAAGGTATCTATGGTTTCTTTACTCATCATTGTGCGCGAATGGTTAAGGATTCAGTCCAAGCCTCTTCCTGAGCCAGATTAAAGGCTATTGATTGAAGCTGTCTCTCAATTTCGATGACCCTCTCATACCCCATGGGGGAATTCTCCTCAGTCTGAATCACGACATTTGAAAAACCATTCGAACTGGCGATGCGCAACATGCGTGTCGCGTTGGAGAGATTCAATTGTTCACCGTCATGGATCACCATATCCTCATACATGAGTTGCCCACTCATAATCGGGACCATGAAGACGCGATCCTGGCCGAGCGAGGGATTCCCCATAACTAGAATGAGAATTCCCACAAGAATTAGTGTGATATCCAACAGCGGGAGAATCCGCTTTTCTAAATTGACCTGAGGTAAGGGCATTTGTCTAGGAATCGAAACGCTTTTCGAGTGCGGGGTTAAAGTAGATTTGTAGTAGCAATGTATTCACGATCGCGCAAAAGATACCAGAAATGGTCGTCGTCAGCCCCGGAGCAAAATTAGCGACGACACTTGATGGATCAATCGGACCGCTCAGACTTAAGAAAGTATTCAGGATGGCTAGGGCAGTTCCAAGTAAGCCGAGTAATGGAAAGATATCTGTGATCACAGTCATCACTCGCTGTATGGCTAACCATCTTTTCCGGCCCTCTTCGGCGCCCCTTTTGTTGAGCGTATGATTCGTGGATAACTGCCTTGTCCCGTAGAGAGCGAATCCTGCCACTCCGGATCCAAGGGTAAGAATTATAAAATCTAGAAAACCTAAATTCGTAAAGTAAGTGAGTATCATATTAGCCGTGGTTTAGTTAATTATAGGGGAATCTTCCGGATTTAAAAGGGGTCAAACGTAGGATACGAACATTTTTCATTCAGTGGATTCACGTATAAGGTTCGTAATTCGGGAAGGATGCCCCATGTTCAACTGTTTGGCAATCCAGGGGTTCCCCGCTGTGGTTTTTGCCCTCAGTTCTTTGGCTATTTCGACTTTCCAGTCCGCACCTTTGCGGTCTGCTCCCAAGTCTTCCTCCGTCTTTCCGAGAATGGACATCCTTTGTGCGACCAGTCCCTCCCACATCGCTTCATTCAAAGCCTTTAAGTCACTCCCCTCCCAGACGACGTCCGGATGCCTTTCCCTTAGGTCTTTTTCCAATGCCTTCCGGTCCTCCTTTTCACCGATGAACCATCCACGGCAATACCGTTTCGCCAGTTGATCGCGCTGACGTGGATCGCCCTCTTCCTTCAGCTCAAGGTGTTTCGCGTAACGGCGCATCGCGCCCAAACTGTCCGGTAGATCCAAAATCGACAGGAAATCGCCCCGGCAGAGTCCCGGGCGCACTGTCCGCTTGAAATATTTTGGATAGCTGGAAAGCGTGTAGGACTTGAGTTCCGGGAGCGGGCAGATCTTCGCCCGAACCGGATTGAGGTGGACGTAATCCACCAAGCCGAGTAAAGGACGATCCGAGCCAATGAGAATCGCTTTGTAGCGACCCTGGAAAACATGTCCGCGTTCCTTGCGCAACCGGTTGAAGCGCGTGGCAAAAGTGCTCTGCAGCCACTTCATGCCCACAACCAGATTCGGTTCCGGTGTCTCGACCACAAGGTGGAAGTGATTGCTCATGATCACATACGCGTGCAGCTTCCAGCCGCAGCGATCCACCACTTCGAACAGGCAGCGCTCAAAAGCCTCCCCCGTATTTTGCCGCAAAAACAACTCCTTGCGGTAGTTGCCGCGGCTGATTACATGGTAGATCGCCCCGGGGTATTCGATACGTTGCTTGCGTGGCATCCTTTATCCATGGCACCGAATAAGACACCATGTCAATGTTTATATTCTACGTTTGACCCCCTTTTTTTGCGGGTCA
>Ga0222662_1000969_pt1 | contig 16837 bp, 11 predicted proteins | sample AntAcemetagen600_FD_179821 | JGI IMG/M metagenome (GOLD analysis project Ga0222662, IMG submission 179821) | Saline water microbial communities from Ace Lake, Antarctica - #600 | ecosystem: Environmental > Aquatic > Non-marine Saline and Alkaline > Saline | place: Antarctica: Ace Lake...
TTAATTATCCTCGTCGCAGGGATGCTTATCTCCATAAGTGCTTCGGCTCAAAAAGAGAAACCCGTTAAGACGAAGAAGCAATACAAAGAGTTTAAAAAGCTACAAGAAGACAGAGGGGAGCAAGATGCAGAGGCCATGGAGAAGATGCGGGAAAAGCACGAAAAAATTCAGACCAAGCAAACGAAGAAGCAGATGAAAAAGAACGAACGCCGAATGAGACGCGTGAAACAGGACAAGAATGAAGATGGCTTCTTCACTCGGCTTTTCACCAAAAAGCCTCGGTAATTATCGTTTAGGATTCCCCTGAGATGTAAAGATTTGTGAATTCGTTTTTGGGTTTTTCTTGTCCAGAACGAGTTCCTCACCTTATCTTTAAGCTTTCGAAAGAGAAAAAATCGCTCTCTGTTCAGGGTTAATTTCAGCCCTTAACCATTAGCTGTCAGAAGCTTGGTTTGTAAAAATAAGTATTGATTAGTATGCCTCGTTTGGCGCTTTGTTGAAGTGAATCAAAATTATATATATTTACGGCCTTGTTGCGAAAAAGTTAAAAATTGTAAACTGAGATTTATGGTGCGTAACCTCTACTTACTGGGATTTATATTCCTTATATTCTCTAATTCATTGTTTGCCCAAGTTGGATCGGGTACTTTGAAAGGAACGTTAAAAGATTCGGAAACGGGCGAACCCCTTCCTTTTGTAAACATTGTACTTCAAAAAGGGGACCGACAAGTCACCGGAAGTGCCACGGATTTTGATGGAAAGTATACCATCAAACCAATTCAACCCGGGGTTTACGATGTGCTCATCTCATACGTTGGTTACAACGCGAAAAAAATTGAGGGAGTTCAAATCAATAATGGTAAAATCACTTTCGTCGATATCGAACTTGACGCTGGTGTCCGATTGGAGGAATTCGAAATTATTGAGTACACCGTTCCTCTTATAGATAAAGATGGAGGTTCTTCTGGGGGTACGGTTAGTCGTGAAGATATCAAGAAAATGCCTGGTCGGAGTGCGAACTCAATTGCCGCTACGGTAGGGGGAGTTCAGCAGAACGGCAACGGTACTTCTATCCGTGGAGCACGTGAAGGGAATACCTTCTATTACATTGATGGGATAAAGATTCGTGGAAACACAAACTTGCCAAAAGCCGCCATTGAAGAAGTACAAGTAATGACAGGTGGTATACCTGCAAATTACGGTGACGCTACTGGTGGAATTATTGCCATCACCACACGTGGTGCCAGCAGCCAATGGTTTGGGGGCATCGATGTATTGACCTCTGGTTTTGCAAATGAAGATGGAGACGGTATCGGTCTTGACCGCTATTCTCAAACTCAAATTGAAGGTGTCCTTTCAGGTCCTCTTCTTTGGAAAAAAGATGCTGAAGGCAATAAGGATAGACCTTTACTTGGCTTTTTTCTTTCTGCCAACTACAGAAATTTTATGGACAACCGTCCTTTGTCCACAGGGTCTTTTAGAATTACTGACGAAACACGCGATCGTTTGGTTGCTGATCCTTTAAACTTCACCTTACAAGAAGGTGGAACTTTGACTGGGGTTGGAGGTGTTTTTATTGGTGAAGACGGAAATCCTACTCCTGCTACCCAATTCGCTCCTCAAGTGCAGGTAAATAGCAATTCAGAATTTTTAAGGTCAAGCGATTGGGAAGAGATTCCTGCTCGACAGAACGATAGGCTTCAAGCTATATCTCTTACGACTAAGTTAGATGTTGCAACGACTCCAAATATTGATTTGTCTTTTGGAGGTACGTATGACTATTCGAAAAACAGAGCGTGGAGCTACAACAATAGCTTATTCAATTCTGCGAATAACGGTGAATCCACAAACCAGACCTTCAGGATTTTTGGACGTTTTACCCAACGATTTGCGAATAGTCAGGAGGAAGAAGGCGGTTTGGTAAAGAATGCTTTTTACTCGCTCATGGTAGATTACAGCCAGATCAATGGTCGTACTGAAGATCCAAGACATCAAGACAATCTCTTTAACTACGGTTACGTAGGTAAGTTTGAAACAAACGAGCAGCCTTTCTTTGGCTTTCTAGAGGCAAACGACACTATCCAGACAGCTGGTTTCTACCAGAACGGATTTGTTCCAAGAGAGATTTTGTTTACCCCAAGTGATGTGAATTCTGACTTGTCATCTTACACTTCTGATCTTTACCAATTCTTTAATGAGAGTGGTATTCCAGTAGTAACCGAAGATCAAATTGATGCTTCAGGTGGCTTGAGAAACGGAAGAACACCTGCTTCTATATTTAACTTGTACAATCCCATCGGTACTCCTTTTGGAACTTACCAAACGTTTGATATCAATCAATTCAGGATTACAGGTTCTGGTTCTGCTGATATTGGCAACCACGCAATAACTCTTGGTTTTGAATTTGAGCAATACACAGAAAGAAACTTCAGTGCTGCTCCGATAGGACTTTGGAATTTAGCGCGCCAATACACCAATGCGCACTTGCAACAGTTTGATACTAGTTCACCTTCTGACACTATAACAGGTCTTGGTATCTATCCTTTCTTCACTTACGATAGAATCATCAGTTTGAATGATCAACAGACTTTTGACAGAAACCTAAGAACATCTTTAGGTCTTAACCCAAATGGAGATGACATCATCTACGTGGACGCGCTGGATCCTGAGCTATTCGAACTTGACATGTTTAGTGCTGATGAATTATTAAACCAAGGAAATAATCTGGTTTCCTACTATGGTTATGATTACAAAGGAGATCGTCTTTCGGGTGGTCGACCTACCATCGATGATTTCTTTACAGAAAGAGATGCCAATGGCGATTTGACTCGACCAATTGCTGCTTTCGAGCCTATTTATATAGCGGGTTATATCATGGATAAGTTCACTTTCGACGATATCATCTTCAACGTTGGTTTGAGAGTTGACCGTTACGATGCCAACCAGTCAGTTCTTAAAGATCAGTTTGTGATCGGAGAAGCATTGACTGTTCAGGATACTCAAGGTGGTGGTGAAGGAGGCAGAGTATTGCCTGATGAGATTCGTCAACATCCTTCAGTAGTTGGAGACGATTGGGTAGTTTATGTGAACGATCTTCAAAATCCAACTTCGATTAACGGATACCGCGACGGAAATACATGGTACAATGCTCAAGGTGTTGAGATCCCTGATCCACGTGCCATTAGAACGCGCTCTGGTATCGCACCTCTTCTTGCTGATCCTGATGCGGTAGGTGAAGACTTGAATTCAGGTGCTTTCGAAGATTATGATCCACAATGGAATATAATGCCTCGTATCTCTTTCTCGTTTCCAATATCAGATGAGGCAGTTTTCTTTGCTCACTACGATGTCTTGACGCAAAGACCAACAGGGCAGAATATCAATAACCCTATCAACTACCTCTTTATTCAGAATATTGGCCAAACGGCTATCGCAAATCCTAACTTACGTCCTACGACAACCATCGATTACGAGCTGGGTTTCCAGCAAGTGTTATCGAGAACTTCGTCGTTGAAGATTGCAGCATTCTACCGCGAAACACGTGATGAGATTCAAGTTCGTAATTTGCTTGAGGCATACCCAGTCTCTTACAACTCGTTTGACAATTTCGATTTCGGAACAGTGAAGGGTCTTACTTTGACATATGACCTGCGAAGAACAGGTAATGTGACGCTTCGCGTTGCTTATACCTTGCAGTTTGCTTCTGCTACCGGCTCAAACGCTGGGTCTGCGATCAACTTGGTTAATTCAGGGGAACCTAACCTTCGTGTGATCTTCCCGACAACTAGAGATCAGAGACACTTGTTGATTACAACTTTTGATTACCGATACGGATCTGGTGCAGATTACAATGGACCTACAGTTGGCGGTAAACAAATCTTGGCAAATTCAGGTTTGAATTTAGTAAGTACGCTTGGCTCGGGAACCCCGTATTCTCAGCAGAGATTGGTTACTGGTACCCAGCTTATCGGTGGAGGAGGTTCTCCGCAGCTAGAAGGTTTGGTGAACGGTTCCAGACTTCCATGGCAATTTAATGTTAACGCACAAATCGACAAGTCGTGGGAATTGAAGTTTGGAAAAGGCGAAGAGAAGAAGAAGGCCTTCTTGAATGCCTACTTGCTTGTTAACAATGTCTTGAACACCTTGAATATTGTCAACGTTTACCGATTTACAGGAAACGCTGACAATGACGGTTACTTAGAATCACCAAGATTCCAGCCCAATATCGAGGCGCAAATCGATCCAGAAGCATTCCGTCAAATGTATGCTTTGAAGGTAAATAACCCTTTTAACTTTTCAGTTCCCAGAACTATCCAAGTGGGTGTGAGACTTGACTTTTAATTAAGAATGAATATTAAATCAAATACTATGAGAGTGTCCAAAATCGTCGTGATTTTTACTGCTCTGCTCTTGGGCTTAACTACCAGCGTATCAGCGCGAGAATATTTAGGTCCTAAGTCTAATTCATCACAATCGGGTGTAAAGGCGAAAGCGGCAACCTGTTCTCCTGCACAAACGCAGAATGAATTTTTTGTCAATAACGTTCGAACCGCAGCGGAAACAGGTGGAAACACTTGGTACGATCGGGGTAACGGTTTGCCATTCTATGAGGTGCCAGAAGGCGGTGGGAACCATGCCATCTTTGCGGGTGCACTTTGGATGGGAGGAACTGATCCTGCTGGTAACTTAAAACTAGCTGCAGTTAGATTTCGTCAGAATGGAAATGACTTTTGGCCAGGCCCTCTTACCGATGACGGCGCTGCCACGATTGATGACGAGACATGCGAGGCGTATGACAAGTTTTTTAATATGTCACGTCAAATTGTAGAGACGCATCGTTATTTCTATACATTGATTAATCAGGGAATCGACCCAAGTACAGATCCTTTGTTTGAAGGAGGGTATTCTATTCCAATAGAAATTCTCGAATGGCCAGCCCACGGAAATACGGGTTTAGGTCAAAGTTTCAACTTGGCACCATTTGGAGATTTAAGAGATCCTGAAACTGGTGATATTCTTACCACGCCTGGTTTGTATGAGCCGCTGCAAGGAGATTACCCATTGTATGATTTGGATTCTGAAATCGATTGTAGAACAAGATTGGTTACCGATCCTGTGCCACTTTTTGGTGATTTCTCCATGTTTTGGATATTCAATGACAAAGGAAATATCCACACTGAATCTCAAGGTGATCCAATCGGAATGGAAATTCAAGCACAAATGTTTGGATTCAATACCAACGATGAGATCAATAACATGACCTTCTGTAATTACGTATTGATCAACAGGGGTTCCTTAACACTTGAGGAAACCTTCTTTGCGCAATGGGTAGATACTGATTTAGGGAACCCAGCAGATGATTATGTTGGCTGTGATGTTGGAAGAGGTTTGGGGTATTCCTACAATGGAGAAAATTTTGATGGGAGCTCATCCAGTGGACCTGGATATGGAAATCAACCGCCTGCGATTGGCATTGATTTTTTCGAAGGACCTTATCAAGATCCTGACGGGATTAATAACGCATATGGTATTGGAGAGGGAGAAGCTCTCAATGGTATCGGCTATCGAAATCCCGCAGACAGTCTCACCTCAAACGGAGTGGATTCTATCATAGATAACGAGCGTTTTGGAATGCGTAGATTCATCTACCATCAAAATGCAGGAGGCCCTGTTGCTACACAAGGTCCTTCTATTGCAGTTCAGTATTACCAAATGATGAGAGGTATTTGGAGAGACCAAACCCCAATGACTTTTGGAGGCCAAGGTTATGCGCCAGGTGGAAATGCACTCACAGCTGACTTTATGTTCCCTGGAGATACAGATCCTCTCAATTGGGGTACTGGTGGAGTTGATCCAAATTATTCTACCGCTGGAGGTTGGACTGAAGAGAACGAGGGTAACGCCGCAGAGGACAGAAGATTCCTTCAATCTGCAGGACCATTTACACTCGATCCTGGAGAGTTCAATAACATTACTGTAGGTGCTGTTTTTGCCAGAGCGACTACTGGTGGTCCTTTTGCCTCAGTAAATAGCGTGTTTATCGCAGATGACAAGGCTCAGGCATTGTTTGAGAATTGCTTCCGATTATTAAGTGGACCTGATGCGCCTGATATGACTATACAGGAATTGGATAAAACCTTGATATTCTACTTGAGAAATACCAATGCTCTAAGTAACAACTTGGGAGAATTGTATACGGAGATCGATCCTACCATTCCTGAGTTTGACACCGAAGGAAACGCGTATGATCGCACATACGATTTCCAAGGGTACCAAATTTATCAATTGCGTGATTCAGAAGTAGCGACTGGTGATTTGGAAGATCCAGAATTGGCTCGATTGCTTATCCAATTTGATATAGAAGATACCGATGCGAGTGGTGAGCCAATTGGTCAGATCATTAATTTTGAATTCGATGAGCAAATAGGCTTATCCGTTCCTACTGAAAAAGTGAATGGACAGAACGAAGGTATCAGTCATTCATTTCAGGTTATTACGGACCTTTTTGCTCAAGGAGATAATAGACTTATCAATTTCAAGAAGTACTATTTCCTTGCTGTTGCTTATGGTTACAATGAGTACGAGCCTTACAATCCAGATCCTAACAATCCTACGGGGCAGGCAGCTCCTTATTTGGTTGGTAGATCTTCCGCTACTGGGGCGATCAGTCCTGTAGTTGCTATTCCGTCTAAACCCGCACCTAGAACTTTCGGGACTGTTGCAAATTCAAGCTATGGTGATGGTTTACCAATTACTAGAATAGAAGGGACAGGTAATGGTGGAAATGAATTGAGGTTGACACAAGCTACTATCGACAATATAATGGATAGTGCACCCTACAAAGCTGATACGCTCGTTTATGAGACTGGTTTCGGTCCTTTAAACGCTAAAATTGTAGATCCTCTGAATGTGAGATCTGCGGACTTCGTCTTGAAATTCTACAACGATGTAGATGAAGAGGGGAATTACACAGGAGAGTTTAATGACTCGAGGTGGTTTTTGATCGATAAATCGAATCCAAACGATACGATTTTTAGTGAGAACAGCATTCGCGTAGCGAATGAGCAAATAATTCCTGAGTATGGAATCAGTGTAGAGATTGGTCAATACCAGTACGAAGTTGCAAACCCTCAGGGTGCGAGCATCAAGTTTAGTCCAGCTCTTTTAAATTCCTCCATAACCTACAGTTCTCAAGGAGGAGAATGGTTGTCAGCAGTGAATGATCAAGAAGGGTTTTCATACCTCAACTGGATTAGATCGGGAACAGTTACTACGGAAACTCCGGAAGGAGAAGAGCCTTGTTATTTGCCTGAAGAGGTAGATCCTACAAACCCATTCCCATTTCCGCTTGATGCGTTTTGGGACGATAAATTGGGTCTTGATGACAGACAAGTTTATGAAGACGTAGTTGATGGTGCCTTGGCGCCTGCTCACTTGGTTTATCAAAACAATTGCGGCTTGGGACCATTCAATAGTATCGCTGAGTCTCAGTCCAGAACCAATACTTCTAACAGGGATATGACAGATTTGAGTTCAATTCAAATTTTTATTACCCCAGACAAGAATCTTTGGAGCCGCGCTCCTGTATTTGAAATGCAACACGATCCTGCTTTTTCTCAATTAGGAGCTGAGAAAATGCTTTTGAGAGGAGCTCTCTCTGTTGATAAAAACGGTATTAATCAAGCAGAAGAAGGAGTTAATGTAGATGAGGCATCCTACTTCGGAGAGCAAGTTTACACCACTGAATATGTCGATGACTTGATTTCCGATCTTGATGAAGATGAACTAAATGCTCTATTGATCGCAATTGACAATGAATATCCTACTTTGAATATAGTAGAAGGAGTTGGCTCGGAATCAGCGTTTTTCCCTTATCGATTGGAAGGTCTTTCATTCGGAATGGGATGGTTCCCTGGTTACGCCATCAATATTGAAACAGGAGAAAGATTGAATATGGGCTTTGCTGAGAATTCGTTCTTTGGTTCCGATAACGGTAGAGATATGTTGTGGAATCCTTCTACGCGCATCTCTTCCCCACTTGGTCAACAGTTATTCCTGGGAGGAGAACATTATTACTACGTGTTTGATAACAATGCGCTGTATAACGATGACGAAGATGAATTTCCAATGTATGACTCTGGTAAATTTGCATTCGATGCTTTTACCTCTGGGAGCTCAGGAGATCGTCGTGATACATACAAGGCACTGGAATGGGTAGGTTTCCCACTTTTGTCTCGAGGGTTTGAATACTTAAGTCCTCAAGAAGGATTGGTGCCTGGTGAGGTGATTATTTCTGCAAGTGTTGCTCAACCTTATCAGCCATACGCAACTGCTGTTGAGGAATTGGGAGACGCATCACTGCCTTTTGTGCCTGTTGATGAGTCATTCGAGTTAAGTGACAATCAATGGTACCCGATGTACGAGTTTAGTACAAGTGGATCAGAAGTTATGGTCAATCAGCAAGAAGTAGCTGAAGAAGCTCTCAACCTTATAGATATTGTTCCTAATCCATACTACGCTTACAGCTCTTATGAGCAAAGCAGAGTGGACAACAGGGTGAAATTCGTCAACCTGCCGCCTGAATGTAAGATTCAAGTATTTACAGTGAACGGTACGTTAGTCCGAGTTCTTGAAAAGGATAATCCCAATACATTCTTGGAATGGGACCTCAGGAACGAGGCTTTTATACCAGTAGCTGGAGGTATTTACTTAATTCATGTTTCCGTACCAGGTGTTGGTGAACGAGTACTGAAGTTCTTCATGGCGACTAGACCTGCTGACTTAAGAAACCTCTAATAATCTATTTGTTACAATTAAACGATTATGATGAATCGATATAAAAATACAATCCTGACTTTAACTGTTCTTTCAGGAGTTTTATTTGCATCATCTGTATTTGCAGGTAATCCCGACAGAGCGGGTTCTGCAGGAGGGTTGCAGCTATTAATTAATCCTTGGGCACGCAGTGGAGCTTTTTCTGGAGCCAACATGGCTGACGCTACGCCTGTGGAGTCAATGTTTTTGAACGTTGCTGGTCTAGCTTTCGTCGAGTCAACGGAGATTTCATTTACACATACAAACTACCTCTCAGGTGCAGATGTTGCAATAAATTCTGTTGGAATAGCTCAGAGGGTTGGTGAGACTGGCGTTTTGGGTATTTCAATCAGCGCGATGGACTTTGGTGATATTAGACGCACCACTACTGAAACGCCTGATGGGGACGGTACCTTCTTCAATGTTAATATGGTGAATCTAGGCCTGTCTTATGCGAAGGCTTTCTCAAATAGTATTTATGGAGGTATTACACTTAAGATTATTTCTGAAAGTGTAGCAGATCTTAATGCTTCTGGGGTGGCAATTGATGCTGGTATAAAATACGTAACAGGAGACAGGGACCAGATTAAATTTGGTATCACACTCAAAAATGTTGGGCCAGCGCTTTCTTTTGAAGGAGATGGCTTGAGTTTTGAAACGGAAGCTCCTGACGATTTGTATGCCTTTACAGCTGAATTGAGAAGTGCGGAGTATGAACTTCCGTCTCTTGTATCCATCGGTTTTAGTTATGATTTCCTATTGCCTGAGGATCATTTTTTGACTGCTCACGGTACTTTCATCGCGAACTCCTTCAATAACGACAATTACCTTTTTGGTTTGGAGTATAGCTTCCTACAAAAGTTTTATCTACGCGGTGGCTATCACTATGAGGAGAACATTTGGAATGATCAAGACCGCAGGGTTGTGTACACAGGCCTTTCAGCAGGAGCTGGGCTGGAGTTTGAATTCGGCGATAAAGGATCACGTGTAAGCGTAGATTACGCTTACAGGGCTACGATGCCTTTTGATGGTTCACATTCTATTGGAGCAAGAATCCACTTAGGTCGTCCTGAGTAGATTACAGATAAACTTTATATCTTTGCATCATTGAGAAAGCCCTGTATGGGTTTTCTCTTTTTTGATATATACCACACTGACATGTCACAATTAAGTTACTATACTAAAGAAGGAATGAAGAAGCTGAAAGATGAGCTTCATCACCTTAAGAGGGTTGAAAGGCCTGCTATCTCAGTACAAATCGGCGAAGCAAGAGATAAGGGAGATCTCTCGGAAAATGCGGAATACGATGCTGCAAAAGAGGCTCAAGGGCACCTCGAAGCCAAGATTTCTAAACTCGAAGATATTTATGCGAATGCACGGATCATAGACGAGTCACAAATCGACAATTCGAAAGCATTTATTTTGAGCACTGTGAAGATCAGAAACATGGCCAACAAATCAGAAATGTCCTACACATTGGTGGCGGAAAATGAAGCTGATCTGAAGCTTAAGAAAATCTCTATTGAATCTCCTATGGGAAAGGGTCTACTCGGCAAAGAAATAGGAGATATTGCTGAAATTCTTATTCCTTCTGGTGTGGCCAAGTTTGAAATATTGGATATAACTCGTTAATGGCTTCGATTTTTACCAAAATCATTAGTGGTGAGATTCCTTCTTACAAGGTGCATGAGAATGAGAAATTTTTCGCATTTCTTGATATCAGTCCCCTCAAAGCGGGCCACACTTTAGTTGTGCCAAAAGTGGAGATAGATTATATCTTCGATTTGCCCAATGACTTGCTAAACGAGATATTGGTTTTCTCCAAAGAGGTAGCTCGAAAGATTGAAGCGGTCATAGAATGCGAGAGAATCGGGGTTTCGGTCATTGGTCTTGAAGTACCGCACGCCCATGTTCATCTTATTCCGATGAATTCAGTTTCGGATATGAATTTCGCTAAGCCAAAACTCGAATTGGATTCAGATTACATGGCGGACTTGGCGGAAAAAATCCGACAAGCTTAATTCAACCTTTTTTCCTTCCAGGATTAGCAGAGAGAAAAGCCTTCCAAGAGGAGAATGACTCTTTTTCTTTATTGCCACCTTGAAAAGCGTGGCAAACAGCCGCAGCCAAGGCATCTGATGCATCTAAACTGTCGGGGATCTCTTTGAGTTGAAGAACGGTTTGAAGCATTTTTGCAACTTGTTCTTTCGACGCATTACCATTCCCAGTAACTGACTGCTTAATTTTTCTAGGAGCGTATTCGCAATAGGGCATATCGCGACTCAATGCCGCTGCTATAGCCACTCCTTGAGCTCTGCCAAGCTTTAGCATTGACTGTACATTTTTCCCAAAAAATGGGGCTTCGATCGATAGCTCGTCGGGATGAAACTCATCAATCAATGAAACGACGCGATCAAAAATCTTTTTCATCCGTACCGCATGGTCTGGATATTTGCCAAGTTTAATGACTCCATAGCTCAACATTTCAAAGCGCTTTCCTTCCACGCGGATGATGCCGTATCCCATTATCGATGTCCCTGGATCCATGCCCAAGATGATGCGCTCCTTCTTCAAAATATTACCTTTAAAGGCCAAATGTATAAAAGACTTTCCATAGCCCTTAAGAACCCGAAGGTTTCTATTACGCTTCGTCTTGCAACCCTGACCCTTCTGGGATCTCTGGCATGGTTCAAGTTTAAAGGACTGGAGTTTTCCGCCGCCTTGATCGAAGTAGGTCTCATGTCCCCGCTCTTGGCAGCAGCGGCTCTTTCTGTCGCCAACCTATCCACTGAAACGGTGAAGTATCAAAGTTTGTTGGGCAAGAATCGAATTGATTTCGCCAATGCGTTCCGTTCCGTTCTGGCAGGTATGAGCGTAGGTATTTGGACACCTAACCGAGTTGGTGAGTTTATTGGCAGACTCAGGTACGCCCCGCACGGGGGAAAGAAAAAGTCGATGGGCGCAACGGTTACTGGGTCTCTTTTGCAAGGAGGAGTTACGATTCTGTTTGGTTGTGTTGGCTTGGCTTTTTTTGATTTCCAGGTTGATTTCCCCCTTGATTTGAATTTAGTTCTAGCAGGTAGTTTGATCCTATCTCTCGCTTTGGTTGTCGTGTTTCGTCGTGGGCCAATTGCTGCATTTCGGCGAAAGCACGTTGAAATAAGTGGGTCCCAAATATCCGTTGCATTCGCTTGGGCGATACTTCGATATGCTATTTTCTCTACTCAATTCGTCATTTTGCTCTACGCGTTTGGGTTTAACGGAACACTGCTTGAAGCATTTTCGGGTGTTTTTCTTCTCTACGCGATTCAGTCATATATCCCAGGATCTTTTTTGTCTGAACTTGGAGTGAGAGAAGTATTGGCCGTTTTGTTTTTCTCCTCGTTTTTTGATAATCCAATCGGGGCTCCCTTGGCCGCTTTTTGCCTCTGGTCTTTGAATATTGGCTTACCTATCCTAAGCTGGTCTCTTTACTCAGGAGTTAAAAAGCTAGAAGCGTAGCTATGTATATTTTGGTTTTAGTACTAAGCCTTTACTTTGTCTTTCTGCTTTACTCTTTAGCTCCAACAATCGGTCGAGAACCTTCTGATACTCCTCGAGTAATTGAAGAATTATCGATTTTAATTCCGTTTCGTGATGAGGCCAAAAATCTGCCTCAACTCATCTCATCCCTGGAAGCAGTCAAATTTTCTTTTCCAGTTGAATTTATATTTGTTGATGATCACTCGCGAGACGAATCGGTTTTAATTGTAGAAAGCTTTGACCAAGCTCGGCTCATTACATCTATTCAAGAAGGAAAGAAATTCGCCATTCAAAAAGGCATTGAGAACGCGAAGTATAAATGGGTTCTTACGCTGGATGCGGATGTAAAAATTACCCAAGAGTTGATTTCATCGCTCGCACCTATAGATGTGAGTCGGGCAAAGATGTTTTTATTCGCTCTAAGTCCGCAGCGCCGCCTTGGGTTTGCTTCGGCTTTCTTTGACTTAGAGTTCATCGCGCTGCAAGCCATCGGGATTGGGATGGCCCAAAAAGGAAAGCCTATTCTCTCCAATGGTGCTTGTCTTCTTTTCGAAAAAGAGGCTTTCATAGAAGCGGATAAGAGAAGACGAGATTACCACATTCTCTCAGGCGATGATATTTTTGGGATGTTCGCCATTGCAGATCAATTCGGAACAAAAGCCATCGAAGTAGCTTCGGCTGATCCATTGGTATCAGTGTCTTTTCCATCAAAATTGAAAGCACTCTTCAATCAAAGATCGAGATGGATTTCAAAAACATTGGACGTCCCTGATGCGAAGTATAAAGTTCTCGCATTTTTAATGGGACTCATTCATTTGGTGCCGCTCGGGGTTATTGTAGCTGTTTTCTTTGGATTGAATTGGCCTGATGCTATTTCTTTGCTTTTTATAAAATGGCTGGGAGAGTGGATATTCTTCTGGATAGTTGCCAAAAACTATCAACGTAGAGATTTACTTTTATTTCTGCCATTGACACAATTAGTCTATCCTATCTATACATTTACCCTAATCGTTTCGGGAGTTTATCAAAAGCTTCATTTCAAGAAATCACAGCTCAATGCAGCAGGATAAGTCAGAATCACCCTTAAGGAGGAGCTGGAAACAATTCAAGCGAAATAAGACAGCTGTATTTGGGTTAGTCATAATTCTGCTTGCGGCAATGATTTCGATTTTAGGAGCCACCATACGTCCTGATTCTTCTCCCGATGCAAATAGCCAAAACTTGAGTCTGGCGAAAAAAGGCATTGGATTCACTGCAGATGTTATTGAGGTCAGAAAGAATAAATCCCTCTCCGAGACTTCAGTTTTTAACTCTCTTTTCTTCGGGGGGCATGAGTCTCCTGATCAAATAATTCCGATCCATAGTGTCGAAATCCTTCGAGATTCCCTTACAGGATTTACCTACGGCGGCGCAGATGATGTGATTGGCCAGCCGTTCAAATACCACTTGGTTGATGTCGTTTTTCCTCTTCAAGGTAAGGTTGTAGCAAGAGGAGAATTTTATGAGTTCGAAACGGTATTGGGAGAGTCTGTGCAAATCGAGAAATCTCAGATTTTGGCGGAAGTCCAGAACAAGATTGGAACAAAGACTTTTTACTTGGGTACCGATAAGTTTGGGAGAGATCTCCTGAGTAGGCTCATGGCAGGAACGGTTATTTCACTCTCTGTGGGGCTTATCTCGGTTATAATTTCGCTGCTCTTGGGGATTTCTCTGGGAGCAATCGCTGGGTATTTTGGAGGCAGGACAGATGATTTGATCATGTGGTTGATCAACGTTGTTTGGTCGATTCCAACCTTGCTCTTGGTGATTGCCATCACATTCGCCTTGGGTAAAGGTTTCGTTCAAGTTTTCATTGCGGTTGGGCTCACCATGTGGGTCGAAGTAGCAAGAGTAGTCCGAGGGCAAGTTCTTTCGGTAAAGAATTTGGAATTTGTTGAAGCGGCAAAAGTTCTCGGGTACTCGAACCCTCGCATTATTTTTAATCACATTGTGCCCAACGTCATGGGGCCCGTTATCGTCATTTCTGCAGCGAATTTCGCCTCTGCAATTCTCTTGGAAGCTGGTTTGAGTTTCTTGGGTATCGGGGCTCAAATCCCAATGGCATCTTGGGGAAGAATGATAAAAGATCACTACCCGTACATCACTACAGATTTGGCTTACCTAGCCATTCTTCCTGGACTTTGCATTGTCGTATTGGTTTTGGCTTTTATGCTCGTCGGCAATGGCCTCCGAGAAAGCTTCGATAAGCGATCGGCTTAGAAAATGAGTAGCCCAGCGATGTAAATCACTCCTGCTATCAGCATAAAGTAAACAGTGAAAGGCAAAATATCTCGTGCTCTAAGGCCCGTAATAGAAAGCAGAGGTAGAGCCCAAAACGGTTGGAGCATATTCGTGAGTTGATCTCCGTATGCCATGGCCATTATACTCTTCCCGAGGTCGAGTCCCATTTTTTGAGAAGCTTCAACGATAATCGGCCCTTGGACCATCCATTGACCACCACCACTCGGCACCAGGATATTTACAAATCCCGCAGAGATAAAAGAGAAAATAGGGTAGGTGGTTTGATTGGAAATGGAAACGAAAAAGGCCGATATTTCGCTTACTATTCCCGTTCCTTTCATCATTCCCAAAATACCAAAGTATAGCGGGAATTGAATTAGAATTCCCGAAGCCCCTCTAATTGCATCCTCCACTGCTTCAGCGAATCGACTCAAGTTTCCATGTGCGATAAGGCCCAATCCCAAAAATGTGGTGTTGATGAAATTTGGATTGACAAAATTCCCATCGCCCGATTGAATGGAATGAGTGGCGATAGCCGCAGCGGTGATTAGAGCCGAAAGTCCTAAAGTCATTGACAATGCAGGGTGAAAATCTAGTTTCTCGGCGAACCCCCGTGCTTCCGATTTGTGCTCTTTCTTCTTGAAACGATGGAGTATGTGATGGGTCGATATGCTATTCTTTCCAATCGCATACGCGCAGAATGGCAATATCAAAATCAGCGCCAGAGAAACGGAAAGGTTCATCGGCGAGAAAACCGTTTCGCTAAATCCAACGGATGTCGGAAGGGCACTGAAGTCTATTGAAGTGCTACCCTCTAATAGGGATGCTAAATGTCCTTCCTCGGCTACTTTGATGGTAGAGCTCCCCGAAATCCCTCCGTGCCATACAAGGAGACCAGTGAAGCCGCAGGCGCCAATTAAAGGGTAGTTAATCTTATTTCCTTTCTGTACCGCATACTCGCCCACCTTTCTGGCAAAGATGGCCCCGAAGATCAGCGCAAGGCCCCAATTGATCAGCCCCAAGATGACACAAGCCGCCGTAATGATGGCAGCAGCTTTTGCAGTGGTATCGCAATATTTAGTGGCGCGCTTGATGAAATTATCGACAGGTGGAGCCAGCGCCAAAACATGGCCCAAAACCAGTATGAGCATCATCTGGTAAGCGAAGACCAGATGAGGGGCATTCCAAATGCCTTCATACCAATAGCCCACAACTGCTCGACCATGGGTTAAGAAGTTGTGGGCTGCGGGCTTAAAGAAAAATACAGCCGTGCCGAACACAGCAAACGTTAACAATACTGCAAGCGTAAATGGTGACGGAAGCAGATTGTGAAACGCACGTTCGAAACGGCTGGCAAAAGACATTATCTAGAACGGTAAATCGTCGGTACCATCATCCAAATTAGCTGGCTCGCTTTGTGGAAGCGGTGGAAGATCAGATCCGATTTTCTCCGTTTCCGCTTTTTCCAATCTCCAAGCATCGAGGGAATTGAAAAAACGCGTTTCATTCGTTTTAGGATTTAGCCATCTTCTACCTCTTAGGTTGAAGTTTACTTTCAGCATATCTCCTTCGTTGAAAGGGTCGAGTAGATCAACTTTGTCTTGTACAAGTTGAAAGATGATTTCTTGTGGGTATTGGCTTCCTTCGTCGGCAATGACGAATTCGCGTTTTTTAAATTTTTCGGTTACTTGTTCAGTACCGTTTTTCACCACTAATTTTCCGTTGATCGCAAACATAATTCGTAATTTTTCTAATTGTTAAAACTCATAAGAGTCATCCATGCTTCATGGACATTTCCCTTACTTAATAATTCTTGGGCTTTCTCGTGTAAGCTTTTCTCCAATTTGTGCGGAGAATCTTCTAGTGCTACAAAGATATCGCTCAATTCCGTTAATCGATATTCATTGACATCTGTCTCGTTGGGTAGCTCTTCAACATTGCCTAGACGGCCGAGGTCATTTCCCGTTAAGATAGAACTATTTCTGATTTCAGCGGGTATTTGGTCTACTCCAATTCCCATTGTTTTTAGCGGCTTGGCCACTTCAAACAGTGCATCTCCATGAGCGCGGGTGTAGTAGTCGCCTCCCATCCTGCCAACGGTATCAATTTTTGTTTGGTCTATCTGAAGCTGTTCGTTAATTAAGTCTTCGCGAACGTGAATCTTCACGATCTCACAAATGATTAGATTTCCTGCTCCACCCTCTTTTCCCAATTCCACAAT
>Ga0222662_1000970_pt1 | contig 16817 bp, 16 predicted proteins | sample AntAcemetagen600_FD_179821 | JGI IMG/M metagenome (GOLD analysis project Ga0222662, IMG submission 179821) | Saline water microbial communities from Ace Lake, Antarctica - #600 | ecosystem: Environmental > Aquatic > Non-marine Saline and Alkaline > Saline | place: Antarctica: Ace Lake...
GTTTTAATCGCTTCATTTTGTCACCTGTTGGGTGTTTCGGTTTTCATTCTTCAAGGCTACTTTAGCCACTGAACCCCAACAGGTTCCATCTTTTTATTGATTTTTATCTCACGAATTCAGGTATATATTAAACTTAAGTGGCGGGATTAGTCGTTTGACTCTGATCGCAGCCACTTATTTCCTTTCCATTATCTCAGCGCCTTTTGTCGTGGCCTTTAATCTTTTGGACGAGGCTATTGTTGGGATAGGTAAGTATCGCCTGACGCGCTCTAGAGTTTTAATGCCCGAAAAAGGCGCGGATATTACTCTAGAAAGAAAAGAGGTCTTACAGCAATCCCTACCACGAGTGCCGAGTCTTCTCTTTACGGCATTCAGTGGCCAGCTAGTTGTATTTCTGATGGGTATCTATGGCTCGAAAGAAGGTGTAGCTGAGGTGGGCGCGCTTACGCGGATTGGTATGCTCTTTATTTTAATAAGTAGTTCTGGGGGTGTTTTGGTTGCGCCTTATTTTGCAAAGTCAGAGCAGAACACTGTTTTAACTAAAGTGCTTATTTTTTATGCCTTGAATGTGTTAATGATTATCGGTGGTTCTGCTTTTGCGTATTCTTTCCCGACAGTCTTATTGTTGATACTTGGTGATGGCTATATGCATCTTGGTTACGAGGCCTTTCTTGTCGTGCTGGCCGCGTTAATACGTGTTAGTTCGATGCTGGTATTCTCCGTTTGTAATGCTAGGAAGTATGTCTTTCCATGGTATTCTATTCCGGATGTGTTACCGCAGTTGCTTATTATTCTCTACTGGGTTTGTTTTATGGATTTAAGCTCCTTGATTCATTTGCTCTATTTTGCCGTGACTATGTCTACATCGAAACTATTTTCAAAGACCTTTATATTGATCTTTGGGCTCAAACGTGAATCCCGATGTCTCCCAGTTTTCTATTTCGGGAGTGGTGACTTTTAGGGTAATTACCCTTTGCGATCAACGTAGTGCCCCTGAGGTGGTCGCTGCTTATTTTTGCGCGCCACGTGGCGAAGTTATCACTAATCATGAATTATATGGTGGAATGGTCGCGGAAATTGAATTGGAAACTTCATCCTTTAAAGCTGCTTACAGTGATATGCCTTCTGTTGAGAGGCATGTCCTACATCCCGACACAGCAGCGAAAATTGAAGGCTTTCGCTTTGATCAATGGCCTGAACTCGCTCGATTAGCAGAAGAGGTTCATGGAAGTTTTCAGGGGATATTTTCGGTTGGGTGGGATTTTGTTTATACTCCTGATGGTTTCAGGCTATTGGAGGGTAATACCTTATGGGGGCTCCACCCTGGCCTTTTTTTAGGCAAGACTGCTTATGTTTCCAAGGCATTCGAGATGCTGCATGCTAAAGCGCAGGCTACTTGACTAGCTATTATGTTGATCCTCCAATCAGTTCGTGCCTTCAAGTAAAGATTTGCTCTTTTGGATCGACGGGAAGATGTAAAAGGCTGTTATATAGACAAGACAGAAGCAATGGTTGACGATACTTCACTTCCAAAGGCAAAAGCGAATACCCAGCCGAGGGTATTGCTTGTTTTCAGGCGCTTCACTAGCAGTTTCCTAGGCTATCCATGGATGCTGGCGCAGTCAGGAGAGCTGTTAGTGGATGCGATTTCTATGGACGATCATCTTATTCAGTACTCGGTCTGGATTGATCGCTTCATAGCCGTGAGCGACGGCGAAGATTTTTTGGAAAAATTGTGCAATCTGCTCTCTAGCGGTGATTACGACGAAATGATCTGCGTGGATGAGCCTGCGCGCACTATGGTAATTGGGGCAATACATCGCCCGGAACTGATGCGATACCAGCCATTTAAAGAAAATACATCGATGGCACAGGTCGCCATTGATAAGGCTGAATTTAATCGTTGGTGTAAGTCGATCAACCTATCCACTCCTAAATCACTGGTATGTGAGTCTGCTGGTGAAGTCGAGGCTGCCGCAGAGGATTTTGGTTATCCCTTTGTATTGAAGGGGGCGTTTGGCTCGGGAGGGCAACAGGTTTATATTATTAAGCGCGCTAGCGATGTTGATCTAGTCTTCAGCTCGGCCAAAAGGACGACTGCTTGGGTGGTGCAGGAGTATCTTGGTGGTGCCGTCGGCACCTCGATGTTTGTCGCTCGGGCGGGGCATTTATACACACATTGCTCGGTTATCAATCGAGTCAGCACTTCAGGAGGCGTCGGGCCGGCTGCGATTTGCCAGCCTCATTCGACCCCGCTTCTCGAGGATATTGTTAAAACAGTCGCTCAGTATGTAGAAGGAATTACAGGCTTCGACTGGATACTGCGAGAGGATGGCACGTATGCTTTGATCGATCCGCACTTTGGGCGTGTTGCACCTACGGCGGTGTGCGCCCATCTCTATGGTATTGATTTTGGTGCGGCTTACTGCGCTAGTCTGAAAGGTTCTGCCGTCAGTTTTAATCATCAAACTTCAGATGTTATAGTTTGGGTATTTCCTCAATTCCTTCAATTGGTTTTCCAGGGAGGTCTTTGCCATGCTTGGCGATGTGCCAGTCCGTTCAGAAGCGACGTCAAGTTTCATTTCTGTAGTCGCGGAGAATGGGGCATGTGCTTACGACAATTTCTCGAATATATTCGAGGTCAAATCATAGTCTTTATGGGTAAGTGGCGCCGGCGTCTTATTGGTAATCATCAATCTCATCGTGATAGTTGATCAGCTTAAGTTGAATCGTTGGATCGGCTTGATACTAACCATCTGTGTTGGTGAGGGAGCTTGGCATGTGTTGAGGATGCTTGCTGCCTTTATACTGATCCATTGGTTGACGAAAGATCAGTATGCTACTTTTACCCTAATTCTTGCGATCAAAGGAACTGCTGGAGTGCTATTGGATTTAGGTTTCACGGGCGGTTTAACTGCATTAATTGGAAAGAGGTGTCATGAGCCTGAAACCGTAGGGCGGTACGTTTTCGCAGCTAAATTTTTCAGGGATCGCTTGATTGCTGTTGGCGTTTTCGGATTATTAATCGCTTTTTACTTTGCGGCTGAACGGTTCGACTGGAACTCGATGTTTGCACTCCAAATTTGGGTAATAGTATCAGCCTCAATCTATTTTGAATCGAGATATGCGATTCTCTCGCCCATCCTGAAGCTACAGCAACGCCTTAAAGAAGCTTTTTATATTAACCTTAGCGCAGCCATATCGCGGTTAGTGCTACTTGTCGTCTTGTATTTCACTGGCATGCTCACCGTATCAGCCGTTATTCTTGCTAGCTTAATAGAAACGGTCGTTTCAGTGGTGGGCATTAGAAGACAGACCACTCATGATTTTTTGCCACCGAGGAAGAGTGATCGTCTGAAGGTGGAGAAGAAAGAGGCGTTGGATTTGACTCTGCCTAAGATACCCGGAGTCGTGTTTTATGCATTACAGGGACAGATTACGATTTTCCTGATCAGTACGTTGGGTTCCTACGAAGAGATTGCCAGTCTTGGGGCTCTGAACAAGATCAGTCTCTTGTTTATGCTGCCTACTTCATTTATCGGGATGCTGATTTTACCATGGTATTCCAAGTTGGATCATAAGCACCTGCTCTCGGGAGTTTCTATGGTCATGATGGCTTACTGTGCGTTTGGATTTGCACTTGTTACGTTAAATTATCTGTTCCCTGAGGTTTTTCTGATATTACTTGGAGACAGCTATGGATCACTTAAATACGAGATTTTCCTCTATTCCATTCTGGCAGTATTGAATCTGATATCTTTTCTACTTTACGCGCTATCGGCATCCCGGAAGTGGGTCTACTATTGGACAGGCGCGTCAACCATTGTGGCATCACTTGGAGCCCTAGTAATGTTCGCGGTTATCTCTGATCTTTCACAGTTAACCACGGTGATTTACCTATCGATTGCTACGTCGATCGCCACTCTATTAATAAATCTGGCAGTTTTTATCGTTGGCTACACAAGAAGCAAGGCTGCCAGTTAACTTCGGCGATAAAATCTCCCAACAAAAGCGCCAAATTTGAGACTACATCTTTTGTATCGAAGTGCAGACTGAGATAGAGTTTGTATGGGCTTAGAGGAGAACTCCCAGAAAGTTTTATCTGCGTGAGCAGGCGCCTGCCCCTTTAGCATTCTCTTTAAGTAATTCTTTTGCCAAGGCTTCGGGATGTCGAGCGCGTGGGTCATTCGAATTTGCCCGTGGGAAAAGCCCATGGCTTCTTTGCCGAGAATACTGATAGGTAGGTCGGTCAATTCGACGGTCGCATTGAGTGCATCTTGGTCAGTCTTATTGAATAAGGTGTTCTCCGTGAATGACTTCCTGGGGTCATCGGGCTTCATGCTAATATCAGAGACGGAGAGCCCACCTATAACTTTAGCCATAGCCTCTTGTAATTTGATCCACTGATCTAAGAAAGAAAGGTTAGTTCTATTGACACCAAGGCACCCTCCGTTGACGTATGCACTGCCTTTGAAAGTCAGGATATGGTCAAACTTGGCGAAATAAGTGCGCCAGCCATGGCGTTCTGGATTATTCTCATGCATCGGAGAGTTGATGTCTTCGCAAAGGCAAATGCCCGCCTCAGACCAATCTCGGAAGAACTTCCATTCATCTAAAATCACGATGTCTGGATCGAAGTAGAAGATATGATCCCAATCGTGAATCGCCTGCCCCACTGTTTTCATGAAATCGGGCTTGTAATTCGTCAAATGGTAGGAGGTTTCCAGTTTGACGAAGTGTACTTGGACTTTTTCGAATTGAAGGAAATTCGAGTGTAATTCTCCGAAACTGGCGGTTTCTTTTGATTGGCACCATGAGGGGAGGTCTCCCTTGTAGCCAACCATCACCTTGCCCTCGAAGCCTACATGGATTAGCGAATTAATCAGAGCTGCTAGGCCATGATGGTAGTTTCCTTCAAATAAGGTGCATACGATGTCAAAATTTTGCTTCATATTCGATCTGTTGATAATCGTGAGATTGATAGCTTAGTTTCTGTTAATTTCTCTTTTTTTCAAAGCAGAGCAAGGATTTCCAGCGTAGATCATCCATTCGGCAGTATCTTTTGTCACGACTGAATTGGCACCGATTACGGATCCTCGGCCAATCGTGACACCAAGCCCTATGAATGCTCCAGAGGCAATCCAAGCTTCTGACTCGATTGTGATGGGTCGATGGATTAACGTAAAATGGGGGTCACTTGTATCATGCGTGCCCGTGCAAAGATATGTGTATTGCGACACGATTGACATAGAACCTATTGTGACTTTAGAGAAATTCAGGATTTTTACGTCGTGAGCAAGCGCGACATGGTCGCCTAAATCCAGGTTCCAAGGGATCAGGATTTCCACCCTCTGCTGTATATTACAGTGCTGTCCTATCTTTGCGCCGAATAGCTTTAGGATCGCGACTCGCAGACCGCTCATTCCAAACGGGATTAGACGATAAATCGGGCGCACTAAAAACTGCCAAACCCCGCGTTTAATCTTCGTTTGAATATCCCAGTCCGTATGGCACTTGGTGAGATCTACTTTGAAATTGTCCTCCGATTCTTGCGACATAATACTAAATGGATTCGCGGATGAATTGAACGAGGCTTTCAGTGGCGGCGCGAATTTCGAAGTGCTGTAAGAAAGTGTGATGGGCTGCCTCAGACATGGTATCCTTTTGTTTTATAGAAAGTGATAGCCAGTTGTTGAGAAGTTGGCAAGTGCCTGTTGAGTCGTCGTTCTCGACCAATCCTGCGCCTCCTTCCTTAATCTCTCTGAAAATATTAACCTTGTTGGAGATCAAAGTGGGCGTGCCTACCGCGAGCGCTTCTGCGACTACGATACCGAAGTTTTCTTGGTGCGATGGTAGTACTAGAGCCTCTGCGCCGGCAAGAAGCTGCCATTTCTTAATCCCCTTGACCGAATCAAACCAGAAAATGCCTTCTTTGGGGAAACGTGTTTTAAGCATTTCGGCGTAGTCGAGTTGTTGCACGGGGCCAGCTATGACCAAATCAGGCATGCCTTCTCGCTGGCTTCTTAATTCCGCGTATGCCTGTATCAGGAGGTCGAGCCCCTTCTTTTCTTGAATACGCCCTAGAAACAAAAAATAAGGTGCCTGGTGTAGCCGCTTTTCTTGAAGTGAGCTCAGTGCTTCCGCGGGAGCATTCGTTCCGTAACCAATTACTTTTTCGGTCACTTGATACGGTTTGAAGCACTCACGTGCTCTTAGGCATTCTTCGGTGCAGGTAAATAATACAGCCTTTGCATGTTTTAATACGAAATGCTCGCCCCCATTCCAATAGAGCCGCTTTTTTATCCTTTTCAGTGGGTATTGTTTATTGAACCAAGGGTCTAGCATCCCGTGAGGGTATATAAAGTAGGGCACCCCTTTCGAAAGACATGCCTTGGCGGTGGCAAGGCCATGATATTGCCAATTCCCATGTATGATTACGGCATCGTATTGACTCACATTATGCTGCATCCAATCGCGCATTTTCGGGGAGTAGCTATAGTTTCCAAATTTCCCCGGGCCTAGTGGATACACTTTCCAAGGAAAAGACTTCAACTCCTCGGCTATAGCCGTCTCCTGGTCGATGCAAGCAACCTCGACTTCGACCCCTATCTCACTCATGATACGGGATGCTTGCTTAAGCCCTTCGATTGGTCCACCAGAGCTTGATGCGATGGTATTGATAACGCGTAAAATCTTCATCTTATGAGTCTTCTTCGATCAGTGCCTCGTATAGTTTGATGTATGCATGGGCGGAGGTCTGGCTTGCGAACTCGCTTGCGAATCTTTTGACTAAATGGCTTCGCTCTAGTTTCTTTTCAGCGCTGAGTTCGAAGTGCCGTGTGCACGCCTCAGCTAATGGGGATGCGCAGTCGCCATCAGAGCCGTCCACTGTAACGGTGAGCTCTCCGACTGCGTTGAGCGATCGCATTGGCTCTACGTCGAGTGTGACAACAGGACAGCCGCAAGCTTGTGCTTCTAGTATAGGCCAGCCGAAACCTTCCATCAACGATGGGAACAGAAGTAATTCGGAAGCATTATAGATATCTCGCAGACTTTGATCGCTGACTCCAGTCAAGTAATGAATGCGTCCGACAGACTCTACCGCTCCCGTTTCTTTAAGTGTCTCTTCGCTGAACTTTGGCCCTATAATTAGTAAGTGGAGGTTCTGCCTCTCCCTTGCTAAGTGCGTGTAGATTTGGAGTGCTCCTTTTCGGTTTTTATACCATTTTTCTCCTCCGATATGCAGGACGTATTGAATGCCCGCTGGGAGTTTTAGTTCCTGAAGCATTTGCTCACGATTGACACTGCCGGGAGCGCGCTTAGCGTCTTCAATAAACTTCGGGTCGAGCGAGTTGGAGATATGGTGCCGCCATTTAGCCTCGTCGCCCACTATCCGGGTGACATCTTGTTGTGTGGCTAGAGACACACTGGCAATCATTCGGCATCTTTTCAGGCCACGCAGAATCATGGCTTGTTGCTGGCGACCTGTCCACTTTGGTTTGTTTTGAGGTATCTCGCCTAGGGCGCTACGCACTGCTAGTAAATCATGGCAAGTGAGGAGATGCGGGCGTTTTGCTAAGACTTTGGTGTAGATTGCATTCGAGTGGTCGCATATGTGAACTACGGAGCCCTTCGGTAACCGCTTGATTCTACATTTCAGAAAAAAGGGGCAGAGCAGATACTTATCAATATAGCCTAGCCACTTGCCTAGGCCTTGATTACTGGGCAAAATTTTTCCAAAAAATACGGGCGGAAGGAACACCTCGCATTTGACGCTTCCGATACGTAGTGCTTCTTGTAATTGTTCCGCGAATCGACGCATACTAAACTGCTTGTCGGGAGTGTAGTTCCCGACTAGAAGGACATTTATCGGTCTATTTTTTTGGCTGGTTTGCATTGGGTGAAAAACTCTTGGCTGTAGAGGTTCCGACTGTTGATGTATCGTCGTCGGCATCATCAGACGCCGTAATTGTCTTACGTGAGCGCATTGATGCGATTGTCAACCCTATGCCAACAATCGTAAAACCGCCAATGGTGGTCTGTCCCCATTGCCCGATGAGTAGGTTGTATCCAGTCGCAGAAAATAAGATTAAGCCCATGCCGTTCCCTTTTCGGAAGGCTATAATAGTAAAGCGCCCAAGGTTCACCGTGATCCAGAAGCGCCATGCTATATAAAGAGTCCCGAGTAAAAGTCCACTTTCGGCGATGAGACGGTACCATTCTCCTTCTCCGAGATCGAAGCCTTTATCGCGATACAAGAGCTGCACCCCGAATTGGGTGCCTGCGCCGATCCCATATCCGAAAAAAGGGATTTCAGCGTTCCAGAAAAACGGACCGGTGAAATCTAGAACTACACGCCCCACAATAGATCCAGAGACGCCTCCGTATTGTTTAGATGTAGATTGCTCCCAACGCGCTAGAAAAGCATCTTTAGATTCATCGAAGACGGGGAACTGGCTCGCGATAAAGATGCCAATGCAACTAATCAGGGCGATACGAAAGTATCGGAGCAGAGCACCCGTCTGAAAAGTTGAAGTGAGCATGCCTGTCAGTAATGTCAGTGCCGCAGCCAGCATAAGTGAACGGCTGATTGAAACAGGAATTGCCATAATTAAAGCGAAGGCCGCTGCTCCAAGTAGGAATTTGCTATAACGCTTGTGTTGGGTGACTCCAGAAATGAGGAATGCAGCTGCGAACGCATAAAACCAAACAACTCCAACAATAAAAGTAAAGGTGCCTGGTGGACGAAATCGCCCGACCGCTCCTGCGAATCCGCCGCCTTCCAAACCGCCAGGCGCACGATTAACCCAAGCTGTTTGGGGGGAGTAGAACTGCCACACGATTAGCGCAGTCATCACGATACTACCCCATAGCCAGAAGCGCCCAATTCGTATCACATCAGACTGGTAGAAAACCTGCCCGATGATGAAAGCGAATGGGATGTGGAGGAAATTCGCCCTAAAGCCAAACGCTGCAACAATTAGATTTTCATGCGTAAAGAAAAGTGCGATATAAATACTGACGGTCATCATAACTAGACCGATATTGACGTATTTATTGAATGGAAACTGCTTACGTGTCAGGGTGATCGCATAGGCGACTAGAACAACTGGGTCTCTGATCAGAATTAGTAAATCCGAGAACTCTGGAAGAATCCATTTCCTTAAAGCGCCCTCGAAGATGAGTAAAAAGATATATAGGTACCCCAACCAGCGAAGCTGAACTGTCGTCAGGTCGAGTGGTGCGTATATCAGCTGTTTTGCCATCTAAGAGATCGATTCAAGCGTCCAAGTCGGTAAGCCATTTTCCAGTGATGATGAGAGGCTCTCTCCCATGGAAGTGAGATAGTCGGCGAAAAGTAAGATGGGAGCGCGCTTCATATGGTAGGCTAGTGTTGAGTTTTTGGCGCATTATAGAATGTTTTCGACCGAAGGGTGTTTGGGCAACTAGCTAAGAATCGCATCGGCGACATTTCTACGATAGGTTTCCCAGCTTAGTTTGGAGGCATGCACTAAGCAGGCAGCCTTCATGTCATCGATGAGATCTCGGTTCTCTGCAAACCAATTGAGGCGCTCTGCGATTGCCTCTGGTGATCGAATCGGCACAATAAAGCCTGTTTCATTATCAGGGCCAATCAGGTCATCGCCGCCAGTGTTTGCTGTTATAATCAGTGGGAGTCCCACGCCTAGTGCTTCGAGTTGTACCAACGCGCGGCCCTCCACGAGCGAAGGAAGTATGAATAGGTCGCAGGAGGCCATCAGTTTGAGTACGTCTCCGTGGGGGCGAGGGGCTTCGTATTGAAAATCGCCATACTCGTTTTTATAGAAGCTAGATTCTTCACAGAGCGAGCCTAAGACCACTAGTTGCAGATCCTTCCGCTTCACCGCCTTAAAGGCCTCAAATATATCAGCCAAGCCTTTACGTTGCGTCATGCTCCCGACGAATAGAACGCGCAAGGGCTCGTCTTTGGGAGTGGGTCGGCTACGGTAGCCTGATTCATTGAAGCAACCAAATCTTGCGATGGTGCAATCCGTATTCTCTCGAATACTTTCGGGTAGCGAGTCATAGACAAACTGACTGGGGCAGATTATATTATCCGCCATAGAGATTTCTCGATCTTTCCGGGCTCGCTTTGCTTCAGAGTCGTTTCGAATTGTCATCGTTTTTGCCCATCGTGGCAGACGCTCGCTCTCTTCGGCCATTAATCGGAAGCTGGTTTTCCAGAATGCAATGGGTAGATCGTAAACACAGCGGACGCCTAGTTCTTTCGCCCGCTCAAAAGTGTTTTCTGCGCCATCTTCATAGCAGTAAACCGTGTCGGGTTGCAGGCTGCTCAGGCTTCTAGCCACTTTTCTATCGAGAGAGTCGTAAATGGCATCTACACTGAAGCGCTTATTTAGATAAGGCCAATTGATCTTACTGTTTAACTGGCGGATGATTTCGGGAAACGCGTTGGTCAAGACTCTCTGCTTGTCGACATCGAATCGACGTCTTTCGAATTGTCGGCGAACCGACGAGGGCAACAATGGATGCCACGCCGCAGATTCTTCCCAGTAGATTGAGGTGGCAAAGCCAGCAAGCGCCTCTTCTTCGTGGAGGAGCTTTAGTATCTGTCTCACATTGGCGTTACCCGTGGGGTGGGAGAGGAGTACTTTGGGTTTAGTCGGCATTGGCTTTGGGCGCGTTCTGAATATCCTCGATCCACTTCTGGCAAATTGTTTGAGGCATTGCTTTGGGTTTTCGTTTTCGCTTAAAGTCTAGTCCACTAGCTAGTGCCTCGTTCGAGAGTTCCCATGGAAGGAAAAGGGGAGGCTGAGCGGTTGATTTTTGAGATTGTGTATTTGGAGCGGGCTCGGAGAAGAAGATCGGCAGATCGTGTTCGCGCATCGCCTGCACGGCACCGCTTTTGCCCGCGATGAGCACGTGTTTAGTTGTAATGCCTAGCTGCGCGGTTTGCAAGAGTGCCGAGATAACTGCGTCGCTCTGGCTCCCGAGTGCCAGATGTTTCCAACCGTAGGCTTTGGCCTCTGCTTGTATCACTGGCCAGTGTTTGGCTTGGTATTGGTTCTTTCCGATTTGTAGGATTTGCGGTACGATGCACTTTGCCTCTGCCAGTTGTTTCAGGCGGAGCATGACTGGGCGCGGTGACCACTCTCGGTGCTGTGTGAATGGAAAGAGGAAGATGGGCTCAGCCGTTAGTGATTCAAGGAAGCACGCGCCCTCCTGATTATCTTCAACTGGATAGATTGGTATATTGCTTAAGAGTGGGAGTTGTTTCGCTTCGATTTCGACCGTTTGTAACTGTGCTGCGTAGTACGGATTACTCGTATGTATGCAGTCTGGCTGCCAGTGACGAGCTGCTTTTCGCGTTTGGCCTTTTTGAATCCGCGCGAGTATGTTGTGCTTGATCGCTAAGAGTGGCCGCTTTTCCAAGTAGCATTCGTGGAACATAATGTGTAGTCTTCTACCTCGGCGCCACGTATCCACTGCGGGTATTAGTTTATTGAGTAAACCACGGGGGTTGAAGCTGAAATTTACGAACTGAAGGCTCAACCAATCTGGAGTTGTCTCTTCGATTAACCGAGTTACTTGATTCATTCTGCTTGGGTCATTGAGTACATCTTTGAAGCGATGTATCGTCAAAGAGCCTACATGCTCGACTTTGTTGCAGTTGTCTGCAATCGAGATGAGTTGGATCGAATGCCCTAGTGCCTGAGCGCCATCAGCTAGAATTCTTGAATAATCGCCGACACCATCGGCTCCCGGCTCTAAGCATCCACAGATGATAGTGACTTTCAAGTGGGCGGAGTTCATCGGGCGCATTTAAGGGTGTTCTCGAAGGCCTCTATATAGGCTGCGGCAACTGAATCTGGGCTATGTCGTGCGAGGTGCTCTTTCCGCTGCCGTAGATAATTCTCGACCAAATCGGGCTTAGACTCCAGCTCCATGACCTTACTCGCCAACATATCAGAATCCCCAGGAGGGAACAGAGCGCCGCAATTACCGACCGCGTCGACCAGCCCGCCGTTATTCGTGGCGATCGGGATGCAGCCACAAGCGATGCCCTCTAAGGCGACGATGCCAAATGGTTCCGCCCAAACGGATGGAATTAGCTGATAGCGACTGCAGTTGAGGATACTCGCTACGTCCTCGGGGCTTTTTCGACCAACGAAATTGACAAGTGAATTGATGCCGAGTCGGGAACTGCTCTCCTTGAGCGAATCTTCATCGGGGCCACTCCCTACGATGGTGAGCGATAGCGGCCTGCCTGCTTGAGAGAGTTTGGCCACAGCCTCGATCGCTGTGATACAACCCTTGTCGGATACCAGCCTACCGACAAAAACCATACCTTGGCGGTCATTGTGTTCTTGGTTGTGAAATTGGCTGTCGTCGTAGGCATTCTCGATTATCGTGCTGGGGAACCCGAGATGTTCTGCCGTGGCATAGCTGTTGGAAATGACCGTATGGTGACTGATTAAGTGGCGTTTGATCCGGTCGACCAAAGAGAGCCGTTCATTTTCTGACCGCCTAATCCAAGTATGTATCGATATGGCAGTGGGGATCTTTAGGAAGCTCGACGGCCATGATAATCGAAGGGAAGGATTATGTTGATAGAGAATATCTGCCCATTTCAGGTCGCCGATTACTTTGCTGAATTTAGGTTCACGAGTCACTTTGTATAAGTCGATCTCTGGGGCATTATCGAGCGGAGTCATCGTATGTATTCGAATCTCGTGACCGAGTTCTACAAATTTTCGCAAAAGGAGATCTGCGCTACTTTCGATGCCTCCTACGGAAGGATAAAACGCATAGCTCTGGAACAATATCTTCATGCGAGGTTCTGTTTCTCTAGCTCAGCATCCAGCAACTTTCTGAGTTTTCGCGCTTTCCAATAGCGAGGTAAGAAGGTCTTTGGGTCGGTTAAGATGCGAAGTAGCCAGCCGAGATAGATACGATCCGCCCAGGGTGGGATGTTGGCTTGTTGACCGCTCAGAAATGCGATCGCCGCGCCAATGCAGATGATGGCCGGCTTGCAGTCGAGTTGTTCACGCAGCCAGTGGCCGAGCACTTCCTGTTTGCCACCAGCGATCGTTAGAATTACGTAGTCTGGACGATCAGATCGAATTTTTTCCAGTAGCACGGAATCTGTCACTGGGCTCTCCGTATAAAAAGGAGCTTCATAGTAATTATCGCTGCCCAAGCCGATATCTTGCCGTTGTAAGTAGAGGCTGGTTGCTTTGGTGTGTTCGTGCGTCGGCACCACCCAGAGTTGCTTCGTGTTGCTTTTGAAAGAAGGATCATCGATCAGCGCTTTGATGAATTTCAGCCCCGAGTGGCGCTGCAGTCCTTGCCCAGTGCGTCGCTCCCAGAGAAGTGCGAGATATCCGCTGTCGATCAGGTTGACGTCTGCCTCTCTTAGGGCGCGATCATAGTGTGCGTTGCCCCCGAGCTCTGCCAGGCCGGGTCCCGATGGCGCCAAAAATAATCCGCCGTCCTCGCGCGCTTTAACCAGCGCGCGCTCCAGCGTATCATTGTAGAAGTCGATGCCAAATATGCGGACTGTCTTGAAAGTGATAGGCATCGGTAAGGTTAATCTTTAGCGCGGGCGAGTAGGATGTCGTCAGGGGTGACGGCCACTATAATTTCACGCCCAAGGAAATCGAGCAGTATTTGTATGCGGTTTTGTGCGGGCATTTGTGCGATTACTTTTCCGTTCAATCCTTTAAGTGAGCCAGAGATTACCTCGATCTCGGCTCCTGGTTCGATACTCAGGTCGGGTGCCTCGATGATGCCCTCTGGGAGGCTCGCCTTGAGATCATCGATGATTGCTTTCGGAATGACTCGGCGATCCCCCAGTTCGACCATGCGTGTGACGCCTTGACTGTAGATGACTTGGCGTGAGTGGGTGTGGTAGTGGAAGTTTGCAAAAATGTAGCCAGGGAACATGGCCTCAACGAAGCGCTTTTTCCCCGTACGCGTTTTCTTTACTAGACTAATTCGAGGGCAGAACACTTCGACCTCTTCTAGACGATCCAAAATGGCTGCCGCGATGTGCTCACGCTTAGTCTGCGTGCGCAGGCAGTGCCATTCTTTGCTGCTGCTTGCAAGTTCTTCTGTCGTATTATCAGGCATTAGCGTGATACATTACTCAGATTTTTAGGAGCCGTCTCTTTGCTCTACTCCACAATGAAGATGCCTTGTTCCAACCGCACTTCTCTCGTGCCAACTCGATTAGCATCGTGGAGTTGCGTTTAGGATCCGAGAGATGAGACAGTTTCATGGGATCGACGGCTCTTAAAAATGAATGTTCTCCGAAACCAGAATAGTGCAAGTGGCTGATTTGGTGACCGCTTTGCCCCGCTTGCACTAATTCGAGAGGGTTCTGGTAGTCACCGGCCCAAGAACTCAGCCAGTTGTGGGGTGCTTTGCAGAGGTTGATGCAGTCCCAATCGCCTAGGATAGCGGCTAGGTGGAGCATCGTCTGGTCGTGGGCTTTACAAGGCTCCGGGTTCTGGTGCATCCACTCCAGAGCCTCCTGCATCCCGCTAAGCATCTGAGGGGACTTGCGCGCTAGAAAGTGACCAGCTGTGATGGCACGTTCTAAAGTGCCACGGCCGAAGGTTTCTTCGATCACCTCGGGCTGATCATAGTTGAACTTGCCGCGTGTGGTGTATTCTTCATCTGCGTGAAGAAGGTCGTGATCGCCTAGGCGGTCGAAAAGCTGCGTCCAGTTGCAAAGTGCGACGATGTCGTTGTCGGAGTAGCAGAAGGTTTCGTAGGGGCCAAAAAACGCAAGAAATCGCCGTAGAAAGCCAGGTGGGCAGAACGTGAGAGTCTTACTCAGCGCCTCGACAAAATCACGCCCTTCAGCTGGAAAAGCACTCGGCTCCATGACTTCGACATTTTCTAGTGCAGTTCGATCCTGAACAGCCTCGCCGCCAAAGGGAATCAACACGATGGGCAACTGGCACCCTGATTTGCGAATCGACAAAACTAGATTTGCGAATTCCCGTTCGCTTCGCCGATTGGCAACAAGATAAATCGCGCTAGTGCCCATTTGCTAATAATAGTTTGAAAATTGATGAGAGCGAGTCATAGCTTGAAAGGTATGAGTGCCACGTTTTAAAACAGATGAAAGCTACATTATTAATAGCTCAATTAGCTAACCTTCTGGATGTGTCTTGCAAGAGTAAAACCCTCGATCTGGTAAGAGCTCACAAATGTATAGAAGACGAGGTGCGCACGTGCTTGTTTTTGAGATAAAAGGTACTCGTACATACGGGAGCTTCTTTGTTTACTTGTGGTGATTCTGCTTTCATAAGTTTCCTTTATTAATCTCCTTGCATAGAAATGATCGGTAATCGGACACAGGGTTTACGGCTGTTAAGTCACGCATTCGTCGTGTTCTTTATGTTGCTGCTATTTAGTGCGGCTCTGATGTTTTCGGTCTATGGCTTGGAGCGTGTGAATTCGGAGTATATCAATTTGCCGCTTTACTTCTTGGCAGTGCTGGTGGCCGGGGTGCTCTCTTATCGATACAAGGAAGATCGAATCGAGGATAATGATTTAAACTCTTTCCGCTGGGTGGGCGCGATTCGGAAGACGAACTACCAGACTGGAGTGCTCGCACTGATACTCTTCGCGGTGGTCTTTACGACGAAGGACAAGGCAATCAGCCGTTTATTCATCGGTTCGTTCCTGGCCTTGTTTTGGGTCACCGCAGTGCCTCTGAATCGATTCATCCCTGAGTGGATTGCGGGCTTTGCCTTTCGTGGTAGCAACTCGGTGCGGACGGTTTTTTTAGGCAGTGAAAAGTCGGCGCGTCACCTTGAGGCGTGGGCGAAACGGCAGCCCTTTTATGGGATCGAAACTATCGGGCTGATCACCTACGAGATGGCGACGGATCTAAAGTTGAAGATGCCGATCCTCGGGGAGTTCATGGATATGTCGCTCATCATTGATGCTTATAAAGTCGATCAAGTCGTCTTAATGGAGACGCGGGGCTCGGACTGGTGGGTCGATTCTGTGATCGAGATTTGCGACAAGGCGGGCTGCCGTATTTTGATTTTTAACCCATGGGAGGAGTATTTTGATCAAGAGTTGATCCCTGTGAGCCAGGGGGGGCATACCTTCTTTACACTACAGGAGGAGCCTTTGGAGAATCCGATCAATCGAGCGATGAAACGTGCGCTGGATATTTGTATCTCTTTGCCAATCGTATTTTTCATTCTGCCGTGGCTGTGCTTGCTGGTTAAGGTGATGCAGAAAAAGCAGTCGCCGGGATCTTTGTTTTTTAAGCAAGAGCGCTCTGGTCAGCGTGGGCGTAAGTTTCAGATTTTCAAATTTCGCACGATGGGTGATAGCGGAGCTGATCGTTCTCGAGAGGGCGAACAGGCCAAGCCGGGGGACGACCGCATTTTCGCTTTTGGAGAGATTATGCGCAAGACGAGCCTCGATGAGTTCCCGCAGTTTATCAACGTGCTCTTCGGTAGCATGAGTGCGATCGGCCCGCGTCCGCATTTGCTCCAGCATGACAATGAATTCAGCGAGCAGGTTAATATCTACCGCACTCGGCACTTCGTGAAGCCTGGCATCACCGGGTTAGCTCAGTGCAAGGGCTTTCGTGGCGAAGTGACTGAGCTTTCGCTCATCGAAGAGCGCGTACGCTACGATCTCCAATACATTCGGAATCACAGCCATCCCATAGGGATGGGCTAAAAAGTTAAAAAGTGGTTGGCTCTGGGCGGCTTCCGACCAAGGAAGCCAGTGTGAAAAAACAACCAAAACCAACCAAACACAGTTCTGTCGTCTTAAAT
>Ga0222662_1000971_pt1 | contig 16796 bp, 10 predicted proteins | sample AntAcemetagen600_FD_179821 | JGI IMG/M metagenome (GOLD analysis project Ga0222662, IMG submission 179821) | Saline water microbial communities from Ace Lake, Antarctica - #600 | ecosystem: Environmental > Aquatic > Non-marine Saline and Alkaline > Saline | place: Antarctica: Ace Lake...
TGGGAGCAAGTCACAGCACCTTCATCGTCTCGCCTACCTCCTCGACCTTTTGGGTGAGGAAGACGAAGCGGTCCAACTCTACGAGGCGGCTCGAGATTCAGGACCCCCGCGACTGCAGACGCTGATCAACCTTGCGGTCCTTTATGAGGATCGGTGCGAGTTCAGCAAGGCGGAGTACATCCTGAATCAGGTGATCGAGAGCGAGCCCAACGAAGCCCGTGCAAAGTTGTTCCTCAAGGATGTTCAGGCGTCCAGAGGCATGTACTACGACGACGACGACGATCTCTCGTCGACCCGGCACGATGCGATCCTCGATATCCCCGTCACCGATTTCGAACTCTCGGTTCGTGCTCGGAACTGCCTCAAGAAAATGCAGATTCGAACCCTCCGTGATTTGGTTCGAGTCGGCGAGTCGGAATTGAACAGTTACAAGAACGTGGGCGATACCACGGTCACCGAGATCAAGCAGATGCTCGCAAGCAAGGGCCTTCGGCTCGGCCAAGACACTGCGGGTGGTCCGCGGCTTCGGCCCGAGGACATCGAAGAACTTCACAGCCGTGGGATCACAGATCAGATCCTCAACAAGCCCATTTCGGTGCTTGACCTTTCGGTCAGAGCTCGCAAAGCACTGCAGATGCTTGGTGTTCTCTCGCTCGGCGAACTTGCGGCAAGGACCGAGGCGGAACTGCTTGGTGTCAAGAACTTTGGGCAGACGAGTCTGGACGAGATCAAGGAACGTCTCGTCGATCATGAATTGTCGTTGAAGACGCTCGATTGACCCCCTTCGCTTCCCTTCATGGGAATGCGACCGATTGATACTCATCCACCGCCCGCCCTGAGATAGGGCGGGCGGTTTTCGCTTCTGGCTGCTTCGAGGCGTACACTGAGGCGGTCGGTATCAGGGCGAGCGGGCACCATTCACGGTGCGGCGATCGAATCGAGGACAGCATTGGCCAAGGCTTCAATCCAAGACGACGGACTTTCGATCGGAGTGGGGCAGATCAGTCGCCGCTCGGCGTTGTTCGCGCTGGCGGCGCCAGCGTTGATCCCCTCGGCTTGTTCCCGCAGTGAAGTCGGTAAGAAAGAAGTGGCGACCGCGGCGACCGCGGCGCCCGTGGCAGCCTCCCCGATGAAGGGACTCCCGAGGGATCTTCGGCCGTTTCCTCCGACCACCGAGCCGCTGGTTCGAATCAAAGTTGCGGATGTCCGCCGATCGGAAGTCGAATTTGGCGCGGTGGGGCAGCAGCTCTGGATCACCGCGCCCAGTACCGATGTTCCCGGAAGGGCATGCCGAGGTCCGGTTCGCCTGCGTCGCACGAAGGCTGGTTGGTCGGTTCGGTGGTCTTCTGGAGGTCGTGGTGGAACCGCAATATTCAAGACGCCCGGATCAATCGCGATCGCGAAAATTGGCCGGAAGGAATCAGGCATTGAATTTGAAGGTCGCAGCCTTTTGGGGACCATCTACGTCGAGCCGATTCGCAATACCGAAGGTCGCAATGAACTCGACGTGGTCTGCCACCTTCCGATGGAGTTATATCTTCCCGGCGTGGTTCAGAAAGAGCTGTATCCGGGCTGGCGTCCAGCCACGTTCGAAGCCCAGGCCATCGCCGCACGGTCGTTCGCCGTCTGCGAACGGGCATTTTGGATCCGTCGTCGACACTATGACTTGGTCGCTGGTCAAGCGAGCCAGGCTTGGACCGGGGGCGACGCATCCTTACGTGCGAGGTCCGCGGTTCGAGCGACCACGGGGCAATTGCTCGTGTGGCGTGGCCAAGTCGTGCCTGCGTACTACAGCGCGTCTTGCGGTGGGCAGCCGGCGAACGCCGAAGAGGCGATTTCCGAGAACCCCGTCAACGGTATTCCACCACTTCGCGCCGTGGCGATGAGCAACGGATCCGTATGCGGATGCGTGACGTCAAGCCCGCATGGCGACTGGACCATTACGATTTCACGGGATGCCTTCGAAACGGCGGCCCTCGAATTCGGGCGGCGACAAGGAAACCGACGAATCTCGGAACTCCGCCGCCCCCTTCGGCTTGACGTACATCATCGGAATCAGACGGAGCGACCGGTCGATTTCGAGCTTGCCGGTGCCGGCGGAACGGCGCCAGTATTGATGTCTGCGGAGTCGGTTCGGAGAATCCTTGCCACGGCAAGTTCCGGGGACGCTTGGAACACTCGCCCTCGTTCGGCTTGTTTCGAAGTGGAGGCCACGCGCGACTCGATGAAGATCAAGGGGCGGGGATTCGGCCACGGGGTCGGGATGTGCCAATACGGCGCGGAGGAAATGGCGAGCAAGGGTGCGTCGAGTCTGGAAATACTCGAACGGTACTATCCCGGTGCCAAGGTCTATCAGGCCTGGTCGACAGGACAGCCAGCCAGAGCCACGCCTCGAGCCTGATGGTGTCTTGATTCGTGAGCCGCGGGGCCTCAGTGGAAAGTCCAAAAAGAGACCGACCGTTCGCTTTGCAGCGAACGGTCGATCTTGATGTCCTCAGCCTCTATTACTCAAAACAAGAGATGAAGCGACTTTCGTGCCTCTGCCCCTCAAGTGGCGTGTATCAGGAGTTCCCTTTTCCCAGTACTCGCTTTTTCCGTTGCGGGTGCAAGTGCCCTTTTCCCATTGCAACAGAACCCAAGGTCCCTTGTTCCAAACCATGCCGATGATCCCGCATCGACGAGGCCGAAGTCGGAAAGGGATTCTCGCGTGAGCGGATTTCCCTTTCCTGCTCCCATGTCCAAAGCGAAGGAGAAACGCTTCGAACTTCTGGAAGTATGCCACCGAATTGGGGTGATGTCAGTCCTTCTGGTCTTTTTGTAAAAAAAACACCATATGCATTTGCATTGAAACAAACGTAGAGAATGACCGGGGATCGCAAACCCATTATTGACAGAGACTTGCGCGCTTGATCGGATCGAATCTGGTTTTTTTAAGGCCACGGGCGGCACCCTTGAATCAAGGAAAACCGCCCATCTTCGAGGTGAAGATGGGCGGTCTGGAGCTTCGGGGTGATGTTGGATCAGGGGTTGGCTCGAGAGAGCGTGTCGGCGGCTTGGAACGACTCATCGGAGGGCTCGTTCACCGACTCAAGGCCAAAGTCATCCCAGGAGAAATCCTCCCACGCGTCATCGCTCATGGACTCCTTGGCCCGCTTCTCGTAATTCGAACGGGTTCCGTGGCTGGCCAGCGATTGCAATTGGGCTTCTTGGATGGTGCGGAGTTCAGCCAACTTCGCTTCGAGCTGATCGAGGCTCCCGACCTCCGCAAACTTGTCGTAGTCCGAAAGCACTTGTTGCTGCTGCTTGGTCATTTCAATCAGGCGATCATTTCGACCGATGGCGTCGATCTGGCGATCCAGTTGCCAGAGTTTGGCTTCGTACCGGGCGTGCTCATCCTCGAGGGAGTCGAGGATTTCAACGAGGCGACCCTTCTGGGTACTCAGGAAGGTGAGTTGGGTGTCATCGCCGGCGTGCCGATCCTGATAGGTAGACCGAATTGTGGCAATCCGGCGAGCTTCATTCCGGGCGCCCTCGAAGTCCACGGCTCGACCATCGACTCGAATGGACACGGTTCGGCCCGACCGGGCGTCGACTTCCGCATCACCCATTGCGACTCGGAGGTCAGAAAGGTCACTATTGGTCATCGCAACGACTCGGCGGGCGACATCACGATCCTTCTCGAGCAACTGAACCTGTCGGTCGATTTCGAAGATCTCGGTCCGCACTTCGGCAATTCGTTCGGGGTACTTTTCCGCAAGTTGAGAGAGCTGCCGTCGAAGGGCCACAGGATCCTCGACGAAGTCATCCGCCAAGGCATGGGCCTTGTTTCGAATCTGATCGAATCCTGCCGCGATACGGTCCGGGCCCACAAAGAATGCGAGGGTGCCGAGGCCTGCAGCCCCGATCAGCCCCCAACGCAAGACGCAACGACTCATGCTGAACATGGGGAGATTCCTTCGGCACGCATCAGAGGCTCTTCCGGTTGCCCGCTTCAGCGGGGCGATTTGAATTCCGGTTGATTCCGATGCTCCACCACCTTGATGGGAGATCAAGAACGTCGATTTCACACTTGAATTCGAAATCTGGGACAACATCACTAGAATGGGCTTCGTGGGCTGGCCCTGGGGGGACTTGTCGAGTTGGACGCGGTAATCAGAATTCTTGGTGACGTGCCACTCTGATGTCGAAACTGGCGCCCTCCTTTCCCTAATAAGGACTCGTGCTACTCATGAATCCCATGACGACTTCCTTCGTGGCTCGCCTCCGAAATCGGGACGATGCCGCTTGGTTTGAACTTTGGACGGTGTTCGGCCCGGTGATTCGGGCGCAACTCACTCGTTGGGGCCGTGGCGCCGTCGGCATGGCCACGGTCGAGGATCTGACTCAAGACACGCTCACCGCGCTCTCAGGTTCGATCGATCGATTTGATCCTGATCGTGGTGCTCGGTTCAGCACTTGGCTTCTCGCCATCGCCAAGCACGTCCTCGGCGATGAACTAGACCGTCGCAATGCGCTCAAGCGTGGGGGTGGCACGCGAGCAGCGAGCCTCGATGAGAGCTTCATGGGCCGGTCGAACGACCCTCAGCCGGATGCGGAATACGAGCGACTCGTTTTTCAAGCCAAAGTCTATGCCGCGATCGACGCCGCTCGGCAGGAAAGTGAGTTTCTGCACTTCGAGGTTTATCGCATGCGGGTCTTCGACTCTATTCCGGGAAAGTCGGTCGCGGGGCGACTGGGAATCAGCGAGCCGACCGTTTCCCGACATCTCCAGAGAGTCCGAACGCTACTTCGCGAGCGATTGATGGAAATGATCACCACGTACAGTTTCACCGACGAGGAGCGAAGCGAAGCAGCCATCGCCGGCCTCGGAACCGATGACACCCTATTCGATGAAGCGCTCTGCGAAATCTATCTGCGACATGCGGGAATCATCGACGACGAGTCGCAACTTCCGCCTGGATGATCACGCCTATTGCGCTGTGAAGATCGCCGGCACGACCGGTGGATGGAGCCCATCATGACTTTTTCGATTCTTGGATTCTTCGCGATCGCCGCCGTCGCCATCGTCATGTTGATCGCGGTGATCATGATCTTGTTTCAGGCCGGGCGCGGAGTCGGATTTCTCATCGGGCATGTCTTCGATTTCATCTTCGGCGTGATTCGCGACGTCGCAAGGATTCTCGGGGCCACCATCGCGAGCATCGTGCTGGCGCCGCTGGCAATCTTGAATCTCTTGATCGGACGATGGTCGGCGGCCAATCACTTTGCAGACGGGGTCAGACGCGAGGTCCTGCTCATTGGCAAGGGGCTGTACCGAGTCGCGGTGCGGCGGCCGCTCAAACTACTTTTCCTCGACGGAATGCTCGAAGGCGTGGAAGTTCGCGCGGTCGAGGATCTGAAGGCGGCTCCCGGCCGCGATCAGCCGGCTCGAGGACTCCAATTTCCCGGATTCGAAATCACCGGATCGCTTCCGTCGGGGGGGTCAGGGGCCAAGCTCTATATCGCGCGACCCGACGAAAAGACCAGACGCCGGCTTCCCGGACAGCCGGATGCCGTGGTCATCAAGAGTTTTGCCCTGGTGGAGGGAAGTTCCCTTCCGCAGATCGTGCGAGAGAGTCGATCCCTCGAGGCTGGGAAGCGTCTTGGGCTGGTTCTCGCGCATGAACTCAACGACACGCAGTTCTGGTACGCGATGCCGTATCACCCTGGCGATCACCTCGGTGCCGTGGTTCGTGAGGCGCATGCGGTCGGCACTGAAGATGGATTGCGGGGACGAGCTCTGGCGGAAGCACTGGGTTATGAGATTGACTTGGTTGAGACGCTCGACCGATACCACGCGGACGGACTGTGGCACAAGGACGTCAAACCCGAGAACATCATCGTTCACGGTGGCGCTGCTCACCTCGTCGACTTCGGGTTGGTCACGTCGTTGCATTCTGCGATGACCCTCACCACGCACGGCACCGAGTACTTTCGAGACCCCGAGATGGTTCGGATGGCCATGCGTGGAGTGAAGGTTCATGAAGTCGATGGCGCGAAATTCGACATTTATGGTGCTGGTGCAGTTCTCTACTTCATCATGGAGAATACTTTTCCCGGCCACGGGGGCCTCAGCCGTTTTGAACGGCCGGCGCCGGAGGCCTTGCGTTGGATCGTTCGTCGGGCGATGGCGGACTACGCACAAAGATACGAGTCGGCTCGCGAGATGCTTGACGATCTTCGGTGCGTCGCGTCGTCGACAGATCCCTGGTTGGTGACCCCGGCGCAACTGCCTTCAATGAGCGGTCCCAAAGTGGAGTTAATAGATGCTGAGGGCCCGATGGACCCCGCGGCCTCGAACCCGGCGCCGTCATCGACCGTTCGTCGCACGGGAGCCGCGCCACCACCGCCGATCGTCGCACAACCACGTATTCGAGTCACCAACTGGATGACCGGTGCGTATGCCGAGGTAACTGCGGGTGAGCGACCGCCGGCGCGGGAACAGGCGGCGACGGCGCGACGAAGGGCTTCGGCGCGGCGAGCGGCGGTGGCGCGAACGCCGCAGCACCGAATTTCCGGAACACTGGTGGCGTTGGTGGCAGGCGGTATTGCTTTTTTCATCGCATTCGCATTGACGTTCAATATGGGCGTGTTTGATGGTTGGGAAGGGGAGTCCGTCGCCTCTCGCGAGAACTCGGCGATGCAGATTGCCATCGAAGAGGTCGTCGCCGACATGATGGAGCGGGGTGCGGATGAAGCGGGATACGAAGTAGAACTTGAGATGAAACCGATGGTCGCCGACGAGTGGGCAGCGCCATTACCTACAGGGACTAGTTCGTTCATTGTCCTCGATGACCGGACGTCACTTGCCAACGATGAAGTGAGTTTGGAATGGATCATTGGATCGCTCAAAGCGTCAGGATGGACGGCCGACGCCGATCTTGATCTGGTCGCGGAGTCCGCGGTCGCCATGGCTCGGTGTCAGGGGGCGCCTCAAGCGGGCGAGTTTTCTTCGATCAAGATGAATTTCGACTGCGAGTACTTGGATCAGTTTCGCCTGGAGCAAGGCGTGGAGGGCATTCTTTGGATCACCACGATTCGAGATGCTGGGGCATCGGCAGTGGTCGAAGGCGCTGTGCTCACCCCTGGAGCGGGTATCCGAGCGATCTTCTTTGCCGATGAAGCCATCGAGATTTTGCTTGATGATCCACCGTTCATTGAGGTTCAGGGCCTTTGGCCGGATGGTACTCGGGAGACCGTCCAGGTTCCTTTTCAGAGTGCATCCCTCGAGGAAAGTAGTAGCCTTCGATTGGATATCGAGACCAACGTTAATCAGGTGATCGATCAGGCGCTGAATAAAGTACGGAATGAGACGCAGGACGCGATTCAGGAGATTGAAGTCGAGCTCGATCAGTCCAGATCAACACTGCAGAAAGCATTCGAACAATTGCAGAAGATTCCCGATGGGGGCCAGTTTCACTCGGGACCGATGACCATTCGAATCGCCGCCTGATGCCCTCGGCCGATCTCGCCTCCATGTCCTCGCGGCAGTATTCCTCCTGGTGTTCCCTGTTCCGCGCTGACGAACCGACGCGGGACGATAGAATGCGGGCTCAGGAGAACTCCCATGCAGCATCCCGGTGCCCGCCTTCGGGCTCTCGTTGAACAAGACGTCGTCATGATCCCCGGAGCCTTCAACGCATTGGTTGGGATGGCGGTTCGCGAAGCAGGGTTCGACGCTTGTTACATTTCTGGGGGCGCGACCGCCAACGTCGCTGGAACTCCCGACGTGGGCCTCTTGACGCTCACGGAAGTCGTGCGAACCGTTCGAGAAATCGCGGATGCCTCCGGGATACCGGTCATTGCTGATGCCGACACCGGTTATGGCGAGGTTGAATGCGCCGTTCGGACCGTCGTCGAGTACGAACGGGCGGGGGCCGCGGCGCTGCACGTCGAAGACCAGGTGTTTCCAAAGCGATGCGGCCATCTCGATGGCAAGCAACTTGTTTCGACTGAGGAATTCAGCGAAAAAATCTCCGCGATGACCGCCGCGCGGCTGAATCCTGAATTCATGATCATCGCGCGGACCGATGCTCGGCACGTCACAAGCTTCGATGATGCGATCGACCGAGCGAATCGATATCGCGAGGCAGGGGCCGACGCGATCTTCCCGGAGGGACTTCAGTCTGAGGACGAGTTCAAGGCATTCGCGGCGGGTTCACCCGGGCTGCTGCTCGCCAACATGACGGAATTCGGGAAGACGCCGATGATCACCGCGGAACGGTTCGGCGAACTCGGATACCGGATGGTGATCTATCCACTCAGCATGATGCGGCTCGCGATGGGCGAGGTCGTTCGTGGCTTGAGCGAACTCCGCCAGGCGGGGTCGGTCGAACCAATACTCGATCGCATGCAATCACGACAGGAACTCTACGACCTGCTTGATTACACCCCCGGTGCAGAATGGCGATTTCCCCGCGGCAGATAGTCCTCGACGCGGCACTCCGCCGGTCAGTTCATCTTGACGAGCCGGATAAAATCGTACGGCCCGGACTCCGCACCCCAGACCTGAGTTCCCGAGGCATCGAACCCGCGATCCCAAGATTGGATCGCATCGGCCTCGACCCGTACTTCACTGGTGGCGTGGTCGGCACCGTTGAGTCTGCTTGCACAGTCATCGCCGATCGTTCCTCCGGTAAAGGCAGGATCGTCGCCGGTGGCGGCGACCAGATGCACGGTGCAGCCTTCGCGCGGGATCAGCAGTGCGGGATCGATGGAATTGAAGTAGTCGGGATCTTTCCACGATCCGGCAGGGGGGACTTCGCCCTCGGGGAACCCAAAGACCTCCGAGATCAAACCGCCTTGGGCGTCATTGCGAACCCGATGGGCGAACTGGCGAGAAGGTCGGTCGAGCGCATCGCTCGCGGCTTCTTCGACGTAGAGCCACCGCCCGTCCTCGCGATCAGGCCAGATCGGGACGCCATGGAGACTGATCGAGTGAAACGCGGAATCCCGTGCGGCCTGGGCCGAGGAGTCGAAACTTCCACACAGCCACGAATGGAGTCGTTCGACGCCACTGGAGAATCGGATGGGTCCCGCGAAGGAGGAAGTCTCCGTACCGTTGCAGCCGCTACTCGAGATGGCGATCAGGATGGCGAGGCCCGCGGTGAGTGCGGCGACGCGTCGGTCGTTGGTTGACTTCATGCCCCCAGTCTAGGTCCTCTGGAGCGGTTTTTCAGGCCTCGAGACTGGTGATGATTCGTGGATGCAATTGATCTCAGGCGGATGGCGGGAGGGGCGTTAGGATGGCCAGCCCGGAATTTGAAGAGTATTCCACTTGAATTCGCCATCGATCGAAAGGAAACATCGTGAGTCCGACCGCCACTGATACCCGAGGCCTTGCCGGCCAGACGATTGGGGAGACCCAAGTCTGCTCGGTCAACCAGACCCAGTTGATCTACCGTGGCTATGAGATCGCGGATCTCGCCGCGAACGCTTCGTTTGAGGAGGTCTCGTATCTCCTTCTGGTGGGGCATAAGCCATCCGCCGAAGAGCTGGCGGAATTCAAGCAGACGCTGGTTGGCATGCGTTCGATTCCGCAGTCGGTGGCCGACGCGATCACGCACATTGCGCGGGAGAGCCCCGACGCTCATCCGATGGGCGTGGTCCGAACCGCGATCAGCCTTCTCGGACATCTTGATCCCGAGTGCGAGGACAACAGTGCGGAGGCCGAACTTCGAAAGTCCATGCGTTTGCTCGCCTCAATTCCGACCTGTATTGGCGTGCATCAACGGGCGCTCGAAGGTAAGTCGGCGATCGAGCCTGATCCAACGCTCGATCACGCCGCGAACCTTCTCTGGTGCATGACCGGCGAAAAGCCAGGCGAGATTGCCGCGAAGGTCATGGATGTCTCACTGATTCTTTATGCGGAGCACGACTTCAACGCTTCGACCTTCACCTGCCGAGTCATTGCCTCGACCAACAGCGATCTTCACTCTGCGGTCTGCGGCGGCGTGGGTGCGTTGAAGGGCAATCTGCATGGTGGTGCCAATGAGGCTGCGATGGAGATGCTCGCCGACATCATGAAGGACACCGAGGACGGTTCGATGACCGTCGATGCCTGGATGGAAAGAGCATTCGCCGAGAAGCGGAAGCTCATGGGGTTCGGGCATCGGGTCTATAAGAACGGCGACCATCGGGCCGGGATCCTTCGAGATTGGGGTCTCAAGTACGCCGCCGAAGAGAACGCCGCGGCTCGAAAGTGGTTTGATCTCGGCGATTCGGTGCAAGGCATCATGCTCGACCAGAAGAACATTCATCCCAATGTGGACTTCCCCTGCGGAATGACGTACTTCGCGATGGGCATTCCGGTTCCGCAGTACACACCGATCTTCGTGGCCAGCCGCATTACTGGCTGGTGTGCCCACATCATGGAGCAGCATGCGAATAATCGGATCATCCGGCCGCTTGCGGAGTACTCAGGCCCGGCGCTCCAGCAGTGGAACGGCTGAGCTCTGAGCGGGCTCGGACGATTTTGAAGACCACTGACAAGACCAACGAGAAGGGCCGTCCGATCAATGATCGGACGGCCCTCTTGGTTAGATCTTCCCGTTCTTGGGTAGCGAGTCGGCATTCAGAGGAGTTGGAAACGCCTCCGCAATCTGACACGGCCCGCAGGGGTATCAGAACTCGCAGGCGCCGATGATGTCATCGCCACCGGGAATGCCGATCTCGGCACCCAGAATAAAGGCAGCGAAGATCCCGCTCGTAGACGACCCAAGCGTGGCGGGGTCAAAGTCGAAGAGATCCTCGTCGGCGCCGGAAAGTCCGGTCACCGAGAAATTTCCAACGGTGGAAAATGACAGTATGCCGGTCGCCGCATTCGCGGAGAGGGCATCCAAGTCTTCCGAACTGGAAGTTGAAAGGCCGACATCACTTCCATCGAAGTACGCCGAGAATGAACCGCTGGTGGTCGCGCCGAGTGAGGAGGGTGAGAAGGCAATGATGTCTTCATCGTTGCTCCGCAGCCCGCTGACTCGGCATCCACCCGTCGTGGAGAGCAGCACCGTGCCGTCTGCAAGCACATGCAGCCCGTCGATATCCTCTCCATTTCTGGTCATGGCAACGTCGCTTCCATCAAACCACATCGAGAAGCTGCCCGCGGTGACCGCGCCGAGTTGAGTCGGTGTGAATCGCAGGATGTCTGAGTCGTCGAAGGTGATCCCGTCGACGCTGCCGGCGTTGGTGAAAGACAAGAGCAAATCGCCGTCATCAAGCCGAGTCAAGGCGCTGATTCGATAGCTGGCAAGGCCGACGTCGCTGCCGTCGAACCAGAGCTCAGCCTCGTAGGTGTCGAGATCGATCGCCACGATGTCTTCGTTCGCGGCAACACCGAAGCCGAACGAAGGATTCCCTTGGATCGCAAGAAGCAGTGTCGAACCAGTTTCGCCGCCGCCACCACCGTCACCGTCACCGTCACCGTCACCGTCACCGTCACCGTCACCGTCACCATCATCTGGTTCGGTGATGGAAAGCGTTCCACTGCCCGTGCTGCCCGAGCTGTACCCACCGAGCGCGATGATGTACTCGGTGCCACCGACGCCTTCGAACGTGAGCGAGGACGTGTAATTAGCACAGCCTGAACCGTCATCGTTGCATGCCATGATGCTCGTCACGTCACACGATCCAAGCACCGCAATCTTCGTGTCAAAGTTGGCGGCGTTGCACGTGGAGACGGTGTGCGTGCCGGTATTGGAGGCCGTGAATCGGTACCAATTGGTGTCGTAGATGGATCCGCATCCTGCGGGTTCCAAGTTGCCACTACCCGGCGTGGTGCTGAAACCGGTGTCGCCGCTCGCGATCGTCACGGCCGAGTCGCATGGCGTTCCGCCACCACCACCGCCGCCGCCACCATCGCCGCCACCGCCGCCAGAAATGGCCGCCACTGCATTGGCAGCATTGGCCCGTCCAGAGCCCATCTGCCCGCTAAAGGAAGAGATGGGGTCGGCACTGTCTCGAACCGCAGCCCAGACTTCATCGGCGGTTGCGGAGGGGTTTTGCGACCAGGCGAGTGCCGCGACGCTGGCAACCAGCGGGGTCGCCATCGATGTGCCACTGAGATAGGCGTAGCCATTGTTGTTCGGGGCGGAACTATCGTGATAGGTGGCGAGGATACTGACGCCAGGAGCACTGACGTCGACCCAACTTCCGTAACTTGAAAACGAAGCCTTGGTGTCATCCGTATCCAGAGCACCCACTGAATAGCAGTCACTTCTTGAGTTCACGTAGCCTTGGCTGGTGTTGTTGCTGTTTCCCGCCGCCACGAAGACCAAGCCGCCCGAGGCAATAAAGTAGTCGATCGCTGCGGCGAGACCGCCACTGTTGGAACTGCCCCAACTGCAACTTGCGATCTTGGCACCATTTTGAGCCGCGTAGAAGAACGACTCCGCAGCGGCGGCCATTCCGACGAATCCGGCTTCTGAACCGTTGTAATTCGATGAATGCCCCATCTTCAAGGCCATGACTCGAACGCCGTTTCCGGTCGTCGATGGCGAGCCATTTCCGTATCCACCTGCGGGGCTGGAGACCCCGGTTCCATTGTTGTTCAGAGCGCCGACGATTCCGGCGCAATGGGTCCCGTGTCCGTTGAAGTCACGGGGGTCGTTGTCGGCCCCGTTGCAATCCTCGCCCGACCAGCACGCAAAACCGTAGAGCGGACTGGTGATGAAGTCGTATCCGACGATGTCGTCGACGAAGCCGTTGTTGTCATCATCGACTCCTGGGGTGCCGTTGGCCTCCGCGGTGTTCTGCCACATGTTCCCACCGGCCGACAAGAGATTGCCGGCGGTCGCGGCGTTTCCCGCGAGGTCCGAGTGGTACCACTGGACACCAGTATCGAGCACGGCCACAACGATTGAAGAATCGCCGGTCTGCACGTCCCATGCCTCGGGGGCATCGACGTCTGCATCGTTGGATTGATTCAAGTGCCAGCAGTTGGCGAAATAGGGGTCATTCACCGTTGCAAAAACAGGATGGACGCCGATCAATTCAGCGTTGCGAACCAGCGGATGCGCGAGTGCCAAGGCGAGGGCGCCTTCGAGGCCCCCGGGTGCGATCGAAGGGTCGATTCGGACCACATGATAATTGGAGAGGTCGGGTCGACCGTCCTTGGCCGCGATCGGTGCTCCAGGAAATTGCGGCCGAATGGACTCCGCGGCAATCAAATCGAGCAGGGTGTTCGTTTCGGGCGAGGCCTCACGAAGGGGGGTTTGATCGACCCGCGACATGCGCAGGGCGTCCGAACCAGCCTTCCGGAATTCGATCACGAGTTCATTAGGAACGAACATCTCTTGGCGGTCGTCGAGCCGCGGTGGAACGTCGAGGCGGGCGGCGTCGGGGCGTGGTCCATCGGCGAGGGGCGGTGCGATCGCCAGAGCACCGGAACCGGTGCCGATGGCGGCGAGAAGGGTGATCAAGTGTTTCATATTTCGTGAGCTCCGGAAGGTGGTTGAGCGGAGAGGCTCCGCTTCTCAAGAACAGAAAAACAAATGGCAACAAATGAGGATCAGGTTTGGAGAGGGGGCGGGCCTGTAATGCATGGCAGGACCAACGCGGCGTTGGCCCAAGTCAGGAAGGACCGGCGACTCGGCTTCGAGGCTGATCGCGGTGAATTCATCCCGTGCGATACAAGGCAGATTCATTCGAGACCCCCCAAAAGGTCGTTCCGACGACTGCGGCCAGTAGTGCTCGCTCATGACTTCGAAGCGATGGCGATCTGGCGAAGCGAGACGGGGCGGAATCCTCGCAGCATGACGAGCACGGCCACGTCCACGATAAAATTACCCGTGCGTGAGACATCTCGCCAACCTAAACACCCCATCTTTCCCAAATTGTCACAAAAAGGGCATTCTGTGCCAGCAGAACAGCATCCGGTCTGCCGCTAAGATCTTTCTTTCTCGCTACTCCCAACCGATCCTTCGAGGTTTTTATGTCTCACGAAGTCAACAGCATCGCCGTCATCGGGGCCGGAACCATGGGTTCTGGCATCTCGCTCATCGCCGCCACCAGCGGGATTGACGCCTTTCAGGTCGACGTCTCTCCGGAGCAGCTGGAGCGGGCGAAGGGATATCACGCCAAAGTACTTTCGCGGAACGTCGAGAAGGAGCGGATGACCGAAGACGAGAAAGTCGCGGCGCTCGCACGAATCACCTACGTCGACAACATGGATGCCGCAAAGTCCGCCGACTGGGCAGTGGAAGCCGCGACGGAGAATCCCGAGATCAAGGCGAAGCTGTTCGCGAGTATGCGGAAGACTTTTCCCGACCATGCCGTGCTCGCGACGAACACCAGTTCAATCTCCATCACCCAGATCGCCACCGCAACCGGAGATGCCGCGGATCGCGTGGTGGGGATGCACTTCTTCAATCCAGTTCCGGTGATGAAACTGGTCGAAGTTATCAAGGGGCTTGCCACCAGTGATGAGACCGTAACGCGAACGGTGGCACTGGCGGAGCGGATGGGCAAGACCCCGATTCCGGCGAATGATCGGGCTGGATTTGTCTCAAATCGCGTCCTTATGCCGTTGATCAACGAAGCATTCTGCACGTGGATGGAAGGGGTCGCGGAACCCGAGGCAATCGATGAGATCATGAAACTCGGGTGCAATTTTCCGATGGGTCCGCTTCGCCTTGCCGACTTCATCGGGCTCGACGTGTGTCATGACATCATGATGGTCTTGTATCAAGAGCTTGGAGACCAGAAGTTCTTCCCGTGTCCGTTACTTCGGCAACTGGTCACCGCAGGTCGACTCGGCGACAAGTCTGGGCATGGCGTCTACAGCCACGCTCGCTGAGTCAAGGTGGCGACGGTCGGCATCCCGGGAAAATTTCGATCGACACGTTGACGGTGGTCAGTCCGCGCATCCGGCGAGGAGGCGCGTCAGACCGCTTCCATTAACCAGGTCGTTGCCGTCGAAATCCCCTCCCCCGGGGGGGGCGTTCGGTCCCCAGATCGTCATGAAGCGGCCGAGATCATTTTGATCAACTTGACCGGCGCCATCGAGGCCGACGCGTGCTAAATCACAGGCGTCTGGCAGGCCGTCGGCGTCTCCGTCGTTGACAAGCCTTCCGCAATTTTTCAGGCATCGAGAAGATCGTTTGAATCGCCGTCCGCGAGCGAACCACGAGAACGCTGCCAATGTCAATCTGGCGTTCAGTAAGATCTGATCTCGGCGGTGCCATCAGAGCGTGATCGCCGTCAACGCTCGCAGAGATACCGAAGTAGTCACGCTCGTCGTCGTACGGCCGGAGTCGGATCGCGGTTTGCGACGGCCCGCCTACCTTTTGATGCTTCCACTCGCCGCCGGATTCGGCTTCGTCATCGAGCGTCGAGTGGTCGCCACCGGCCAAGAGTCTGGATCCGTCAGGATTCAGTACGCAGGGGAAACCGACCCCTTGACGTCTTGCGGATTCGGGGCCCCGCGGAGCGGCGGATCGGTTGACGCGGTCGAACTGGCCGACGGAGTGGCTGCTTCAGGATCACGGTGGATCCTGAGTTGTCGGTGTGCTCCTTCTTGATCTGTCCCCGTCCGAAAACATCGCTGGACATCGTGGTTAAGGCTCGGGGCAGGGGGATTGCGCTCGTGGAAAGTGATGCTTCGGGGCGAATGCCGCGATTCCCAATTGATGAAAACGTGATTGCCGACCTCTCCGCGGATAACATAGAGCGTCACTCTAAAACCACTCCGGAATTTCCCCGCGAATGAGCACGATTCAACCCTCCAAGTCTTCCGAACCACCCTCGGCCCAACGACCAGAACCCGAATCGGTCTCGTTGTCTGGGTACGAAATCGGCGCCGTCTACGGCCCCGATTCGGTCCGAACGGTTGATCCTGATGACGCTCGAAAATCCGATCCGCGAATCGCCGAGCCAGGCGAGTTCCCGTTTACTCGCGGCGTGCACCCGACGATGTACCGATCACGGCTGTGGACCATGCGGCAGTTCGCGGGGTTCGGCTCCGCCGATGACACCAACGCGAGGTTCAAGTACCTGCTCGAAAACGCGAAGGGTGCCAAGGCGAATACCGGGCTCTCCACCGCATTTGATCTTCCGACGCTCATGGGCCGTGATTCCGATGATCCGTTGTCGGCCGGCGAGGTCGGTCGATGCGGCGTCGCGATCGACACCATCGACGACATGCACCGGCTCTACAAGGACATTCCGATTGATCAGGTGACGGTCAGTCAGACGATCAACGGACCAGCCTGTGTCATTTGGGCGATGTACCTCGGTATGGCAAGGGAACTTGGTGTTGACTGGACGATGCTCGGCGGCACCCTCCAGAATGACATTCTGAAGGAATTTCATAGCCAGAACGAATTTATTTACCCGCCGGAAGCGAGTGTCAAGCTGGTGGTCGACACGATCGAGTACGCCATGAAGCACGTTCCCAAGTGGAATTCGATTTCGATCTCGGGATATCACATCCGCGAATCCGGATCAACGGCGACCCAGGAACTCGCGTTTACCCTTCGCGACGGTATGGAATACGTGGAAGCTGCAGTGGCTCGCGGGCTCGATGTCGATCTCTTCGCGCCCCGGCTTTCCTTCTTCTTCAACAGCCACAATGAGTTCTTCGAAGAAATCTGCAAACTACGGGCGGCTCGAAGAATCTGGGCGATCGCCATGAAGGAACGGTTTGGTGCCAAGAACGAGCGGTCTTGGTGGATGCGGACTCATGTTCAAACTGCGGGGTGCTCTCTGACCGAGCAGCAACCATTGAACAACATCGTTCGTGTGGCCTTCCAGTCGCTCGCCGG
>Ga0222662_1000972_pt1 | contig 16790 bp, 11 predicted proteins | sample AntAcemetagen600_FD_179821 | JGI IMG/M metagenome (GOLD analysis project Ga0222662, IMG submission 179821) | Saline water microbial communities from Ace Lake, Antarctica - #600 | ecosystem: Environmental > Aquatic > Non-marine Saline and Alkaline > Saline | place: Antarctica: Ace Lake...
ATCACGATCACGGATGATCCCGGCTTGCCCCTGAAGGTCCATGGCAAATGAACCGAGGTCTTGCATCTTCGCTGCAGAAACGACCTTGGATATGCTGCTTTCGGGGCCTGGTGTTTGGCCTTTTGACAAAGCCGTCAATGTGCGGAAGCGTGTGTACTTCAAACCTTGCGTCTGCACATACCAATCAGCAATGCGTTCGCGCACAGCGCCATTGCTCATGGCGGCCATCTGCTCAAGCTCAGAATCGCGACCTAACGCCATAAGCTCTTCCCAGTCGGCACCCCCACCGCCGCCTACGGCCAAACGCTCATTCATAAGCGTGGTGAGTGCTACTTTCCACCCATCCCCTGGATTGCCAAGACGATTGCTGTCGGGCACACGAACGTCATTGAAGAAAACTTCGTTGAACTCGCTTTCGCCAGACATCTGCTTGATCGGGCGCACATCAACACCCGGGGACTTCATGTCGATGATGAACATCGTCAAGCCCTTGTGCTTTGGTACATTTGGATCGGTGCGAACAACAACGATGCCGAAGTCACAATAGTGAGCGCCAGAGGTCCAGACCTTCTGACCATTGATCACCCAATCATCGCCGTCCTTTACAGCCTTTGTGCGAAGACCAGCAACATCTGACCCACCTGCTGGTTCAGAGAAAAGTTGACACCAAATCTCATCGCCTTTGATCGCAGGCTCAACATAACGCGCTTTGTGTTCTTCTGTGCCCCAGGCAAGGACTGTCGGCACACACATGCCAAGACCGATGGCGTAGAAACCACCCGGTGCCAGATATTTCGATTCTTCCTGGCTGTAGATCACATTGTGGATCGAAGATCCGCCCTGTCCGCCATATTCTTTTGGCCAGGTGATACAAGCATATCCCCCGTCTGCTTTGGTGCGTTGCCATTGGCGGGCGCGTTCCAAAGCCTGCTCCAGGCTCATCGCAGGCAGAGCATCTTTGCTGCTTTTCTTTTTGGTCGCATTTTTGTCCAACCAGCCGCGAACTTGTGTGCGGTAAGCGGCTTCATCCGGGGTGTCATTAAAGTCCATGGATCATCTCCATCAATCAAATTTGTTTCTAAGGAAAGCTCAGGCTGCGTTTCGTTTTTCCAAACGCGTAACCAATTTGTCTTTCCATTCAAGAACGCTGCCGAGGGCCAGAGCGAGCAGTTTGGAACGGCGGAAATAGAACTGAGTGTCCGCTTCCCACGTGTAACCGATGCCACCATGTACCTGGATATTTTCCTGAGCTGCAAAACGATAGGCTTCAGTCGCCGCAATGCGCGCAGCCGCTGCGGCTTCGGGCAGCTCGGCTCCCTTGTCATTCAACATCATGGCGCCGTAATAGCAATTTGACCGGGCAAGCTCGAGCTTGACATACATGTCCGCGATCTTGTGTTTGATGGCTTGATAAGACCCAATGAGACGGCCAAATGCATAACGCTCCAGCGCATAATCGCGCGCCATCCACATGGCTGCTTCTGCTCCACCAATTTGCTCGAACGCCATCAAAATAGCAGCGCTGTCGAAGACGGTGTTGGTGGTTGCCCAGCCTTCACCTTCCTTACCGATCAGCTCAGCCGGTGCGTCTTTGAAAGTAAGCGTTGCATGAGAGCGTGTGGGGTCAATGGTTTTGACCGGCTCAATGCTCACGCCCGCCGCTTTAAGGTCGACGATGGCCAGTGACAAAGCACGGTCGCCAGCGCCACCTGTGTTCACAAGCACAATAGCAAAGTCCGCAATGTCGCCATCCGGTACGGGAATTTTCGTGCCGTTCAATTTGCCGCCTGCAAAGGATGTTTCCACAGTGCGGGGGCTTGCAGCAACAGTGCCTTCTGACATGGCAAACGTGCCGATAACGTCACCAGCGGAGAGTTTCGGGAGCCAGTTTTGTTTTTGCTCTTCTGAGCCTGCAACCACAAGGGCCTCAGTTGCCAGATAAACAGAACTGGAGAAAGGAACAGGCGCTGCTGAACGACCCAATTCCTCTGCAATCACGCTAAGCTCCAACGCGCCAAGGCCAAGACCGCCGTATTCCTCAGGAATGGCCGTGCCCATAAGACCCATTTCAACGAGACCATCCCATACATCTTTGGCAAATGGTTCATCGCCATCCAACACTTTGCGAACGCGGTCTAAGCCGCACTTGTCGCCCAGCATTTTTTTGACCTGCTCTTTGAGGAGTTTCTGGTCATCTGAAAAATCGAAATTCATATCGTCTCCCGTGTATCTTCGCTTGTTGCGCCTCTAAATTGCGCAGTCGGGCCAAGTTTATGCGTGCCACCCACCATCTTTTTTTGATCAAATGATGTTGCTGAACATGCGTGTCGCTATGCCTTATTGAGGCGCATTCTTGCGCCAAATGGGCAGAACGCAAAGGATTTTAAGACGATAGTTTGAAAGGAATTTGGCTTTTCAATTTTGACGCAGGGTCAGGCTGCCTCGCCCTTGCACCCACACATGCGCTAATTATTGAGGAGGTTCGGTTCCATCCGTCTCAAGTGGGCTGAGATTCGCTTTTATTGACCCCAGCACATCCAGCATGGCGTCAATTTTGTCCTCCGGGACGCCAACGAATGCGTCTGCAAAAACCTGTCGCGTGACCGCCTGCATGGCAGGGATTGCGGCAGCCCCGGACGCGCTTAAATACACGCGACGCGCGCGCCGGTCGTTTGGATCTGGCCGACGTTCAATATAGCCGCCCTCGTCCATGCGATCGAGGAGCCGACCGAGTGGCGCTTTTTCCATCTCAAGTTCACCAGCTAATTGTGTCTGAGTGAGCCCTTCTTTCTGGCGTAGCAAATTGGCAAGAATCCGCGCTTGTGGCTCAGACAGCCCGAGACCAGACGCTTTGAGTGAGCGCGCCCAGTTACGTCTGATGAGCCGCTGCACATCGTGCATTAACCAGCCAAATGTTCGCTCAAATTGGAATTCATCATCCGCCATAGATCGCTTTGCTCAACTTTTTGCTCTTTTGTTCTCATTTTCAGCGGCTCTGCACAAAAAAGCGACCGCACTGTCAAAAAAGGAACACTAGATATAATATTCATAGATACTATAATCAGTGCAACAAAAATCAACCATGAACTCTGGCGTTCCCGGCCCGAATGGCTGGGATCAAGTCAGGACAAAGGCGGATCATGTCTCTTCGTTTACGGACTAAATCGGCGTGTGCTATCGCGCTGGCAGTAGCAACGCTCTTTCTCAGCGGATGTGAAGAAGAAGAAATCGCTGATGCGGCCAACAACGCGCCGGCTCAAGCCATATCGGTTTTTTCTACTCGGGTCATGCGCGAAGAACTGGTGACCCCTGTGACGGGAACCGGCACCATCGCCGCCCAAAAGCGAACTGACCTTGGCCCGCTCGTCGACGGCATCATCGAAGAAGTTTTTGTGAATGTGGGGGACCGCGTGAGCGAAGGGGATCCCATTTTCAGAACGCGCGACATTGAACTGCGATTGCGCGTACAAGAATTGCAGAGCCAGCACCGCTTGGCAGAAGCCGAATCCCTGAATGCCAGACGCGCCTTTGACCGGATCAAAGAATTGTTCGCCAAGGGCGTTTCGTCAGTAGGCCAACTTGAGAACGTTGAGACCCAATATGAGATAGCGGCAGCCCGTGTAGGCGTTGCGCGCGCTCGTTTGGATGCAGCGCGCCAAGCGCTGACGGATGCGACTGTGAAAGCCCCCTTTGATGGGGTCATCACTTCCCAGGACATTTACGAGGGTAAGTTTATGTCGACGCGCGGAGGTGCCAGCATGATGGGTGGCCCATCTGGTGTTGTTCAAATCATGAAAATCGACATAGTTGGCGCCATCATCAATGTGCCAGAAGTTCACATGGGCGAAATTGGGCTTGGCACGAAAGCCCGCATCTACATCGACGGCATTGACGGCATTTACGACAGTGAAATACATATCTTCAATGACCGTGTGGATGTGGCCACCCGTTCGGCGGAAGTTCGTGTTTCCCTGGAAAACACTGACTATCGCATCAAACCGGGCATGTTCACCCGTGCAGAGTTTTTTCCGCCTGCACGCGACGTCCTCACGCTTGATCGGAAGGCGCTTCTGGGCATCGAAGGGAACAATTATGTCTTCATTGTTGATGCTGCGGGACGTGCCAAACGCATGGATGTGCGTGTAAAGCAGATCGACACCGCGCGCGTGGAAGTGCTTGAAGGGCTTATGGAAGGTGCTGAAGTCTTGAGCGGACCGATGGTTGGCTCGCTCGTGGAAGGCATGCCGGTTCGCATCGAGAATATTGATGAAAATGATCGTCCGACCGCAGCACTGAATCCCGCCACGTCCTCTATCGTGGGGAGATAAAACATGTGGATTTCAGACATATCAATTAGACGACCCGTCTTTGCCGTTATGTTAATCGGCGCATTGGTCGCACTCGGTTGGATTTCGCTTGGACGGCTTGGGGTCGACCTTTTCCCCAAGGTTGAATTTCCTGTTGTTGCGATTAGCACGACACTTGAGGGCGCTTCCCCTGAGACGATCGAAAGTGAAGTCAGCGACTCCATCGAAGAACAGGTCAATACGATCTCGGGAACACAGAACCTCTCCTCAACAAGTTCTGAAGGCTTGAGCACTGTCATCATCGAATTTGAGCTTGACGAAGACATCAACGCGAAAGCTCAAGATGTTCGTGACAAGGTCTCCCTTGCGCGCGCCAACATGCCTGTGGATTCCGAGCAATCAATTGTTCAAAAAACCGACCCAGACTCACAGCCGATTATGTCTGTGATGATCGCAGGCGACATTCCCATACGCGACCTGACACGGTTTGCCGACAAGACCGTGAAAGAACACCTGCAACGGATCTCCGGCGTTGGCTCCATACGAGTGGTTGGCGGGCGTGACCGCGAGATACGTATTTGGCTGGATGCAGTGAAGCTGCGTTCCTACGCCGTGACTGCCGATGATGTGATCAGTGCCCTGCGGCGCGAACATGCCGAAATTCCTGGTGGTCGCCTCGAAACTGAAGGGTTGCTGACAGAGTTTTCCGTGAAGACAATGGGTGAAGTCACCTCCGTTGCTGAGTTTGGCGACATCGTCATCGCCTTCCGCGACGATGGCTTGCCGACCCGCGTTGGTGATGTCGCGCGCATTGAAGACGGCATGGAAGACAGTCGTTCTTATGCCGAGTTGGATGGCAAACCAGGCATCTCACTGGAAGTGCGTCGGCAGTCAGGTCGCAACACTGTTGAAGTTGCCCGCGCCATTCGTGAAGAACTTGAGAATATTCGCGCACTCGCTCCGCCCGGCGTGAGGATTGTCACGGCACGTGATACGTCGCAGTTCATCGAAGCTGCCGCCAATGACGTCTTTGAAGACATTAGTCTGGGTGTTGTTCTGGTGGTAATGGTCACCCTCGCCTTCCTGCTGAGTTTCCGTGCGACGCTTATTGTTGCTGTCGCCATGCCCACCGCGTTGATCTCCAGCTTCTTTGCGTTCTATGTCATGGGCTTCACCATCAACATGATGACGCTGATGGCATTGTCCATCGCGGTTGGTTTGTTGGTTGATGATGCAATCGTGGTGCTGGAGAGCATCTACCGCAAACTTGACGAAGGCCACCCGCCGATGGAAGCCGCGTCACTGGGTGTCAAACAAGTTGGCGTTGCAGTCTTTGCTGGCACGGCATCTGTTTGTGCGGTTTTTGTGCCCATCGCCTTCATGGAAGGCGTTGTTGGCCGCTTCTTCTTTCAATACGGCCTCGCCATTACTTTTTCTGTGCTGGTCTCTCTGCTTACGTCCATCACATTGACGCCAATGCTGTGTTCACGGCTGCTTGATCGTGCCGCCGACAATCAGGAAAACATGGGGGCCATCGCACGTTTCTTCGACAATGGTTACCGCTGGCTCGAAGACTTCTACCGGCGCACGCTTGGCCTTGCCCTTAGGTTTCGCTGGGTAGTGGTCCTGGGCGCTGTTGCAACCATCGCTCTTGGCATCATGGTGGCACGCACACTGCCCGTCGCCTTTGACAGTAAATCTGACCGATCCGAATTTCTTGCCAACATGGACTTGCCATTTGGCGTGGGCGTGGCGCAAACACGTCAAATTGCCAGTCGCGTCGCCGCCCAGCTTGCTGATGTAGCACATGTTCATACTGTTTTTTATACGATTGGTGCTGGTGAACAGGGGCGCGTGAATGAAGCCGCCTTCTTCATCGGTGTGACGGCCAAGGCCGACCGTGATGTCCACATTGAGACACTGATGGACAATGTGCGCAAAGAAATGGTTCGTGCTGCCCCTGAAGCGGACAGTGTCTCCGTCACCGAAGTCCCATGGATCGCGGGCGGCGGGTTTTCCAATTTCGAGCTGATGTACACAATTCGCGGTTCAGACCTCGCCGTGCTGCAACAGCGCACTGACATCATCATGGCGCGAATGCGAGAGACCCGGTCCTTCGCCGATGTTCAATCCAGTTTTGAAACCGGCAAGCCGGAGGTCCAGGTCGCAATCAATCGTGGCCGTGCAGCGGACCTTGGCGTCTCTATGCGAACGTTAGCAGAATCCATTCGAGCCCTCGTCGGTGGGACAGACGTGACGACTTATGAAGAATTCGGATCGCGCTACGATGTGAGGGTGCGGCTGGAAGAAAACCAACGCAACGACGTTACCAAACTGGAGATGATCCAGATACGTTCTGTTGATGGGCGCCTTATTGACATCGCTAACCTGGCCGACTTCAACATTGAAGCAGGACCTGCGCAAATTGAGAGGCAGAACCGTACGCGGCGGATCGCGATTGTGGCAAACACGCCGGAGGGTGTGGCGCTCGGCGACGCTGCCGAAAAGCTAGAAGAAATTATTGCCGAAGTTGGCCTCCCTGCCGGTTATTTGTGGAGTGCAGAAGGCAAGGCAAAGCGCATGAAGGAAAACCAGGAAGCCATCAGCTTTGCCTTTATGTTGGCCCTCACGGCGCTCTATATGATCCTGGCCAGCCAGTTCAACAGTTTTGCCCAACCCGTGATCATCATGCTCACCGCCCCTCTTTCATTCGTTGGCGCATTCATCGCGCTGAAGTTGTCCGGCCTTGAACTCACCATGTTCGCACAAATCGGCCTTTTGGCATTGATGGGGCTAGTCATGAAAAATGGCATTTTGCTGGTGGACTATGCCAATCAGTTGCGCGACCAGCTGGGGTCTGCACGTGATGCCATGATCGAAGCGGGGCCCGTTCGTCTGCGTCCAGTATTAATGACGGCCTTTTCAACCATCTTTGGCATGATCCCTGTCGCCTTTTCGGTAAGCCAGGGCGCAGAGTTCCGGAATGCGATGGGGTATTTGGTTATCGGTGGCCTGGCGTCCTCAACCTTCCTCACGCTCCTGGTGATCCCGGTGGCCTATACATTGATGGATGACGCGCATCACCTCATCAAACGCGGCATCCACCGGGTTCGATACGGCAAAAATGCTGACGACCGCTCCGCGCATCCCCCCAAAGCACCTGCGGAATAAGATCATTTAAAACTACGCCACATGGTTGGCGAAGCACGTGGAAAGGCATACATTCCGGGAACTGCCGCTGATTTGGCGGCTCCCATTTTGCTATCAGATAGTGGTGCCTATGAAGACGGAAGAACCGTGTCCCGTTCTCCTGAAAGATTACCTTCCGCCGGCGTTTTTGGTGGATACAATTTCTCTCGAGGTTGCCCTTGACCCGAACCAAACAGAAGTTCGGTCGATTTTGCACATTCGGCGCAATCCTGATGCCGAGCCTGGGCAACCTCTGATCCTGGATGGTGAACAGCTCACATTGTTGAGCGTCAGTCTTGACGGTAAGCTACTGGGTCAGAACCACTATCAAGTCGACGATAAGACGCTCACACTACCCAATGTGTCCGATCAATTCACTCTGTCCATTGTGACGCAGTGTGCACCCGCCGCGAACACGGCACTGACCGGGCTTTATCAATCCAGCGAGATTTATTGCACCCAATGTGAGGCGGAAGGATTTCGCCGCATTACCTATTATCTTGACCGTCCTGATGTGATGGCAGAGTTTCGCACGCGCATCATCGCTGATAAAAAGCTCGCACCGGTCTTATTGTCCAATGGCAATTGCGTGGCGGAAGGCGAAACCGAAGATGGTCGTCATTTTGCTGAATGGCACGATCCCTTCAAAAAGCCTGCTTATCTCTTTGCTCTTGTGGCAGGCGATCTGGCAATGGTTGAAGATTGTTTCAAAACCATGTCGGGGCGCGATGTGGTTTTGCGCATATTTGTCGAGCCCGGCAACGAAGACCGGTGCGACTATGCAATGGACGCGCTCAAGCGCTCTATGAAATGGGACGAAGAAGTGTTTGGTCGTGAATATGACCTCGATATCTTCATGATTGTCGCCGTCAGCGCCTTTAATATGGGTGCAATGGAGAACAAAGGCCTGAACGTCTTCAATGACAAATATGTCCTTGCGCGACCAGACACGGCAACGGATGCAGACTATGCCGCCATTGAAAGCATTGTGGCTCATGAGTATTTTCACAATTGGACAGGCAATCGCATCACCTGCCGCGATTGGTTTCAACTCTGCCTAAAAGAAGGGCTAACGGTTTTCCGCGATCAGGAGTTTACCAGCGATCAGCGCTCTCGTGCTGTCAAACGCATTTCCGACGTTCGCCTTTTGCGTACCCACCAAGTGCCCGAAGACGGCGGTCCGCTCGCCCACCCTGTTCGCCCGGACTCCTATATTGAAATCAACAACTTCTATACGGCGACCGTTTATGAAAAAGGCGCAGAGCTCGTGCGCATGATCCACACGTTGCTGGGCCCGCAACGCTTCAGAAAAGGAATGGATCTCTATTTTGAAAGACACGACGGTGAAGCGGCCACGGTCGAAGATTTCTTGTCTTCCTTGAGCGATGGAGGCCAAGAAGACCTGAGTGGCTTTAAGAAATGGTATTCTCAAGCCGGCACACCAGAGGTGATGATCGCTGGCAAGTGGGACCAGAGCGCTGCCACTTACACACTAAAAATGAGCCAAATCTGCCCACCAACTCCAGGCCAGCCTCATAAAGAAGTGCTCCCCATTCCCATTGAGCTAGGCTTATTGCGGGCAGACGGGACAGAAATTCCCTTGCAACTTGAGGATGAAGACGCGGCACACGCAACATCACGTGTCGTGGTTTTGAACAAACGCGAACAGGTCTTTCGTTTTCAAAACGTGAGCGAAAAACCTGTTCCCTCCTTCTTACGCAAGTTCACTGCCCCCATAAAGTTAAGCGCAAACCAGAGTGAACGCGAATGGACCTTCTTAATGGACCATGATGGTGATCACTTTAACCGATGGGAAGCGGGGCAGAAATATGCTTCGACTATTCTCATTTCCAACACCGCAGCACTTCAAAACGGCACGAAAGAGCGACAAGGGAATGTCTTTTCAGAAATCGTTGAACGACTGCTGACAGATGACAGTCTTGAGCCAGAGTTTATCGCTCAGATGATTACCCTGCCCGCTGAGCAAACTCTTGCACAGACCATCGGATCAAACGTTGATGTGGATGCAATCCATGCGGCGCGCACTACATTAAAAACAGCTATTGCTGAGCGTGTTTGGGATACCTTCCGCGAAACCTACGACCAAATGAAGGTATCAGGCACTTACTCTCCCGATAGCGAAAGTGCCGGAGGGCGAACACTCAGGAATGCGTGCCTGTCGTACCTGATCGCATCATCGCGCCCTGAAGGCTTAAAACTTGTTGTTGATCAATTTCATTCCGCAGACAATATGACGGATCAAATTGCAGCGCTCGCCCTGCTCACCGATCATGATGGACCTGAGCGCGAAGATGCCCTTCAGGCTTTTCACGACCGATGGCAGAATGATCACATTGTCATCGACAAATGGTTTGCCCTGCAGGCTGTTTCAACGCTGCCGAATACGCTTGCCAATGTGAAGCGCCTGACAGCTCATCCTGTATTTTCCATGTCGAACCCCAATAAAGTAAGAGCTCTGATCGGATCTTTCGCCAATGCCAATCAAGTCCGGTTTCACGCTGCCGATGGCAGTGGATATGAGTATATCTCGAATAAGGTTCTGGAGCTGGATCGGCTTAACCCTCAAGTAGCGGCACGACTTCTAGGGGCGTTTAAGTCCTGGCGTCAATTTGACCCTGGTCGCCAGGCAAAGATCAAAACCGCCCTGGAAAACATCGTTAACACGTCGGGCATATCGCAAGATGTCTATGAAATTTCCAGCAAAAGCCTGATCTAGTTTGAGGTTCGGTTTTGTTGCGACATCTCTCCTCATTGTGAGTCATAATTGCATCGTTCGAAACAAACATAGCCTCGCCTCACCGGGCGGTGTGGACAATTGCTGGCGCGAATTGAATTATCGGAAAAGTGCGATTCGTACCACGTGAAAATGTGTGCACCCAGTCGCAGGGATCAAGAAGTGGTCACGTCACAGTCCAGAGGACAGCTAAGTCATGAATGGGTTTGCCGCCTTGCGAAACAAGCTACCAAGCAAGAGTGAAGAAAACGCACAAGATGTTGTCATGACCGCGCGCCGCTCAAGTGACCCTTCATCGTGGGCCCAGCGCCTGACCCTTGGCATTTCTTCTGTCGCTCTGCTCGCCGCCAATGGTGCCCTATGGTGGCAAGACGGTATTTCTCGACCATTAATTTTGGCAGGGCTCGCAAGTGCGGCCTGTCTTGGTATTGGGTACGCGCTGGTGCGATCAAATGAACGTCGAACCGAAGCGCAAGCCCAAGTGGCAGATAATCAGCAACGCTTTGATATGGCTTTTGCCGGCGCCCGCTGTGGCATTTGGGATTGGGACATCGCAGAGAACCGTGTTTTCTGGTCAAAGGCGATGTTCGATATGCTTGGTCGGCGCCAGCCTGCTAAACGGCTGACCCCATCCGAAATCAAAGAGATGACCCACCCAGACGACATCGCTTCTATTGACGACATTATGTCCTCACCTCACAAGGCGACACGCTCTTACGACACAAGTTTTCGCTTGGCTCATGAAGATGGCGGCTGGATATGGGTCCACGCCAAAGGCCAAGTCTGGAGCGGCGCGCGCAATGCTGGCGACAGGGTGATTGGCATTACGATCGACATCACTGAACAGCGCAATGCAGAGGCGTCTGCCCAGCTCGCAACCGACCGGCTCAGTGATGCCATCGGCAGCATCGGGGAAGCCTTTGTCTTATTTGATGCCGATGACCGCCTGCTCGCCTGCAATGACAAATTTTGCGAATTCTTTGAACTGGATCAATCCAAGACGCAACTCGGCGTATCGCGCGCTGATCTGCTCGCAGATGACCGCATCAACGATGCTTGGCCCTCTGGCAAATCCGGTGGGGCGGCAGAGTTGCATCTTCCAAGTGGCAGATGGTTGCAAATCAGTGTGAGCCCAACCGGAGACGGTGGCCATGTGAGCGTGGGCACTGACATCAGTGCCATCAAGGATCAAGAAGAGGCACTGACCACAAACCAAGCCACGCTTCGCGCAACTGTGACAGATCTGGAAACCTCAAAATCAAAACTCCAGACCCAGGCGCGCCAGTTGGTCGAACTTGCTGAAAAATATGCAGCTGAAAAGACCAGAGCGGAAGCCGCCAATCGGTCGAAGTCAGAATTCCTAGCCAACATGAGCCATGAGTTGCGCACGCCGCTCAACGCCATTATTGGGTTTTCGGAGATTATGGAAACCAAGATGTTTGGTCCCCTTGGTGCCCCGAAATACGACGAATATGCGGGAGACATAAAGGCAAGTGGGGAGCATTTGCTCGATGTTATCAACGACATATTAGACATGTCGAAGATTGAAGCCGGGCGTATGCCCCTGGAGCTAGAAGCTATCTCCATAGATGAGGCTGTTCACGAAGCCATTCGTCTGGTCGCCGGGCGAGCTGATATTGCTGGCGTAAAACTGACCAACAATGTTGGCGTTCTCACGCCAGCCTACGCAGACAAACGCGCGATCAAACAAGTTCTGCTGAACCTGCTATCCAACTCCGTTAAGTTTACAGAGCCTGGTGGCACGATTGACATAGAGGCGGAGGCACAAAACGACATGATCCGTGTTTCCGTCAGGGACACAGGGATCGGGATCCCTGCTGATCACCTGTCGAAACTTGGCAAACCATTTGAGCAGGTTGAATCCCAGCACAGTAAAAAACACAAAGGAACTGGCCTCGGCCTCGCTCTGTCGCGTTCCTTTGTTGAAATGCATGGCGGGATGCTTACGATCGAAAGCGAAGAAGGTGATGGAACCACAGTTTCTTTCACCTTACCAACAGCAGCAACGCATTAACGTGCTCAAAGATACCACTCATACTCGCGTTCTGAAATAGCTTCTTGAAACCGAGCGTATTCCAGCCGTTTTGTTTCTGCGTAAATGTTGACGAATTCATCTCCCAAATATTCCCGCATCACGTCGGATGCAGAAAACAAAGCAAGCGCTTCTGGGAGTGAGAGTGGCAAATTGGGATCAACATCCTCACAGGCATTTTTTGTTGCGGGAGCCCCAGGCTCTATTTTGTTTTCCAACCCATAATCGATGCCCGCCAAAATAACGGCTATCACGAGATAGGGATTAATGTCCGCGCCCGCGACGCGGTGTTCTATGCGCCGGGCTGAGGGCTCCCCCGTGGGAATGCGAAAGGCGACTGAGCGATTGTTGTAGCCCCATGCATCGTTGACTGGTACGAACGAATTCGGGGCAAACCGACGATAAGCATTCAGATTGGGTGCAAGTATAGCCATCGACGCTGGAAGAAGAGCTTGCAGACCGGCTACCGCGTGACGCATGCGCTCTGAGCCACTTTCTCCCCCATCATCGAAGACATTGCCTCCTTTACCGTCCAGCAAACTGACATGAATGTGGCATCCATTCCCGGTCTGATCGAGGAAGGGTTTGGCCATAAAGCTCACATGGTGTCCATGTGCTTTTGCTGCCGCGCTAATGAGATAGCGCAGCATGATACCATGATCGCCAGACCGCAATGGATCGGGCCCATGGTTGAGATTGATTTCATATTGCCCCGGTGCAAATTCAGCGACCGCTGCAGAAGCGGGCACACCCATGTCATCGGCAAAACGGCCAATGTCGCGCAATAGTTCGCTGTAACCATCAAGCTCCGACAAGCCATAAACCTGATTGGATTTTTCTCGTTCACCGGTCGTTGGATTGAGCGGCGGCTGCGGTCTCCCGCTTTCATCGGAAACTGGGTCAAGAAGATAAAATTCCAACTCGACAGCTGTGACCGGCGTTAGTCCCTTGGCCGCCAACTTTGATGCCACACGGGCGAGCACATTGCGCGGTTCAAAACCACAAGCTACCCCTTCTGGAGTTTCCATTGTCATCATCACCTGGGCCTGGTCAGCTGCCCAGGGCACTGGCGTCAACGTGTCTGCAATTGGATAGGCCGTGCCATCTGGATCGCCGTCAGAAAATCCACGACCACAAATATCTTCATTCACACCTGTAACGTCCAAAAAATAGATAGACATTGGCAACTGCAAACCACTGCTGAAGATTTTTCCCGCATCGGCCAAAGGAATGCGTTTTCCCCGTACGGTTCCACATTGGTCTGTGAATACAGCGTTCAAATAGGCAACATCAGGGTGAGAAGCACAAAAGGCTTCCCAGTCACTCAGTTGGGCGCGATCACTAGCAGTCATTCTGTTTTGCTCATCCATACAATTGGCCTTATAGATCTTTCATTCGATAATAGGCGAGAGCGGCGCGCAGATACCAGCGACGGAGTGCCGGAAAAGGCATTTGAGCCAGCGGCCCTTGTAAGGGAGCAGGCAAATCGCTCATAGTTTTTTTGCCTGCGATAAGCTGCGCAAGCTCCCTTCCCGCCCAAGGTGCAGCCGCTACGCCATTGCCGTGATATCCCAACCCGTAAAACACGGTCGGGTCATCTTCCAAGGCCCCTATTGCTGGTGTCAGGTTTCGCGTCATACACACTAAACCTCGCCAAAAGTGAGTGATTTCAACGCCTTGCCAGCCGGGAAAAACCTCTCCAAAGCGTTTTTTGAGCCATTGAAACATTTTCTGGGATGACAAGGGATCTCCGCTCAGATCACCTCGTGCGCCGAATAGAACGCGTTTGTCTGGCAAGACGCGGTAATAAAACAGGAGATTTCGCGTGTTGGAACAAGGACTATCGGTCCTCCAATTTTGTGCGGAAAGCTCATCATCTGTTAGCGGTCGTGTGGTGAAAATATTAGACATTACAGGCAAGAGTTGACCAGAAAAGGATGAATGAATGTTATCTGGCGTGAAGCCATTTGTTGCCATCACCACCTGCTTGGCGCGGATCGTTCCATTTTTGGTCGTAAGGACATGCTGCCCCTTCTCCGAGCGCCACTCGATGACCCGGGATTGAGGATGTAATTTGGCGCCCTGTCGCACGGCGGCCTCGGCTAACCCTCTGGCAAACTTCATTGGATGGAGACCAAAACCTACCCCCATCCACATAGCGCCAAATTGCTCGGTCGACTGATAAACCTCTTTAGCGAAGGTTTCCTGACACAGAATTTTTGTTGGAATATCAAAAATGTTGGACAGAAGGTGTGCCTCTTCTTCCAGCTGCGTGAATTGATGCTGATTGTGGGCGACCTCAAAGACCCCTTCACCTTGAAGGTCGGCGTCTATCTTTTCATTTTCAAGCAGTGTCCTGATCAAGTTCACCGCATCAACCTGTGAGGCCACATAACGTTTGGCTTCATGCAAACCATAGGATCGGATAAGATCCACAAAACTCAAGCTGGATGGATGAAGAGAACAGAACCCTCCGTTGCGGCCCGACGCCCCCCAGGCAATTTGACCGGCGTCCAAGACACGGACATCAGCATTGCTTTCGCGTGCTAAATGATAAGCTGTCGACAGACCCGTATAGCCACCGCCAATAACCGCGACATCACATATACCGTCATCTGATACTGACGTACCGCCCTCGAAGAGGGGGGCAGATGATTCCCAAAAACTGTCTACGGGTGCTGCCCATTGATAGAGGGACGAATGATAAAGAGACATAAGTGAACGCCATCCATTGCAGATGCCCTACTGTCCACAAAATAGTCTTTCATATCAATCCTGCCCGAAGGTTCTTCCACCGTCCCCATCGTGACGCTCTCCAGGATGATTTCCCCGGTGACCGCGGCGCGGTTGTTTCAGCGCTTCAGCGATATGGGTCCGCGTCTCAGGTGACAGCTCTTCAAAGGCGTCTATCAGCGCCCCTTGCGAAGCGGTCGCCACCGAGTTCATTGCATTTCGAAGTTGTCCAAATGCTTCTTTCGCTTGTTCCGGATTATATGGCTCTGCGCCGACAGCCTCACTCAACGCCAGGCGTGCGGCGCGAATATCAACAAAACGTTCTACGAGTGCTTCGCGATGTGGCCGCATCAACTGCCTAAGAGATTGCCGTTCCTCATCCGTCAAAGCCTGCATCACAATACCATGAGGCAAACCCAACATCATCGCGCCTTCACGCGCGCCATGGTCAAAATGGCGAAACAGACCAACCACAAAGTGAGCACCAAAAAAGAGGTTCACCACGACTGATAGCAACAGTATTGGACCTAACCATCGCTGCAAAGGCGTGCGCGTCGGCGTTACGTTTTGATCGCTCATTGCCATTCCTCCGAAAGTGTTGTGTCGCCCAATGCCAAGGCCACCACATCATAAGTGCCCTGATCACTCCAGGTATTATTGACGTTCGTTGTTACGAAACCAAAAGAGCTGCCCAACACAACTGCGGTCGCCAACGCACCTGCAGGAACAATCGCAGACCCGAATGGCCAGAAGGCCTCCAAAACCTGTTTCCACCCAGCGACGGTCACATTCGTTCCGGCAACACCTTCATCACCTGCCCGCATCTTCAAAATACTGGATTGCAGGGCCAGGCTTGGCGCCGCCACTGGCGCCAGTGCTAGAAGATCATCCAGCGCTTTCTCCTCAAGCAATCGCTCGATCAATAAGGGATCATTTTCGATGGTTTGCTCAAGCACATCACGGTTTTGCACAGGCCATCGATCTGGATCGGCTCCATAAGTATCAAGCACATGCGATGCTTGGCGCTTCAGCTCGTCTTGTTTCTGCGTGTCGGTCATTGATCTGCCCTTTCGGGTCGTTCTGCTTTGTGTACCCCAGGCGCACTATCAGGGACGCCCGTTAGTTCCGACCATTCTGGCCGTAAAGATTGTCTCAGCGATTTTCTACCGCGAGATAAAAGAGATTCCAGCGCTTCAACGCTAATGTTCAAAATACTGGCCGCCTCAGGATTTGACAGCTGTTGATAATGGGACAATACGACGGCGGCCCGTTGCCTCTCGGGCAAAGCCTGTATGGCTTCATCAATCCGCGTGGCCACTTGGCGTTGTTGCAGCCTCATTTCTGGATCCGGATCATCGCTCATTGCATCGAAATCAGGGTCCAATGGCTCCGGTCGTTTTTTACGTAGTCGATCCAGACATTGGTTCAATGCGATGCGGTGCAACCAGGTGGACAATTTGGCCCGGCCGGGCTCCCACCGCGCGGCAGCACCCCATGCGCGTGCAAACGTATCTTGTGATACATCTTCAGCTTCTGCTTGATCGCCCAGCATGCGACGTGCCAGCGCCAAGATGGCCGAGAGATGGCGTTCAACGATCAGGCGCGCCGCTGTGTCATTTCCGGCAGCCAATGATGCCATGAGGGCATCATCTTCAGCTCCAGTCGATTTGTCGGATCGTGGCGTAATACTCATGCACCCCGTTTTGTGGTATGATCTTGACTCACTAAACCTATAGCGTGCCGCCGTGCCAAA
>Ga0222662_1000975_pt1 | contig 16718 bp, 11 predicted proteins | sample AntAcemetagen600_FD_179821 | JGI IMG/M metagenome (GOLD analysis project Ga0222662, IMG submission 179821) | Saline water microbial communities from Ace Lake, Antarctica - #600 | ecosystem: Environmental > Aquatic > Non-marine Saline and Alkaline > Saline | place: Antarctica: Ace Lake...
ACAGCATGGAACGAAACGACCAAGCAATCACCTGTTTTCAATTTTGACATACATGAAGTAGCCTTATGAAAGCCGCTGACTGACTCAGCCTTGACTAGGCTACAGCTGCCTTATGGGATGGCTGTGAATTTATGTTTACTATTAAAGTTGAATGGCCTCATCTTGATCTAAAACACTGCCTGTGAATGTTCTGTGTATTATGCCATCGGTGCACGATTTGGCCTTCGATTGAAGGCGAAGCGCTAATCTTACGTGGCGCGCGAGCTTTTCTCGCGCCGGTGCTTCGTTCGTGGGTGCACTCGGAGTTCTTCCTGTTGGTTGAAATGGGGTTGCGCCGAACTGCCCAAGGTTTTCGAAGAAACGATCTGGCGCTCGCGTGCGGAATCTCGGTGTGAGGCGAGCTCGCACACTACGTAGAGCCATCGCTGCGACTCAGCACAGCGCGCACTTCGTCGATCAAATCGTTGACGCTTTGGAGCAGGGCTTCCAACTCTTGTCGGAGGGGTGCCCACCAAGTGGGTTCAGCTAGCTTTTTGGCTTCGATTGCTTCGAGGCCGCGGAGGGCGTCTTGCAAATAGTTACGAGCTTTTTTGAGCCGCACGAGGCAGTCGCCGGCGATGAGGGCGTCGGGTGGCCACTCGTCGCGGCGTCCGTTGAGCGCGCCGGCTAGTTTGGCGGAGGCGAACCAGACGCCGTGCTTGAGGGCGTAGAATGGATGCTCCTCGCTGGAACCTTTGGGTACCCAGTCGTGCTTTTCAATATCGTCGTGGATGCGGCTGCCCAACTCGTGGCAGTGCTCGACGAGCGGATGCTCGCGGAGGTCTTCAGGGTCGGGTGCTTCGTTCAGGGCGGCCTCGGTGGCGGCGTTTATTTCATCCATCCATTCGCTGCGCTCGGCTTCTTCTTCGGGGGTGAGGGGTTCGGGCTCTGGCTCGCCTCGCTCTCGGCGCAGGCGTTCCCGCTCTTCATCCATAATGCGCTCGAAGGCATCGGGATTGGAGTCGTCTTCGAGTTCTAGCCGAGCAGTGATGCGATCCATCAGCAAGCCCATCCGGGCGGCTTCCGCGTCGGCCTCTGCCTCGGCTTCACTTTGTGGATCGCCTTCTTCTTCCTCGGCTAGTTCGGCGGCGTTGGCCGCGTCCAGCATTTGATCCATGAAGTTGGTCATGGCGCGCCCGTTGGCTTCGAGTTGCATGCTTTCTTCCGCCTCCGACATTTGCCAAGTGGCCTCGGGCTCGACCTGGAGTAAGTAGTCGGCGCTCTCGATCACGACGCGGGCGTTGCGCACGCTATGCCACTCCAAATAGACAGAGTTGCCCCAGTGGTAGGGCATGGGGATCTTGTTCGTATAGTAGTGCTTGAGCTCGCCGTCGGCAATGTCGAGTATCTTGACTTTGCGTGCGGCCGTCATGTCGCCGACCACGCCGGTTTGCTCATCGGCGATGTCGGCAAGGTGCTCGGGGATCGGCTTTGGGTGGGGGTTAATAAAGCGTAAAAACTGCCCTGCGAGATCGCGGTAGGGGTTGCCCGTCAGTTCTAAGTGGATGGGCGTGTCTAATCCGCAAAGATGGAGGGTACCAGTGATGCGGTCTTTTGTGCGGTTATCGATTTCTCCGTGTTCGATGTAGTCTGCGATGCGCCAAGCCATGTTATTTGAATTCGATCTTAAGTGGGTAGTCTGACCAGCGCGTATCGTCCGTTACAGCCACTGCTTCGACCTCCAAGGCTTGTGCGATGAGCAGCCGATCAAATGGGTCTCGGTGATGGTCAGGGAGTTTTTCTGTGCGGCAAATCTCGTGTAGTTCGACGGGAAGCTGTCGAAAACCGTGTTGTGTGACCAGGGTTCGCGCGAAATCTTCCGTCGTGCCCTCGAGTTCGAGTTTGCCGATTCGGCGCTTGATCGCGATCTCCCAAATGGAGACTAGGCTAAAGCAGATGTCGTGCTCGCCGCTGAAGAAAATGGGCTCCCACTTGGAGCGCGGAAGTCGTGGGTCGTTGTGCCTCATCCAAAGAAGCACGTGAGTATCGAGTAGATAGCGCATCCTTGGTCACTCCATATACTCACGCATTTCCTCGATCGGTTCGCAAAAATCATCGGCCATCCAGATCTTGCCCTTCATGTCACCCCAATTGCTTTTTTTTGAAGTTGTATTCTCTATCGGCCGCAGTTCGGCGACTGGTGTACCTCGTTGGGTGATGATGAAGCTTTTTCCCGCTCGCGTCTGCCGCAGTAATTTGGACAGCTCGGTTTTGGCGGCGAAGGCACCGATTTTCGTCGGTTCTTCAGTTGGAGAATTTATGGACACAACCAACTAGTTTGTTGAACTGGTTGGTTTTGTCAACTTTTTAAGTCCCTAAAACAGAGCCAGTTGGTCGTCTTCGTCTTGAGTGTCGGCGCCGGAATTTTCCTTTTTCATGCGCTTGCGCAGGAGGTTGTGGGAGGAGTCGTCGGCTTCGAGGCGTTCTAAAATAGTTTTGGCGCGATCGATCACTGTGGTGGGTAGCCCCGCGAGTCTGGCGACTTGGATACCGTAGGAGCGGTCGGCGGCGCCTTTCACCACTTGGCGGACGAAGACGATGTCGTCGTTCCACTCTTTCACCGCGACGGAATAGTTTTCCAAGCGTTTAAGGGTCTTGGTCAGTTGGGTGAGCTCGTGGTAGTGAGTGGCGAAGAGGGTGCGGGCACCGGTTTCGGCGGGGTGGAGGTGCTCGATCACAGCCCAGGCGATGGAGAGGCCGTCGTAGGTGCTGGTGCCGCGCCCGATCTCGTCGAGGATGACGAGGCTGCGGTCGGTGGCGTTGTTCAAAATGTTGGCCGTCTCGTTCATCTCGACCATGAAGGTGGAGTTGCCTCGAGCCAGTTCGTCGCTTGCGCCGACGCGGGAGAAGATGCGATCGACCATGCCGAGTTGGCAGGCGCGGGCGGGTACCCATGCGCCGGATTGCGCCATCAGGACGATGAGGGCGATTTGGCGAATGTAGGTCGATTTACCCGCCATGTTGGGACCCGTGATAAGGGCGATTTGCGGGGCGTCTTCGACCGCGGAGGAACTGGAGAGGCGGCAGTCGTTGGGCACGAAGGCGTGGGTGCCGGCGAGGCCGAGGCGCTGGTCGCGCATCATCTGCTCGACCACGGGGTGGCGGCCTTGGTCAATGAGTAGGGCGTCGGTGTGGTCGAGCTGTGGTTTGCAGTAGTCCCACTCGCGGGCGAGGCGGCTCCAGCCGATGAAGACGTCGATCTCGGCCATGGCGGCGGCGGTCTCTTTGAGCGCGTTGGCGTATTCAAGGATGGCTTCGATCAATCTGGTAAAAAGGGCTTCTTCACGGGAGATGGCCTTCTCCGCTGCGTGGAGGATCTCACGCTCGCGCTCTTTGAGCACGTCGGTGGTGTAGCGCTCGGCGTTTTTCATCGTCTGCTTGCGCACGTAGTTTTCAGGCACGTTGGCGATGTTGCTCTTGGTCACTTCGATGAAGTAACCGAAGGCGCTGTTGTAGCGGATGCGGAGATTTTTGATCCCGGTGCTCGCTTGCTCGCCTTGCTCAAACTCGGCTAGCCACTTCTGGCTGTCGCGGGTAAGGCTGCGGGTGTGGTCGAGCTCTTCGTCGTAGCCGTCGCGGATGGTGCCGCCGTCGGCGATATTGCCGGGCAGCTCGTCGGCGAGCCCACGGTCGAGTGTGGCGGCAAGTGTATCGAAATCATGGATACGCTCGGCGATCGCTGCGACAGGTGTATCGGGGAACTCCAGCAAGGTCGTGGCAATTGCTGGCAGAGCGCCGAGGGTGTCGCGCACGCCGCCGAGCTCGCGCGGATTGCGCATGCGGTTTTGCAGGCGGCTGAGGATGCGCTCGATATCGCGCACGCCTTTGAGCAAGTTTTGCAACTCGGTCGCGAGGCCGGGGGCGGTCACGAATTCGCCGACGCAGTTTTGGCGGCGTGTAATTTCCACGAGGTTCAACTCGGGCGCGCAGAGCCAACGCTCCAGCAGGCGCGCGCCGGGGGCGGTCACGCTGCCGTCCATCGCGGCGAGCAGAGAGCCTTTGCGTGTGTTGGCGGCGGACTTGAAAATCTCTAGATTGCGCAGCGTGGCGGGGTCGAGCAAGAGGGTGCGCTCGCTACTGTATTCTTTAATTTTGCGGAGGTTCTCCGGCTTGGCGCAGAGAGTCTCGGTGGCGTAGTGGATGAGTGCACCAGCCGCGCCGAGGGCGGGGTGATCTTTATCGATACCGAAGCCTTCGAGGTTCATCACCCCGAGGGCTTCCATCACGGATTGGGCACCGGCGGCTTCGTCGAAATGATAATCGAGGATCGGACTGATCGCGCGGCCATCTCCGATGTGGGTGTAAAGATCGCGGAAGCGGGCGTCGGTGTGCGGCAGCATCCATTGCTCGGCGGCGTGCTCGGGAACGATGATCTCGCGCGGATCGAGGCTCTCGAACGCGGCGAAGAGATTCTCTGGCTTCACCTCAGAGGCGAGGTAGAATTCGCCCGTGGTGAGGTCGAGCCAAGCGGCGTTAAGGGCTTTTTTGCCCAGCGAAAGGGAGAGGAGGAAGTGGTTACGCTGGGCGTCGATCTGGGTGTCGGCCAGTCGGGTGCCTGGCGTGATGATGCGGGTGAGCGCACGCTTGACCAATTTACCGGGCTGCGGTGTTTCCACCTGATCGCAGATCGCGATCTTGATGCCTTGATCGAGGAGTTTCTGAATGTAGCCGTCGGCCGCGTGAAAGGGGATCCCGGCCATGGGCATACCGTGGCGGTGGGTCAGGGTGATGCCGAGCAGCTTGGCACCCCATTCGGCGTCTTGTTTAAAAATTTCGTAGAAGTCGCCGAGGCGAAACATGAGCAGTGTGTCGTCCGAGAGCTTGGCACGGATTTCGTGCCATTGCTGCATCATGGGGGTGAGTTTCTTTGGTGTTTCGGAGGGCATGGAGGGGTGGATACAAGAGATTCAGAACTGTAGATCAATACAGATCCCAAGATTTACCCACTACACTGCGATATAAAAAATTTATTCCGTGCATACTATGAATAGGCGTGACCTCTTACATCTTTCAGCACTGCCAAAGGTTCGGAGGCTTCCGTCGGAATGCAACACGGCTTTGGGCGATGTTTACGCCCGGTCGAGCGTTGCCAGTTTTCTAGTTGAGATTTCACGAATTCGTGTGATCCCAGCACAGCGCCTTCAGAGAAATAACGAATCCGACACCTGAGAAGCACAGCGAGTGGTAACGAACCCTGCTCATTTTCCAAAACATGGACAGCCTTCGCACGTTCGAACTGTGACGCACCAGATACGGGCTTGCTTCCTTTACCGAAGAGTATGCAACGATAGGATTGAAGCGCATCAGCGGTGGAAATCTTGTAGAGTCCAGCCGTTAAAAACTTCAGTGTATGGACTGCTTTTTTACGACCGCTCACTGCCTCCGCGTAGCCGCAAAAGCGATATTCTTTCGGGTCATCGACCAGTCCTGCCCTCACAGGATTTAAGTCGATATAGGCGGCCATGGTCTGTAGCGCGTTTCCTTTACCCTCGACCAGAACACTTTTAAAGCGGCCTGACCAAAGTGGACCAAAACGCTCATGAGTTTTGTTAAACCATGTGGAGAAGCGTTGTTTTAGTGTTTTCATAAACGCCGAGACATCGCCCATTCTGGCAAATAGCTTCGTCCGAATCGCTTCCGCATCCGGCCCATCGGATTTCAATTCGCGGAACATTTTTTCTGCTGTAGCCGATTGGTAAGGCGTCGGTTTGGGGTAGAGCACCCGGTAGCGCCGGATCAGTTCTGCATCATCAATCGAGTCTACAGAAGGCACTCGCACCAACACATGGAAGTGATTGTTCATCAAGCAGTAAGTCAGCACTTCGACACCAGAGAAATCGGAAACTTGGTGGAGCATCTTCCGCAAAACTTCCATTTCCCGTTCCTTAAAAAGAGATTCCCCATTCACAGTGCGCGACATGCAATGATAGATCCCCGATTCTGCTGTAATTCGTCTCATTCGCATAGTAGTCCAATCTTTATTTTTCAATTATAAATCTATAAACAATAGCCAGCGCAACAAAAAAATTAGGGACAGGACTGTATCGTGTATCGATATTATAGGGTTTGTTAAAAAATGGGTGACAAATACGGCTTAACCTGAGCTTTAGAACTCTTCTATGGCTATTGCGCTTCATTCCCTACGATTCGAAAATACTGATCGCCCGGCTTTGGTGATTTTGCACGGACTGCTGGGCTCTTCGCGTAATTGGTCGACTATTGGTAAGGTAATGCAACCTCGTTTCGATGTGCATGCGCTTGACCTTCGTAATCATGGTGGCTCGCCGCACGCCGGCTCGATGCGCTGGGCGGAAATGAGCGCTGACTTGCAAGCTTACTTAGATTTATACGGGATCGAATCGGCGGTGCTGATGGGGCACAGCCTCGGGGGGAAGGTGGCGATGCGCTTTTCTTGTGAGAATCCGGAGACCGTCGCAAAGCTGATCATCGTGGATATTGCTGCGAAGACTTATCCTCCCTATCATGATAATGAATTTCGTGCGATGAAGCGTATCCCCGCCGCTGAATTGACCAGCCGTAAGGAAGCTGAGGAGCTACTTGAGCCGATGGTGCCGAATTGGGCGATGCGCCAATTCCTACTGACCAATCTGGTGCGCGACGACTCCGTGGGTGGCTTCAAGTGGCAGGTCAATCTGGAAACGCTGCACGCCAGCTTGCCGCATGTCCGACAAAATTCACTGCTCGAAACGGATCGCTACCATAAGCCCGTGCTGCTGGTGCGCGGCGCCAACTCCGACTTTATCGACGATAACGACGCCGACGAAATGCACCACTGGTTTTCACATCTGCGTGAGGTGATCGTGCCGAGCGCGGGGCATAATGTACATGTGGAAAACCGCGCGGGCTTTTTAAAAGTGCTGGATGATTGGCTGTAAAAGTCGCATTTAACTTTGCGCCTGCGTCCCTTCCGACTTTGTTACCCTTACAATGATAAGTTGCTCCCATTCTGAGGCCGATACAGTGGCCGCCGCAGGTTTTGCCGATGTGTATGCGCCGGTGAAGCCTTATCTCGATGAGCTCGACGTCTTTTTGCAGTCGCAGGTCGCGGAGCTAGAGCCTGAGATTCAGGAGCATGTGCGCTATGTGCTCGGCCATAGTGGTAAGCGCTTGCGCCCCATGCTGGTTGCTCATAGTGGCTGGGAAGGGCCGGGGGCGAATCGCCAGCGAGACTTGATCAAGCTTGGCTCGGTCATCGAGCTCGTGCACCTAGCGACCTTGGTGCACGACGACATCCTCGACGAGGCCGACACGCGCCACCGCCAAGATACTGCGGCCAAGAAATTCGGCTCTGCGGCCGCTGTTTTGATCGGGGATGTGCTCTTTTCCCACGCGCTGAAGCTCGCCGCGGACTTTCCGACCAACGAGGTCTGCCGTTCCGTCGCGCAGGCGACTGCCCGGGTGTGTGCGGGCGAGATCGCGCAGACTTACCAGCGAGGCGAGGTTAACTACAGCCGTGACTTTTACTTCCGCGTGATCCAGCTCAAGACGGCGGAGCTGTTCGAAGTCGCTTGTCGGCTCGGTGCTAAGGTAGCGGGCTACTCGACCGAGTTTAGTGAAGCGGCGGGGCTCTTTGGACGACACCTCGGCATCGCCTATCAGATTTTCGATGATCTAGTCGATCTCTATGCGGACGAGTCAATGATCGGTAAGACGCTGGGGACGGACTTGGATAAGGGTAAGTTTACCCTGCCGCTTCTTCTCCTGCTGGAGAAGCTTTCGGCGCAAGAGCGCGCGGGCCTGCTCGCTCGTTTTAAAGCAGGCGACAAGACGGTGGCGGGCGCTTTCACCGCGCGACTGCACGACTTCCCGATTTTCGACGAAGTGGTGGCTAGTTTTGAGGGTGAACTGGCCAAAGCAACTAGGGTGATCGCGCCTTTCTCTGAGCTGCCGCCATTTGGGGCAATGGAGAAAATCGTCTTATTAGTGCGTGCCCAACTGAACCGGATCCATGCTCAGCAGGCTGTCCAGTGACAAGTTACAATCTCCGTAGAGCTGCGGCATAGGACAATGGCATTGCGGCATACGCTGAAATCCCATCTGGGCTGTCGCGACTGAATTTACAGACAATTTGTTGCACTACCATGGGGCAGGGTTACATAAAATTTTTAGTTCTAATGATTTTGCTTGAAGGTTGGTCAGTTGTGGCCACCGTGCACGGTTTTCACTCCAGCCCTTCTCAAACCGATGCTTTTCGCAAAGAAATTTCCTTACCCAATTTTAATATGCCTGTTAGTCGTTCATTCTACGATCAGTCTGTCTGGTCAGGAAATGGGCGTTCAATCTGCGGCTTCGGGAGAGAGCGCCGCTGGAATACAGAATGCACGAGAGCCGATGAATTGGGTGATGCGGGGCTTGGAAAACAACTTTGGCTTGGAGATCGAGCGTTCAGAGTTTGCCAGTTCGCAGGATCGAGTTGAGGTCACCTTGGGAGAGTTCGTGACTCGCTTCGTCTCGCAGGCTCGCTATTCGAGTTCAGAACGGCGGCAGAATCGCACCGATTTTATCGCCACGGGTGGCAATGCCGATATATTTGATGAAGAGTTATTGGAGTTGAGGGCTGGTTTCGAGCGGCTTTTCTCCTCCGGTGCGCGAGCTAGTCTTTCGAGCGTGAGCCAGCAGCGCATCAATCCGATCACACGGCGGGCACCCGACGTTAATTTTAACAATTTACAAAATCCGTCGATAGTGGGGCCGCTCTTCTCGCCCGAGTTTCAGAGCACGACTGTCTTAAATATAGTTCAACCTTTGCTGCAGGGGCGGGGAGCGCGGGCCAACCTAGCGGAAAATCGCTTGGCTCAAATTGGGGTCGATGAGGCCGCTCTGCGGGTGCGGGCCTCAGCCGAGCGTCTGATCGGACAGATACTGGTGACTTACGCCGAAGTCGTCTTTGCCCGTGAAAATTTAGAGGTGAAGCAAGATGCGGTTCAATTAGCGGAAAACTTAGTCGTTGAAAACGGTCGCCGGGTTGAAGAGGGGCTGATGTCGCCGATCGATGTGACGCAAGTCGAGGCTCGTCGAGCAGAGGCGATGGAAGAGGTTGTTTCGGCCCGCGTCTTCATGCACGAACGTGTAAATCGCTTACTTGGGCTGACCCAGAGCGAGTTCGATCCGACCGAAAAGGTGAATATTGTGGGTTCGGTCACTGGCCTGATGCCATCCGTGGAGGCGGAGGGGGTTGAAGTTGGTCGCCTCGCGTTGACTTCAAATGCCTCCTTTTTGGCGATTTTGAAACGAGCAGAAGCGGAGGATGTGCGCCTCGATTTTTCCCGCGATCAGGCCCTCCCGCAGCTAGACCTAGAGGCGAGTTTGGGATTGAATGGCTTGGGTGGCGACTACGGCGACTCGTTTGCGGATTATGGCAGTCAAAGCCGAGCGCCTGACTGGAGTGTTGGGTTGACTTTTTCGGTCCCCTTGAGTCGCAAGGCCGAGCGAGCGCAAGTGCGCATTGCCAAGCGTGGTAAAGAGCAAGCTCTGATGGAGATCAAGGAAGCCGAAATTCAACTTTTGGTGGAGTTGGAGAATGCGATCCAAGAGTATCGAGCCAGCTTAGAGCGGAGCGAATTTATTAAAGATACGGTGCGTTTAGCCGAAGAGGGTTTACGGGCGGAGGAGCGCCGCTTGGAATCTGGGGTGACGACCAGTTATAATGTATTGAACCAGCAGCGCGACTTGAGTTTTGCTCGGACGCGCGCCTTGGCTGTCGAGGTCGAGAGCTTTAGCGCACTGGTGCAATTGTATTTGATCAAAGGCAATTTGAGCGAAACTCTAAATCTTAACCTAAACACTGGCGCAATGACCGCCACGCGATAACCCGACAAACTGATGAAAAAGTCTCCATTCACTTCCATCTTTTGTGTCTTAGTTGGGGCTTTGGTCAGCCAAGCTGCGAGCCCTGTTCAGCAAGGCTTGGTCGAGCCCTTCCGAGCGGTCAATCTTTCTAGCACGGTACAGACTTTTATCACAGAGATGCACGTGCGCGAAGGTGCTGTAGTGAAGAGCGGCGATGTATTGGTGGAGTTGTATTCGCGCTCCGAGGAATTGGAACTTGAGCGGATTCGTCTCGCCGTCGAGCGGCGCGAGTTTGAGAACCGTGGCGCCCAAAATCTGTATGCTGAGAAATTAATCAGCGAAGATGAGTCTCTGGAGAAAGCGATTGAGCTTCGGCTGGCGCAACTGCAATACGACATAGTCAAGGAGCGGTTGGCACTGCGCAAACTTCGCGCCCCAATATCGGGGATCGTGGTCGAGCGTCTCTATGAGGAGGGCGAGATGGTGGCTGTCGGCGAGCCGATCTTGCGGCTGGTGGATATCTCAACCGTTTACGTGCGCGCCTACATGACAGTAGAAGCTGCGCGCGGCTTTCCCCAAGGGGCGGCTGTTGAGCTGACCTTCGCAGAGCTCACTGAGGAAGTCGGCGCATTGCCAGGCACGGTCGACTTCATTGACCCGCGGGTCGATCCCGCTAGCGGCCTGTTGCAAATCCGCATTATCGCCGATAATGAAGATCGCATCGTCAAGCCCGGTCTGCGTGCGCGGATCGAGCGCATTCAAGAATAGTAGTCCGGCTGACCATGTCTTCGAATAAATCAGTTTCTTTAAATCGTGCTCAAATGGAGGCCTTGCAGCGCTTACGCCAATTCGAGGGCGGGCCGCCAGCGTTTTGGGCTCAGTTTACTGAGTTGGCCTTGGCTCTGACCGGGGCACAGCAGGCGCGTAGTATAGTCCAGTTGAGCGGGACGTGGAGCCTACTGGCCAGCGCACCCGCCAGCGGGGTCAATCCGCGGGCGTTCTTACAAAAGTCGCTCGGCGATGCGGCGCAGCAAGCGATCGCGGATGGCAGCTCGGTGGTCGTCCCGGCAGAGTTTGAAGAGGAAGCGAAGCATCTCTTACAAGTCTTGCATGGGGGTGAAAATGCGGCTCAGTGCTTGTTGGAGCTAAGGTTTGCGCCGGAGCAGCTAGAGCGGGTCGATCCCGCCTTCTGGGCGGAGTTGTTGCCCTTGATCGCCGATACGCCGGAGATTTTTCAGAATAATTTAAAGGCCGCACGGACTCGCGCTGAGTCAGCACGGATGCAGGAGGCGCTCGACGTGTTGGCGATCGTCAACCAGCAGCCCAAATTTGCGCCGGCTAGCATGGCATTGGTCAATGAACTGACCAGTCGCCTCGAGGCGGAGCGGGTCTGCCTCGGCTGGGTGAAAGACCCCTACGTGCGGGTGGTCGCCCTGAGTGGGACGGAAAAGTTTGAGCGTAAAATGCAAATTTTACAGACACTGGAGGCGGCGATGGAGGAGAGCCGCGATCAGGACGAAGAATTGCTCTGGCCGGCTCCGGCCGGCAGCCAAGCGATCTACCATGACCACGAGGCTTACGCCCGCGACTCTGGCTCCGATTATTTAATTTCGGTGCCACTGCGCTGCCAGGGCGAGAGCGTTGGGGTGTTGACCCTTGAGCGCGAGAACCAGCCCTTTACGCAGGAAGATGCCTGGGGGCTGCGGGTACTTGCCGATCAAGTGGCACCGAGGCTGAGTGATTTGCGTTTCCAATCGCGTTGGTTTGGTGCTCGTTGGGCGACCAGCTGGCGGCGGGGCTTGGCACAGTTTTTAACCCCCCGCCACACGTGGCTCAAAACAGGAGCGATTGTCGGGTGTGTGCTGCTATTATTTTGCTTACTGGTGCCCTTACCCTATCGGGTTTCTGCGACCTTTGTGCTGCGCCCAGAGAGTTTGGTTCATATGCCGGCCCCATTTGAAGGCTTTATTGCCTCGACTAATGTGCGGCCGGGTAGCTTCGTGGAGGCAGGGGATGTTTTGGTCTCCTTAAACGATCGCGATCTCTTGCTGGAAAAAGCGGAGACACTTGGTGAGATTCGGCGCTTTCAAGCGCAGGCAGAGTTATCTGAAGCCAGCCGAGATCTGGCCGACCTACGCATCTCGCAAGCGCGCTTGCTCCAAGCCGAGGCTCGTCTGGAATTGTTGGAGCATCGCCTCGCACGGGCCGAGATCCGCGCACCCTTCGCCGGGGTCGTGGTGCAGGGGGATTTGCGCGAGCGCATCGGGGCACCTGTGCAGCAGGGCGAGGTCTTGGTGCAAATCTCCGAATTGAAGGGCTTTTTCCTACAGATCCGTGTGGCGGAGCGGGATGTGGATCTAGTCGGTGAGAACCGCACTGGCTCTGTCGTATTTGCCAGCCGCCCCGATGTGCAGTTTCCGTTTGAGATCACTTCGATTTCGCCCGCAGCGCGTATCGCCGATGAGGGTAACGTCTTTGCGATGCGAGCCAACTTGTTGGGGAATGCGGAGTGGATGACGCCCGGCATGACGGGTGTGGCCAAGGTTAACAGTGGCAAGCGGACGCTGGCTTGGCGGGCGACGCATCGCATCGTCGACTTCATTAGGATGCGTATTTGGTTTTAAACGGAGGCATGGAACGTAAACTATTCAGCGAATCCTGGCACCGTGTCGCCGCTCAGAAGATCCGTCTGCGGCCATCGGTGCGGGTGCGCAAGCAATTCTTCCGAGGCGAGCTTTGGTATGTGGCCAATGACCTGTATGGGGATCAGTTTTTCCGCTTTCGCCCCGAGGCCTGGGATTTTATCGCTCGTCTCGACGGCACGCAGACGGTGGACGAGGTGTGGGAGCAATGTCTCGATACCAAAGGCGGCGACGCCCCCGGCCAGACGGAAGCGATTCAAATTCTATCCAGCCTCTACCAAAGCAATCTCATCGTGTCTGACTTTCCGGCGGATGTGGCGCAGCTCTTTGAGCGCCAGAAGAAACGCCATGCCCGCGAGTGGAAAGCTCGCATTTTTGGCATTTTCTTTTTACGCATCCCACTTTTTGATCCAGATGCCTTTCTGACGCGGACGATGCCGCTACTGCGCCCCCTGTTTTCCGTGGTCGGCGTCTTGCTTTGGGCGCTACTCATCGGCTCGGCGATCGGGGTGGTGGTTTCCAATTGGGAGCAGCTTTTCAGCGGGCGACAGGGCGTGTTAGACCCGGCCAACTTGCCCCTGCTGCTGGTCGCGTTTGTGTTTGCCAAGCTGGTTCACGAGTTTGGGCATGGCTACGCCGTCAAGCGCTTTGGCGGGGAGGTGCATGTGATGGGGATTACCTTTCTCGTGTTTACGCCGATTCCGTATGTCGATGCCACGGCAGCTTGGGCTTTTCGCGAGCGTTGGAAGCGGGTTTTCGTGGGTGCCAGCGGTATGCTGGTCGAGTTAATGGTGGCCGCCGTGGCGACTTTTATCTGGGCCTCGACTGGGCCAGGGTTACTCAACGCGTGGTGCTACAACCTGATGGTGGTGGCCTCGGTCTCAACTATCTTATTTAATATCAACCCCTTGCTGAAGTTTGACGGCTATTACATTCTGTCCGACTTGACGGATTCGCCCAACCTGCAACCGCGCGGGATGAAGCAACTGGGCCACTGGGTGGAGCGCTACGCCTTCGGCGGCAAGCATTCGCAGAGTCCTGCAAACAGCCGTTTGGACTCGATCTGGTTGGGCACCTTCGGGATCCTGAGCTGGCTCTTTCGACTTTATATCACCTACGTCATCATCATGTTCGTGGCCGACCGCTACCTAGGGCTCGGTTTTTTGGCGGCAGTACTCACGATTGTGGGCTTAATCGTGATCCCGCTGACTAAGGGGATCAAATTTCTTTTCACGGAGCCACGCATCGAGCGCGTGCGGACAAGAGCCTACGCGGTGACTGCTCTGACGCTGGTGGCCTTATTTATCTTGTTGGCAGTGATTCCGGCACCTCGCTATTTTCGGGCGCATGGTGTGTTGTTTGCGGAAAATGCGGAGTTTTTGACTGTGCAGGGCAGTGGGGTGATTGAGTCGAGCGAAGCCATCGGGCAGCGAGTCGAAGACGGACAAGTATTGATGCGTCTGGCCAACCCTGAGCTATCGATGCAGCGGCAGCGCTTGGAGGGGGAGGCGTCCGAGCTTTCACACATGGAGCGCGTGCAGTTGGCGCGTGCGGGAATTGGTGGAGAAGTCCTGCGTCAGCGGCGGGCGGCACTGGACTTGCGCATTATCGAGTTACAGCGAGAAGAAGACGCGATGGAGATTCGAGCCCCAGTGGGGGGTGGCTATGCCGCGATCCAGCCAGCGGAGAACTTTCAGCGCTGGTTGGCACGTGGGGAAACGATTGGCGAGATCGTGCCGGATGGGAATTGGCTGTTTTATGCCATTGTCCCGCAGAGGCATTCAAATTTGTTATTCGATCAAGTCTTGCAGGAGGCCAGCATACGATTTCAAGGTAGCGCGGCCACGATGGTGCACCCGACTAAATGGTCGATCGTCCCGGGGCAGCAGGAATATTTGCCGAGTCCAGCACTGGGCTGGCGAGCGATGGGGCCAGTGCAAGTGCGCGACGATGACCCCGACGGGATACGCACGGTGGAGCCCTTCTTTCTGGTCGCTTTAAGCGTGGTCGATGGCGCGGAGGTGTTGCACCACAGTCGCGTCGGGATGGCTAGGTTCCGCGTCGAAAACGAGCCTTATGCCTTCCAGTGGTATCGGATCCTACGTCAAGCCGTGCAGAAGCGATTTATGTTATAATCTGGTATGAGTGAAGCTGGAACAGAGGCTGGAGCGCAGCCGCAACAACCCATTCGCGGCTTCAACCCGCCACGGCGCGAAGCCCTGCGAACGGAAGTGCGCAAGGTCGAGCCAGTTCCCTCTGGGCTCGACGGGCTTTGGCACGACTGCATCGGAGCCAAGAGGTCGCGGCGCTCCCACAGTCGCCAGCTTTGGAAAAAAGCACTTGAGTTGGAAGTGCTTTGCCGCCAGAGCGAAGATTGGCATGAGCACGAGTTTAAAAGCGCCTTGCGTGAGCACCGCAGCCGGATCAAGCGTCTCGGTGATCGTTGGAGCGAAGGCGTCGAAGCGGCCATGCCCTGTTTGGTCGAGGCGGCCCGTCGCACCTTGCGCTTGAGCGCTTATCCCACCCAGATCATGGGGGCGCTGGCCATCAGTGAAGGCTCGCTCGTGGAAATGGCCACCGGTGAGGGTAAGACGCTAACCATCGCGCTGGCTGCGGCTGCCGCCGGCTGGTCGGGGAAGCCCTGCCATGTGATCACCGCCAACGACTATCTGGCCCGCCGCGACGCCGAGGACTTTAAGCGCTTTTATAAGCTCTGTGGTCTCAAAGTCGCTTCGGTCAGTGCCGAAATGCACCCGCCGGAGCGGCAGGAGACCTACCGAGCCGACGTCGTTTACTGCACCGGGAAGGAAGTAGTGGCGGACTATTTACGGGATCAGATCGCCCTTGGGCCTTACGCCGATGCCCATCGTCGAGCTATGATTTATCTTCTCGGGCGCAATTATTCGGGACAGGGAGCGGTCTTGCGCGGCTTGCATACCGCGATCGTGGACGAAGTGGATAATCAATTGATCGACGAGGCTGCCACCCCCTTGATCATCAGCCGCCCTTCGGAAAACGAGGCCATGAAGACTGCTTGTATCGCGGCGGATCGTTGCGCAGCTGGACTCCTGCCGGGCGATCACTACGCGGTCAATGAGCGCGAAAAGGAAATCACAATCAACGCAGCGGGGCGCGCGCTGATCGGGGCGTGGTGTGAGGGCAAAGCAGGCTTATTGAAGGCTGAGGCCTGGGTGACCGACCTTGTGCAGCAGTCCCTGCAAGCGCGGCATTTCTTTCTGCGGGACAAACAATACGTCATGATAGATGGCAAGGTGGTCATCGTCGATGAGTACACGGGTCGTTTAATGCCTGGTCGTAACTGGCGCTTGGGCTTGCACCAAGCGGTGGAGGCGAAGGAAGAGGCGGATGTCTCCGAGCCCTCCGAGACTTTGGCTCGCTTGAGTTTCCAGAATTTCTACCGCTATTTCGTCCATCTGGGCGGTATCTCTGGCACCGCGCGCGAGTCTTGGCGCGAGTTTTGGCGCATTTACGGTATTTCGCTGGTCGAAGTGCCTCACTACAAGCTGAATATTCGCAAAGACTACCCTTTGCAGCTCTTTTACCGGGAAGAGGCCAAGTGGACAGCGGTGGTCGACGAGATCGAAAAGCAACACCGTCTCGGGCGTCCGGTTTTGGTAGGCACCCGCAGCGTGGACTCCAGTGAGCGGCTCGGGCGGCTTTTGAATGGGCGTGGCATGATCTATACAATTCTCAATGCCGTGCGCCACGAACAGGAGGCAGAGATTGTGCTCCGCGCGGGTGACTTGCAAACCATCACGATTTCGACCAATATGGCTGGGCGCGGGACCGATATTCGGCTGGGGCAAGGGGTCGCTCAGCGAGGTGGGCTGCACGTAATTTTAACCGAAGGGCATGAGTCGGCGCGAATCGACCGGCAGCTGAAAGGACGTGCCGCGCGGCAGGGCAGCCCCGGCAGTTCAGTCATTTACGTGACGTATTCCGATGAATTGATCCAGCGCTTCCTAGGGCCCATTCGCAAGTCGGTGCTCCGTTTCTGGTTGAGTCGTCGCTTGCCTGGAGGGTTGAGATTGCTGAAGTGGGGCTTCAAAATCGCGCAACGAAAAGCGGAGAAAAAGGGACGGCGACAGCGCTTTCTCCTGCTCAAACAAGACCAGGAAATCAGTAAAAATCTGATCGGAGCCAAGGCGAAATCGACTGTTTCGAAATAAGCATTCTCCTATGAATGCAAGATTTCTCATCAAAAAC
>Ga0222662_1000976_pt1 | contig 16674 bp, 32 predicted proteins | sample AntAcemetagen600_FD_179821 | JGI IMG/M metagenome (GOLD analysis project Ga0222662, IMG submission 179821) | Saline water microbial communities from Ace Lake, Antarctica - #600 | ecosystem: Environmental > Aquatic > Non-marine Saline and Alkaline > Saline | place: Antarctica: Ace Lake...
GGCTGTATATAATTTTACAAGGGCCATCAACAATAACCTCATGACCATAGTCATTTGATTTATAAGTCTTAACAGTAATCACAGGCTCTCTTTCACCTGTTTTTGCATTACGTCTAATAACATGTTGGTTAATATGTATGTATCTTTTCATTTCTTAACCTTAAATTCATTTTCATAGGTCATGTCAGTTCCATGCTCTTTTTTACTACTGTAAGTTCTTTTGTCGCTTGTTACTACTTCCACTTTACCTATTCTAGCGTTTAACATTTTTAAACGAGGATTGTGTACCTCATGAAAAACTGTAAAGAAATCCCCACTATCCAGTAACTTTTTTTGGCGTAACGTCAATAATGTTTTTAGCCTCACCGATTCTTTCCTCAAGTTCGGTAAGCCTTTTTTCAAGTTGATCACGACTCATTCCTTCCAATAGATTATGGGTTACTTCTTTTTTATCTACATACAAGCCAGCTAATTGTCCAGCTCTATATTCTGCATTGATAGCGGCTGCAAATTGATTTTTATCAGCGGCGCTATCTCCAAATCTTTCGTATCGTTTATATGATCGCAACTTGTTTGCGTATTTTGTTTCTTCAGCAGCCAATTTCTTTTCCATATATCTTACAACATGAGGACTATGTATGACGCTAGTTAATTTTGATGCTACTTCAGATAATCCATTTTTAGTGTTAGCTGAATAGCCTGCTTCTTTTGCGGCAGCTGATTTTTTCATCGTTCCCCAATTAGCTACAAGCACGTCAACAAACTTTCTTTGTTTAGGAGTTAGTTCATGAACTGTTTTTAATTGGTTAGATTTTTTTGGCATTCCAATAATATATCCTCAAATCATACAAGTTGAAAGTCCCTACTAAGATATATATAGCACTTTTGTTTACTTAAATTACAAAAACCCAGTCTTTCCGCAAGTAAAAATAGTTCTTGTCACACTTGTCAGGCTCTGTCACAGAATAAAGTAGTTTGTGACAGAGTATTAGTGTTGTATACCAATGTTAATAGTCTATTTTGTCACTCTTGTCACGCTTGTCACACATTTTGAGCGTATAAAAAAAATAAAAAAGGTAAAATAAGCTTAGTAGGAACTTGCAAAATCATTTTTTGTTGATTTCATTAGCTTTTTTTCTGTCAGGCTTGTCACAGAATGTCAGAGATATTGCTTTTAGAGCACATGAAGCACATTGTAGTACTTTTTTATTGACAATAATTGACTTTTCCTTTTTACATAAATCGCATAAAGGAAGTTTTTGAGGGTTATAATCTAAATATTTTTTGTCTAAGGGCATCTATCTCTTTTTGAATGAGTTTCCGGTGGCCGGTATCTTTTGCTGCTCTTAAATCTTCATATAGCTTAGTATACTTCACTTGTAAATGTTGCTTCATAGTAAAAGTTATTTGCCCACTGTCCAAAGCTTTTAAATACCGTTCTTTTACCCAATCAGCATCTAACCCAGACATATAACAAACCCTCTGGTAGTCCTCAGAATTGCCTACAAACCAATCATGGGCCTCTGCCTTCACAACAGCCTCGTGACGCCCCTGAGAGTTGTTTAAAACGTCCTCTAGGGCCAATGTTATGATCGCCCTAAACAATTTTTGTTCTGATTGAACAGGTTCATTAAGCATCTCTGTGGCTAATTTCATTCCGAGTAATTTAAGGACTTTGTTGGTTAGATTCATGTAGCTCTATATTCATAAAATAGTATTGTCAACAATTAGTTGTATTATGAATAAAAGTCAACGGTGGTGCCCGTAGTAAAGTATGGAGGAACACCACCGTTGAACGATGTATTAACCTAAACAAACACTAAAGAACAAGAAAGGACTAAAAGTTCTTTAGCGTCTTAATGTTTAACCTAATTAAATTGCCTTGTCTACCCTTTTTTATTATTTTTTTAATAGTTTCTTTTTTAATATTTTTACGGGTTTTAGTGATTAAATTGATTAATTCAAAGCCGTCATCAGACATTTCAAACGTATGTCCGACAAACATCATGGTCATGATTGAGGTAACTTTAGTGTAATCAGGTAAGCTTAAAGAACGTGCTAGGATCTCTAAAGACTCCTCTAGCTGCCCTCTCATATCCTTAGCTCTGCTCATGGTGCCCCGTGTCCGTTGGCTCTTGGTAATCGAATTTATCTACTCCATTACATCTCATGCAGAGAACTGTCTCTCCAAATAGGTCCTGGTAATGATTACCTTTGCATCCCGAACACGTTATGTATTTTTTATTTTCTTTTCCTAGCATATCTCTCCTTCACATAGTTTAATAATTTATCTGCAATCATGCCTCTACCTATTCTGTCGTATGTTTTTTCCCAAGTTTTTCTTAACTTAGCTTTTGTTCTACAAAGTTTATCTCTGTAACTTGCTCGTTCTTCTCTTTTCTCTAACCCTAAATAAATTTTACCAAGAGGGTTATAAGAGTCCCATAAATAGGTTGCGACATGAGTTTCCTCCATCAGTCTATTAAATTTTTTAGCTGCATTTATTTTTAATAAATTAACCTTCATATAAGCTCTCTTCCATCAGTTGTTTTAGTTAATTGATTTATTTCTTTCTCACGAAGTTTACCTTGCAGATATTCTTTTTGTTTAAGCAACATATCTACTTCATCATTTAATTTTTTAATAATTCCATTTAGTTCTTTAACTAACTTAGAGTTTAAAATTAAGTTTGTTGTGCCATAGCACTTATGATTGTTATTTAATAGTGCAGTTAATCGTTCTTTATCCATCATGTTATTTTCCCTTTTTTATATAATATTTTTTTCTCCATATTTTTCTTTTTTCCTTATGAAAAAGTCTTTTACTTATTACTTCGTCATTTAAGTATTTATTCCAAGTCATATCCTTTTTAAAGAAATGTTCAAATACTAAAATAAACCCATTTAACTCTTTCCAATCTAAGTCATAGGTTTCACATTTTGTATTAAAATTTAATAGAGATTTAAATTTACGGATCCAACGTTTTTCATAATGTTGTCTAATTCTTGAGTCCTCTGATTTACAACTTATAATTCTAAAGTGGTCAAACACTGGACCAATTCCTTTAGCACTTCGGTGAGTGTATGTATAAGCTTTAAAATAATGGTCTAGTATTCTAGACACTGGAAATTTACTTTCACCAATATAAATTAATTCTTTTTCTTTATTGAAGAGAAAATAAATACCAGGCTGATTAGCTGTTAATAAGTTAATAGCCCGGCAGTTAGAAAGGGTATGTAATTTATTTACTACCATTTGATTTTTGCAACAGTTCTTTTTTAAAAGAATCCACAGTTTTCTTAGCTTTTTTAGCTTGAAACTCTACGTAATCATTTACTAATTTAGAAATCATCCTTGCTGGATTTCTTTCTTTTATAGTGCAAAGGGCCGTTAGCATCGTGTGCGTTTCTTTTTTAACTGCAACACTTTTCCATTTATTTATGTCCATCTTTTCTCCTAGTTTATTGTTATTTTTTTATCTTCTTTTAAAGGTACTAATTCACCTTCTTCATTTTCGTGAAATAAGGAAGGGGGATAATCTTCATTTAATATTCTTTTCATCATAGATCTTACAAATTCTAGTTCAGCATTTAAATTATTTTTAGGATAATATTTTTTTATTCTTTCTTTAACAACATGCCACATAAGTCCAAATAACATTGTCTCGGTCATCCCTGGTGGAGTAAGACCTCCGTATTCACCGTTGTATTCATCGTTTAAATCATCAGATATTTTCATAAACTTAGTTAAACTAACTTGCCAATCCGACTGAAGTTTTTTAAATCGTTTGTCTAACTCTTTATCTTTTTTATTCAAAATGATACTCCAAACATGAAAGCAATTAAAGTTATAATTGCAGCTAAAATAAATTTTGGAAAAGCCAAAACAAATATTAAAGCTAAACCTAAATATACCCCTGTCATTAATTATTTCCTTTCATTTTTGCAAAGTATTCATCTATATGAATTTTTTCTGGTTTATCTCTAGATCCTACTTCAGATAAAATTAAATGATCTGCCATTTGAAAGTTTATTGGATAAGTAGCCATGTTAGTGCCTCCAACTTTTATACTCATTAATCTATCTCTAGCATTATTCCACTCTTCATCATTCATTTGCAAGGGCCCACCATTAATTGTCTTAGAATGTACCTTTGAAAGTACCTCATCTATTTTTGCTATAAAACTTTTAAAACATAAGCTTTTACTATTTATCATTATCGTCCTCCTTATACAGTTTTTGCATTACATTAAGACATGTTTTAGGGTCATTAAACATAAATTTATTAAGAATTTCCTTATTTTCCTTTTGATTTTTTCCTAGTAATTCAACTTCCCCTGTGTCATAATTAACTTTGATTTTACCTTTTTGTTCTAAAGGTTTAAGTTTTGATATTAAGTTATCTCTTCTTGTTTGCATATCTTATGTATATAAGGGCTATTAATTATAAAATCAAGTAAAAAATGATAAAAACTTTTATTATATTTGGAATGATGTGTTTTATTGATCCTAAAGCAGAAAGCACATTTGAACAATGCTATAACATTATAGATCAACCTTTTATCTATTATAATGGTAAAGAAAGCTGTTTATTTGCAAGGAAAAAAAGAGCTCAATTTCTACGTGAAACATATGCTAAAAATAAGTTGACAATTACCGAAGGATACGTATATTGCCTGGAAGTCAACCCTAACGTAAATACTTGATTTTACAACAATAATAGGCTATTATTATCTTATGAAATTATATCGTGTCCAAGCTCGTTATTTAGGCGCTTATATAGACCATAAAGTAAGTGTAGAAAATGATGAAAAAGTGATACCTAGTTTCATACATGAATTAAACACAGGTAAAGTTAAAATTGAAAGTGAAAATTTAACTCAACCTAAATTGTGTTTAGTAACTTATGAGGAGTTAAAAAATGATGGAATCAACACAAGTACTACTAGCTAAAAAAATTAGTTTAGAGTCTTCTTGGAATCAAACTTATTTAGAAGAAGGCAGAGTAACTAATGCTATGCAAGAAACATCTTACAAAATCAAAGTAATTGTTAAAGAATTAATTGATAGAGATATGCAAGCTGTTACTTCAAACAATAACGATCTAGAAGTACATTTATACGCGGGTTAAACATAATCAATATATGGGTGAGTCTCTGTGACTTTAAACCAATGTATTTTACCGTTCTTCCACTGCTTCGCAGATTTATAACAAACTCTGCAGAGAAAGATATTCTTGTGTTTAGTTTTTTTAAAAACAGTATCCGTTTTACAATGAGGACATTGTCCTACCATTAAAGTAGGATCTTTGGGATCTATTTTTTTTTCCATTATATTTTCTTTTCACTATGTTGTTTCCCCCCAATTATCTCCTAAAGCTATATCTACCTTAGAGGGAACTTTCATTGGAACATCATCTAAACAATGTTCCATTTTATTTTTAATAATTTCAATATCTTTATCTCCACTTATATTAAAACATAATTCATCGTGTATTTGTAGGAGTGGCCGGTGGCCGACTTCATAACACTCTATAATAGCTTGTTTAGTTTGATCTGCTGCACTACCTTGGATCAGTTTATTTAAAGCCTTATACGTTCCTGCACGTTTTAATTGATGCATTTCGTATTTAGAAAAAGCTTCCTGCTCTGTCATTGCTTGGAATACACCCCAAGCCTTAGGCTCCCACATATTAAACCTGCAATGCCTACCTCTTATAGTTACGATACATCCTTTTTTATCTGCAACGGACATACACTTATTTGCTAATTGTTTTACAAAAGGTACTTTCGCATTATATTCTTTTAACAATTGTTTAGCACTCTCTGTATCAATTCCAAGTTCACGAGATAGTTTTGCTGCACCCATTCCATAGAATAATCCAAGGTTAATTGTTTTTGCTTGTGACCTAGGTATGTCTGCCATATCTGCAACTACTTGGTGGAAGTCTGCATCTTCGTTTTGATAGGCTTTAATTAATTCATAGCTTCCTTCAAATCCAGAATCTACACTTGATGCATAGTGAACGACTAATCTTGGTTCTTGTTGTGAGTAGTCAAATGATCCCCATTGTTTTTCTTTATCGGGTAAGAATAATGATCTAATTTGTTTTCCAAATTCTTTATTTCTCGCAGGTACCTGTTGTAAATTAGGGTTAGACATTGAAAGTCTTCCCGTTACTGTTCCACCATTATCAGATCTTAATTGATTAATTTCTGCATGTATTCTTCCTTTGTGTTCAAATCTAAAAATAGAATCTATAAAAGTTGAATGGAACTTATTCATCTCTCTTGCTTCTCTAACAAGTTTAGCTAATGGGTGAGTACAGTTATGTAGCCAATTTGTAGTAAAGCTTGGTGCTTTAGTTTTTTCTGTTCTATCATATGGAACTTTCATTGCATCGAATGCTTTAGCCACAGATGTTGCGGCCCATAAATCCATATCAATTCCTGTTAAACCCTTGATTTCATGTAGTTTTTTCTTCTCTTCTAAAACAAAAGTTTTCTTCATTACTTCAGCTTTAGCCATATCTACTCTAATTCCATGTTCACGCATTTCTATTAAGATAGGTAGAAGTTTTGTTTCCATTTCAAAAATAGAAGTTAAATTTTGCAGTTTAATTTCTGTCTCAAACTTTCTCCAAAGTTTTAAAGTTAGTTCAGCATCTTGTTCTGCATATTCTCCTACAAAAGATGGAGGCAGTTTCCATAAATCTGCTTTAGCATCCAATCCCCATTCTTCTGCTTTTTCTCTTAGCTTAACTTCTGATTTTATCTCTCCAAGATATTCGGCAGACAATACATTTAAAGAATATCCTCTTCTATTCTCATCAATGATTGCTCCTGCAAGCATAGTATCTATAATTCTTCCATTTGTTTTTATTCCAGAAGCTTTACACCAACCAATATCGTATGAAGCATTATGACAAATTTTATCAGCATCTGATGCCATTACTTTTTGAAACCACTTCATCGTCATTGCTGGGTCCAGATTATCTCCTCTTTCATGAGCTATAGGAAAGTATCCTTTGAATCCATCTGTAGCTACAGCTATTCCTACAATCTCTCCATCATTAGTAGGCCATCCTGGTCCTGTTTTTTTAATATTGGGATCCCTAGTCTCTAAGTCAATTGCAATCATAGATCTATCACTTAGATCAGGATAGCTAGTGGGCGGTGTCCAGTCACTATCAGTCGTTGTAAATGTAAGTTCTGTAGCCATTATTTTTCCTGTGTTAGATATTATATATTAGTTGTTCTTGTTCTAGATCGGTTACTTTAGGTAAATTTTTATTAACAAAAATAAAATCTACTGCCATTAATTTTCCATTATAAAAGATACTGTTTATATCAAATACTTTAAAATTACAATTAGCCATGTAGTTAATATAATGTTCAAATAGAGGAGCACCTTTGTTATTAGGATGAACCGGACATTCTAATTGCACAAATTTAGTTCTCATAAATACATCTAAAGATCCTTCAATAATCTCTAACTCTGCTCCTTGCACATCCATTTTTATAAAATCCATATCAATATCTTTAGGTAATACTTCCGATAATCTTTTAGTATTTTTAACCAGAGTCTCAAAGGGAACATTAGAAGCTTCCTCATATAGCGAAGATCCTGTTTGATCGTTTTCTTCTTTTGAATAATGAAAACTTCTATCTCCCCCTTTCTCTGAAATTATTTCACAATGGAATGTACCTAGTTTTTCTAATTCTTCTTTAAATTTATCATTAGCATCTATTAAATAATAGTTTGCATCCGGGTAGGATTGTTTAACTCTTTTTGTCCAGGCTCCTATATAGCATCCAATATCTACTACATTTTTAAATTGCAAACCTTGTTTTTTCATTCTATCAAAAAAACGAGTATTTACTTCTTGAGGTACAGCCATTATTTTATCTCCTTTAATAAAATATTTTTTATATTTTCTGTTTTTATTAATGCTCCAAAAGAATAAATTAATCTTTCTCCTTTTTTAATAGGGGTAGATCCATGATCTTCTAAAGAGGCTAATATTAACCACAAATCATTTTTTTCTACACACATTGTTTTGCCATCAATAATTATATCACCCCCAATTGCAGGTTTTTTTAACATGACATTTGCTCTTACATGTACATAACCCTCGGGAGCAAAATCTTTGTGTACATGTGTACAAGCTTTATCTTCATAATGATTCATAAGTAAATTTCCATACATTAATTCTTCCCTCTCAGGACGTAAATTAAATTCAGAAAAACTTTTTTCCCATAGATCAGGTTTACTAGGTTGTCTAGCAAACCTTCTTCCAAAAGAAGCTTTGTTTTTTTCAAAATTTGTTGTGTATTTTATATTTTTTGAATAAGACCAGTTTTTAATTATTCTTGTAATATTTAAGTTCATTACTTCTCTCCTCTTTTAGTTCGTTTGCCATATAGTTTTTGCCATGACCAACTCGTTAAATAAGTTGAGTAATGATATATTTTTTTAAGTATATATCTTTTCATTTTTTTTTCTTTTTATCTTTAGTGTGTCTTCCCATATACCATTCTCCTGGTTCGTAGTCCCATTTTTTACCGTGATGGCCTCGAATATCGGCATACAACATTCTTAGTTTAACTATTATTTTTTTTACTTTTCTTATCATCATCTTTTAATTTTAATTTTTCCAACTCACAATAGTGAATAATTTTATCTAAATCTTGAATTGCAGTTCCTTTAAACAAATACCTACAAACATATTTTACAACACAACCCTGAAAAAAGCTGAGGTTATTTTTTGATATAAATTCGTAAGGTTGTATTTTAAAATTATCTTTGTAATGAGATCCTCCTACCTGCCTATCTTGTGGAAACGATTCATCAAATATATTTTTATTCGTCATCTATACTCCTTTTATAGTTAGAAAATATTTTACCCATGGGAAAATAAAATTCATGATTTGTTGCTAGTAAATGAAGTGTCTTCTTAGCACGAGTCACTCCTGTATACCAGACTCGGGCTTCAGCCATTTTATCATTACCATTCTTACTATTAAAATGAGATGGCCAATTAGACTTCTCATATATAATAACATTGTCTGCTTCTCCTCCTTTAACGGAGTGAATAGTGTCAATAATAATGTTAGCTTTGTCATCAAGTTCTACATTGTTTTTTAACATAGTTTCAAAATAATCCAAGTCCTTTATAGTAAATTTCCTGTTTAAAACCTTCCACCAATCTGTATGAGTTGTTTCTAATCCAGCTTTTTGTTTTAAAAAGTCTAACTTTAAAGGTTCATTAGGATGTATAGCGGACCAAGATTTTGCATCTATTTTTCTCCATCCTCTTCTTACCTCATGAATAAAATCATACATAATTCCTGCCTCTTCTTTGGTAATAGTTCCGTTATTTTTTAGCTTTTCCCAATATGAAATAGCTAACCATTTATTCATATTAAATGATTTATTACCTCTCATATCTTGAAAATATAATCCTTTTGCTCTAGCAAAGTCTCTTAGTTCATTAACATTTTTTCTAACTCTACCTAAAATTAGCCAGGAGCCTTTTATTTTTTCTATTGGAATCTCATTAAACTTAGAGTATCTCTCTATATAACCCCTCACATTATTACTGGTAAACTCTTTCTCTTGCCTTACAGTTATAAATTTTAATATTTCTTTTGATAAACTATGTATATCTTTATTTAATCTATATGATTTTTTTAAGGTAAAAACTTTCCCTGGAAAACCTAAAAAACAATGTACATCTGCACCATTCCATTCATATATTGCTTGATCATCATCCCCAGCTAAGTAAATTCTTTTTGCTTTCTCCGCTATTTTATAAACAAATTTCCATTGAAGTGGAGTTAAATCTTGAGCTTCATCTACTATAAATACTTTATAGTGTTGTGCATTAACTTCTTTAATATATTTTTCAACCATGTCTGTAAAATCTATCTTGTGATTTTTTTTAAACTCTTCGTAATTTCTTATAATATCCCTGTATTGAATCAATCTTCCTCTCTTAATTGTTTCCCTCCTAAAAGCTTCATCCGGTTCAATTAATAAATTCCTGGATTTATCGTAGACTCTAAGAAACCAATTATTAAATATTCTATTATTCATATCCTCATCACTCATGTTGGCTGAAACAGTTCCCCAATCCGTATGAAACTCCAGCATATCTATTCTAGGATCTACGACCTGAACATTGTCTAAATGTTTTTTACAAAAAGAATGTATTGTTCTAAAATTATCAAAATCCTCTTCTTTGTAACTTGTAAATTTTTTAATTACTCTTGATACAGCTTCGTTAACTGCTTTGTTTGTAAATGAAACATAAACAATCTCATGAGGTTGCACACCTAACCTTAACCATTTTTCTATTATTTTAATAAGCCTCGTGGTTTTCCCTGTACCAGGAGGCCCAAATATTTTAGCAGTTTTATTGATTATCTGGATCAAAGCTAGGCATCTTCTTGTTAAAGTTAACATTACGATCTTTTACAGATTCAAACTTAGGTTTCTCTATTTTCCAAAGTCTGGCTGTGTATTCCTTATGCTTCCTTATATACTCTGCTCCATTGTCTATTAATATTTCTTTTACTTCTGGAGCCTTTAAGTTCTGACCTTCTTTCTTTAAAAACTTTTTAAAGACCTCTAATCTAAAAAACATATAACCATCTTCTTCATAAACATAATCACTTTGTGTTTGAGATATATCGTCTGCAACTTGGTTATCATCAATAAAGTTTTTAAATATGTATGCAAATTCATCTTTATCGTCATCTGTAAAGTCATAACCTTCTACATCAGTTTGTATTGTTTTAAGATAATTTAACCATAAATGAAAGGATTCCTTCTCCATAGTTTTCCAAACAATATCTGTATCAAACAACTGTGTTTTAAGTAATTGTTGCTGACAAAGTTCTTGTCCAGTTAATCTTATAGGTTTTTTATCAATGGTTAAAATATATTTAGGTGGCTTAGTATTAATCTTTTGAAAAGAATCTACAGAAAAACTATAGTTACTTTTACCTATACCAAATTTTCTTTTAATACATAGATCTTGATTACAAAACCTTTTTGCAGGTGGAGTGTTACATTTATAATTATATTCTTTTTCTTTATTTAAAGAATTAATAATTGTAGCTTTAACTTCTTGAGCAGGTAATGCATTTTCTCCCCAAGCTTTATTTACTTCTTGAAGATCATGTTCCCATGCACCTTCTTTACCTAACTTTTTAATCATACATACACCCACATTAAACAAAGCTTCGTTTCTACCACCTTGCTCCATCTGCGTTGTCATAAATGATTGTACGCATGGAGGATATTCTTTGAACATATCATCTCCATTTTCTTTTACTTCAATTTTTATTTCATAAAAATCTTTAGGCTTTAATCTAAACTTAGCAACAGCTTCTGGTAATTTTTCAAAAGGTATCGAGTGGCCGTTGTCATCTAACGCATATCGCATAGTCATTTCTGCATTAAAGTAAGGTAAGTTTAACCAATTACCTATGGTCCCAAGTTCTACATTAATTGTTCTTTGTTTAGGAAATATTTCACAATCTCCAAATCCTAATACTCCGGCTATCTCAGTTAATTTATTAATCATCTCAGATGCGGTTATCACACCATCAATATGTAAAAATAAATGTAATCCACCAGACTTAGATCTATAGGGAAACAGTGGAAGTTTTAATGTTCTAATTTTTTTAATAGTAGATTTAATATCCATAGAATATTTATCTACATCAATACATCCCCACTTACAGTTATTGTCCTTCATAATCGGAACAATACCTATAGAGACTTGCCCTTTTAGATGTTTTTCAAATAGTTCGTTTGTTACAGACCCTTTCTTAGTAAGCGCTTTACCTTCTGCTTTACCATCAGACCTACGAGCTCCATTAAGCTCGTAGGTACCGTAAGCGGAGTCTAATCCGCCGAATAGGTCGCTAAAAAATTCTAGCGATTCCATATTTAAAACGGTGCTGATGTTACTTGGGGTTCGCCTTCTTGAGAAAGATTCACCTTAGTATTTCCCTGCTTACAAGTTTCATAGAACGACATAGCCGTATCCATTAGATCTTGATTAGGAATATCTTTATGGTGTTCAACTTCCCATCCAAACCAAGAACCTAAATTATTCTTTTCAAGCATAGTCTTCATCAAATAAATTTGAGACCATGTTGGTGGTTGGAACATTCCGTTTTTACCTTTCCTCCTCTGAGAAAGCATCATTGAATTCCACTTCTTAGATTTTTTTGCTTGAGTGGCCTTCATAACTATAACTGCTGTCTCTGACGGTTGATCGTTTTCATCTACAATTACTACATAGTGATAATGAGTCGGTTCAATATAATTACCATTTGGTAACCTATCTTTTCTATCATCTCCTCTAGTAGTTGTAGTCATAACGTCTGAATCCGCAGCATATGAATTAACAGGTGCAACAGAATTCTGTGTACCTCTATCAGCCCACTCTACGTATTCAAATTTATAAAAACAAGGAACGACTTTAAAACCGTCCTTACCATTATAAAGTTTACCCAAAACAGTATTAATAACCTGTCCTGGTCTTGCCTTCTCAATAAACTTAGAATCACCTTGAGTTACCTGAGGTGAGTTGTTAGTGAGGATCTTTAAGAACGGAAGAGATACATCATTTGATGTAATATTTTCCGCTCCTGCACTAGCATATTGTTCCAATGATGAAACATCTAGTGATGGTGCAGACGCAGTTTCTTTTTTAACTACTTCTGATTTTGGCGTTTCTAATTGTGCCATGTGTTACTCCTATAGTTGTTACTTATTAGTTTTTATCTTAGTTCTATTGGCAACGTATAACCCAAATAAGTCTGAAGGTATAGTTTTATTTTTCTCAATTTGCTCTTTAACAAATCCTCGAAGTGTTTGCCAATGGATGTCTTCTTTTTGGTCTACGACAAGACCTTTTGCTTCTAATTCAGCTTTTATTCTAGCTGCATCAGAATCTTCTCCTTTATTAAACGATAAGGTTAAATTATTTTTAACCAAATCCCCAAAGTTATTTTCACGTAGCCATTCAAAAGCTTCCGTTTTTTTATCTTCTGGGATCTTCGCATAATAATAAGGTGCAACCTCAACAGAAGAACCGTCTTCTAGTTTGAGCATTGATATACCTGCCTCAGACATTACAGCAGGAATAACTTCTTCAGATAAACGTAGTTGCTCTGCTTTAGCATTTTTAAGTGCTATCTCAGCTTGTTCTACTATTTTATTTTGAGAAATTAATTCATTGCATAAATTTGCAATATCTTTGGTTTTACTCGTATCTATACTTATATTTGTTAGTTGTTCTAGGTTCATAAAAATGACCTCCTTATTTAGTTGACTATATATACCCTAAAAGCTATAAGTCAACCATTATGTTGAACTTGTTTAACTTTAAAACAGCTCCTTATGAGCATCAAAAAATTGCTTTAGAAAAATCTTGGGATAAGCTAAATTACGCCTTTTTCATGGAAATGGGTACAGGTAAGACAAAAGTTACTATAGATAATATTGGTTTATTAAGACTTCATGAAGGTATTACAGGTGTTTTAATTATTGCACCTAAATCCGTATACACAGTATGGGCGTATGATGAAATTGAAAAACACATGAGTCCCGATATTGATTATACAACTTATATTTGGAATATAGATAAACCTAAAAAATTACAGCAAGCATATAAAGTAAATAAAAATTTAACTATTTTTTGTATGAACGTTGAAGCTTTATCTACTTCTAGAGGTTTTAAAGGTGCTATGGAATTTTTAAAACAACATAAAGCTATGACTATCGTAGATGAGTCCACTACAATTAAAAATCATAAAGCAATAAGAACTAGAAATGTTTTAAAATTATCTAAAAATTCTTTTTATAAAAGAATACTTACAGGATCTCCTGTAACTAAATCACCTTTGGATTTATATACTCAGTGTGGTTTTTTAAGTGAAAACTTGTTAGGTTTTTCTTCTTACTACACATTTAGAAATAGATATTGTGTTACCCATAGATTAGATCTAGGTGGAGGAAAGTATACTGAAATACCTAAGTACTATGTTAAATTAGAAGAACTTGAAGGGAAATTAAAAACTTTTTCTTACCGTGTTACTAAAGATGAATGCTTAGATCTACCTCCTAAACAATATACCAAAAGATATGTAGATATGAATGAAGAGCAAGAAAGAGTTTATAAATCTTTAAAACAATCTGCTATTGCTATCATTGAAGATGAAACAGTTTCTTATAATAATAAATTAACTGAAATAATTAAGTTGCATCAAGTAGGTAATGGTTTTGTAAAAACAAATGATGCGGAATTAAAAGAATTTAAAAATCCTAAGTTACATGCTTTGTCAGATATAATTGAAGAAGCGGATGGTAAAATGATTATCTGGGCAAACTATATTTATAATATAGAAAATATTATTGAATTCCTTCAAGATAAATATGGTAAAGCTTCTGTAGTTGCAAACTATGGAGCAATTAATTCAGCTAAAAGAACTATTGCTATGAAACGATTTCAAGAAGATCCAGAATGTTTATTCTTTGTAGGTAACCCAACAACGGGTGGTTTTGGACTTACTTTAACTGCAGCAACTAATGTAGTTTATTTTTCCAATAACTTTAATTATGAAGTCAGAAGACAATCAGAGGATAGAGCGCATAGATCCGGACAAACTAAAACTGTTTTATATACAGATATTATATGTAAGAATAGCTTAGATGAACGTATTTTAAGTGCTCTTCATCAAAAAGATAAATTAGCGATAGCGACTATGGGAGACGAGTTTAAAAACTGGTTGAAGTAGTCTATAGTGCGCTATGGAAAATAATTTACTTGTACACAAACACCTAATCATTCGGGCTGAAGCCCTTCGACCTCCTATGGATGAAGAACAACTTAAAGAATGGTTTGAAGAATTTGTTGAATCTATTAATATGAAAATATTTATGGGTCCTTATGTTAAGTACTGTAATATGCCAGGCAACCGTGGAATAACAGCTGTTGCAATTATAGAAACTTCACACATTGCTATGCATATTTGGGATGAATTAAGTCCTGCTTTAATGCAGTTTGACGTCTATTCTTGTGGAGAGTTTAGTGTTGAATCTATTTGTGATAAGATAAAAGAAGATTTTGACATACAGAAAATAGAGTATAAGTATTTAAATAGAGAAACAGGATTACAGGATATTTAAATGAGAGATACAAAAGCAATAGAGCAGTTTATTAAAGAGAAATGCAAAAAAATTACTGAGATGAGTTTGTTTAGAAACTTAAAAAAAGAAGTTGAAACAGGCGCTAATGGAACTCAAGATTATATTATTAAAGAAGGTCCTAATAAAGATAAAATAGCTAAGAAGTAACTTTTAAATAAGTCTCAAATCTTTCCCACCATTTATCTTGGTAATCTTTTAATTCTTGTCCCTCTAAAGAAAATTCTTGATAATTAAAATCTCTTGAACACATACATATTTTAACTTGGTCTATTTTTCCATACATACTTTCATGAGCTAAACTATATGCTCCTAATTGAGTAAAGTAATCTTGAACAGCACTCCATTCTCTTCTTTTTGGTTTATTAGTTTGTTTCCAATCGAAGATAGTTACCTTGTCATCTATAACTCCAATACAATCGGTTGCTCCTGCAAATTTTTCTGGAAAAGCTAAACTAATTTCATTTCCCCAAACTTCAGTTAATCCACTAATGTTTTTAAGAATAGTATGAGCCATTTTTCTAGCTCTATTTCCTTTTTCAGAAATATTTAAATAACCTTCTCCCTCTAAATATTTTTCAATCACTAAATGCATTTCCGTTCCCATAGCAGCAGCATCATTCTTAATTTTTTCTGCTCCATCTTCTCCAACACGTTGCTTCCATCGTTCCAAAGCTTCTATAGATTCTTTGTCTTTTGTAGCTCCAAGTATAGTAGTCACAGAAGGTAGTTTAGTTCCATCCACAGAATACATACGTTTGCCTGTTTTTGGATCTTCTGCTCTAGAGTATCTTTTATAGGGAAATTTTTCTATTAATTCAAGTTCTGTTAAGGTAAAGGAATTATCTTCTAAGTTTTCTGTAAATATCATTCAATGGTTATGAACCAAAGTTGTTGGAAAGTAAAGCTAAAAATATTGCAAATAAACCAACTATAATAACCTTTTCTATTCTAAGGATTCTAGCATGCATTTCTTTTATTTGATCAAAAGTTTGTTTTTGCATAATACGACATAATTTTTCATGAGACTCTATTTTTGACATTGCCGACTCTCTTTTAGGCATTTAAAACCTCTTCTGCCATTTGATAAGCGTCTTCTACTAATCCACCTTCATTAAATTGTTGTGTATTGCCTCTATTAGCTAAAGCTTGCCCTAATGTATCTTGAGGAAACAATGTAGCATACTGCTCTCCCTGGTTTACCGCAGGTTGTGTTGCCGTTGGCATAGTGGCCTGTGGCGATTGTTCGTTAATTGGTTCTACTGCAGGTGTATTAACTGGCGCCTCTACTGCCTGCATTAAAGGATTTGAGTTCATAATCTCTTGAAATTGATTATGGCTAGCTCCCATTATAGAAGCCCCCTGTAAATATTCTTCTCCTGCTCTTCTCATATCCGGACTTAACATTTTAACTACGTCATATTCTGGATAAATTCTATTTCTGGTA
>Ga0222662_1000978_pt1 | contig 16637 bp, 9 predicted proteins | sample AntAcemetagen600_FD_179821 | JGI IMG/M metagenome (GOLD analysis project Ga0222662, IMG submission 179821) | Saline water microbial communities from Ace Lake, Antarctica - #600 | ecosystem: Environmental > Aquatic > Non-marine Saline and Alkaline > Saline | place: Antarctica: Ace Lake | collected...
TTCAAAGCCCTTCGCTTCAAGAAACTGCACCACGTTCAGGCTGCGCATGCCGTGGTGGCAGAAGACCACTAGAGCCGCTTCTTTCGGCAGCGCCTCGTGGCGATCAGGAACCTCGCCCATCGGGATGCGATTTTATATTGGCCTATTTTTGGAATATGCATATTATTTTTTCATTATGAGTAAAAAGGCGTATTCTTACATTAGATTCTCAACGAAGAATCAAGCAGAGGGAGACTCGGTTAGACGACAAACTGAGGCGGCTATGCAGTTTTGTGAAGAACACGATTTGGTGTTGGTAGATGAGCCAATCATGGATTTGGGCATGTCAGCTCATAAGGGAGCAAATTACAGGGTCGGAAATTTAAGTCTGTTCCTTGATGCGTGCGTTGAAGGTAAGGTAGAGCAGGGGAGCACACTTATTGTCGAAAGTCTGGATCGTATTTCGCGGGATCGTATTACTGACGCTATGGCAGTCTTTCTGCAAATAGCTTCATACGTTAATATCGGAATCGCCCAGAGGCCATTCAAGCTATATACGAAAGAGCAGCTGAATGATAATCGGAATATGACTCTGATTGGCGCGATTCTGGATTTAATGCGTGCCCATGAGGAATCAGAAATAAAAAGCGAACGAGTGGGAGCCGCTTGGAAAAATAAAAAGCGAAATGCCAGTAATTTGAAGCCGATCACTAAGCAGATTCCGCTTTGGCTGGATATCAAAGACGGTAAGATTGTTAAAAATCCAGTAAAGTGTAAGGTCATAGAGGACATCTATGAATGGTCGATTAAGGGTGCGGGGGTTGTCGCAATCACTAGACGATTAACTGAGAGTGGTATAGAGCCTTTTGGAAATGCAAAAATGTGGTATCCTGGCTACGTTAATAAGCTTCTGACAAATAAATCAGTATGTGGGCATTACCAGCCGAGGAATCGCATTTCCGATAGCAAGCGTGTTCCTGATGGGAAGCCAATTAAGGATTATTACCCTGTTGTTATCTCAGAGGGAAAATATTTAGAGGCTCGTTTTGCCGCTAATGATCGGAAAAATAAGGGGGGGCTAAAAGTCGACGGGGGTGGCAAACGCTGCCATAATATTTTTACACATTTACTGGAATGTGGTGTTAGTGGGCATTCGATTCAATATTCGAACAAGGGAAGGTATGCCTATTTGATACCTGCGGGATGCCGTTCAAAGAAACTACACTATTTTGTGGCATGGGAGTATGGCCACTTTGAACGAGTTATGTTTGAGAACCTATTTACGCCAGGGATGTTGGCTTTGGTCACGGATGGGGTGGAGCCAAAAGAGAGCCGTGTTCCTGATCTTCAGTCGAGAGTAGATGCCCTTGATCTTGAGGAGAAAAGGCTGATCAAAATGGTAAAGATGGGATTGCAAGATGCTTCAGCTCTCTATGAAGAAATTAATTCAGTTCAGGCAGAGAGGGCGCAGGCCAGAGAAATCCTGAAAGAAGAAGAAAGGCTCGAAAATAATAGGCGCTTGGGGTCTTATGCTGAAATAATGGGCGAATTCGAAGGCTCGGCGGAGAGGATACGAGAATCCGAAGTTCTTAGAGTGCGCTTCCAGAGACTCGTTGTCAGGGAGTTTAAATCTATCCTTGTTTATTTTGAGGGGCGGTTTGAAAAGTGGAACAATGATCGACCGAAGATAGCTTCAGCGCTAAAACTAGAGCAGGGAAGCCCCGATACAGAGGATCGCGTCTATTTACGAAAGCTCGTTAGTATCTATAAGCTCTTTCGTGAAATTGAGTTTACCACCCGCAATGGATTGAAGAAGACTGCTTTCGATCAGTCTGACGTTCAGGAGGCTAGATCTCGGCTTATTGAGCTTAATTCCATTGAACGACCTCAATCATCGTCTTGGTTGAGTCCTTACGTCGAAGATTTAAATGAGTTCTTTCGCACTCAGGATGAATGGAATCTAAGTCTGGATTGTGCAAAGATGGCAAAGTTGTCAGGGGTTGAGTCACCTCCATTATTGCCGTCTAACTCGTATCACGGTAGGATTTTTGCTGATATTGAAGATGAAGAATACTGGTATCTGAATTACAGAACCGAATGATTTTGAGCCCTTGTAGAATACGACAGTTTTGTGAAAATTAGATTGGTGCCTCAAAGATTTATCACCTGCTGGACAGAGACACGGACACAGACCCCCGGGGGGTCTGTGTCCGTGTCTCTGTCTATGTTAAAGTTGTAATCGGCTTCGCCGAATAACCAAATAAGCGCTTGGCGCTTTCTGGATGCTGATCGTTCCGTGCAATGAATCCGCTGTGAAAGATTATTAAAAGGCAGAGCCTTCAAGGCTCTGCCTTCTCGTTGATTGCTTATGAATTCAGGAAAATGTGCACCTGGTCGTGGCTTTCCTCGAAAGTAATAATATCGCCGGACATCACCATGTCCCGCCCCATTCGCTCGTAGTCGATGTAGAATTGCAAATGCTCAGGGATTTCGGTGCAGCTTTCGGTGATTTCCTGCGCGTAGTCGGCAACACTGGAATAGCAACCCATGTAAGCTTCAACCGTGCGTGTGGCGTCTTCAATGTCACCGTTGGAGTGGTCTAGAGCCAAGGTTCCCACTTGCCCGTTTTCCTGCATGAAATCGGCAAGCTCGTGGACTCGCTCAATACTCTCCCATTCCGAGAGGCGAACGTCTCCAAAGCCTTCAAAGTCATGAATCGCCCATTCTTCTGCCTCTCCGATTGGCGAGGCCTTGAGCATGGCGTTAATTTGCGTCCATGTCTCGTCGATATCGTTTTCAATGTCGATCCATTCCCCGTGTAGGATTCCGCTATTATAAGCGGCAAGGCAGGCAACATAGATACGTGGTTGGTCTTGAGTTGTGGTGAGTTCTGCTGTCGTTGTCATTGGTATAATCTCCGTGGTTATGGCCTTCTTCAGTGAAAGCCTGATTTCCCCTGCCAAGCGGCGAGCGAAGCTAAAGAGTGCCCGAAGCGGACGGTGCAGCCGTCCAGTCAAGGTGGAGATTTTTGCACGCAGCGCGGAAGCGAGGAGCCTGTGACGCTGCTGCACAAGTGAGTGCAAAAATACGACCTTTACAGGTTCAAGCGAAGGGATGGATAATCCTGTTCCGCAGCAGCGGAAAACAGGCTTGGGAAACCCAGACCTTGGGGGCGCGTGCGCCCCGTGACTCAATCATTAGGGCAATTGATCACGCTTTGCGGGATTGTTTGCCCCCTCAGTGTGCGGCGGTTTCTGTGCCGAGGCTAGCGCAGCGTTTGAGGGACTGTAACCGGCGCGAATCAGCGCATGAGAACAAAGCGTTTCCAATGCTTGTGATACTGCCCAGTTCTGCTTAAGCCCGTTTCCCACAAATATTTTCAAGGATAGGCTTGGAAGCGATCCTTATGTCGTATTGATTATTATGTATCTATTGAATAGTTAGAGAATTATGGCGCGTATAGTAAAACTCGACATCCGAAATTACAGAGGAATTCAAAGCCTAGAACTTGACGTATCTCGGCCTCTGACTTGTTTCATTGGCAGAGGGGACAGTGGAAAAACGACAATACTCGATGCAATTCACGCGGTTCTTAACCCAGCATGGAACCCGACATTCCATGACACGGATTTTTTTACCTGTTCCCCGCTGAACACCATCGAAATTTCCGCTACGCTCATTAACCTGCCAAAGAAGCTATTGACGGAAGGTAAATATGGACTGCTAATCAGAGGATATGACCCTCAAACTGGAGAAATAAAGGATGAGGTCGATGAAAACTCAACTCCAGCGCTTACTGTCCGGCTTGCAGTTGATAAATCACTTGAACCTAGCTGGACGGTGCAATCTGGCAACGAGCATGGCGAAAAGACCATTTCGGCAAATGACAGATCGCAATTTAATTGCTTCAAAGTCGCTGACTATGTCGATAGCCATTTTTCATGGAGCAAGGGAACGCCTTTGCATTCGCTCTTACGATCCCTAGAAAGTAGTGAGACGGAGAGTGATACATCCTTGATTCTTGAGGCTCTGAGGAAAGCGAAAGAAGCAATAGATCAAGGTGGCTTTGAAAATTTAGATGCTGCGACAAAGGCGATTATTAAAGAAGCGTCGTCACTAGGGTTAGACATAGCTGAAGCCTCCACAACCATCGACGTTCGTGATTTAACAATCAGAGATGGGAAAATATGTCTACATGACGGACATGTTCCATTCAGGCTAAAGGGTAAGGGCTCAAAAAGACTGGCGTCTATGGCCATTCAGTCGGCTCTGGCACAAGAGGGAGGCATCATGCTGATCGATGAAATTGAACAAGGCTTAGAGCCAGATCGGATTTCAAATCTTGTTCGCACATTAAAAGATGAAAATAGCATGGGACAAATTTTCATGACGACGCATTCACGCGACGCAATATGTGAGCTAGAGGTGTCGGATCAATGCCTTTTAGTGAAAGATAAAGTAGACAACAAGCTCGAAGCTAAAGGGCTGGATATTGCCAACGATAATTTGAAAAAGGCAGTAAGGGCATGCCCAGAGGCATTTTTTGCCGCCAGAGTTATCGTATGCGAAGGTAAAACCGAAATCGGGATATGCCGCGCACTAGATACCTTCAGGAAGGGTAATGATATGCAACTCATGGCTTTTCGAGATTGCGCCTATGTTGATGGAGGCGGTTCAAGCCAAATTGATCGAGCTTCAGAAATTGCTAATGCTGGGTTCAAAGTCGCTGTTTTATGCGATTCTGACGTAAAAGAGGTAAATACGAAAAAGCCTGAACTTGAAGTTCTAGGAATCAAAATTTTCGATTGCAGTGAAGACCTCTCTATTGAGATGCAATCATTTCGTGATTTGCCGTGGCACGCCCTCGATAAGATGGTCGATTACATGTCGGACGATGCCTACAAGGACTTGAATAGCTTTGGTTCAGCTCTGGAAAGCAAGTATGAGGGTAGTTTGCCCGAAGACTGGAAGTCGGTAGACAGGCCTGAAACAAGAAAAGCTTTGGCACTGCTAGCCCAAAAAAAAGAACTCCTGAAGCGCATCGATCATGGCCAGAAGCTAGGCGAAATTATCTTCGGATGCTTTGATGAAATCGAAGAAACGGCTCGCCTCAAAACCATGCTTCAGGGGCTTTCTGATTGGATTGATGAGTAATGGACATCGATGCGCTCACCACCGGACAGAAAACCTTCCTGATTGCTCCGGCAGGTTACGGCAAAACGTATACCATCGCCGCAAGTGTGAAGCATTTGGAATCTACTGAAGGTAAAAGCCTTGTGCTGACCCATACTCATGCAGGTGTTTCATCCCTGAAGACAAAAATGCGTGAGATGGGTGTGAGCGGGGACCAATACAGTATAGAGACGATCAGTAGCTTTTGTCAGAAATATACAAATGCATTTTACCGTGGGAGCAAAATGCCCGCCATGACTGATCGGGGCTACCACGATTTTATCGTAGCTGAAGCCTGCGAAATACTGAGGCTTCCTGCCATTGGGCAAGTAATACAAGCTACTTACGAAAGAGTATTCGTTGATGAGTATCAGGATTGCTCAGCAAGACAGCACGAATTGGTCATAGCCTTGTCAGCTTGGATAATGACTCATGTGCTAGGCGACCCTCTACAAGGGATTTTTGGAGCAATCAATAAAAGCTCGGTCAATTTCCCTGATGACTTAATAAGCAACGGATTCTCTGCGCTTCCTGAGCTGGACACTCCTCATCGGTGGCTTAAGAACGGTCATAACAATGCACTCGGTAATCAACTCAGAACTATTCGCGCAAGCCTTCTAAGCGGTAAAAGTATTGACTTAGGCAATGTGAACGGAGCTATCGAGGTCTATCTCGAAAAGACCGCAAATAGGTTCAATCCGCAAAAGAATTACTGGAAGAAAATATGGGAACTAAAAGATCAGGAGAGCGTTCTCTTGCTGCTACCAGAAGGTTTCAAAAGTAGTAGCACAAGTGCTCGCGTAAGGGTAGCACAATGCTTTCGTCGGCAGTTCAGTGTGCTGGAGGCCATCGACGATAAGAGCTTCTATGGAATAGCGAAAAGTATAGATCAGCTTCTACAAAATTTCGAATACGACCTGTTTAAGAGAGGGGTGTTGACTGAGCTTTTCGGAAAAACGTCTGTCAATGAATGGTTTACCGATAAGAAAATCAAAAATCGTCGGGGCAAAAACGAAAAGGCCTCTGCCGCGCTCATTCAATGCTTTGAAACCATGGAGCAAGCACCTTCACCGAATAACATACATGCCTTTCTTGTGGCCTTGGATAAGGGACTTAAGCTGAAGATTTTTCGCCATGAGCTTTTTCAGAGCATTATCAAGTCTCTTGATAGTTCTAGCCAAGAAAAGACGACTGTATTCGAAGCAATGAAAAATCATAGAAATAATGTGCGACGGTCTGGGCGAAAATGCATCGGTAGATTCGTTGGGACCACTCTCCTGACTAAGGGTTTAGAGTTTGATGTAGTAGTAATCCTAGACGCACACCTATTTGAGTGCCCAAAGCATCTCTATGTCGCAATGACTAGAGCGTGCAAACGGCTTATTGTTTTTACTGAGAATAAAGTTCTCCTCGGCAAAACATCTTAAACAATCCGTCCATCCTTTGGCTCGTAGCGATATTTCGGGAGTGTGCCGTCGATCAGCTTCTGAATGGCTTCCTCGATAATTGGCAATGGCACGAGGAACCATTCGCGGGGTTCAACGTCGAAGCCGAAGCGATCCTTCAATTGCAGGTCGAGGCGCGCCGGATCAAAGAACTTGTGTAGGAGCTTTTCGAGCCGCTTCAGGTCAAGGTTGGAAACCTTGTAAGTCTCCACGATCTCGACACCTGCAAGCAAATAGGTCGGATCTTTAGCTGCGTTGGCGACACGTTGTTGGACGGAGCCTTTGGTGATGCCAATCTTGTGAATCACCTTCCGGTTTTCAGTGATGAACGGATTGTCCGACTTACTTCTCAGAACATAGACGTAGCCAACGGCTTGATCGTCATCCGCTTCCTGATCTGAGAACAATGGGCCAAGGGTCGGGTCGGTTACACGACGGCTTGATTCGTCTCGGTTCAATGCTCTCTGCATGGAACGAAGAAGCAAGTCGCTCTCAGTCCCATTGTCGTAGATCACACGCAAGCGGCGGTCGGGCTTATTGTAACTGCTGATGAAGGGCTCGCCCCAATCTGCAATATAAGCCTTCTGCCCCTCAACGATAAAGAAGTCGCCTTGCTTGATTTCTCCATTGTCCTGATATTTGAGCGTTTTACGGAAACCGGAATCCAAGTCGCCCTGGACTTGCTCGAAAAGTGGCTTGAACACGCCAAAATTTCGACAAGGCGTTCGCTGCGCGATTTCTTCTGCTGCCATTTTCTCCTCACTAGAGCGAACGTGCTTTAATTGCGTGATGTCATCGGCAACACCATTGGCCACGCCCAGAGCTTCCAAAAGCTCTTCGTCACTTGCCTCATCTTCATTCACGACTGCGGAGTTCAAGTCTTCCTGAACATCGAGCAAGCGTTTCACATCTATGCCTTTGAGCACCTCTCGACACTCAGGCTGCTTCTTCAATTGATCCAACCGGACAGCATAAAGCCGCTCGAAAATATCGCGATTCTCGCCGTGCTCCGGCATCCTGCCATGCTGCACCACAAAGCGCTCAATCTCTTCGTAGCCAGCGATGATGCGCTGCTCGCGTGGAGTGCGTGCAGCTTGTTTCTGAGGCGCAGTATCGACGCCCAGCTCATTGAGAAGATCCAAGTCTTCTTTGCTGACCTTTTTAGGCATCTGCTTGATCCTCCTTTGCTTTGCGTTGCAGGAAGGCCACACCTTCGGCCATGCGTTTTTCCCATGGGTCGGCTGCGGTCAACGACGGCAAACGGCCTTTCTCATTTTTAAATTTCAGTGCGCGTTTCGCAAGTTCACGCGCTTCTTCGAGGCTCATGCTAACCTTCTTCGCCTCAATGACTTCTTTGATACGCTTGAGGCGCTCCTCGCTCATCGTCTTGGCAAGAACGGCGTAGGCCTCGCCGAAGGGATTGATTCGGTCAATAAGGTCAATATCCAGAGACTTCACATCCATAGCATACCGACGCACCCCGTCGATCAGGGCAGTATTAGCGGTGGGTGTGCCTTCGCCCACGTCGATGAGGTTCTCCTTCGCCTTCTGAATCAGATTCAATGCAGCGACTGCGTGCTGCCGGATAGCTTCCTGGTCGTCACCGTCGAGCTCTGGATACTTGTCCTTAATAATCTTGCCCATGCGAACTTGAGTGAGTTCTTCGGGCACGAGTTCTTCGTCAAACATTCCACGTTCGACCGTGTCCTTATCCTGAACGAATGCGGTAATGACTTCACTTAGGTCATCTTGGCAAATACGCTGAGCCTCTTGGCTCTTCGGCTCCACCAGACCATTGATTTCCATCTGGATTTTGCCCGTCTCCTCGTTGAAACCGACATTCGGCTTATCCGGCTGGTAGCCTTCTTCGCCATAGTCATAGCCCTCCGACGGCTGGCTATCTGGGCACTTCGGCTTGAATTCGAAGCGCGGCGCAAGCACTTGCTCCATGAGCAAGCTCGCAGCAATCGCCTTGAGAGTATCATTCACCGCTTCGACAACGGCATCTTCTGTCGCGTCCGGTTCCGCGATCAGATTGGTGAAGCGTGCCTTTCGCTTATTGGGCGCATCGCGGGTTGCGCGGCCAATGATCTGAACAATCTCAGTTAGACTGGATCGGTAGCCGACTGTCAGTGCGTGTTCGCACCAAATCCAGTCAAACCCTTCCTTGGCCATGCCAAGTGCAATGATGATGTCCACATGATCGCGGTTGTTCTTTTGGGCGGGGTCTTTGAGTGAAGCTGAAACGCGATCACGCTTGGCGGCATCGTCATCAACCAAGTCTGCTATTTTAAGGACTTTGCCATCGGCAGTCTTTACCAGTTGGAAGCCCGTGTCGGGATCGGTTCCTTGCCAATCACCTAGCTCTTCGAGGATGTGCTCTACTTCACGAATTTTATCCTTCGTGCTTTCCCGTGAATTCACGTTCGGGATATGAATGATTGTTTTCTCGTTCGGATCGAGCACTTGAAGAATCTCATCCGAATAGCGGCCAGTGTAGAAGTAGTAGCCGATGTCGAGCTGCTTGAGATACTCGTAGCCGTTCAATTGCTCGTAGTAGGTGTAAGTGACGGTATCGAACTTGCCTTCGTCCTCGGGATGGAGGACTGCCTCCGCATCCCCTCGGAAATAGGAGCCAGTCATAGCGACGATGTGCGTTTTGTCGCGGGATATGAAGTCGCCCAAATGCGCCCCAAGCTTGTTGTCAGGGTTCGCTGACACATGGTGAAACTCATCGACAGCCAGCAGTCGGTCGTCAAAGGCTTCCACGCCAAACTTATCGACGGCAAAGCGGAAAGAAGCATGGGTGCAGACCAGCACTTTGGAGTCGCCGTCAAGGAAAGCCTTTACCGAGTTGACCTTGCCACCATCTGAGCCTGGGGCGTTGCAAAGATTCCATTTGGGCTCGACTGTCCAATCCGCAAAGAAGCCGTATTTGCTGAGCGGCTCATTGTGAAAGCTGGAACCAATCGACTTTTCCGGCACAACGATGATCGCCTGCTTCAAGCCTTGATTTTGAAGCTTATCGAGCGCAATAAACATTAGAGCGCGGCTCTTGCCGGAAGCTGGAGGCGATTTAATTAGTAAGTATTGCTCGCCGCGCTTTTGGTAGGCGCGTTCCTGCATCGGTCGCATGCCTAGCTCGTTCGCGGCTGCGGACGTGCCTTTCTGGGCGTAGGTAACGGAAATGGATGGGACTGATCTTGGTATGCTCATCGTGGATGCGGTAATAGCTTATTTCTTCGCCGCTCCTGTGTCGGCAGTCATTTTAGTGTAAAGGTCGAAGAGCTTCTCCAGTCTCTCAGTATCGTTTTTGAAACGACGACCAATGTAGATACGCTCCAAAACTTCATCGTTGCGCTCGTGAGCTTCTCGAAGATTTTCTGGCATCTTTTCGGGGTCGTAGAGGTCAGCAATCGTTGCAGGAAAATGCGCTTCCCGTGCGAGAAGTATTTCCTCAGCGCAGTGATCAAGGTCGGCCTTATTGGCTTCTGTTAACTTAGGGATCGGAAACGTGTTCCACCCTAAAGTATTAGAGTAACGATAACGAGTTTCCAGCTTTCCGCATACAGTAGCGATCCAAGAAAGGTGCAGTTTAGAAGCAATTAAAGACAAATTCCATAATGGCGCTTCAAAAATAGCGAATGCTGCGTTAGTAATAATAGAGCCCGGTGCGAGTATTCCAACAGGAAGATATGGCCGATTCTCTGATGAGTGGCTAGGAATAATAAATATACTCTCTGTTCCATTCTGCCTTATTTCGCCAAATGCGTGAGGGCGTTTTGCTGAAGCCACAGTGGCTGCCTTAGTGCTCGCGAGTCGAAACGCTTTAACATTACATATTCTCCGGGATATTCCTATTGGCAGTTTCGTTTCAATAAAATTTTTGTCGTTTATCCATATACAATATTTCGATACGCCACTAATAAACTCTTCTGATCCATATAACCTCCTAATAAATTTCAATTCATCGGGCTTTGACAAATTAAGGCTTTGTAAATCGTCATACTTTAAAAGTAAATTACCTCCATCAGTTGGCTGGTTGCCCTTTGTCATTGGCTTTATATCACTGATAGGAGTGGCCGTCTTCTTGATAAACGGACTTTTTCGAGGCACCAGATACGGATTAATGTAATCACATTCGGTTAAAACAGATTCATTCTCAGTTGTCATTGAGTAGAGCTTTTTCTGTCGTATTTGAATATTGGATATTCCAATTACTACAACTGTAACTCCAGCATTGTGACTCGCCAGGTTGCTCCACCTAAAGTCTGAATGCGCAAATATTATCTCGTTTTCAGACTCAAATACGTAAGGCCATAGGATGGGCACCTGCTGTCCTTGGCAAATCGAATTAGTAGAAACAAGAGCCGTCGAAGCCCATGTTGATTTAGAGTATTCGCACGCCTTTACGAACCAGCAAGACACATAATCTAGTGACTTGAAGTTCTTAATTTTTCCATCCAAGAGAAATCTCAAGTCTTGTTTCATTCCTTTAGACTGCTCCGAAGGGCCTTTATACGGTGGGTTGCCACAAATGTAAGTTTCACCACCTTCGTTGCGAAAATCAATTTCAGCCTGATCGAGTGGCGTTTCAAACAAGTCTTCAGCATGGTGCTTTACACCCGTTCCAGTTGGTGGGCAGATGCTCAACCAATCTAGTCGAAGCGCATTGCCACAAGTTATCCAATTCGCTTTTTCCAAAGGCAGAAACTCGGCCAGCGCTTCCTTTTGGCCGCGATACATGACATCGCACTGGTATTCCGCGATGATCAGGGCAAGGCGGGCGATTTCGCAGGAGAAATCGCGCAACTCGATACCCCGGAAGTTCGTCAAGGGAATCTCCGTTCGGCGTTCACGTTCACCACGGCGCTGATTGATTTCCGCCTCAATCGCACGCATTTCCTTGTAGGCGATGACGAGGAAATTGCCTGAGCCACAAGCGGGGTCGAAAACGCGAATTCTAGCAATCCGGTTGCGTAGATTCAGAAGCTTTCGGGAATTGTCCTCAGCTTCCTCCAGTTTCTCCCGCAACTCATCGAGAAAGAGCGGATTAAGGACTTTCAGAATATTCGGGACACTGGTATAGTGCATGCCAAGTGCACCGCGCTCCTCGTCATCGGCCACGGCCTGAATCATGGAGCCAAAAATATCGGGATTGATTTTCGTCCAATCCAGTTTGCCTACTTGTATCAAGTAGGCACGAGCAATCCTACTAAACCTGGGGGCTTCGAGACAGCCGGAGAAAAGACCACCATTCACCAGCGGGAACTGATTCGCCCATGGGCGGAAGTTGCCTGACGCACGATCTTCGATCTTCGTGTCCATGGCACGGAATACCTCCGCGATAATCTCATGAGTATTCGAAGAGTCCCGCTCACTCATCTGCTCAACCGTGGCGGTGAACAATCCGCTACCATTAAAAATGTCCGTATCCTCGGCAAAGAAGCAGAAAATGAGACGCGCCATGAAGTGATTCATCTCATGGCGACGGGCTTCCGTTCCCCACTCGGGGTTATCCTTCAGTAACTCGACATAGAGGCGGTTCAGTCGGCTAGTCGCCTTAATATCGAAAGCGTTTTCCTTAATTTGGCGAACCGTGCTGATTCCGGCCAGTTCGAGGAAGAATCCGAAATAGTTGGAGAAATCACTGAAGTCGCAGGCAATCGTGTCGCCGCCTTCAATATCCTCAGCCTGAAATTCGCTACCATCGGTCGCCAGAATGAATTTGGCTTTCTGCTTGGCAGTCGAAGGGCTATCTCGAAGCGCATCCAGTGTGGTAGCAACTTCACCTTCGCCACAGGTTTTGATATGGATGTTGCCACGCTGCAACACGCCGTCGATGTCCGATTTATTCGTCGCGCCACTTTTCAAGCGTTTAATCGTGGTCGCCTTATTGCCAAAGGCCTCCAGAAAGGCATAAGCGAACGCATCAGCCTCGAAAGGCTGCTCGGCAAGCAGGGATACTGCTTCTTCGATTTCTACGGCGTTCATTATGTAGGGTTAATCGTTCTTGGATTTTGCTGAATCCTTGTCGCACTCAGGCTTAGACTGGAGCTGAGATTCACGAATTTCGAGGAGGCGAAGCCCCTCGCGCACAACCTCACTGGCCGAGCGGTAACGTCCTTGCTCAACGAGTTGACTAACTAATTTCTCCAGTTTAGGAGTCAGAGATACGTTCATTCGAGCGAAGACTGAAGCCGAACTTCGAAATGTCAAAGACTGTTACTGCACATCTATAAATTCGTGGCGATTCGCTGTCATAGGCCTGCTCATCTTCTTACCTGTCGATGGTTCGCCTCTTGCGATGTAAATCTTTAATTTCTCTCGACTTGAATTCCTTAACCATGCTCCGAGTCGCCAACAGGCAGATTATGAAGACAATGACATTTCGCCGTTGCAAGGAGTAGCAGCTAAAGATGGAGGCGGCTTGAGCGGATAAATCCGGATATTTACCCTGCTCAACCTTACGTAGATCCTCCAGCTGGCTTTGGTCGAACTCCAGATCCTTCTTCGGGGAGCCTTGGGTGTCCGGTGGAGCTTGCGTGGCCAATCGCTCGGGATCGATCTTAAGGCCAATTTTGCCTACGTCCTGTACTCGGCCTTCTTTAAGCTCTTTCAGGGACTTTTTAAGCTGCGCATACGAAAACCCCCGCCCCAGTTTAGAGCCGGGAATCCTACAGCCATTTAGAGCGAAAGCCACCCCATGCCGACCTGAAGGACGTTCGATGACTTCGACTTCAATCTGATATTTACGAAGCTCCAACTCAAAGTGCTCCCAGCTGCCACTTGAGTCTTCGAGAGAAGCGATGATGGCCGCAGCAATCGCCTCCTTGTTGGAGACGATGCCGCGTTTCTTCATCTGCTGCTCTACTTCACTGCGACGAAGCGTTTTCGTCCCTCTGTCTTTGAATTCAGCCATGGTTTTCGTGCGGTGCAAATTGAACTCCTTTTCGATGGAGGTTTTGACCTTCCAGCAAAGTTCGCCCTCTCGGCGACCATACCAGACTTTGCCCTCTTTGTTGGAAATGCGGCTCGCAATGATATGGATGTGGTTGCGCGTGCCTGCCTCATCCGTGTGGGATTGGGCGTGGTATGGGTAGTCCTGGGGTGATAAACCAAGCTGCTTCAGTAAGCTGGTTGTCATCCGACTGAAGGTCTCCGAACTCAACTCGCCATCCTCAGGCGCTGCACGCGCAATGATGTGGATGAGGGGGCGCTTGATTCGTTTGCCTGCGCCTCCCTTAAGCAGCGTGTGCAAATTGTGGTGCCGGTCGAAAGCTCGGCTGGCTTCTTCAGTGTCGTTCGGATCTGCAATAAACAGATTATTCGATATGTGGTGAGCCGAAGCCGATTCGCGTAGCGTGTATGCGGTCAGCTTGCGAGAATCGTAGCCTCGCTCGCCTCCGCGTAGTATTTTGATATACATGGAATATGGAATGCCCACTCCGCGAAGTATTTTCGCTCCCATGCATTCCTATGATGTTAATTTTTCGGGTTACCTTTCATTGTAAGATCAGGATGATCCTTAAGTCGTTGGCGAATCCTTGGAGATTCGATATAGCAACGTTCACCGAGACCTTGGGCGACTCTAGCTAGATGCCCTTCCAGTCTGACTACACAGGTAACGAGTTCCGGGGTTGGTTGAAGGGTTTTGATTCGAGCCAGTTGTCCAGCAACTTGAATGCAGGTCAGATTGCTTGAGGACAGTGAATCGAATTCCCTGAATTCTTTATGAAAGAGGGCGAGTCGAAGGAACTTCGCCACAGGCATTCGGTAAGCACCTGAGATTTTGCAGGCGATTGCGTGCTCTTGATCGGTAAGCGAGAGCATCACTTTGTTGGTTCTTTTTTTCATGGGGTATTGGGGTTAAATAGGACAGAGCCAAGGGCGACAGAAGATCGGGTTGCGGTTAAGATTCTTAACGCAAGTTCCACCTTGCTCTACTAATATTCTAACCCGGAAATCATGCGTCTCCAAATTATTTTTAAATAATTTCTTACACGTTATTTGTTTTGGTCATATAATGTAATATGACTAAATCAGAATCATTAGAAAAAATCGAATCACTCATCCGTCGCACTGGCTCAAATATAAGCAATAAAGCTTCAGCTGCGGGTTTCATAGTAACATGGACAGCGCTCGGAGCCAGTAGCGCTGATCCTTTCAATTTAGAACCGAAGAATGGCCTTGAAGCCGAGACCATTAACTCGCTGAAGCGGGAATGCTATAAAGCTGCTGACATAGTAGCGACCTGGCAAGAGGACTTCATTACAAAGCAACGTGTTCGCTCACTATTCAGTATTCCCGAAGTCTGCGAGGAGCAAATCAAACGACTTAGCCTCCACCAAAAACGAAGTTTCTTAAAAGCGTCGATACTCTCTCCATACAAGGCCATCAGCCACACAACGACGCTGTATTCTACTGATGAATTTAAGCAAGGATTCTTGAGGCGACACGTAGACTTCGAGATTTCATGCCCTGGAGCCTACAGCCACAGGAGAAACCCATATGGCGAAGTAATAAGAGAAATTGCCCTTATCGCATCAGCCTTGAAAACGGCGAGTTCAGCGACTCCTCCTCCGCTTCCTCCGCTAAGCCCTTCACGTGGATTTAGCATATAACAACCCCCTTTAGACACGGTAATCCACATTACGTCACCATTCTAGTGCTATTCTCAAGTTGAGATGCATTCACCAAAACCCTAACAAAAATTAACTATGAAACAAATACACCAACGAGAACTCCATAACTTCGACTCCACGAACGACATGGCTAAATTAATCGGAGATCGGTTCCTATGCCGACAAGGAACTTTACTTTTTGTCGGTGCTGCTGGCATGGGCAAAAGCACCTTCACACTTCAGATGTGTTGCAACTTCGCACTCGGCAGAGACTTCCTAGGTATAGAACCTAGCAGAGCATTGAAAACGCTCTACATACAAGCAGAAAACGACACAGGAGACCTTGCTGAAATATTTCAAGGTATGTGCAAGAGCCTTGATGTTCGTTCAAAAACGGATGAGTCAGCGATGCTGCATAAAAACCTCAAAATCTATACCGAGGACGAAGCCACGGGAGAAGAGTTTTTGAGTAAGCTGTCATCAGTTGCGAAGCAGGAACGGCCTGATTTAATTTTAATAGATCCACTGTTGAGCTACATCGGAGGTGATATTAATCAGCAGGAAGTTGTCAGTGGATTCCTCAGGAACGGCTTGAATCCTATACTGAGGTCGCTTAACGCTGCATGTATTCTGGTTCACCATACAAACAAAAGTAGGGCGAATGATAGCTACGGAGCAGCAGGGAGTGCCGAGCTGATCAATCACCCTAGGGCTGTGATGAATCTGTTCCCATCGAAGAATAAGGCCGAGTGTGACTTGATCTTAGAAGCGACAAAGCGAGGCGGCCGCTTGGGGCTGGAGAACGATCTCGGTGAGCCTTGTCAGAGTATAAAGATTCGGCGTGGCAGACCTGGTCTGCCAGACTTCACACTTGTTGGCGCTGTCTCTGTAGAGAGCGAGAAGGAAGCATCTAAAGAGGGGGCAAGCAAGGGCGACGAAATGAGGGCGCGTCGGAGTAAGATCTCTGGCTACCTTACGCCAGAGACATCACGGGCAGAAGCGATCAAGTTGATCGTTGAGAACGAGGGCGTTTCGATTAAAACTGCTGGTCGGGATTATGACTCGCTCTAGAGTTGTGAATCAGTGAAACCTTCGCTTTTGATTTCAATAGGTGGGTACTTCGGAGTCCACCTGCTGAGACCATGCGTGGATGCCACCTGTCATGTTAATGATGTTCTCGAAGCCCTTGGATTCTAGGTGTCTCTGCACGTTCGCGCTGCGCATTCCGTGGTGGCAAAACACTACAATAATGCCATCCCGAGGCAGTGAGTCGTATTGTTGGCCAATATAAAATCCCATCGGGATGTGGAGCGCACCTTCGATCCGGCAGATCGTGAGCTCCGAGTCTTCCCGCACATCGAGAAAGACTGCGTCTTTGTTGTTGTCGCGCAAAATTGCCGCTTCCGCTGCACTGATT
>Ga0222662_1000981_pt1 | contig 16570 bp, 22 predicted proteins | sample AntAcemetagen600_FD_179821 | JGI IMG/M metagenome (GOLD analysis project Ga0222662, IMG submission 179821) | Saline water microbial communities from Ace Lake, Antarctica - #600 | ecosystem: Environmental > Aquatic > Non-marine Saline and Alkaline > Saline | place: Antarctica: Ace Lake...
CCCCAAGCTAGGAATTCGGCCAGATCTGGAGTCGGCAAGACGAACGAGTTCGCTTTTGTGCAGAGTTGCTATGGGAAGTTCGAAGCGGATAGATTAAGAGTTTAGATCATTCTACAGGAGGGCAAAATACACGAAACCCCCAATAATCGTTCAAACGTCTCCAAAACCACGATGGCATTCACAGAAGAAGAAAAAGCCGCTCACCTAAAAACGATCGAAGACCTTTTCTGGTCGAAGCGGCGTCCTCCAACACACCTTAGAGACAAGGTTCGTGAAGGGCAGCGTATAGAGGGGCAGTCCGTTGAGCTCTTTTTGCATCGACCTGCATTCAGAAGTCCCGGCGAATGGATCGAGGAACCTATCGCCAAGATCACTTACGTTCGGAAGAGCAATCGGTGGAGAGTTTTCTGGCAACGGGCAGACTTAAAGTGGCATCGCTACCCTCCCAAGCCCGAAGCAAAAACTCTCTCCGAATGTCTCCGTATCATCGACGAAGACGCAAACGCGTGTTTCTTCGGTTGATCTGATTTCACGAAAGCATTTCGGTGGTAATAAGATGCTTGAGAGAAGCCCGAATCACAAACCACGCTCAACTTTCTTACTTCGCAAACCGCCAAATACCATTGAATCCAAAGATGGTTTCGGATTCCCTTCGGATCACCTGGCGATTCGGGGTGTGGCGGATTAGAGAATGAATTGGGAGACCGTATCGAAATCCAACCACCCGCAACGAGGCATCCGATTTGGCGTCGAAATTATCGGGAAAGACAGCCAATGTCCTACCAAGTCGAGTATCCTCTCCACCATTGCCGATTCACCCCATTCCCCGAACGATGCGCCAGCTCTCCAAATCCAAACTTATCGCCTACCGGCAATGTCCCAAAAGGCTCTGGTTGGAAATCCATAGACCGGAATTGCGGGACGACAGCGGATCGGAGGCCGCCTTTGCAGCTGGGCATCAGGTTGGCGAAGTAGCCAGACAGGTTTTCGATACGAATAAGGATGGCGTAAATCTCGATCCGTTTCTAATCGGATGGGACTCGGCAAGAGAGCAGACGAAGATTCAGCTTAGATCCGGTGATCGACCCATTTTCGAAGCCTTGCTTCAGATTCCCGGAGCCATGGCTCTCGCCGATGTGATGCGACGCGATCACAGTTGCGCAGATTTGAAGTGGGAGATGATCGAGGTAAAAGGATCCGCCTCCGTTAAGGACTACAACCGGGATGATATCGCCATTCAAACCTATATCGCCGAAAAATGCGGCGTCCCACTTTCGAAGAGTGGCTTGGCCCATCTCGATACCAGTTTTGTCTATTCGGGCAACGGTGACTACGAAGGCCTTTTCCACGTCGAGGATCTGACCGAAGAAGCCCGCTCAAGGCGGGAGGAGGTTGCAGAATGGATGGCGGAGGCGCAATCCATCTCCGCACTCGATGAGGCACCAGCCATTGAAATGGGGCCCCAGTGCTCTGATCCATTTCCCTGCAGTTTCTGCGCCCACTGCAGCGAGGGCGTGGAACCCGTAGAAGATCCATTTCACATGATCCCGAATCTTCACCGGAAACGGAGAGAAGCTTGGGAATCAACCGGGATTGAACGACTTGAGGATATTCCTCTCGATGAGCTCAACGACCTCCAAACCCGGGTCCGTGAAGCCAACCTGACCGAACAGGCTTATTGCGACGCCGAGTCGGCGCGAAAAATCCTCGCGGGCTATGAATCGCCTGCCTATTTCCTCGACTTTGAGACCGTCATGTTCTCCGTGCCCATTTGGACGGGAACACGTCCATTCCAGAATATTCCTTTCCAATACAGTCTGCACCGCGTAGACGAGAGGGAAACCCTGCACCATATGGAGTTTCTTGTCCTGGATGGAGAGGATCCGCGGCGTGCCCTGACCGAGCAGATGATTCAGGAGTGCGGCACCCAAGGTCCAGTCTTTGTTTACAACGCCACCTTCGAGAAAAAGGTGATCAGCGAATTAGCCGAGATGTTTCCGGACCTCCAAGAACCTCTAGAAGCGTTAAAGGATCGGATTGTGGATCTGCTTCCTATCGCTCGCCAATGCTACTACCACCCCACACAAGGGCGTAGTTGGAGCCTTAAGGCCGTCACTCCGGCAATCGCACCCGAACTCTCCTACTCCGACCTGGAGGGCGTGCAAGGAGGACTCGAAGCAGGACCAGCTTACTTAGAGGCCATCGGACCGGAAACCTCAGTCGACCGAAAAGAAGAATTGCGCCAGCAAATGCTCGCCTACTGCAAGCTGGACACCCTGGCCACTGTGAGAATCTGGGAGTATTTCAAAGGCGACCATCAGTAATATAAAAATCTCTCACTATGTTGGTCAGGTTCATATGGAAGAAATACCCCCGACCGAAATCAAACGGTTGTCTGATCTTCAAAATATTAGACTGCCCGACAATCGTTGACGAACAGCGATAATTTATGGCCCTATCACCACGATTATCTGCCTTGAAAGAGTAAATCCGGTTGTCAGTCTCCAGAGCATCCCCTTCTCATAATTAACTTTAAAGATACCCCTACAAATTATGTCTCAAATTGGTTGGATCGATTTTTCATCAGAGCACCGTGATAAGGTTCGCCTGATTCTCGATCTATTGAAGCAAAAGGGAGTTCTGGATGAGTTGGGGATTGGCGGTATCCGCGACACCTTTTCGGACCAATTGTTTCCGGGCATCTCAACCATCCAGACCCGCGCCAAGTATTTTGTTATTATCCCAGCGCTACTCAGGGAGTATCTCCAGTTTCCACCAGCCAAGCGCAAGTCGACAACTCTCGACCAATTCCTGAAACGAAGAGAGCGGGAAATTCGAGCCAGGCTGGTCGAAAAGCATCACGATAATTTCAGAAACCTCGGAATTATAGGAAGCACTTTCGGAACTGATTTGCATCGTGGAGTCGTGCGAAGACCCTCGTCGGTCTACTGGAATGGGCTCGTCAGCTACGGTATCGTTCGTCCAAGTATTTCTCTGGCTGAGTTCGGACGCCGGGCCATCGACAGCGGAGACATTCTTTCCGCCAGTGCCGGAGGGACATCGAAAGAGAGAGGTGACGAAAGCGATCTACTGGATTCCAGCCTTCCTCGCGTTCTTAGCCCGAACCTAGGGGAAGACTATTGGGAAAGCATCGATATCGAGCTAACCGCCGACGAGGCCGTTTTCCTTCGCAATCAAATCACCTCAACCCAACCCAGGAGTTTGCTCGGCCTGATCCTGATGAACCCCGAGGCCATCCATCAGATTCGTTCCATTGAGACCGGAAAATTTGAGGATTTCTGTGCTCTCCCCTATGTCTCAACGATCAGCGACCAGGAACTGATCGGCACCCTCTTTCAAGCCCGCGACTTCTGGCGAATGCTACGCGGTGCCCACATCCTCTACGACTGTCTTTTACAGAAACGTTTCGGTACCGAGGAGTTACTAGAGTCTTGCGAAAACGAGTGGGATCAATGGCGCGAAGATATGGAAGAATTTCCTCAACACTGGCGCACCGAAGAGCTCTGGAAGCGATGTAGCGACGGTGGCCGAAAGATTCGACCTGCCACTCGGTCTCAAGTCATCGCACCCTAGTCGTCATTCGTTTCCTTGGTTCCATTGGCGTCGGACCTCTCAAAGACACTGGAACGGTCAGAACGACTAAATTGGATTGGTATGTGAGTTCCAAAGAGATTACCGAGAAGATCGTGGAGCGATTCGACCAACAGTCGGATAAAGCCGCCTGAGAAGGATGCCGACTATGAAAGACCAAGATAATTCAGTTTCGCATTTAGCCGAACAGGTCGAGCGTCGCCTAGTTGAAGAACATCCAAATTTTGAGATTCAGACTTTTGAGCCAAATCACTTCTTTGACGGGTATTTTGTCGAGGTTGGATTTCCCAGCGATCCATCAGTCTTTCCCGTATGGGATGAGCCCGGCACAGTTTTATATGTCGAGTCTCAAAAGAGGAACTTACCGAGTGAAGCACAATCTAATGAGGGCGAAGAGGGGAATTACCAGGTCCTCTTCATACACGCCGACGGATTCCTTGCTTCTGTCGATCACACCGACGGCCACTTTGAGAAGATATGTTCAACTGAAAACCTTTCTATCCTTTTAGAAATGATCAGGAAAAATCTTCCGTAACGGGGGCTTTAAATCCAGGCCATGTTTTGATTTTGGGCTCCTAAAAACGAATCGATTGAGAGTAATCAATCCGGCAGAACCCCCGACCTAAACACGTGAAATCGGCCAGCTCACTATTCAAGACATCAGATAAAACCCTAGCCAGCACCAGAAAGCATTGCCTCAATCGCTCCACCAACGTGCTTCTTGACCAAATCGAATCCTGCAGACGGCTCCCCTGTAGCGGATTCAAGAAAGAGATCACGGCGCACCTCCAGCATGATACTCATGATATTTCGATCCTGTTGATAATATGGCAGAGGCACGATCGATCCGGAAAAAGGCTGATTGAGGGCTACTGTGTAGCCCAATTCCAGAAAATAGCCTACGAGAGCATCACACAGCGAATCCGGGGTATGGAAGGGATCCGTTCCAATACAAATCTCCGGGCGCTCGTGAGATTGCGGAGCCTCATAGGGCAGACTCTCTTGCGGAAAGCTGTGACAATCTAAAATGAGGGCGCGACCGTTCTTTCTTAGTTGGTCTTCAGCAAGCTTGTTGAGTTCGGCATGATGCGGGTCGTAGTAGCGGGTCAGTATCGATTCTCTTCTTTCGGAATCGTATTGCTGGCGAATTGGGCTGCCGTCATGACCTCGGCTATAGAGAGCCCCCATCCCTCGGTTCGCCATAGCCTCGGCAGCGTCATCGCGGAAACGCTCAACATCGACGAACACCCGCGAATACGGAAAGACCAGCGGAAGGACCGGTGCATCGGTCGCGACGAAAAGGTCGTCCGTGTAAAGGTCCCCCAGGATCATGGTTTCACGGTCGGCGGTTGGCCGGCCACCCACATAGTCGTCCTCAAACTCTTTCGGGATATCCCGGCCTGCGTGGGGAATGTGCAAGATCACCTCCATGTATGTAGTCGTCCTCTACCGAACCCAGATTATGGTCACCCCGAAGAGCATAACTCGTGGGCTGGCAAGAAACGTTCCCAGTGGTCTAAGCCGGAAGCTCAGGCAACTTCCAGCGGCCGAGAATCTCATCAAGATCAGAGTCGGCCAAGACTCGCTGATAAATCCCAGACCAGGACACACCCACCGCCACTAAATTCAGGGCCTCCCTAAGATCCCTGGCGAGCTCCAGGAGATCCATTGGCTTGATGGTGGCGACTTCCACGCAAAGACAGTCCTCCCAATCTCCCTCGAAGAACCCCTGCCCCTCGTAGCTGAAGAACCCAGGGAAGTAACAAGCCACGCGCTGGAAAATCTCAAATCGCTCCGTAACGCCCAACTTCCCCGACCCGGGAGGAGCGCCCACATAGAGGCGAAAATGAAAACCGATAGAAGGTGCAGATGGTTTGCTCATGCTGGAAAGATTTTTGATAAGACCGAAGGATTCAATGCTTCTTCGTGTCATAGAAGACGAAACATCCGCCGCTGGTTATCCTGCGAACACTCTTCCGATCAAGGCTTCTCCTTCCGAATGTCCTAAGATCGCACCTATTCCCGGTTATCAAAGACACAAAATTTATTCCACACGCCACCGTCTAAAGTGCAAATCGTCATTGCAGCGACGGATCTGTTGAAAATGGAGATTGCTTGGATCGCAAAAAAGCGAGCGGGAAGATGCGCTGGCAGCTTTTCGGGTAGCGATGGATGAATCCCGATCTGTGATCCGATGAAGAGAGGCAGTCGATCAGACTCAATTACCCGGAACTCCTCCAAGTCGACGTAGTCAACCAACTCGCTGGGTATAGTGAACTTCGGTTGCTCAACGGGGAGGTGCTTAAATCGGATCTTCCCCCACCGAGGATCCGCTCTCATGCGCCGTAGCCATAGGGGGTTCGGCTCGAAAGGCCTTCCCGTGATTGGTTTTTCTTCTGGTTCTTTCATAAGTCCTCCTGGATTAATTCAAGTTCGGCATTACGCACGTAACGCTCGTCGTTTACTAAAACGCTCTCCCCTTCCACCCTTTCACAGGTGCCTTCGGCAAACAGGAGCAGGTCTTCCAGAGAAAAGCCCTCACCGGAAATCTCAGGGTTCGGTAAGGATCCATCCGCTAAGGATTCGTAAACCAACTCATAAGCGTCATCGAGCGAAGCATAGGGACCCGAGGATTCACAATCGGATCCCTGCATAATGAAGACTCCCTTAAAACCGAATATCCATACGGCTCCGGACGATCCCGGAAAGTTGCCATCCCAACCGATCGTCAGGGATACGGTTGCGAGCTCCTCAATCGTGAAAATCGCGGCATCGCAAATGAGCGATGCATTCAGTTTACCCACCCTAACTTGATGGCGGACCGTCCTCGGAAGATCAAATTCCTCTTCACCCAGATTGTCTCTGAAATGCTCTCGGAACTTAGCCGACTTCCAAAGTAGTGGCAGTTTATCCACCAATTTGTTTATATCTATCTCTTCCATGGCTTACAATGGAACCGATAAAAACGTCCCGATAGAAGCCTCCAGCCTGTCATAGGACACCAATCACGAATATGACACAAAACCTCCTTGTCTCCGGTTCGGATCTGTCTATGGTCGAAGGTCTGTTCTTTAAAACATTCTTAGCGTCGTAAAAACGCATCTTTAGAAGTGTTCCGCTCTGCGGGATAACGCCAACCGGGTTTCGAGAGACACCGCGGTGGTCTAGTGATGTGCGGCATGACGTAACCGAATTCAAGCGCTCTCCCCGAACGTAGGCCGTTTCCGAGAGGAGACGGCCGTTTTCATTTCACGGTCGGGAGGGGCGTGTTCAACCGAAACCAACCAACGAAACACGCCATGACCATCCTAAAAACAGAACAACACAGCGTTCGGATCGACGAATCGAATCCGGACCACCACCTCTACCGGAACAACCAGATCTGGTGGATCCACTATACCCGCTACCCGAATGCGGCCACCAGCGAGAGGGTTCGCCACTCACTGAAGACCAGAAGTCTGGCCGAGGCTCGGCGAAAAAGGGACCGAATCTTCACCGAGTTCGCGATCGGGAGGGCAGCCCAATGAGCCGGTTGCGTTTCAAGGATCTGCCCCCGATCGATGCGTGCTTTCGCCCTGTCGAAAAGGTGTGCGAGGTAGAGCTCGACGGGGAGAAGGTGGGCTACATTGAGCGAACCTTCCGCAACTCCAGGCTGATCTCGCCGGGAGTCCAGGTTTGGTATTTCCGATACTGCGAAGGGGGTTCTGCGCACTGGAAAACTTCTCTGAGCGTGGAAGAGTTGAAGCGAACTCTTCACAAGGTGCTCGCGCAAGAGCTCCGGGAACGATCCGGAATACCGCCCTCCGAGGGAGGGACGTCTTACCAGCGGGAGGAGAAACCGCGGGTGATGGTCCGAATCTTTCTGGGATTGAAGGATTCAGAGGAAAGAGCAATCGATCCCAACGCCGTGATCGCGTGGCTAAGGGAGAAGTTGGAGGACTTTACCCTCAGCGAGACGCAAGGGTTTATGAAAGAATTTGAGGAGGGAGCCCTTCGGATCGAGCATGCGACAAGATTCCCCGATCAAATCAAGGAAGTAGCCGGCGAACTGGCGGCGGACTTCGATCAGCGAACGGTGGGACTCGAGAAGGATGGCCTTTATTGGCGAATCCATGCGAAGAAAAAAACGGAACCGGAAGCCGTTCCGACCGTCAAGGATGCCGCAGCGGAGGATCGAAAGAATCTGACGGAATTCGCTGGTCGTCTTGCCAAGGGCGAGAAGTGGGAGAATATGCCCATCGAGGTGAGGGCCTGGTGGTGGAATCGTTATTAAAGACTGAAGAAAAATGAAAGAGATAGAAGAGTTTAAAGCCAACGAATGTTTTTATACCGCGGAACGTCTTGCCAAACGTATTGAAGCCCGACATCCGAACCCTCCTGACAACTTCACGGACGAGGAGGTGGACGAGATCAATTATTGGTATCTTTTGGCTGGAGGCGAGCAACAGCTCCGCAATTACAGCGGAGCGACCCTCGAACTGGTCTCGTTCGTCAACCGCTGCGTGGAGATTGAAATGTATCTGCCCCACCCGATCCCGGGGCCACAACCATACCTTCCCTATATGCATCATCGGGTGGAGTCACTCTTGGCGATTCGTTATCTCTCGAGGGCGCAGAGGTTCGTCGTCCACGTCTACGTTCGGCCTCCCGATAGCGATGAATTTTTCTTCCAATCACCAAGGGAAGCCAAGTTTGAGATACCCGACTTCGGGATGTCTCTGTTTCAAAAACCGCTTCCCGATACGAAGATCTCCGAGTGGCGGGGAGAATTACGCCGATGATATGGCTTCCAAGGTGGTATCCTAACAACTGATCTTATTCGTTATCTGGGAATCAATAATCGTAGCCCAATCCAGGAACCGCACGTATTGCTTCACTTTCGGTTGCGTAAAATCCGTGAAATTCATTCATTTCTAGTATCTCAATGTAGTACCAATCGAAGATTTTTCTAATCTCTGTGCGGGATTCGTAATCCGGATCGTCGGGGGTATCATAGTCTGTGTTATTCTCAGAGAATTCCCCAAGAAATTCGCCCATGAAAATATCGAAATACTCAAGTTGCTTCTCGGTCGCACGGTCTTTTCGGATAGCCCTGACAATTTTCCGGGAACCTGACCCGATTGTCTGAATAACACTTCTACGAGCGGATCTTTTACTCAGTAGACGCTTTCTGAAAAGCCGAAGGCGTTCATCTGGTTCTAACATAATTAATCGAGTGTATATCCACAAAGCCTAGCTTCAACCCTTCGTTGTGTCATCAAGATCATGACACCCAAAGGATTTCACCGGAAACGAACCGACTTGGATAATCCGATAAGGAGATGGATTCCATCATGCCGAGGAAGGGGGGACCTTGAAGGGAACCCCTACAGTGGGAAATCTCTATGCTTGGCATCTGGAGCCCACTCTTTTCAGCCTTCGCGAATTCACTAAGTCGCGACGCGGAAAGCATAGACTATGCGTAAGAACAGAATTTTTATGAAATATGTCCTAACACGTCTTGACATTCTGCGTATCTCACGCTTTGCTCGTTTTCATGAAATCTGAAATCAACGACGCTTTTCCGCCGATACAGTCGGCCATCGACGTTCTGGAGATCGACATCATCGAGCGGTTTCAATTGATCGGCGCAGTCGAGGATGCTCGGGAGTTGGCAGAGCAATTCCGGGTCGTCGAGCGGATGCGGAAGGCGCTACAACTGATCCAACGGGACTATTTGCGGGTCTGGACTGTCGTGCACGGCAAGAATGAGAGCGAGGACGATGCCTATCGGGAGAAAGGGCTCCGGGTGATTCGAACGGAAGTCACCCAGGGGATGATCAACCAGAGCATAATGTCTCTGACCAAGGGGGTCCAAAAAGGAATGCTGAAGCTAAACGAAGAAATGGTGGTCACCCTGCCCGACCCTGAGAAGACAACGTTTACGACTCAGGTCACAGAGCCGGGCAACAAACTCAAGGACCGCAAGCATGTGCGCATCTTCTACGAAGAGAACAAGGTGACTTCCGGCGATGTAGCGGTCTTTCGGGAAAGCGAATCCGGCAGGTGGCTGGTCTCTCTGGAACGCCGCCCCAACTTCGACGATATCGAGGACGCTCTCGATCTGGATGAACTGGAATAAGCAAAAATAGGAAAACATCATGCAAAGCAAAGAAACCGTAAAACTGGGACTCGCAGGAGTCTTCTGGGACCTGCTCCGCAACGACGATTACTTCGACGAGATTCAGGACACCGATAGTGTGGACGAATTTTGTGACGATGTGTTTCGCAACGCGGTCGGGATGGAGGGAGACGCTCAGGAATCCTACTACCGCGACCGACTCGAAGCCTTCACCCAGGCCTATGCCGAGAGGAACAATCTTAAGGTAATCACCGAGGAAGATGATCGGCTCGATCTCGGCGAAAACACTTGGGAGATGGACGATTTTCGGGAGAACGCTGACGCGATTTTCGAGCGAAACCACAGTCAGGAATAAGTCAGAAGATAACCCGATAGGAAAGGCAACACAGTGCAATGAAGGCTTTTCTCATACTCGGACTGCTCGGAGGCTGGCTGTCCGCCAGTCAGATCGAAGTCGAGGTCGTTGGAACGCTCCAGGATGGGGGCGACGATATCTACTACCTCTATTTCGAGCCCGAGGCCTCCGGCAGCGGACAGATCAAGAGGATGGATCGGGAATACTACGAAGAACTCTTCGAACTCTACGACAAGGCTGGACCGCTCGGACAAGTGGGCTACCTCCATTTTGAGTTGCTGCAAAAGGATGGACGCCCTTCGGGTCACTACCTTTGGAGGGCGTGGCGAGAACTGCGGATCCCTCGGAAGATGGGAATTCGGGATAGAACACTCGCCCTCTACTTCCGCGCGATTGATCTCAAAACCGGCTACGAGGTGCGCTTCTTTCCCGGTTCCGTCGAGGATCTATCACAGGACCAACTGAACGAGATCTTTCAAAATGCGGAGCGGGAAGGAAGGCAACAGGCGGCCAAAATCGCGACCGCGCAGGGGAAGAAACTGGGACCCCTCGTTGAGACCAAATGGCTGAACTCCGGAGCGATGACCGGGGTGAACCCAGACGAGGTTGAGCGGGTCATCCTGCGATTGACCTTTGAAACCCTGTAGAATTCCACACCCAGATGAACACCTTCTTTACATCGGACACCCATTTCGGGCACAGCAACATTCTTCGCTATGACAACAGCCCGTTTGCGAGCATCCGGGAACAGGACAACGCGATTATCCACCTGTGGAATGCGAGGGTAGAAAAGTCGGACAAGGTTTTTCATCTGGGCGATTTCGCTTTCGGAAAACAGGCGGACATCCCATACATCCAATCGATCACCAAACGCCTCAATGGGAAGATTCATCTGATCAAGGGAAACCATGAAAAAATCGCCCTCGTCCCTGAAATTTCAGGGAGGTTCGAATCGATTGAGAGCTATCGGGAAGAGCACATAGACAAACAACTGTTTATCCTTTTCCACTACCCCATCCACGAGTGGAACCGCTGCCACCGGGGGTCGTTCCATCTGCACGGCCACACCCACGGGAATGATTCCTACGACCCCCGGTTTCGCAGAATGAACGTGGGTATTATGAACCATGGTTACACCCCAGTCTCGCTTAGGCAGGTGGTCGCCAAGCTCTCCTCAAAAGAAGTTTTCTCCCACCACGATTTGTGATCGGGCACTTCCCTAACCCAGAGCACGTTTTCCGCCATGAAAGAATCAGATGAGTCACTCCGAACTAACCGTTGATCGCTGCCTCGTGATCCCCGATGTCCACCAGGACATCGAGTGGGTGGAGCGGATCTTTACCCGCGAGAAAGATTGGGATCATTGCGTCTTTCTGGGTGATTACTTCGATCCGAAGGGCAAACCCGCCAAGGAGCTGGCCGGGGTGCGGGCAACGGCCCGCTACTTTCGCGAGTTGGTCGAGGAGCACGGCGATCGGATAACCCTTCTTTGGGGCAACCACGACATTCCCTATTGGGAAACGAAAAAGCGGATGCGAACAGGGAATCGGGACGACTTTTTCTATCCTGCGGGTGTCACCATCCGAAACAGCCGGGTGAACAACATTTTTAAGGAATGGGACGATGCGTTCGTGGGCCGACTCAGGCTGTTCTCTTGGGTCAATGGACGGCTTCTTTCCCACGCGGGCCTCGACGAGATATTTTGGCCCGAGGCTGAGACAGTGGAGGAATCCTTGGAACAACTAGAAGAACGCTGCAAGCAGGCTCTCATCGGAATACTCCGTCAACGGGCTGGTTTACTGTCCCCCGGTCGCTCCCGCGGGGGCGATCAGTCTTTTGGCGGAATTACCTGGCAATGCTGGATCGCCGACTTTTGCGACAAGCTTTCCCTGCCCCAAATGGTCGGCCACACGGCATCGCTGAGCGTCCGCCAGAAAGGTCGGAGCTACTGCATCGACGGAACCCAACATGCTACGCGATTCTCGAACGGGACGAGATCCAGTTTCGCCAGGTTTGAGACGGGGAAATACCGATGCTTATTGATTGGGAGTAGGATGACACGAAATCAAAACATCGAAAATCGCCAAATCCCCTAACCTATCAGTTAAATCTGATACCCTCGAAAATCCGGTGTTACAAAAACATAACATCTGAAAGGGTCCTGTTTTACCTAATACCAGACATTGCAAGGTGCAAAAGCTGTTCTTGATTATTCTGCCGTCCTGGCGTGAAGCCAGTCGCTACGTTGAAGTCTTGGTGAGGGGTAGGTGAAACGTTGGTAGCGACCGTCCCTCACCTACTACCCGGGAGCTACCTCGAAACAGGTAACCCCCTGCCCCCGCCAATACTCAACCATCGCCCTTTTGTCCTCAAATACGAGGTCGGGAACTGCGTCGACCGCCGCGAGTAATTCGGGCTTCACCACGGTGTCGGGTCGACGGTCTCCATCCGAACGCATGAGAAGGTGGGTGTATCCTTCGATTCCGTGTTGCTTGAGCCAGGCCTCCGTCTGGGGACGAACGGATCCCCTTCGTCCGGTAAGGAGGATCATCTCCAGTTCCGATCCGGATGCGTATAGAGCCTGATAAGTCCGAATGACCGGGATGTGAGGCAGATCCTCTCCACAACGAGCAAAAAACTCGTCCCAGTTTCGCTTCTTGCCTTCCAAGAGCCTTGCACGCTCGCCGACCAGAGAAAGCGTTCCATCGATGTCCCAAATAATCGTTTTTATGATAAAATTCCCTTCTTAGGTGTATAGCTTTATCACATCGAAACCGCACGACGTTTTCTCCACTTGCGATAGTCCAACATCATAGAAGTTTTAAACCCAGAAACCGCGGTCATCCCAATTGTTTTCATTCGTTCGAGAAGCTTCTCGTAATCGACGAAAATTCCCATTTCCTCCATGGCTTCGACCAACTCATTGTCAGATTCAACGATCTCGCGTAGATTCTGCTCCGAGGGATACTCGAGGCAAATATGCTCAGGATAAAATCGTCTGAGCACCTCCTCAGGGAGATCTCCGTCCCGGATAATATGATCTACCGGTGTTGTTTGAGAATCATCCGAACCGTCCACGGTCGAGAAACCCACCAGACCATTTTGTTTCCAGTTTAATACAGAGCTTTTCTGGTATTTTTGCCAGGTTCCTGCCGCGACAAGAAAGAGGCGATCGCGCAAAAATCCTTTGAGGCCATCAACCCCAATCTCGGCCAGTAATTTCCCCAATTTACCTCCGATATTGTCGGATGCCGCCTTTGCCAGTTGGTTGATGTTTAAGTCTCTGCCGAACAGCATAATCACATCATTCCGGACGGATCGCCCCCAGTCACCCGAGGAAAGAGAGTCTTCATACAGTTTATCGAGTTCATCGAGAAAAAACACAACCTGCTTGTGCTGACACACGGCCTCAACGACCGAGACGAGAGTCGATCCCCCCGCGGAAGAATCTCCGCCGATAGGAACCCATGTCCCCAAACTTGCCTTGCGAAACTCAGCACCAATATGATCCGCCGCTCGCCCGACCACGATCGTTTTTCCGGATCCCGTTGGTCCGAGAAGGAGGGCATTACAATTGATTGGTATCGAGGCGCCTGAATGTTTGCTCATCTCATCCGGATCAAAGTAATAGCCCATCAGGTCGATCAGCGATTCGGTTGCCTCCTTTTGGGAATCGGTCAGCAGGTAACTCTCTTTGCCACTAGACACTTTGTCCAATAGCGGTTCGCAGTCATCGTCCGGAGCCTTCTCGGAGGCCTCCTCCCCGTCCGTCCGAGGAACTCCCCTCAAAAAAGAGCGATCATAAGGACTGACGATCTTCGTCCGGCCTACTTTTTCCTCAGATTCACCCTGCACTTCCCCAATAAAGGGTGTTTCGCCGTGTTCGTTATCTTGATTTGTATTTTTCATATTCTGGTTATGTAATCAGACTTTATGTTGACACTGGTTTTAGATGAGTCAAGCCTCGAAAGTGTGAATTTTGAAAAAAAATGCGTTCTTGGCGGCGATAGAGCGGCGAGTTGGATTCGAGAGCATCTTCCAAGGAGTTTATCCGACGATGTTTTATCTGGATCGTTGGAGGGATTACAGATTCTCACCTACGAGAAATTCAAAAGCAAAGAGTCCCGACGGGGGGAGGCAGACCGGCCTCACGCCATCCTCTGTGCACCGCGTAGTGTTTTTCAGGAAACATCGAAATTACTTTCGGTAGCAACGGATCTTTCTACGCTCACCAGCGGTCGAGAAGAAAAACGCGACAACGGCGACCGACAGCCACCGGTCCGGTCCAGATCACCGAAAACCGGCCTTCAAACTCAAGTGCTATCCGTAGGAGAGGCGAAATCGATCCAACTCCGGGTATCCACCGCTCGTTCGACTCGATGGGGCCTGCAACTGCAGGCTTTGAAACGAGTGGGCACGGGATTAGACTTCGATCCCAAGCATCCGCTGGATTTTTTGGAAAGCGCAGGATTTCGTTCAATCGATCTTCAAAGCATCACCGAGGATATTGATCTGCGGACTCTCATCACCAATTCACTTCTCTTGGCGGACCGCTCTAAGACAGAGGGTTTTCAACTTCCCACCCTTCCAATCCTCCACAATCACCTCGATGGCTATCGATATACGTTCTGGATCGACCGGAAGAATCACGGAAGCCCCTACCCCGTCCAGATTCTCATCCACGACAAGGGTAGCCATCCCCAGCTATCCATCGCGCTACCTCAGGTCAGAGACTATGCCACTGAACGAAAGCCCGAACTACTCCTCGCCGCAAACGAAAACCAAAGCGTCCGATTCTATCTTCCCACCGAAGATCAGTGGAAAAAATTCGATGAAAAGAGAAAAAAAGAAGAATCCGGACTGCCAGAAGAAATTCGAAAACTAGTCGAAGATACCGTCGAGGTTGCCAGGCAACTCAACCGGAACCGAAACGGGTGATTGAGGACGGGAATTGTCTAAGACGCACATCTATTTAGAAAGCGATATCCGAAGATCTGCCACGCTCATTTGGTTGCGTGTCGCTTCGCCCGAAAGTACTTCACCCCTAACTTCTTCAGCTCTTCCAGTGAAGAACACGTATTGCAAAGGTAAGCCGGTTATGATCTTTTGATTCTATGAAAACTGTTCCGCCAGAACTAAGTGCCTATCTAAGTCAGATCGGGCGAAAGGGCGGTCAGCGCAGTCGCCGTCGTCTGACCCCCGAGGATGCTCGAAAGATGGTTCGTGTGCGCGAAGCTCGGAAGCTCTACCTGAAATACCGGTCACGCTGTTTCTGGAACGCTCCTGGTGACTTCAAGCCGAGCCTGGCCGATGTTGATTGGGTCGTCGAAGGGCTTCGCAAGCATGGTGGTCGTGAAGGATGGGAGGATGCGTCGAGGTTGTGCCGGTAACTGAATTTCAAAAACGAGTTTTGGCTTTGCTTACGGAACATCGTTCCGATGAAAGCCACCTTGCCGGAGCGACTGGACTGGCCCTGTCCCCTGAATCCCAACGGTATAGTCAGGACTTGGACTATTTTCACGACACCGAAGAGTCTGTTGCCGAAACATTCGCCCTCGATCGAGCGACACTCGAAAAAGCCGGTATCCGGGTGAAGGGGATGGTCTCGCAGCCAGGATTTGTTCGTGCCTTGATCTCAACTTCCGAAGATGAGCTTCGCGTAGAATGGGCGCATGACAGCGCATGGCGGTTCATGCCTCCGGTCGAGATTGCAGGCGTGGGATTCGTTCTACATCCGGTGGATCTGGCGACAAACAAGATATTGGCGCTCGCAGGTCGCGACGAGCCCCGCGACTTGATCGACACTCTTTTCGTGCACGAACACATCCTTCCACTAGGCGCTTTGGTTTGGGCTGCATCCGGGAAAGATCCCGGACAAAATCCGGCAATGCTGATCGAACTTCTGCAACGCAGGGGGAAGATGCAAGAGAAGGACTTACGGTATCTTGCGATGAAAAGTCCTCCAAAACTGGCAGAGCTTCGAACGGCTTGGCGGGACGCACTGGACGGCGCGAGATCCTTTGTAGACTCCCGACCCTCCAACGAGGCCGGGTGTCTCTACGTTCATCCGGCGAGCGGCCGCTTCATTGCGCCGGAGGATGATCAGAACGTCGAACTGCACAAGGCTACGCAAGGCGGAATACTACCCTCGATAGAGGGTTTCGACTCTGATCGACCCGACGAACTGACCATACGGTTCTTTGCTCTCAATGGACCGGGATCTTGAGAACTCAAAAAAGGCCCAAACAATACCACGTCTTGATTCTTGGAGAGAGCAAAATGGGGTCAAGAGAGCAAAATGGGGTCAGTCCAATTTTCCTTGCTATTGCTGGACTCGACTTTGATGAGAACTACCGCCTCGTCTTGTCGAAAACGATCAAGGGTCACTTCCCTTTCCAAAGCTTAGCCGACTATTTCCTAAATCGCGAGGATCAGGTCATCGAGTCGGCGAAGCGATTCCGGTCTCTGGACCGTATCAAAAC
>Ga0222662_1000982_pt1 | contig 16550 bp, 37 predicted proteins | sample AntAcemetagen600_FD_179821 | JGI IMG/M metagenome (GOLD analysis project Ga0222662, IMG submission 179821) | Saline water microbial communities from Ace Lake, Antarctica - #600 | ecosystem: Environmental > Aquatic > Non-marine Saline and Alkaline > Saline | place: Antarctica: Ace Lake...
TTCTTCGATCAATTCTTTAGTCCATTCCATAATTTTTATTATTAGTTTTGTTATTAATTTTAAATTTCGTTTTTCAAAGTCGCACTACGCTTATACCCATCCGTTAGTGACAATTATCTTGCCCATTCCCTTTTACATGTATTACAAAATTCCCAGCGTCCTTCTTCGTCATTAATTTTGTGCCTATCACAACCTTTCGTTTCTGGTAATGGGCAAGAGAACTGTTCGCTTCGCCCACTAACAACAGGTATATTCAATGCCTTAGTTTGTAGTTCTACAATGTTTTGTCTTTTAAATAATCTTTTTATCCAATTCATAATTTTTGTTTTTAAAGTCGGCACTAAATATACCTGCGTTCCGTTAACTGCAATGCTTTAGGTAGTTATTTAATAAGCCCCTTATATTGTCAGCCCCCACTGGATTAGCAGAATGAACATAGAATTTAGGTAGTTTAACCTTGTTGTCCATGCAATAATCTACTAACCATTTAGCACAGTCCATACCTGTTTTCTCTTGATAAGTTTGAGAGTCTTGGTAGTCTTTACTAACTTGGTAATCATGCCAATATTCTTCTGGTGTATAATGTTCATCAGCTAAATCGTGGTCAAAAGAAATAATTTTAGGTAGTCCAAACTTTTCAATCCACTGTGTAAATTGTTCATAGTTCAAAACCCATTCTACTATTCCTTTTTCTTTTGGAACTCGCCCCTCTAAATCAATATAAGGGTTGCGCAAGTCATCTAACCAAAGTATTTTCATATCTATATATTTTTATTATTAATCCGCACAGCAGTTAACACTGTATATAAAACAGCTTTCGTTCCGTGCTTTCTCTGTGGTTATTGTTTATTTATTGAGTTGTTTCCATTTTGGAAATATGTGCTTATTTTACAAGCCGTTTCATATACCAAAGCGTTATACCCTATTTACCCAACGCTCCCACAAATCGAGAATCCAAAGCAATCTGTTTACTTTACGTTCGTATTTCTTAGGTATTTTATTTGGTCATATAGAGTTATCTGAACCGCTTAATTTACGGCTAAGTTCACTCCAGTTAATTAGGTTTTTTACTTCCATATTAATAAATGTGTATTGTTATCCTTTACATTCATTTTTTCGTCTTGGTTTTCTTTTTCATATAAGAAATCTCTACTTTCTTTGTTTGTCATTTCCTCTGAACCAATTACAGTGTATTTTTCTGTTGAAAATAATTCTTGTCTGATTTGTCTGATTGTCATTTGAGTTGTCATAATTTCTTTTGTTTTAATTATTATACTACAAATATACAGTATTATGTATTAACTCATGCCCTAGTTTTCTGAATTCTTTTGTTACTGCTTGGCTTTCCTCACAAGCTAATAATATTCTCATAATTTTATTTTTAAGTCTGTATTTATAAATCCGTACTAATGCTAACAACGGCTATAAAAAATAGCGGTGTTCTTGCTGTCATTAAGGTCTGTTTTATTAATTGATTTCATTTCTTTATTTTTAATATTTTTATATAAAAAAAAATCTATAAACGAAAACATAACATTCAACTTTTTAAGGTTATTATTATATATATTACACATATCCCGACTTATTGGGGAAATAAGCTTACTGGTGTGCTTATCCAGTTGTTAGTAGCAATTATTTTTTGCTACGTTCTATACAAAATTTACAGTTTCCTTTATGTGTCAAACCTGCTCTTGAAAATTCAGCCCTACTATAGTCATACCAAATATATTCACATCCACTTATTGTAACTATCGCAAAGTCCTTATTTCTATTTATTTGCTTAACTATAACTTCCGTTTCTATATTGATATACTTGGTTTTTTTAATCGTTTCATTAGTCACAGTTTCATTACATCCGCAAAAAAGAAAAGCAACTAACAAAGTATATAATGTATAGCGAGTAGGTGTTTTTAATTTGTTCATTTTGTGTTTATTTAAGTTATTTATTAATTCAAAGTTTTAGCGTTTTTGGTCGCTACACACCATATACTAAACGTTATGTGTAAGTGTTCCGTTCAGTCTTCTATTCAACATTTCAGTTCAAAAAATTTAAAGGAAAAATTCCAAACGCTTTTATTTTTGTTTTAATTTATTAATATTTATTATACAAAATTCAATTCCTTTCGTTTTACCATCCAAATATGTTGATATTGCTTTATAACCATCATAACCATTGTTTTTTGAATAATCTTGAAAATACTTACCAAACATATTTAAAGAATAATCATCTTGTTTATTCATATTTCTTATTTCATTATCTAATATTTCTATTTCATCTATGATTTTACGTTCATCATATGAAGCAGTTTTATAAAAATCAATAAGATTATCTATTCTATCATAATAATATTCAGACCAAATATTTTTAATAAAATCTATATTTAACAATTCTTTATATCTATTTTCTATTTCATTATAATTTTTATATTGTTTTAATATATTATAATTATTTTCAATTCTTTCTTTTGTTTCTAATCCAAATCCACCAAATGTTTTATATTTTAAATAATCCTTCGAGTTATTGTCATATATTTTCTTTTTTATTTCTTGAAATATATTCAAATCGGTTAAATCTAAAATCTTTGAATTTTTATCCAACAAAAAAGTATAAACATTATTATCATAGCTTTTAGCCATATGATAATTTTCTGTTAAATATATTGACGAATATAATTTATCTATATACCCACCGTGATATAATGTTATATAATTAACATGTTGTTCATTCAAAAATTCTCTTAATGTGGTTTTAACAAATTGTTTCAAATCTTTCATTGGTTTCTTTTATATATAAATATTTAGAATTTAAAATTTGTTCAGTTCTCCAATTAAACATTCTACCTTAATTAACCACACCTACACATAACAAGGTATATAAAACAATGCTTCTGTGGTCTTTTTTAAGTTTATATTAAATTTTAATCATTCATTCTTTTAATCTACTTTCGGCTAGCATCGTTTCATATACAAACCGTTATGTGTAAGTGTTACATCTATATCATACTTTAATATAAATTATCAAAATCATCATCATTAAATTTACCAAATAAATCATCATAATTTATAACATTAATAATACAATCATTACCTATTGGGTAGTCAATATAAATACCATGTTGAAATAATGGATCATTCTCATAACCATTATTGACACAACTTGCTTTTATTTTAAATATCACATAATCACTATCATCTTTATATGAATTGAAATTTGTTACTATATCATATGCAGAAATTAATGATGTCGCAAAATATAATCTATTATTAAATGGTTTATTGTTAATTCCAATACCATCTTTCGGTATAAACCCCTCACTTTTAATTTTATTTAGATTTTGTTTTGGCGTAGCATGATATAAATATTCACCAATATTATAACCAACTGCATCACTTTTTAAATAGTTTTCATTTAAAAACTTACCAAAGTTCTTGATTTTATCTATTTGTTCTCTCATTTCTTTACTCATGGTATTTTCTTTATATATAAATATCTCCGAATTAAATTTAGTGATAAACCAACCACACCTACACATAACAATATGTATAAAACAGTTTTAAGAAAAATAAAACCGATTTCATACACAAACCGTTAGCAACAATTACTTGCTTTTAAGAAATTCATCAATGTTAGTCTCTTCAATTAAAGAGTTTTTGCATCCATTCCAATATTCTGCGAAAGCAAGTAACAGTTTCCTACGGTTGCTAACACATAATATAGAAAATATTTTGTCTGTGGTTTTTTCAACAGGTATATTGTACCAATTATCTTCGTTTATTAATTCAATTATTTGTTCTCTTTTTTCCATACTTTCCATATTAGTATTCGTTAGCACCAATACTACGGAACGAAAACCCGATGAAGTAATGAAAGAACATCTTTTAGTGCTTTATCATATCCTTCATCTCTTAATCTGCCATCTGGAGAACCATCTCTCGGATTGTCTTTTAAGTTATCAATAAGAACTTGTTTTATTGTTTTGTGTGCTTCTTGACCACCTTTATTATGGTGATGCTTCGCAAATTCATTAAGATTTTCGTGTATCTCAATTAAGTTTTCTGATGTTAAAATTTCTTTTGTCATTTTTATATTTTTTCATTTTTATATTTGTTCACCACTATCTTTTATAACCAAATCAAATTTACGTTCAACACCATGATTTGTTTTTTCCATAATTGCCATTTTATCACCTAATGTAACTGCGTCTATCATTGTTGGTGAAAAACTGTAATTCTCACCATATTTTGCGTCTAAATACTGTCTGATTTCAATTTGCTTTCATTTTTTCCATAATTTTATCTTTTATAATGTATAATTTTTGTTTAACTACTTATAACAAGGTATATATAAAATACCCTATTAAGGTTTGTGTTAATTTTTAAGTTTGTAGTTAGGGTACTTCATATATACCCAACCGTTGGCGGTAATTACTACACTAGTACAGGTTCTTCACAAACTTGACACTCGCCTATTTGTATCATTTTAGTCTTGTGAAAACTCCATCTGCTTGCTATCTCAATATCTTTATCAGTCATTGGTAGATATTCACCCCTTACCTCTCCTGTAATATCGAACAGCTTGCCTTTAAACTTGGTTACTACGTGATTCATTTCAGCGTTAATCAATGGCTCGCAATCAGAATATTTTTTTAAAAGCAAGTGCAATTGATAGCAAGCCCCATTCATGTAAATCATTTCAATGTAGCGGTCAGTTTGACGAATTGCACTAATAAACCGCAACATACCACCAACATCCACTATAAAATCATATTTGTTCCTCATACGCCTTATAGCTTTTTTTTTGTGGCAATTTTTCACAACACCTAAACCATCGCATTTTGGGCAATCTTTCATAAAACCACTTTGACCACTTTTTGAGTGAAATACCCACCCATCACCATAACATCTTTTACACATTTCACCTATACCATTAAAACTGCCACTAACAGCACCTATATTCAATTGCGGTTTTATCGGCTCATTCAACTTTTCGTTTTCTAATTTCATTTTGTTTTTATTTAAAGTTTTGTAATTATAAATCCGCAACTAAACATAGCTGCGAAACGTTAGTGCTCTCGTGCTTTCAATCTATTCTCTTTTTTGATATTATATATCCATGTTAATACCTGACCAATATCAACTTGTTCATATTTTCTTTTCTGTAAATCTTTCAGTATTTTTTCTAATTCTTTCATTCTCTTTGTGTTTCTGCCAACGCTCAAAAAACGAACGCTAACAAGGTTTAAAATTCATTGCTCGTGCCTCACACGAAATTTTACACAAGCGTTATGTTCAAGTTTTTAAACCCCCACCCACAGCTTTGTAATATAGGTTCTGCATATTGAACATTATTACTGCATTTATATCACTTTTGTAATGCTCTTTTATTTCATCAACATCAAATGATTTTTTAAGTGAATCTGCAAAAAGCAAATTGGACTGTAAAATATCATCACTATTTGTTTGTATTGAATAATCCAAAGCCTCTTCATATTCTGAAATAATCATACCTGTGTGAACTACCCACCCACGGCAGAGCCGATGGGTTGGGCTTCGGGTTTCATAGAGTGTGCGTTATTACTAACGTCTAATTTCCTCTCCACCTTTGTAATCGCCAGTTCCTGACGATATATTTTTAATCCTTCATTTAAAATGTTCTTTGCAGCGTTTAAATCACGGTCTAATTTATGACCATTCTTGCAAGTCCATTCTCTAATTGAAAGGTTTAAGTCTTGGTTTATCCAACCACATTCACAACAGGTTTTCGATGACGGATACCAGCGATTGATTTTAACGACTTCTTTGTCATTCCAATCTGCTTTGTATTCAAGTAACCGAACCGCACTTAAAATCCTTTTAATTTATATGATTTAACAAATTTAATATTTTTTCCTTTGTTTTTCAAATTTATTTCGTGTTCATTTGGAAATGATAACATTTGAATTATTGTTTGTATGACATCTATTTCATTATGTGGAACTAACGCTTCAATAACATAAGGTTTAGTTTCATCATCCCAATTTTCATATCCAATAGACATTAGCATATCACCATCTAAATTCCAATCGTATGGTGTCCAATGTTCACCTAAATCGTCTTTTCTTATTGCTTGTTTGTTTTTAACACCTATAACTCTATATAATTTTGCAGGATTAGATAGATTTTTATAGTCATTTATATTATCTTTAAAATCATCAAATGCTTCTTCTTCATCATTATATCCTTCTGTTCCAAAATAATCAAATATTTCTTTTATTTTATCATCATCAATATCATTGAAAGATATTATTGACTTTAAAAATTCTTCTTTTCTTTGTTGGTATGGTTTCATACCTTTATATGATGAATATTTATCATGTTCATTCAAATATTCACGTAAAGTGGTTGCTATAAATTTTCTTATTTTCATATTAAATATTAAACAGTTTAATCTATATATAAATATTCAAATTTAAATTTTCCCACCCACAAAAATAAAAAAGGTTCTGTTCTTCGTATCAAAGTTTATACTATAAATCCGCACAGCATATAACAAGGTGTATAATATAAGAAAGTTTGCTATCAGCATTTGTGGTAATCTGAAAGTTTCTACAAGCAAACCTTCTCATACACCCTTCCGTTAAGTGGCATTTAACACCGATAACTTGCAAGTACAATCTGTGTTTATTTCTGCTGGCTCGTTGTGTAACCCACAATCAGAGTCGTGTCCGATTGGTGTTCTAAATCTATTAAGAACGATGATTAAATCCTCCCAAGTAATAAATCCTTTATCAAAAGTTTCATCATCATTGTTATATTTAATTCGTTCTAATAATTCATCGTTAAGATGGTCAAATAATTTATTGTTGTCTTCCATAATTTTAAAAGTTTTTAACTATATATTTTTCTAGCCCTACGGTTTGTAATTTTGGTTATATGGCTTAGGTTTTCGCTTGTTAAATCCTACGCCAATGAACCAAATGATTAAAAAAAAATAAGATGCGTCATAATTAGAACGGGGTATGTGTAATGGTGTGCTTATATTGTTGTTGTAAGTAATTAAAGGTATTTTAATAGTCTTTTCTGCTCTACTAATTCATCGTATAACTCCTCTGTTGTTTTTGTACCTAAATACCTCAACAATTCTAATTGCTTATTTATACAAATTAAAGCAACTTGTCTATCGTGGTTTTCCTCTAAGGGCACATCATTATAACAATCCCAATACTGGCAATGAGGTCTAATCTCATCTAAAAGTTGCTCTAATTTTCGATTTGTTTCTTTACTCATAATTTCTGTTTTTATTTATTCTTTAACTACTAACAACAACGTATATAAAAAAGCGGGGGTTTTGTACTATAAATTTACGGTATTTATTAGACCTTGATAGCCGTTTTTTAATTGGTGTTCGTCATCCAATACCCCGCCATTTCATATACAAATAAGTTATGTGTCATTAAACAACAGCAATCTCAACATCAAAATCACTATTCTTTGTCCACCAAAATGCGCCCTTTTCATTTATAATTCCAACACAGGTTTCGTTTTTGTCTATTTGTAATATTTCTACCATAGAAAATATATTTGCATTTGCATTTGCATGAAAGCACTTTAAATTAGTATATAATTTACCAACAAATCCAAGATATTCGGGTTTGGAACTTTTCGTTATTTTTACAGTATCTAATGGTTTCATAATAATTAACGCCACATAACAATGTATAAAAATAATAGCCTAGTTATGTGGTCTTGTTAAAGGCTATTGTGTATTAATTAATTTGTTTTATAATTCAATCTTTGTGCTTATTTACGGCTACTATTCTTATACTAAACGTTGTAAAACATTAAAACGTTTTTATAACACGGTATAAACGTAATGCTTAGTTCCATGCTATAATTTAAGTTCATCGTTCTATTACCATAATAAAAATTACTCGTCTTCCATTTCTTGTTTAATATCGTCAATATGACCATGTAAATAGTTAACAACTACTTCTATATCTTCATCCCAAGTGAGTAATCCACCATCTACGTATAATTCCCAAAATTCATTTCTTTTTGTTACCTCAATCATAATTTTTATTATTAGTCTTATTGTTAATTTAAAATTTGGTCTTTTCAAGTCGCACATGTGTAAGTGTTCTGTTCATCATTCTAATTAGCATTTCGGCTTAAAATTTTAAAAGAAATCCACCCGCTTTATTTGATTCGTTATGTTCAATTTTAGAAACCACTAACTATCAAGTATTCCTTTTTTGTCACAGTTAAATTTTTTCCATATGATTTATTAAATGCCGACACTAATTTTTCTAATCTAATTTTAATTGTGTTATCAGCTTCTTTACTACCCCAAAAATATCCTTCTGGTCTATAAGTACCGTTAGCACCACTGTCAAATAGAATTCCATCTTCTGTTTTTTTATAAAGCGAAAAATCATTATAGGATATCTCTTTTTCATTTTCCTCTGTTCTTTTCTTATATGTTATCCCAAGAATTTTTGATGGAATTGTCTCAAATGTTTTTATAACATTTTTGAAAGAATAGTTATAAAGGTATTTTATAAATGTTTTTTCTTCTTCTGTGTATTCTAATTTAGGGTTTTTGTCTAAATTGGGAATACCACCTAATTCAAAGTACTCATTAACTGTTTTAATATTTTTCATATTTTTATTATATATATAAAAATCTATAAACGAAAACATAACATTCAACTTTTTAAGGTTATTATTATATATATTACACATATCCCGACTTATTGGGGAAATAAGCTTACTGGTGTGCTTATCCAGTTGTTACCCACAAGTGCTTAATTCTGTTCATTAAACAAAGTCGGTGCTTCAATCTCTTTTTCTTTTCTTTTTTCTTCCAACGCTTTTTTTACTCGTTCTTCAATAATATCACAATATTCATTTGATATTTCGCTTCCAATCCAATTACGGTTATTTAAAATACTCATTTTGGCAGTTGTTCCGCTTCCCATAAAAGGGTCATAAACTAAATCTTCTTCATTACTCCAGCTTATAATATGATCGTTTGCTAATTTTTCAGGTGCTATTGCAGGATGTTTTAATCCTTTTTGTTTTAGTATTTTAGTTAGGTCTTTTGGTCTTCCAGTACCATATCGCCAAACATTACTTCTTCGACTATATTCACCTGTAACAATATATTCACCTTCTTTTTTTATGTTTTCACCTTTATTAATACAAAGGTCTTTCATTCGTCTTTGCCCTTTCGTTTTGTTTTTATGGTCGCATATAAAATTTAAAGTTTTTGGCTTCCCTTTACTAAACACAAACATATACTCAACTGTATTATAGTATCTTCCTTCGGTTGGTATTCTACTTGCTTTTTCATAAAACATAGTGTCATAAAGCCTAAATCCACATTCCATAAAGTACAATGCTTGTTTAAATGATGTACCTGTTTCGCTTCCTTTTAAGGTTGCATCACCTACAATCCAAACCACAACACCACCATTTTCAGTTACTCTATAAAGTTCTTTTGCTATTGCTTCAAATTCAAAAGAATAGCCTTTATATTTTCTCATATTGTCATAAGGTGGCGAAGTAACTGTTAAATCAATGTAATTATTAGGCATATTTGCCATAGTTTCTAAACAGTCCTCGTTTCTGTTTTCGTTAAAAGGTATTTGTTCCATAAGTTTTAATTTTATCAAATTAATTTTGCCAACGCTCAAAAAAGAAAATAAAAAGGTTCAGTTCTGTTAATTAAGTTTAGGCGTTTAAAGTCGCACCAGTAGGTAACACTGTATAAAAAACATTAAAACGATTTTTTATACTATTCGTTAGGCACAATTACAGTCCGTGATGCACTACACCAATTTTATTAAGCATATCCTTGTATATTTTTGCTAGATGGTTATGATAGTACTTTCTTCGCCATTTTGGTTTTTTCGTATGGTTAATAAAATCTTCTAATAGTTCACCTAAAGGGGCATTGTATTCATTTAAAGGTATTGTAACCTCTTGTTTGTTTGGCATCACACCAATAGTATCTATTTTATTACCTGTTTTATACTTATCTAATTCCTTGTACATAATTAACTGTGCCTAACAATGTATATAGCAAATAGCCGTTAGGCTTGTTTTTATACTACTTGCTTAATTATTAATTTACTGTTTATTTACTTAATTCTGTGAGGGCTACTTGCCATATACTCAACGTTATAAAACATTAACCAAAAAAGTTACTACCTATAACAACATCATCATTAAAATCAAATTCCATCGCAACAATGTCTTCGTCATATTCACCATGTTTTAATCTTACTTTTCTAATCGCCTCTTCCTTATCCTTAGCATAAGTGTAATTATAGGTTGGTATACCCATAACATCTTTCATTGATGGTCTTCTAACCACATATAATTTATTTTCCATAATAAAAACGTTTTTTATAACAATGTATATAGTTAACTCCACTTTGTTCCGCAAATCATATACGGAACGTTATAAAACATTCCAAGAACCATCCACCCATTTATAATCCTTTTTTGAATCAAAATTTGTGCTTGATGAATTTTTGTTTAAATGTAATGTGTTTGAGTCTTCTCTTGCATTTTGCCAAAAAACGTGTTCTTCTTTGTTTTCACAATGAACTACCATATTACCATCCATTACCATATCTATCCAATTGTCAACCGAATATAAATCACCATTACATTTAGGACATTTTTTATTCCATTTTTCAACCCTATTAAAATAGTTCTGTTTTAATTTATTAATTATCTCACTCATAAGTAACGTTTTATAACAAGGTATATATGAAATACCCTATTGAGATTTATACTAATTTTTAAGTTTCGTGTTAGGGTACTTCATATATACCCATCCGTTAGCTTTAATGCTTAACCATATCTTTATCTAAATAATAAGTTTCAAAATTATCAGTTACCCATCCACCGCTCCAAATAGTAGTTCCTGTACTTACTTGTTTAGTTAATGTATTGCTTGATGTCGCACTAAAGCTAACACCAGATAAAGTGCATTTCTCATTGTTTACTTTTTTACTTTTCTTCATAATCTATATATTTAATATTTATTTATTTTATTTCTGTTAAAACGCACCTTATCTGCGGTACGTTACCTACAATGGCTGGTATTTTAGTTTAACCTTATGTTCCGCCAAATAATCGCACCTACAAACAGCAAGCGTTATATCATCATAAGCACTATCACAATCAGCGTGCGTAACGCTTGGAACCCATACGTGATAGTTCGGTTTATTTTTAGTTCCTTCATTGCTTACATAATAGCCGTTTACATTATGTAATATTCCAAGCGTTACTTCTTCTTTAGTTCCATTTGGCTCGTATTTTTTATTTAATTCAGTCATTTATCAAAGTTTTAGTTTATTAAGTCGCCACAGTAGGTAACAATATGTAACACACATTAAAACGATGTGTTACACTCAACGTTAACTACAATTATTAACTACATTGTAGTCGCTGTATAAATATTTATGATTATAATATCTTGCATCTTCCTCAAATTTAAAAACCTTTGCTTCTTCTTTTGAGTCCGTATTCGTGTGCCCTGTTTTGTCTGTGCATTTAAAGTAAATCTCTATGTTTTTGGTTATTCTTTTTTTTAATACGTATTCGTTCATAATTTAAATTTTAGTTTATTTAATCCGTTAATAAAGGTAGTTAACAACGTGTATAGCACATTAAAACGATGCCATACACAATGCGTTGTAGTGCATTAAAACGACACCACAACAATGTATAAAAATAATGCTTTGAGCACCTACTTAACTACTTTATTATTAATTAGTTAGTCGCTTAAAATCAATGACAGGTACTCGTTTGAGCACCGCACTATTCTTATACTTAACGTTGTGTGTAATAGCTACGATACTATTCCAATTATTCCAATTAACCAAATTGGACAGAGAAGTAACCAATACAAAAATCTTTCTTGTAAACTTACCGCTAAGTTGTCTTTACCTATCTTATGGCATTGGTCTTTCCAAATAAAATAGAATGGCATAAACAACACAATCTGCAATAAAAAGCATATCAATATCTGATTCATAATTCATTTATTTAAACCGCTACTACACACAACAATGTATATAGTTTATAAGCCTATTAATCTTTTGTTGCATTTCTCCACCAATCAATTTTATCTTGGTCGGTCATAAATACGGCAGAACTTCCGCAGAAATCGTAAAAATCCATTTTCAATATTTGTTCATTTTTCATAATAATATATTTTAGCCAAATCGTTAGCAAATAGCATCGAAATAAAGTAGTCCGAAAAATTCAGAATTACCACAATTCGGGCAAACGTGCTCTTCTTGGTACTCATTTATTCTTTTTCTGACTTTGTCTTCATCAATACCTTGCCATTTACATTTTTGTTTTGTGCATTCATAGGCTACTGCATTTTCACCCATTCTTGTGTATTTTCTTTTTGCCATAATATTAGTGCCGATTTGCTAACACTACCTATACACTATAAAGCGATTGAGGATAGTGCTAAAATTAAACATTGTGCTACGCTTTACGGTGCATAGCCAAACCGTTAGCCACAATAAAAATTATTCATTGTCGTAATACCAATAATTATTTTCTTCACTAAAAAACAACCCTATATTATTTAGTTCTTCTAAAAAAAGGTCGGGGTCTTTTTCAGCGTTTATCATTTTTTCATTAAGCGTGTTTACTAATTTTTGCATTATCTCATCCATAATTTTAGAAGTTGCTAACAAAGGCTATAAATAAAAGCCCTGTCAAGGTTATTTTTGTGAATCGAACTTTGTGTTAAGGGCTTCAATTCATAGCCCAAACGTTGTGTGTAATGCTATTCCAATTCTGTATCTATCCATTCAGTATTATGAACTTTTACACAATCTGTACTTGGTATTTTATAATTACTTTCCGAACCAAGTTCGTCAATAATTGTTTCTATGTTGTCATATTCTTCACTGCTAACTTCTGCTACTATTGTTATTTTTACTTTAAATTTTTCCATCTTAATTAAGTTTTATCTGTTAATAATACGGAAGAACTTCCGCAGAAATCGTAAAAATCCATTTTCAATATTTGTTCATTTTTCATAATAATATATTTTAGTTTATTAAGCAAGATTCACAAACCCTAAACATTAAGTATCTATTAGCTTTATTACAATCCTCACAAAGCAACTTCCCTTCGGTACTGCTAACAATGTGTATATCACATTGCTTGGTAGCTTTGTTTTTAGTAAATAATCGTTTAATCCAATTCATCGTTTTATCTATTTAATTTTGTTATTAATTACGCAACGTGGCATACACAATTAGTTAGCTACAATAAGCTAATTTCGTGTTTTACCTTATCCCAATATTCAAATTCAGCTTTCCATAACATACTTTCTTTATATTGGAACATTGGTTTGTTAAGTAAATCTTGTGCTTCGTTAGCCAAAACCAAAGCAAGTTTTTTACACATTCCATTAACTGTGCTTGGTTGGCTATTAAATTCTGTTTCAAACTTCATTTTTTCATAAAGTTGCTTTGCTTTTTTACTTGGTGTCATAATTTAATTTTTGTGCTTCTAAACCGCTTACAGTAGTTAACAATGTATATAGTTTATAAGCCAATTAATATTTGTTTTCAATTTGTAAATTTCTGCTATGGCTTACAAAACCATATACCTACCACATTAAAATATATCGTTACGCATTTTATAAGAAAGTTTTTACAAAGATATGTATAAATTTTGAGATTTCTAAATAAAAAACCTTCTCATATCATACACCCAATAGTTATGCTCCATACCTTAATTTAGTTCTTCGATTTGAGTTTCGTGATGAAAAACAAAAATAATTTTTCCAACACACTTTTAAATTTGTTTTATTAATAAATTGTCATATACGACAAGTTCATCACCTTTAATTATTACAGCAGAATATCCCTCATTAATCAATGTCTCAATAACTTCATTATTTTCCACATTCCCATTTAATCCAAATTTATCAAATAACTCACTTCCTCTAAATATTTTAATTGGTAGTGATTTTTCATTAAATATGAATTTATTCAAATTACCATATGTTTCTGCCTTTTCTTTGGTTAGTGAATAATAAGTAAACGGTAATTTTCCATCACCTTGATAAAAGTTTTTACCGCTTTCGTGAATGCCTCTATATACAATAATCGGTTTATTCTGCTTTAATAATTGATATTTCTCATATTTCAATAAATCATCGTTAAATTCAACATTCTCATTAACGAATTGTTTAAAGTTCCTAACTTTATCAATCATCTTCCTCATATCTTCGCTCATAGTATCTTTATATATAAATATTCAGTTTTATAAAAAGAGTTTCAAATAAACATCATCCTTTAATAGTAGCATAACACTATGTATATTCCAGTTACGAAAAATCTACATTACTGACATTTCCACAGTCTTCGCAAAATTGGAAGGACAAGTCTTTATAACTTCCTTGACTATCGTCAATACCAATAGAGTGCTTATCCCATTCGCATATTCCATTACTTGTTACAGTTGTATAAAGTCTTTTTGGTGTCTGCCCAACTACTGTTACTTCACTACTATTTGCAAGGTCTTTGTCTAATACTACAAGTTGTCCAGTAGTTAACAATGTATATAATCTATTGCCTTCACTACCTGCTTCCTTAAACTTTTCTGTTATTCTATCTTTCTGTTCTTTATCCATAATTATTTGCTTTTTTATACACAACATTTCATATACTAATCGTTAGCAACAAATAAAAAGCCACCTCACGGTTACTGCTAATCTTTGCTCTCTCTTTTATATCTCATTTTCCCTGATTCAAATATTCGTAATTGAAAACCAAAAAACGTCTCTTATACTAAACGTTATGGTGCAATTAAAAAATCACAGAATATAAATAATAAATACAACTAATCTTCGTATAGTCCATTTACACATATTTCTAATTCCGTTAAATCCCTAATGCTTGTATCTGCACCTTTCTTGTTTACATACTCATATACATTCAAAATCATTTCAATACTTTTAGAATCTATCTTATAGCCAAGCATATTAAGTGCTTTAACTATATTTTTGTCTTTGTCTTTAATTTCTGCCTTCATATCCGTTTTATTTAAATTTAATATTCTTATTCGTTATACACAACTATCTCGTAGTTGTTTACATTTGGTTTCGCAATAATCTTCCCAATCATGCCAATCTTTTAACTTTTGTTCTATTGCTTCAATATTGGCTAAATTATAATTGTATTACCTACATATTTCAATTAAATCTTTTATATTCATAATTTTATTTATTTACTATTAATACCATACTAATGCTAACACTAACTATAGTGCATTTGCGAAAAGCAAACGACACCATACCCTAGACGTTAACTACAAATTCACTACTCATCTTCTATTATACGAATGTACTGCTCATATTGTTGTTCAGTAATTTCTTCAGCGTACAAAATGCACCTGTTCTGGTAATGACCACCAAGTTCTTTATGATACATAGCATATTCAAATGGTGTCTTATCTGTTAAATCTCTACCGTAATAAGGTGTAGAGTTTTCAATCTCAATTCTGTAATTAATAAAATAGTATTTTTTCATTTTGTTTTTGTTTTAAATCCGTTCAGCAGTAGTTAACAATGTATAAAATACACCCCATCGGGTCACTGCGTTGCATCTTATACTAACCCTTATATGTAAGTGTTCTTTTCATTCTTCTAAATCAACATTTCGGTTGAAAATTTTAAAAGAAAAATATTACACACTTTTAAGTATTTAATTTTAACCACTCTAATTCTTTATTTAACTTTTCATCTGTTGGTTTTATTAATTTTAAATTTTTAAGAAATTCACATTTTTCATATTCTTCTTTTTCTGTAAAGTATTCTATCATCCATTTAATTTCGGGATAAGCTATATTTCCACATTCTCTATTTAAGAAAGAATAATCACCATTTTTTAACAACTCATACATAGTATCAAATGTTTTAAAACTATTCACAACATCAACTAAATCTTTTTTATTCATGTATTATATTTAAGATAATATAAAATGTAAATTTATTAATCTGTTTAAATCTTTATTATTAAGCATGTTGTTTGTAACAGCATTCTTAAATAAATTTGGATGTATACCAAAACTAGAAGCATATCTTTCTAAACCATTTGGGAAATTATCTAATACCCTTTCCATATTATTATCCTTATATACATCTAACATAGATAATGCTTGGGGCTTTAAATTACCGATCCCTATTATACTTGATATATTGTAATATAGTTCCGAAAAGGATTCACAAGGTAATGTTTTTTTATACTCTTCCTCAGATAATTTAATACCTAGAAACTTTTTAAACTTTTCCGAAATATACTCATAACTGGCCTTAAGGGAAAGTTCATTATTATACTTATCGTCTGGTTTAATTAAATTAGCACTATATACCATATTTGCAAATAATACTAATGATAATTGTAAATCTATTATCTCTCTTTTTTTCATGTTCATGTATTTAATTTAATATAAAATGTAAATTAACCAATCTGTTTAAATCCTTATCCTCAAACATATTAGCATTCAAACAATCCCTT
>Ga0222662_1000983_pt1 | contig 16549 bp, 17 predicted proteins | sample AntAcemetagen600_FD_179821 | JGI IMG/M metagenome (GOLD analysis project Ga0222662, IMG submission 179821) | Saline water microbial communities from Ace Lake, Antarctica - #600 | ecosystem: Environmental > Aquatic > Non-marine Saline and Alkaline > Saline | place: Antarctica: Ace Lake...
CCTCAGCTGGGGAGGGGGGACCTGCGTCGAGCGGCCGTCGCTCGTGCTGGCGTGCGACAGACTCAATGCAGGAAACCGGCGTTTCCGGATGAGAGGTAGTTAGTAGCCCGTCCGCTTCCCTTGTCATCGTGGGCCGGGGACGCTAATCCTGAGGTGCCCGCGCCCCGTGGGCTGGAGCCTCGATGCACGTCTCCCGCAAGACCGACTACGCCGTCCGCTCGCTCGCCTACCTCGCGGGGCGGACCGATGAGTCGCTCGTGCTCATTACCGAGATCGCCGATGCCATGGTCGTGCCGCGCGCATTCCTGAGCAAGATCATGCGGGGCCTCGTGGACGCCGACCTCGTGAACAGCCAACCGGGTCGCAACGGCGGCTATCGCCTAGCCAGGGCCGCGAGCGCGATCACGTTTCGGGAGATCATCGAGGCGGTCGAGGGTCCCATCCACATGGTGCCCTGCCAGGACGACGGCGGGGAAGACTGCACGATGTCGGCGTCCTGTACGCAGATCCCGATCTGGGACCAGATCCGGTCGAGCATGCTCGACGTGTTCAGCGACTTCACGCTCGATCAGGTCCGAAGCCCGTCGCGTGAGCCGGAGCTCATTCAGGTCGGCGCTCCCCCGGCCGCTCTGCGGGGCAGCTCCTAGAGCACCGAACGGGGAAGCGGGACCCGGCCCGCTTCCTCGTCGCTCCTCGCCAGCCAGCACCCGGCCGTCGCGATGCTCGGTCCCGTAAGCCGTTCGGTGCTCTAGCGGCGACGGCGGGCCAGCATCAGGGGCAGCATCAGCCACAGCAGCAGCATGCGCGGAGCGCCCCGTCCCGACGTGGAGCAGGCGCAACCGCCTTCTTCTCCGCCGCAGCCGGCGCAGCCACCTTCTTCGCCCCCGGCACAACCACCGCCGGTGTCGCCGCAGCCCGTCGCGTCCTCACAGCCGGGGATGACGATGTCGCCGCCGCCGCCGGTGTCTCCGCAGCCGAGCCCGTCGAGATCGATCGTGCCGAGCTCCAGAGCGTCCACCTGGGTGGGGTCGAACCAGCCGAACACTCCCAGGTAGTCGTTCTCTGCGCCGACGACCCTCATGTCGAGGTCGGTCAGGGTGAGGCCGTTGAACCCGGGCATCGTGAACGGCGGCACGAGACCGGCCTCCAGATCGAGTCCCTGGGTGGAGAGCCCCGCGCTGATCAGGCCCGGCAGGTTCGCTGCGAACTGCTCGGGGATCGCCGAGGGGAGCCACTCGTTGTAGGTGACTGAGATGCCCAGGCTCGTCTCCAGATCGAACCCGATGTCCGCGATGACGTTGCCGTCGGTGATGTCCACGTCCACAGGAACGTTGGCGAGCATGCCGTGGCCCCAGTGGCGGGTCAGTCGGTCGATCTCGTCTCCATACACGTCGACGTTGAGGTCAGCGACGATGCGGGGACCGCCCACGAACGTGGCGTAGGGCGCCGCGGGGGAGGAGATGCGGATGTCGAGCACGAAGGGATCATCGCCCCACACCTGCTCGAGCACCTCGGGGATGTCTTGTCCCAGCAGCGTCCCGGTGTCCAGCGGGATGGGGGAGAGGTCGGCGAGATTGATGCAGAAGATCCCGCCCTGCCATGCGGCATAGAGCGCTTCGTTGATGGTGTCCTGAGAGACGGTCATGCCTACGTGGTACGGAGCATCCGTCCCCGGGAGCAGCCCGGTCAGCGGCGGCGGGTCGTGAGCCGAGGGAACGTAGGCGCCGTCTCGCGGAACGCACAGGCCGTACTGGGGAGTGCTGAACTGCGCCTCGAAACCGATCTTGAGCCCCGTGTCGTCAATGGTCAGCACCGTCGCCGACAGGTCGTAGACCAACGTCGCATCCAGCACCTCGAGCTCGTCCGACAACGCGAGCGCTTGGGCGAAGCCGCCGAGCAGCTCGTCGAGCTGGGTCTCGAGCTCTCCGAGCTGCGAGTCCAACACGTCGTCGAGCACGCCGCCGATGAGGTCGATGCCGTAGCCGTTCAGGGTCTCCAGCGCGTCCCCAAGGATGCAGCCGGTGTCGATGGGGTTGCCGAAGTTGCCGTGGGTGAAGCTGAAGGAGTCCACCGACGTCGCCAGCTGGCCATTCTCCAGCTGAAGGAGCACCGCGACGTCCACATTGATGGCCGTCGGCGCGAGCTCGAAGGTGCACACCTCATTCAGCGCGAACAGGCAGTCACCGTTGGCCGTGACCTCCACTTGCTCGGACCACAGCGTCATGTCCAGCGCGATGTCGAGCCGACCGGTCGAGGGAACGATCGACACGTTGTCGGTGGAGATGTTGATCGTGAGAGGCTCGACCGCGTAGTCGAGGACCCCTGGTTCCTCGGGGTCGCAGTCGAACTCACCCTCGAGTCCGGTGACCCCGATCTCCGTGGGCATGACTGCCGCGAGTCCCTCCCCCAACGCCTCCAAACCGGCCGCCGAGACGTGCACTTGGGCCGCGTTCTGGATGACAGGGGATTCGGGCGGCACATCCTGGGCCTGTGCGGACGTCGCCAGAAGCGCCGTCAAGACCAAGGAAGACGAGAGAATAAAGGGCTTCCTACACATCCGCCGCAAGCTACCGGACCCCCTCTCACGGCACAAGGGTCCTGCTGGTACCGTATCGCGTCTCTCGCGCGCCCCCGCGCCCCCTAGGAGATGTCCCCATGAGCACCCTGAGCGCCGAGTCGCGAGCTGCCCTCGCCCAAGGCATGACCCGCCTCGCCACCGAACCGGCCCACGCGGACGCAGCGATGGTCGCGATTGACCGGTGGATTTCGGACGACGCGGTCGCCGAATTCGCCCCGATGCTCCGGCAGCTGATCGCGCGGGGTGACTACGACCTGCTGCTCGATTCTTTCTATCGGGTGCTTCCCTTTGGCACGGGGGGGCGCCGCGGCCCCGTCGGGCTTGGCCCCAACCGGATGAACCCGTGGACGCTGGGCACCTCGGTGGCCGGCAGCATCGCGTTCACCCGAGAGCGCTTCGGCGCGGACGCGGAGCTGTCGGTCGTCATCGCGTCGGACGTGCGCGTCTTTCGAGACCTGCGCGGTGCGTTTCCTCGCGAGGTCGAGAATCCGCTGCTCGGTATGACCTCGGTCTCCCTCGCTCAGCAGGCCGCCGCGATCTACACCCGCGCGGGCATCAAGGTGTTCATGGCGGAGCCGGGGACCGGGCGCTTCCTGTCCACGCCGGAGCTCTCCTTCCTCATTCGCCGGCTCGGTGCGCAGGGCGGGCTCAACGTGTCTGCCTCGCACAACCACCCCGACGACAACGGCGGGAAGTTCTACACGGAGCAGGGCGCTCAGGAGACCCCTCCCGACGACGAGCGCATGGTGGAGCGGGTCGCCGCGGTGCAGGAAGTCCACACCTGGAGTTGGGACGAGGCTCTCGCGTCGGGCCTGGTCGAGTTCGTCGGTGATGATCTCCATCAGGAGTACCTCGCAGAGGGCATGTCGGTGCTACGCGGGACCGCGCGGGGCTGCAAGGTCGTCTTCACCAACCTGCACGGCGTCGGCGACCAGACCGTGGGCGATGCCCTGGAGAAGGCCGGCTTTGAGGTCCACTACGTGGAGGAGCAGCGCAGCCATGACGGCCTGTTCCCCGGAGTGCAGTTCCGGGCTCCGAATCCGGAGTATCCGACGGCGCTGGTCCAGGCGACGGCCCTGGCCACCGAGATCGGCGCGGATCTTGTGCTCGCGACGGATCCGGACGCCGACCGGATCGGTGGGTTGGCCCCGCGCAAGGACGGCAGCTTTCGGTTCTTGACGGGGAACGAGCTGAGCGCCCTGGTGGCGGCAGCCCGGTTCCAGGGCCAGCCGCCAGGCAAGATCGGCATCAAGACTGAGGTCACGACCCAGCTGTTCTCGCGGGTGGTGCGGGCGGCCAAAGGCCAGCTCGTGGAGCATCTGCTCGTCGGCTGCAAGTACATCGCGAATGTCATGAGGGAGTTGGAGACGACGGGCAAGTCGGGGTCCGTCACTGGCTCGCTGGACGACGTACTCATCGGGACCGAGGAGAGTCACGGCTTCCTGCTGACGACGAATATCCGGGACAAAGACGCCGTCCCACCGGCCCTCGTCCTCGCGGAGCTCGCGGCGGAGCGCAAGGCGGCGAAGAGCTCCCTCGTCGAGGCCTTGAACGACCTCTATCGCAGGCATGGCGCGGTGGCCAACGTCCAGATCCCCCTGGTGATGAGCGGGGCCATCGGGCGGGGACGCATCCTCGCCATCCAAGAGGCTCTGAGGGCCTCTCCGCCGACCGAGATTGGTGGGCGCGCCGTCACCGAGTTCGCGGATCGACGGAGCGAGCAAGGGGTGTTTGGCCCGATCGTGTCGGGCACGGATCGGGCGTCCAGGGATGTGCTGGCGTTCTCGATGGGCCCAGACCACCGACTGGTGATTCGGCCCTCGGGGACGGAGCCGAAGACCAAGATCTACGCCGAGGCCATCGTGCCCGCGGGGCGCGACATCGAAGCGGCGCTGGACAAGGCGGACAAGGAGGCTCGGGGGCTCGCCGCGGACTTCGTGCGACAGGCGCTGGCGCTGATCGGTCTGACGCTGTCGGATGCGGGACTGCACTGCTCCCCGCTGCTCGGGATCGAGGCGCGAATCGCGTTTGGAGCCGAGGTGCTGCCACGGGCAGTGCGGGCCGCGACGGCTCTCGACCCTGACGCCGACCTGGTGGTCGCGCAGGTCCGCGAGGAGCTCGGCGCGCTGGCTGCAGACGGGGTTGGCCTGACCGCACCTGGGTACCGGTGGTGGGTGGCAAACAATGAGTTGCCGCGAGACGCTCGGGCGCTCCTCGACTCGGTGTGGCAGCAGTAGGACCAGCGACGGGCCCCGAGCTCGTCGCGGAGACCGCGCTCGGCTCTCTCTTCTGCGGCGAGAGCGTGGAGTGGATGCGATCGCTCCCCGACCGCTCGGTTCGGCTGGTCGTCGCCGATCCGCCCTACGGCATGCGCAAGGCGGAGTGGGACACGTTCGCGTCTCGCGAGGACTACGTGGCCTTCAGCCGGGAGTGGCTGGGTCAGGTGGCCCGGATCCTCACCGACGACGGCAGCGCCTACGTCATGGGTCTCAGCGAAGTGCTCGCCGACGTCAAGTGGGCGGCTTCCGATGGCTTCGCGGGGTGCCGGTGGCTGGTCTGGCACTACCGGAACAAGGCGAACCTGGGGAAGGACTGGGGGCGCTCGCACGAGTCGATCCTGCACTTGCGCAAGAGTCGGCGGTTCGTGTTTCACGTCGACCCCGTCCGCATTCCATACAACGCCCACACCCAGCGCTATCCCGACCGCAAGCAGGGCAGCTCGTCGGCGTTCAAGAAGGGCCGCGGGAGCTCTTGGACCCCGCACCCGCTCGGGGCGAAGCCGCGGGATGTGCTGGAGATCCCCATCCTGAACAACGGGATGGCGGAGAAGTCGCCCCATCCCACCCAGAAGCCGCTGGAGCTCATCCGCCGACTCGTGCTCGCCTCCAGTGATGAGGGAGATGTCGTGCTGGACCCGTTCTCGGGATCTGGCACGACAGCGGTCATCTGCGAGCTGACCGGTCGCCGCTGGCTCGCCTGCGACCAGGAGGCCGAGTACAACGGCTTTGCGCGGGAGCGGCTCGACGCGGTAGGCCGTGGCGCCCTCGCGCTGGAACACCTGGAGTCCAGCGTGGCCGCGATGCAGCGCAATCGGGGCAAAGTTCGGGGTTAGGGGCTATGCTTCTTCGCTTCGCGCCGATCACAGCGCGAGTTCGACAACCTCGCTGAAGTGGTCCGCCCTGAAGGCTGCAGAAGCTGGCTGGTCCGGGTGAAACCCGCCCCATGAGACCCAGAGCCCCGCGATCCCGGCGGCCTTGGCCGCGGCGATGTCGACGTCGGAGTCTCCCACCATCAAGCAGTCGGCGAGGTCCACGCCGAGCTGAGTCGCGGCCTCGCGCAGCATGGCCGGATCGGGCTTTTTCGTCGGCAAGGAGTCTCCTCCAAGCACCACCGGGAAGAACCCATCGAGCTCCAGTCGCTGGATGAGGATGCGCGCCGGTTCGAGGGGCTTGTTGGTCACTACCGCCATTGGGACCCCCGCTGACTTCAGCGCTTGTAGGCCCCTTCGCACCCCGGGGAACGGCGCTGTGGTCTGCAGCATGACCGACTCGTACAGCGGGAGGAACCGGCGGAGGCGGGGGTCGTCCCGTGCAACTCGACGCTGTGGGTCCGCTCGGTCGAGTGCCCGGCGAACCAGTGCGCGGGCACCGCGTCCGACACATGCAGCGACGACGTCGACCGGGAGGGGCGGCAGCCCTAGCTCAAGCAGCAGAAGGTTCGTTGCGGTGGCGAGATCGGTCCGGGAGTCGACGAGGGTACCGTCGAGATCGAGCAGGAGCGGGCGCACTCAGCCCGGATGCAGCTGGCGCTCGTAGACCAGAATGCGCTCCATCATCTCGCTCTCTACATCGCCGGGGAGCATGTCCTTGGCGTCGTACAGATGGCTGAAGATGAGCTCGTACAACCCCTGGTGAAGCAGCGAGCCGTGGTCCCGGTCGGTGCACTTGGCGAGGTTGTCGATGATGGGAGCGGGCTCCACGGAGCCGTCGTCACTCACCAAGATGGTGTGGAACAGCTCCGGGTACTGCCGCTGGTTCGACGAGAGCAGCGCGTTGAACCGCTGGCGGGAGTTGTCTGGCCCGATGTGCTCGCTGAACGTGCCGAAGATAATCCGGAAGATGCTGTTGAAGACCGAGATCTTGCCGTAGTACTCGGCGAGCTCTTCGCGGGGGAAGGGACCGGTGACATGGTCCGGCAGGTCAAAGTGGACCGCGGTGATCGACTCGCCGTCTTCTTCTTCTTCTTCCCCGCCTTGGTACTGCGGCGGCTCAGGGTCGGCCAGCAGCTCTTCGGGCTGGACTTCGGGGAGGGCCGACTCGGCCTCGAACACCGAGAAGTCATCATCCTGCGGCTGCATCAGCTCCGCGGTGTCGAGCTCGCGCAGCGGACGGATGGCCGGCGACGTCTTGCTCGGATCGGGGAAGTCCCGGTCCAATGCGTCGAGCATGACGTCCAGGTCGGGGTCCGAGAGGTCCTGTACGACGTCTTCGTCGTCGTCCTCGTCCCCCAGCTCGATTGCAGGCATGTCCCCGAAGGAGTCACCGGTGTGGGTCCCGGTTCCGAGCACCGCGACGCCGGAGAGGTCGACCTTGTCCAAGACGTCGTAGGACTTGATGAAGTCCCCACGGCGCGCTCGCTCATAGTCGTCCATCGACTCCGGGGCAACCTCGTCGATGAACGGGAGGTCTTCCTCTGGGAGCGCGGGCCCCTCGCCGAGTCGGAGGGCGACGTCCATGCCCTCGGCGGTGTTGATCGCGATGAGCCCTTCGCGCTCGATGGTTTCGGTGTCGGTCTGGTCGCGGTCCGGGGCCTTGCCGCGGGTCTCCCGGCCGTCGGAGTCCCGGGCGATCGTCATCAACCCGCGCGCGAACATGGCGGTGAGCGCCTCGACCGCCTCCTTGCGCGAGGGTGCGCCGATGGCCTCGATCAGCGCCTTGCCGGCGTGGGGGACGCGAATGGCCGCCCAAGCTGCGTCATTGACCTCGCGGGGACGTCGGCCATGAGCGACGAAGTAGTCGCCCGAAGAGAGGAGAGAGAGGGTGTGACGATTGGACTCGAGCCAATCGTTGGCTTCCTTCATGAGCTCGGGCAAGTCCACCCCGAACTGCATGTTGTCTGGGAAGACTGCGTCGCGAGGGTCCCAGATCATCTGGGGATCCTCGGCAGCGACTGCCCACACGAATGCGTCCCGGAAGAGTCGCGAGCGCGCCTCCACCAATGTCACCCCGTCGAGGTGGCCATTGCGGACCAGCAGATCTCCGAGGTCGCCACCGACCCGGACCGAGTCCCGCATGTCGTCGAGGACGGGGTACTCGACGTGTCCCCCCGCGAGGAGCATGAGTTCGAGCCGGGCCCCATCTTCCTCGGCGTTGCAGGCGATGAGGTCGCCGTCCATGAAGAAGAGGCGGCTGTGCGTCCAGCCGTCGCGAGACACGGCCAAGACGCCAGTCGCGCTGGTGCTCGCGAGCAACTCGACTTTGCCGAGTACTCCCCGTGGGCTGTTGCTCATGACCAGCGACCGCTCAAAGGCTCCGAGCCCCCTACGTGCGAATCGGTTGGCATCGGTGCCAGGGCCGGGCGACAACTCCGTGTTGTGCGCTCCGGCGAGAGGTCCCCAAGGCGGCCTTTTCGCCGCTTTGGAGCAGCCAAATCGTATGATCTGGGGCAGGTGCGGTCAAGGCGGCGAACCGGATGCCACGAGACCCCTAACCACCGAGGAGGCAGTGGGTCAAAGGGTCGTCGGGCCGACCCGGCCGCGCGACTATGGGCGCTCGGTTTGGAGATAGTGCACAGCGGTCTGAAACTGGTGGTCTGTTCCGGTCGGCGCTTCGCCCGGACCGGTCGGTTGGATCACGATGGACAGCTCGACATTCTGGTCGGGGGCGAGGCCGCGCCCCTGCCAGGAGACGCCGGTTGGGGACTCGAGCCGTACAGAGTCCACCCGCAGCACAAAGCCGTGTCCGAGGTTGACGAGCGTCTCCGCGCGGGCCGAACCCATCGTGGGCTCGCCGATCACGTACGCCCGGGCGTGCTCATGGAGCGCGATGGCCAGGGCCTCGGCTGCGCCCTGGGTCCAGCGGTTCACCAGCACCACCACGTCCTCATCGACGAGCTGGGGGTGAGTCGCTGCGATGTCCTCTTCGCCCACTCCAGGCTCGATGACCCGCACCACGACCGCCGCTGGTGGCAAGAACAGGTCAGCGACCCCCACCGCTGAGAGGATGTCCCCGCCCTGGCAGCCGCGCAGATCGAGGACGAAGCGATCCGCCCCCAGCTTGCGCAGCCTGCCGATCTCGTCGGCGACCTCGAGGGGGGTGCCCGAGTGCAGCTGCGAGAGGTGGAGCCATCCCACCCGATCGGGCGTCAGCTCCGCCTGGGTCGAGGCGATCGGAAACACCGCGCGCACCACGGCGACCGTAAACATCGTCGCCTCGGAGCCTTCACCGCGCATCACATGCAGCGTGAGGCGGGTGCCCTCAGCTCCTTGCAGCAGGTCGAGGACTTGAGGGACCTGCGCGCCGGAGAGGCCCACGCCGTCCACCGCCACGATCCGGTCCGCGGCACGAATCCCCGCCTTGTCTCCCGGGGAGCCCGCGAGGACCTCCATCACGTAGAGCATCCCGTGATCGGGAAACAGCCGAAAGTCGATCCCGATGCCGGTCATTTGCCCGGACAGATCGCGCTGTAGCTGCGTCGCCTGCGCAGTCGTAAGGATCATCACCTCGTCGGGCAGCGCGAGCTCCAGTGGGCTACTGGTCTGGTCTTGCCGACGATTCACCGCGTCGAGCATCCCGTGCACGGCGCCCATGTAGAGATCGGCCCCGGACACGATGTCCGAACCCACCCGGTCGAGGAGAAGCGTGTGCAGGTCCCGGAAGAGCCGGGCCGCCTCAGCGTCGGAGAGGTCCGCGTTGAGCAAATCCTCGATTCGAGTCGCCCGAGCCGCCAGATCGCCGCGAATCCGCGCATCGTCCTCTGCCAGCGCGGCAACGGGAACGAGTCCCATGAGGCCGGCGAGGGCGAGCCCCTTGAGGAGGGGAGAGACGAGCGCGAGCAGTGACCGCACGGGACAGGCCGCAGTCAGCGGATGATTCGGGGGCTGTCGATGCTCGCCATGCCGTACGAGACGGGCACGAAGGCCCCGGCTGGGAGCGTCTGGGGCGAAGGCGCTGAGGATGGCAAGAACACGGGCACCGAGCCTGCGGTCTCCGGCAGCGCGCGCGGATCGAACCGACCGGCGACGACCTGCTGCTCCAGCCGCCGGATCAGCTGGTCACGCTCCGCGAGCGACTGCTCCAGCGAGTCGATGCGTTGCTGCGTGAGGTAGCTCCACCCGGCGAGCGCAATGAGCAGGCCCAGCGCCGCCACTGCCAACCAGGTGCTGGCGAGCGCTCTGCGGGGTGGGGCTGAGGTAGGGGCAGGGACTCCCCACGCCGCCGACTCCGCTGCATGCTCCGAGACGGAGCTCCCGGTGACCAGGCTGTCCGAGAGCAGGATGCGCTCCTTGAGACAGTCGTCAAACGACTCCATCAGCGGGGCGGCCACGTCCGCCAGGTCCGGTGCGACGAGGTCGGGCATCGCGGCGATGAACTCGACCTTGCTCGTGCACTCAGCGCAGTGCTCCAGGTGGTCGGCCATGGCACCGGCCTCGGCATCCGGCAGCTCTCCGTCCAAGAACGGAGCGACGAGATTCTCGATACGCCAGCAGTTCATTCGGTGTCTTCCTTCGGGCGGAGCTGCTCGGCGAGTCGGGCCTTCGCCCGGCTCAAGCGACTCATGACCGTGCCGAGCTTGATTTGCAGGGTGTCCGCGATCTCCTGGTAGGAGAGGTCGTCGTAGTACCGCAGGATCAAGATGGACCGGTGCTCGGGTGTGAGATGTGAGAGCGCGGCTGCCATCTCGCGGCTCAGTTCTTTCTCGAGGACTGAGTCGATGGCGCGGTGGTGCTCGCGAAGAGCGTCGTTGGCTTTGCCCAGCCGATCGAGGATGCCCCCACGGCGGTGCTTGTCGCGCACGATGTTGTAGCAACGGTTCGTGCAGACCCGGAACAGCCAGGCCTTCATCTTGAAGCCCTCGTCGAACATCCGGGACTCGTGGTACCCCCGCACGAAGACGTCCTGCGCTACATCGAACGCCTCTTGGCTGTCCTTGGTGATGTACATCGCGTGGTAGTAGATGCGGTCCCGGTACTTTCGTACAAGGAGATCGAACGCCCGATTGCGGTCCCGGACCGCGATCGCCTTGATCTCGTCCTCGGTGATCTGCTGGGGGCTGGGTTGAGGAACCAATTTCAAGCTCGGCTGTGCCATGGGTCTTCCCGTTCCTCCGCTGCGCAGCTCTCTAGGGTCGATCCCGTCCGGCCCAGGAGCAGCGCTGTGTGCATGCGGCTGTGATTGGGACCCCTGGGGGGACGGCTCTATTCCCTGGCCTGTCGACTCGGGCGGGTCTCGGTCATTCCCAGGCATGGGTCAGTAGTTTCGATCCTCGATGATCTCGAGCACGTAGCGCTTCTTCCGCTTCCCGCCCGCGGCGGCGATGATCGTGCGAAGGGCCTGCGCGTGGGCGCCCTTCTTCCCAATGACTTTGCCGATGTCTTCCTTCGCGACAGTGAGCTCGATGACGCTGGAGTGGGTGCCTTGCACCTCGACGACCTCCACGTCATCGGGCCGGTCGACGAGCTCTTTCACCATGTGCTCCACGAGTTCCTTCACCGACACCGCGTACTCCTGCTGCGCGATGGCTCCGCGCGTCTGCTTCTGCTCCGGCCAAGCAAAGACCGGTAGAAGTGCAGTGTAGATGGAGCCGGAGAAAACGGCCAAACGCACCAAAGGAACGAACGAATATGACCACAATACGTGCGCATAGTGAAACGTGGTTAATAATGAAACACATGGGTTTCGGCTATTCGAGTGGAAGCGGCGCGAGATCCGACCCTTCCTCGACAGAGGTGGGTCGCCCTCTTTCCCTATTGCCTTGTATTTACAAAGGTTCTTCGCACGAGCGAATATTTTTGAGCCCCTCGGTCGGAACTGGCACGGATGCTGCTCTATCTACGCTCGTCATTCGTTCTTTTCAGTCCGTCTCGCATCGACGCCGCAAGGCACTGGCACCTCCCCCTCATAGCCAGAGATGCAGGCGACAAAACGCAGCCGTCGCTCTCCTCACGGAGACGGCAACTCCTCCCCCTCAGTGCCGAGGCGGCTGCGAAACCCTGGGTTTACGGCCCGATCCCCCCTCCTCCTTAAGCCGTAAGCCCTCGGGAACGCGACAACGCCCTCTGGATTTTCCAGGGGGCGTTTCGCACTTGGGGAGGTCTGCTCGAGGCTGGCGGACGTCGAGGGCTACAGCAGGGTGCGAGCAAGCCTCCCGTCGCCCATCGGGCCCCCGGCCTTCGGGCCCGGCCTTCGGCCGAAGCCCGCCTCTTCGGGCTCGTCGGTCACCTGCCTCGGCAGGCTCCCTTCTCGGGGCGCGACGAGCCACCGCCAGGCACTTCGTGGACTCCCGTCGGCCTTTTTCAGCAACCTGCTACAGCAGGGGACCGATGGCTGCCTCAGCCGCGTCGATCAGCACCCCGTCGCGGACGAGGCTCGCCGCCGCGGCCAGATCGGGATGCAGGATGCGGTCTTGACCCATGCGGGAGACCCGTTCGCGGACCGCCTCGAGCACCGCACGGGCTCCGGGGGCGGGCTGCAATGGAGAGTGGAACTCGACTGCCTGGGCGGCGCAGAGCGCCTCAATCGCGAGGACCTGCTCTGCATGCTCAATGATTCGCATCGCCTTGCGGGCGGCGATGGGTCCCATCGACACGTGGTCCTCCTGGTTCGCTGATGTCGGGATCGAGTCGATCGATGCCGGATGGCAGAGGATCTTGTTCTCCGACACGAGTGCAGCGGCGGTCACCTGAGCCATCATGAACCCTGAGTTCACCCCGGACTCATCGACGAGGAAGGCAGGGAGCTGAGACAGCTTGCTGTTGACGAGCTGCTCGATGCGCCGCTCCGAGATGGAGGCGAGCTCTGCCGCCCCGAGGGCGAGGAAGTCGAGCACCATGGCGATCGGCTGGCCATGAAAGTTGCCGCCGGAGATGACTTCACCGGTGGCCGGGAACAGCGTCGGGTTGTCCGTCACTGAGTTGATCTCGCGGTCCACCACGGTGGCGGCGTGCTCGATCGTGTCCCGGGCGGCCCCGTGAACCTGAGGAGCGCAGCGAAGCGAATACGCATCCTGGACCTTCTCGCAGTCCGCGTGGGAGTCGCCGATCTCGCCCCCGTCGGTGAGGCGCCACAAGTTCGATGCCGCCGCGATTTGTCCCGGGTGAGGACGCAGTTGGTGAAGCCGGGCGTCAAACGGCTTACGCGAGCCCAGCTTTGCTTCGACGGTCAGCGACGCGACGGCATCTGCGGTCTTCGCGAGGCGGCGTGCCCGGCAGATCGCGAGCGCCCCCAGGCCTGTCATGGCCTGGGTTCCGTTGATGAGCGCAAGTCCTTCCTTCGCCTGGAGCACCACGGTCGGCAGGGCCGCAGCGGCGGGCATCTCCTGGGTGGCGATGGGTCCACCGGGGCCGTGCACTGTCCCTTCGCCGATCAGCGTCAAGGCGAGGTGGGCAAGTGGCGCGAGATCGCCCGAAGCACCCACGCTGCCCTGGCTCGGGATGACCGGGTGTACCCGCTCGTTCAGCTGCGCCAGCAATCGATCGAGCACGGCCAGGCGGGTGCCTGAGTGCCCAGCGGCCAGGACGTTGGCGCGGAGCAGCATGATCGCCCGGGTCGTCGGGATGTCGAACGGTGTGCCGACACCGACGGCGTGGCTTCGAACGAGGTTCAGCTGCAGTTGGGCGAGCTGCCGATCGTTGACCCGCACATGTGCGAGGGCACCGAAGCCGGTGTTCACCCCGTAGACGGACTTCCCCTCCGTGAGGATCTGCTCGACGGACTGGCGCGCAAGGTCCATCCGCTGCCGCGTGGCGGCATCGGTGTACACCTTGGCACCGTCCAGGCAGACGGCTTCGATAGCCTCAAGGGTGAGCGAGCGACCGTCAACGAGGACAGAAGGCCGCGTCACGTCGGCGCTCTACTTGTCCACGGCCGTGGGGTCTTCGCCGAGGGTCACTTCGAACTCCTCCGCGTTGTCGCCGTCGTCGACGAGCCTGCCGAGGTGCGCAGCATGCTCCTTGGACGAGATCTTTCCCTCGCCCATGTGCCGCTCGATGAGTCGGGTGTCGTAGCCGTCGGGCTCAAGCTGCTTGATGGTGTATGCGGGCTTTGCCATGACTTAGCTCCGGGGCTTGTCGGAGAGGACGGGGGAGGACTGGACCGATGCGTTCGCCTGGAGGCGAGCCAGAGCGGCCTCGCGCGCCTGGGCGGCGTTCTCTGCCAGCGCCTGCTTCTCGGCGGCTTCGGTGCGAGCGTTCTCTGCCCGCATCGCGGCCATGTCGTCGAGGGTGACGAGGCCATCGGCGATCTCTCGCAGCGCGGTCACCGCCTCCTTGTTGTCACCGGTCGACTCCAGGCGAGCCTCCTCGCCCTTCATGAGCTGGCGGGTTCGCTGGGCGGCGAGAAGGACGAGCGCAAAGCGGTTCTCGACCTGCTCGAGGCAGTCTTCGACGGTTACACGAGCCATGGAAATCTCCGTAGTCGACGCAAGCTGGGGTCGACGGACGGCGCAGGATAAGGATCACCCCCCAAGCTGTCAACGCGGGAGAGAGGGCGCAGATCCTTATCGAGCCTTACGCAGATTGGGACTTGCTGAATCAAGTACGCAGGACCTACGTCGATATAGTGAGGACAAGCAGTGGGCGGGCACCGAGGAGTTCATATGGTGGTCGGAGATGAGAACCTGTTCGGATTCTTCTATGACCGCGTGCAGCACAGCGCTGCCCAGCGCGGAACCGCTCTCGCCGAGTCCACCGAGTTCTATCTGGTCAGTCTGCTCGTGGACTTCCTCAAGACCACCAGGCTCGTGCGGTCCGGCGGCGAGCGTGTGGACCAGCGCCCGCTGGCGATTCGTCTCCTCGAGGGCGCGATCGGCGACCCTAGAGCCCGCGCGCGTGACCTGAAGCACCTCGCCGACTCGACGCTGTACCTGCTGGGGTTCTTCGCCGGCGCGCTGGAGCGGCGCTCGGCGGTGGGTCGCGACTACTACGCGCGGGTGGGCACGTCTGCATACCGTCATCTGGCCGTCCTGAGCGGCTCGGGGTTTGGTCGAGAGGCTGACCCGGTGTTCACTGAGCTCGGCGAACGGTTTGACGAGTGCGTGGAGCTCATCGCGGACGTGAAGGAGGATCCCGAGCACACCAGCGACTCGGAGGTCCTCGCGCTCTACGAGCGGTGGCTCTCCTCCGGTGACCCGGCGATCGCGCGGCGCCTCGCGGCTCACGGGTTCAAGCTCGACGGGGGCGGGGATGGCCCGCAATGACGGCTCGCGAGGGGTCCGCTGCGGCTGCCGTGGCGGGGATCCAGCGGCACCTCGAGGCGATCTATGCCGTCGAGGCGGGGCAGGAGATCTCCCGTTTCCTCGTCGGTGACGAGCAGGTTGCGCGCTGGGCGGACCAGGGTGTCGTCGCCGACGAGCAGCGTGGCGCTGACGAGCAGGTCCTCATCATCCAGCGCGGCCCTCAGGAGATCGAGCTTGCGCTGCACCTGGCGGACTCCGTGCAGGCGGGGCTCGCTAGCGGGGGCACCCTGGCGGACCACTGTCACGCGACTGAGGGGGTGTCGCACGTGCTGATGTTGCTGTTTGCGGCCCAGGTCGAGCGACCGGTGCGGATGCTCGACCTGGAGCTTCAGGCAGAGGTAGACAAGGCGGTCACCTGCCTGTTGCTCGCCCGAAGCACGCCGGGGAGCGCCTCAGCGGAGGTGTGGATCAGGCGGCTGTTCGGTGCGGTGAAGTTTCGCGAGGACCTCGCCGAGCACGAGCGCCAGCGGTATCGGGAGGCGCACCGGCTGGGTGCGCGATACGCGGGACACCTCGCGAGCCTGCTCGGTGATGGCGTCGATCGGGTCCTGACCGAGCTGCGCCGTTTCTATCGCTTGCCCGGCGAAGGGAAGCGTCAGCGCGCGGCAGCGGCGTGAATCATCTTGCACCTCTTTCCTTGACACCCGTTGGGGGGTGACTAGTTGTGCTCGCGTTCCGGTCCAATGACCGAACCGCCGAGTCTGGCGAACAACTACTCACTTGCGGCCGGTCCTCCGGCCGAGCAACTGGAGATGTGTGATGAAGGTCACCCCGCTCGCTGACCGTGTTCTGGTCAAGCGCCTTGATTCCGAAGGAAAGACCAAGGGCGGTCTTTTCATCCCTGATTCCGCCAAAGAGAAGCCGGCCGAGGGCCTCGTGCTCGCAGTCGGTTCTGGCAAGACCCTGGACGACGGTTCGCGGGCCGCTCTGGCAGTCAAGGAGGGCGATCGCGTCCTCTTCGGCAAGTACAGCGGCAGCGAGATCAAGATCGAAGGCATTGAGCATCTCATCCTGCGCGAGGACGACATCCTCGGCATCGTCTCGGAGGCCTGAACATGGGCGCTAAGGAAATCCTGTTTGATACCAGCGCTCGCGCGAAGATCCTCAAGGGCGTGGACACCCTGGCCGACGCGGTCAAGGTCACCCTCGGTCCCAAGGGTCGCAACGTCATCATCGACAAGAGCTGGGGCGCGCCGACGATCACCAAGGACGGCGTGACCGTCGCCAAGGAGATCGAGCTCGCCGACAAGTTCGAGAACATGGGCGCGCAGATGCTCAAGGAAGTCGCCAGCAAGACCAACGAGGTCGCCGGTGACGGTACGACCACGGCCACCGTGCTGGGTCAGGCCATCTTCCGCGCGGGCAGCAAGCTCGTGGCGGCGGGGCACAACCCGATGTCGCTCAAGCGCGGCATTGACGCGTCCGTGGAGGCCGTCGTGGCTTCGCTCCAGGCGCTGTCCCGCCCCGTGGCTGGCAGCAAGGAGATCGAGCAGGTCGGCACCATCTCGGCGAACAACG
>Ga0222662_1000984_pt1 | contig 16489 bp, 13 predicted proteins | sample AntAcemetagen600_FD_179821 | JGI IMG/M metagenome (GOLD analysis project Ga0222662, IMG submission 179821) | Saline water microbial communities from Ace Lake, Antarctica - #600 | ecosystem: Environmental > Aquatic > Non-marine Saline and Alkaline > Saline | place: Antarctica: Ace Lake...
CGGATGATGTCGGGAGCTCTGACAATAAAAACAGATTGAGCCTCAAATCCAAAGCCAGATCAAAAACCCCTCCCAAGCCAATCAAAAAACTTAGGGGTGGCTACAAAGGCAAGAAAAACCCGGATGATGAGCCCGGCCTAGGCGACCCGGCGCGTGGCAAGGCCAAAGCAAAATCAACTGGCAGGCGTTCTTCTGCTGCGGATAAGCCTTTCGACAAAAAGCCGGGCGGTGCGTCTGCCAATGACCGACCTGGCACACGGTCCAGTGCAGCAAAGACGGATCAGAAGAAAACTGGGTCAAAGAATAAAACACCCTCAAACAACAGGAAGCCTCATGCGGATCGTCGGCGGTGAGTTAAAAGGCCGCAAATTGCAGGCGCCCGCTGATGGACGTGTGCGCCCCACAAGTGACCGCATCCGTGAGGCGCTGTTCAATGTGTTGGCTCACGGTAACTTTGGTGCGTTTTCACTAAGCGGTGCCCGTGTGCTCGACCTGTTTGCCGGGACGGGCGCGTTGGGCCTGGAAGCCCTCTCGCGTGGCGGTTCCTTCGCCCTGTTCGTGGATGAGGACGCCACTTCACGCGGCCTTATTCGCACCAATGCTGAGGCGTTGGGTGTTACGGGCCTCACTAAAATTTATCGCCGTGATGCAACCAAACTTGGACCCCGCAACGCCAGCGCTGGCCCCCCTTTTGATCTCGTGTTTGCTGATCCGCCCTACGGCAAAGGATTTGGCGCAAAGGCACTGGCAGAACTGCTCACAGGCGACTGGCTTTGCGCCCACGCGATTGTGGTTCTGGAAGAGGATAGAAGTACTGATTTGCCAGTTCCGCCCGGGTTTGTGGAACTTGATCGGCGCACCTATGCCACCACGCAGGTTCTCATAATGGGCCTCGCTTCAGACGCGACCTAGCGTCGGCCGAACAGACGTTCGATATCGGCAAGTTTTAGCTCGACATAGGTAGGACGCCCGTGGTTGCACTGCCCTGAGTGGGGCGTTGCTTCCATCTGCCTTAGAAGGGCGTTCATTTCCTCTCCGTTCAAACGGCGCCCCGCGCGCACAGAGCCGTGGCAGGCGATGGTTCCACAAACGTCTTCCAGGCGTTCTTTGAGAGACAGGGTCTCATCCAATTCGACCAAATCATCTGCCAGATCGCGCACAAGGTCGGCCACATTGAGTTTGCCCAAAATTGCGGGTGTTTCGCGGACGACCACCGCGCCTTCCCCAAATCTTTCCAAAACGAAACCCAGTTCGGCCAAATCCTCTGCGCGGCGACAAAGTCGATCTGCGGCGTCCCCTTCCAGCTCTACAACTTCAGGAATGAGCAACATTTGGCGTGTCAGACCATTTTCAGCGATCGCATTTTTCATATCCTCATAGACCAGACGTTCGTGCGCGGCATGTTGGTCAACAATGACGATGCCATCCGCCGTTTGGCTCACGATGTATGTCTCATGGACCTGCCCCCTGGCGACGCCGAGCGGGCGATTTTGAAGATCTGGAGCGGCGGTATTTTCGGGCTCCACCCTGGCACTTGGTCCAAAATCTTTGCCCCAGCCTTCGGCTGTTGAAATGCCCGGATGAGGTGCTTGCGACGCAGCATGCGCTTGAAGCGCGGACGGCGGCGTCCAGGTTCGCCCGCCATCTTGCCAGCCTCCCATGTTTGCCTGTGGGTCACTCGACGCACGAAAACCTTCAGGCTGCAACGCGCCAAATGCTGTTTCAGCAACTGTCGTGGAGGCACGATGTCCAGCTGCCGCCAGGGCCTGACGTAGGGCCCCAACGATCAGGCCACGCACCATGCCAGCATCTCGAAAACGCACTTCCGTTTTTGCAGGATGAACATTCACATCCAGATGTGCCGCATCAATTTCAAGAAACAGAGCCACAACCGGATGACGATTGCGGGCGAGAAAATCCATGTAGGCACCGCGCACCGCGCCCGTGAGCAGCTTGTCCCGCACCGGTCTGCCGTTCACAAACAAATACTGATATTGCGCTGTGCCACGGTTGAAGGTGGGAAGCCCTGCGTAACCCGACAGACGCACTCCCTCGCGGGCTGCATCGACACGCAAGGCATTGGCGGCAAAGTCGGCGCCCATGATGGCAGACAGACGTGAAAGCCGGGCCTCGAACAGATCGCCGTGGGCGGGCGGCAATCGCAGCATGTTGCGCTCGCCGCTTGTCAGCGAAAAGCCCACACCCTCATGCGCCATCGCCAGCCGTTTTACATTGTCAGACACGGCTTGGGTTTCCGCACCATCTGATTTCAAAAACTTCAATCGTGCGGGCGTGGCAAAAAACAGATCCCTGACTTCAATCCGCGTCCCGATTGCCCCCGCAACAGGTTCAATCGTGCCTAGCTTGCCACCTTCGACACTTAGGCGAGAGGCGCTGTCTGCCTCAGGCTGTCTTGTGGTGATTGACAGGCGTGCAACGGCCCCGATGGAGGGCAATGCCTCCCCGCGAAAACCCAAAGTATCAATGTCTTGCAGATTTTCACGGCCATCTTCGTTCTGCTTCAACTTTGAAGTAGCGTGGCGTTCGATTGCGACGAGCAAATCCTCATCACTCATGCCACAGCCATTATCACTCACGCGGATGAGATCGCGGCCACCGCCAGCAATAATTATGTCAATCTGAGTAGCGCCCGCATCCAGCGCATTTTCCACGAGTTCCTTGGCGGCACTGGCAGGACGTTCCACCACTTCGCCAGCGGCGATGCGGTTGATGGTTCCTTCGCTCAATCGGCGGATTATGGCCACTAAAACCTCGTAGTCGATGATGTCATCGTTGCGGGATCAACCCGCGAGGTATCTGCGGGCCAACAGTTTGCCTTCTTCTACTGCTGGCTGATCAAAGGGATCTATTCCCATCATGTCGGCCACCAGAATCGTCTCCAGCATAAAGTGCATTAGCAATGCACCCAAATTTTCTTCTCGCAAGACCGGCAATTTTAGTTCCCGCACGGCACGGCCATTTTTGGTCAATGTCTCGATTGTTGCGCGCTGTTCAGCGTCCAAAAGATCGCCCATGGTTTTCCCGGCAAAGGCCGCCAATGCCCCTTTTGCAAAGGCCGGGTCTGGCACTTGTCCTTCTCCCGCCACATCCCGCGTGATGACGGTGTGTAGCTTGTCATTGGGCCCCCCCAGAAAAAGCTGCAATTGGCTGTGCTGGTCAACGGGTCCAACGCCTGCAAGAGGCGTCAAACCCTTTCCCTCCTTGCCGAGGCTTTCGCCCCACAATTGGCGAAACCACAGGCCGAAGCGCTGCAAGCGGTCATCATAAACGGTGAGCGCGCTCAGGTTCACCCCATGGTGCTCCAACATGCCTATTGTCACAGCAGCGCAAGCTGTCACAGGGGCGTCGGCGTTTTCCAGTGTGTTTACGAGCGTGTATTGCGCACCCTCACGCAGCTTTGCCGGGTCAAGGCCCACAATGATCGCAGGGATGAGCCCTGTATTGCTAAACACCGAAAACCGCCCCCCAATGTTTCCATGCTCGAGAAGTAAAAAACCCATTTCCATGGCCAATGCCCGCAAGGGGTTGTTTGCGTCTGGACCAGTGACAATACCAAAATGATGTTTCATGTATTTTCCACCGCCCGCTTGCTCGATAGCGGTCATGGCACGCAACATTTGCGAAAGAGGTTCTGGCGTCCCACCGGACTTTGAGACGACTAAAAATCTTGTGGTCCGCAGATCGACGCTTGCTAATAGTCTCTCAAAAGAAAAGACATCCAGGTTTTCCGGCATATGCAGAGTTGGACGGCCTTTAGGAGTTCGATAGCCGGGCGTGGACCAACCGCTAAGTTGCGCCAATGTCTGAGCCCCCAGGCTCGATCCGCCAATACCCAGAAGAATTAGATCCGTTGTGTTTTCACATAGCTGCTCGGCAAACCGGCGCATGGCATCCAAATCGTCACGTCGACCGGGCAATTGGGTGAGCAATAAGTCGCCCTTGTCGTGACGCGCCTTCAACCGGACAACGGCTTCCCCCGCTCGGCGAAGAGCCGCATCAAAATTCGTTTGGGATAAACCGTCTTTGCCGATCGTCTCGCCCAAAGATCGGCTAATATCACACACGTACATTGGTTTTTATTTGCCCCGCGCCCCGACGAACGCCCAGTCTATGCGCCCCGCCATGTAAAAACCACTCCTTCAATCAGTTAGCCACAAGTCCTTCTGGCTGACCGACGATGGTTACAATCAGATTATCTGGATCGAGAAGTCGAGCGGCGACACGGCGAATATCTTCCTCAGTGACTGCATTGATCAACTCATTGCGACGCGTGATATAATCAAGACCCAAATCATTTTGCCAAATTGCCAGCAACTGACCGGAAATCTTGTCATTCGTATCAAACCGTAAGGGATAAGACCCCGTCAGATAGGTCTTTGCATCCATCAATTCCTGCTCGCTGACCCCGTCAGCCACAAGCTTTCTGATTTCGGCACGGATCACATCTAGCGTTTCTGCAACCCGTGCATTTTCAGTCGCGACTTGTCCCAGAAACAAGGATGCATGGCGGAGAGGATAAAGATGACTTGCAACGGAATAGGCGAGCCCACGTTTTTCTCTCACTTCAGTCATGAGACGCGAGGAAAAGCCCCCACCGCCCAGAATGTAATTCATCACATAGGCAGGAATAAAATCATCATCCGTGCGTGCAAGTCCTTCGTGTCCAAAAAGCACGATGCTTTGCGGCATCTCCCGCTCAATGATCTCAAGTTGGCCGGCCGGTGTTATCTCAGCCTGTCGGGTTTGTGGCAGGCTAGATGTCTCAGCCAGCGTCCCAAATGTTTGATCTAATAGGGTTTTCAATGTTTCAGCATCAATGTCCCCAACCACAGTGATTTTTAGATTGTCACGCGCCATTAAGCGGCGTTGATGAGCGGCCAAATTCTCACTCGTGAGATCAGCAACCGTCGCGAGTGTGCCCTTTGATGGTCTGGCGTACCCGTGACCCGGCAAAGCGAGATTGTACCAGGCAACGGCGGCCATCCGGTCAGGGCTCTCCGTATCGCGGGTGATGGAAACCATCAATTGCCTGCGAATACGCTCAACAGCTTCTGTATCAAAACGTGGCGCAGAAACCGCCAGACGCAGCATTTCAAAGGCCGCTTCCCGGTTTTCACTCAAAGTTTTGAAACTCAACGAAACCGTGTCATGACCGGCCCGAAAAGATAATGAGACCGCTAGGCGCTCCAGTTCCGCCTGAAAAGCCTGACTATCCAGTTCTCCCGCGCCCTCATCTAAAAGAGCTGCCATCATATAGGCTAGGCCAGCTTTTCCTTCCGGGTCCAGAAGGGCACCGCCTTCCCAAGCAGCGTCTAGCACGATCAACGGCAAGGCATGTTCTTCGACCAACCACGCAGTGATGCCGCCCGGGCTTGTCACTTCTTGTATTTCCATCGCCTGACTAGGGGATGAAAATGACACCAGCGATCCAAAAACAATGGCGACGGCGCTAAAACAAAAGGATCTCAACATTAAATGTCTCCTACAGGCTTCAATATGCCCGTAACGGACTGGTTGAGGTCGAGATAGAGCCTGGCAGCGTTTACAACATCATCCGCTGTTACCGCCCGCAAACGATCTGGCCATTCCAGCACATCCTCCACGGATCCCCCGGTCGTCAAAACAGTACCATAAAGCCTCGCCATTTCTTCCTGGCTATCGCGCGCATAGATTGCCTCTGCATTGAGCAGTTTCACTGTACGGTCAACATCGTCCTGGGTGACACCTGAGGCAATGAATGCCGCAACTTCTGCATCAAGTGCCGCCTCAACATCTTCAATCGTGTGCCCCGGCGCGGGAACGGCATAGAGACCAAATGTGCCTTCGTCCAATGCTGCGCCAGAATACCAGCTGCCTGCACTGGCCGCGATCTGGCGTTCAACAACCAAACTACGGTAAAGACGACTGGTTGCGCTGCCACCCAAAAGTGTCCCAAGAACTTCCATCGCTTGCCCGTCGCGGTCTGGTGCGCGCAGGTAGCCGGGAACGCGGTAAATCCGTTGCACCACTGGTTGTTGAACACGCGCGTCAGCATGTTCCACACGCTGGGCTTGTCCTGCGCCTTCTGATGTTTCACGAACCCTTGCAGGTGGCTCTGCACGCCTGGCGATGGAGCCATAATATTTTTCCGCGAGCGGGCGCAGTTCAGCAGCCGAAATATCGCCTGCCACAATCAAAATGGCATTGTTGGGTGTGTAAAATCGGTCGTAATAGGCAATCGCATTTTCTGTGGAGAGCGCCGAAATTTCCTCTTCCCAGCCGATGACTGGCGTTCCGTAGGGGTGAACAGGAAACAGCGCCTTGTTCATTTTTTCCCACAAAAGAGAGCGCGGATTATTGTCCACACGCATGCTGCGTTCTTCCAACACGACATCACGCTCTGGCAAAACCTCTGCATCGCTCAAGACAAGGTTTTCCATCCTGTCTGCTTCCATCTCCATAACGATCGGCAAGCGATCTATGGCGACACGCTGAAAATAGGCAGTGTAATCCGATGAGGTGAAGGCATTGTCCTGCCCTCCGTTGCGCGCCACAATGCGAGAGAGCTCACCGGGGGCAATCGTCTTCGTGCCCTTGAACATTAGGTGTTCCAGAAAGTGAGCAACACCCGACATGCCTTCAGGTTCATCTGCAGCGCCCACGCGGTACCACACCATATGTGTGACAACAGGGGCTCTGCGGTCCGGGATCACGACCACACTCATGCCGTTGGCCAATTCAAACGTCTCTGGAGCGCCGGGTCCTTGTCCATGCACAACAGGGTCTGAGCTTAACGCGACCCCCTCATCTGTTTCGTCAGAACAGGCAGACAGGGATACGAATGCGGTAAGGGCCAAAGCCGTCGCCAGAGGTCGGAAGAAAGGCGTGGTACGAGACATAAACAGATCACCTCAAGTAGCCATTTTCGAATGGTCGGTCGAACAAAAACCCACTCAACCCGTTTAATGCGCCAAAATTGGGGCACCAACGCGTCTGGGTTTCACAAGGTCAACAATATGGGTAAATGGATCAACAAGAAGTTGAAAAAGAAATGCCGCCACGCACAAATGTGATGCAGCGTGACGGCTTTTACTGTTTCGGCTCACCTCAACAGGTGAGGGCGAGATTAGTTGAAGAGATAGTCGATTAGACCGCCTTCATCGTCATCGTCATAGTCAGGCGTCTCACCTTCATTCACAGGGCGACCCAAAGCCTCATTTTCGCGCAAACGTTGTGCTTCCCCCGCCGCATTCACAACCCGATTTGGTTCGCTAGGCTCCGGCTTCCAAAATAATACATCATCCAGGAATTGTTCGTCTTTCAACTTGAGCGCACGTGTCTCATCGTCAATGACCTGCCGGATGTTTGGATCAGCGTTTGTTGCACCTGCATTCGCCAGCAATGACAGTTCACCAGCCGACTGGTTTGCGTTATATGCATTGCCACTTGCGAGAGCGGCTTGAGCGACGGCCTGAGGCGACGTTTCACGCGGGCTTGCAGCGCCCGGGCGCGGTGGACGCAAAGAATAATCAGGTGGAATAACCAAAGGCGCCTTCGTGACGATTGCAAACTCATCTGGTGCTTCTTTGCCATAACCCAGATTTTCTGACAGCGAGCTACCGCAAGCCGACAAGCTCACCGCTGTCGCGCCGATCAAAATAAACTGCGAAAGAGGACGCAGATCTGCCAAGTGCTTCATACGCATGGTCATCGTCTCTACCAGATCCTTCTTTTGGGCTCTCAGGCTAACCCTGATCTTTACCCGCTACTTCAGGCTCATCCCCACTCAGGAAAAAAGCATCATACATCATCAGGCCAACACCGACCGCTATCCAGACATCTGCCACGTTAAAGATATACCAATAAAACCCATATCCGTGCAGGCTAAAAAAATCAGCAACGGCACCAAATACGATCCTATCGTAAATATTTCCCACTGCACCGCCAATTATGAACCCCAACGAGACAGCCATCAGGCGATTGTTAACCCTGGCAAGCCAGACAAATAATACGATACAGACCAGAATGGCAAAACCCGCGAGAATCGACCGGCCAACGAGTGTGTCCGCCTGAAACAGGCCGTATGAGATGCCCCTGTTCCAGGCCATGACCAGATCAAAAAACGGCAAAACGGGCACAACAACCCGTTCCTCGATCTGAAAAATGTCGATGAGCCACCATTTTGAAAGCCGATCGGTGAGGAAACCAGCAACAGCGACAATTGCGCCAATCCCGGAGAGGGGGCCCCAGAAACTTCGAAGCGAGATATCGAACCGTTGCATGATTTGTTTCATGTGGCTGATGCCGCGCCGTCAAATTCGGCGACAGCGGCAGCGTCCCGTGCTGATAAGTCCGGATAGGCGGCATTTGAGCCTACATCTGGCAAGACCTTCCACGAACGAGCGCATTTTTCCCCTTCGGCCAACCCGGGTATTACCGACACACCGGATACATCCTCCAAGACAAAGGCGTCTTCCGGGCCCCTGCCCTCTTCCAGGGTTGCTTGTGAGGTAATGGCAATCTCGGCCAAATCCAGCCCCGCCAGCGCGTCCACATAGCTCGCATCGGTTACATAAACCGTTGGGGCTGCCTCCAGGCTGGACCCAATGCGTTTTTCACGGCGTTCAATTTCCAACGCCCCGGTGACAACACGGCGAAGGGCACGGACTTTTGACCATTTCTCAGCCAATGCGGCGTCGCTCCATGTCGCCGAAACATTCGGGAATGTCTGTAAGTGAACAGAACCGTCTTCGGATGGAAAGCGAGATAACCAAACTTCTTCAGCCGTGAAACTCATGATGGGCGCCAGCCAAAGTGTCAAGCACATGAAAATTTCATCCAGCACTGTCACACAAGCTTGGCGTGTGGTGCTTGAGACCGGATCACAATAAAGCGCGTCTTTGCGAATATCGAAGTAGAAGGCAGACAGATCCACTGTCATAAAATTGGACAGTGTGTGGAACACCTTCTTGAAATCATAATCAAGATAGGCCTGACGGACGAGCCCATCCAGCTCCGTCAATTTGTGCAGCATATAACGTTCAAGCTCCGGCATATCGGCAATGTCGACACGCACTGTTTCGTCAAAACCCTCAAGGTTGCCCAACAAGAAGCGGAACGTATTGCGCAATTTGCGGTAGGCATCCGTGTTTGATTTGATGACTTCGGGCCCGACCTTCATATCTTCGGTGAAATCGGAGCTGCCCACCCACAGGCGCAGGATTTCGGCGCCATTCTGCTGAGAAACCTTGTCCGGCGAGACGGCATTCTTGCCGCTTTTTGCCATCTTCATGCCCTTCTCGTCGAGCAAGAAGCCATGTGTCACGACCTGCTTGTAGGGCGCGCGACCGCGTGTGCCACAGCTTTCAAGCAGCGAAGACTGGAACCAGCCCCGGTGCTGATCGGAACCTTCAAGATAAAGGTCGGCAGGTGAGTGATGGTCTGCGCGGGCTTCCAGGACAAAGGCGTGGGTACAGCCTGAGTCAAACCAGACATCGAGAATGTCTTCTACCTGATCATAATCGGCTGCATTATAGGCCTCACCCAAAAAGCTCTGTGGATCATCTTCAAACCAGACATCAGCACCGCGTGCGGCGACGGCATCAACAATGCGCTGATTAACGGCTTCATCCCGCAGAATCTCGCCCGTGTCCTTGTGCATGAACACGGTGAGTGGCACGCCCCAGGCACGCTGCCGTGACAGGACCCAATCCGGGCGTGTTTCAACCATCGCACGGATACGATTGCGCCCTGTCTCCGGCACAAAGCGCACTTTGTCGATTTCCGCCAAGGCGATTTGGCGCAGGTCATTTGTTTCCATCGACACAAACCATTGCGGCGTGTTGCGGAAAATCAATGGGGCTTTTGAACGCCAGGAATGGGGATAGGAGTGCTCCAGTTTTCCTCGCGTCAGAAGTTTCCCGGCTTCACGCAGAGCCTCAATGACGGCACTGTTGGCGTCGCCCTCTTTGCCGTTTGGCTTCAAAACACGTTTGCCTGCAAAGAGCGGCACTTCTTCCAGATAGACACCGGCTTCATCGACCGTGAAGGGCACTTCCACGCCATGCTGCATGCCGAGCAGATAGTCATCCAGACCATGGCCCGGCGCGATGTGGACAAATCCCGTTCCTGTTTCATCGGTAACAAAATCACCGGGGTACAGGTTTACGTCAAAATCATAACCCTGTCCTCGGAACGGATGCGCGCAGACAGTCCCGTGCATGTCAGGCGCATCACCGACCCGCGTCCAGCTTTCCACACGCGCGTCTGTCTTCATCTGCTCAGCCAGACTATCTGCCAAGACCAAAGTCTCGCCAACTTGCGCCCAGCTTTCTTCCGCTGTGCTATCGATCTTGTAGAGGCCGTAACTGATGCGGTCCGAAAAGCCGATCGCCCGGTTGCCGGGAATGGTCCATGGTGTGGTTGTCCAGATAACCACGGTCGCACCATCAAGTTCAGGCGCTCCCGAGACGACAGGAAAGCGTACCCAAATCGTTTGCGAGACATGGTCGTGATACTCGACTTCTGCCTCGGCCAATGCTGTCTTTTCGACGACCGACCACATGACGGGCTTTGACCCGCGATAGAGGCCGCCGTTCATGATGAACTTCTGAAACTCGGCCACTGTGGCTGCTTCCGCATCATAGGACATGGTGAGGTAGGGATTGTCCCAATCTGCCTGCACGCCCAAGCGTTTGAACCCATCGCGCTGGACATCAACCCATTCGCCTGCAAATTCACGACATTCCTTGCGGAACTCCAAAACAGGCACGCTGTCTTTATCGATGCCCTTAGCGCGGTATTTTTCTTCGATTTTCCACTCAATCGGTAAGCCGTGACAGTCCCAGCCCGGAACGAAGAGGGCATCCTTGCCCATCATCTGCTGTGAGCGAACGGTGATGTCTTTCAAAATGTGATTGAGGGCATGCCCCATGTGAATGGTGCCGTTCGCGTAGGGTGGACCATTGTGGAAGACAAACTTCTCCCGGCCAGCGCTTTCCTTGCGCAAACGCTCATAGAGACCAAGTTTGGCCCAACGCGCCAACATTTCAGGCTCGCGCTTGGGCAATCCGGCTTTCATGGGAAAGTCCGTTTTCGGCAAACGTAAGGTGTCGCGGTAGTCGCGCGCTTGCGTTGAATTATCTGATGGATTTTTAGAGGGCTTATCAGTGGTCTTGTCAGTAGTCTTGTCAGTAGTCATGGGGGCGATGGCTTTCGCTCAAATTAGAAGTGATCGAGATTTTTATGGTTGAAGACCCGGTCCTGCGCCATTTCGCCCGTCAAAGGCGTCAGCAACAGGCCGGGACGGTAATTCGCGTCCCGATAGGTCCTATTTGACCAATTCCCTGAATTTTTTGCTCTGTTACCATGATGTATGTCTTGTATCAGTGAGGGGGAAGCCCGTCCAGCAAGCCTCTGCGCTTTGTGCCCTACCAAGGCTCCGTCAGCTTGCTCAAGGCAAGCCGTGCAGCATCACTATCCTTGGCAATTTGCGCCTGCAGGCTCTGCAATCCATCAAACTTCTGCTCTGGACGCAGATACTCGACGAATGAGACAGCAGCATGCGCCCCATAAAGATCGCCTGAAAAATCGAACAGATGAGCCTCAAGCAAGACATCGGCTTTGTTGAAGGTTGGCCGACGCCCAATGTTAGCCACCCCGTCATAAAGACCTTTGTGGGGACCGTCTTCGATCTCGACCTTGACCGCATAAACACCCAGGGCCGGTTCCACATGCTCTTCCAGCGGCAAATTGATGGTCGGGAAGCCGATGGTGCGGCCGCGCTTGTCACCCGTCACAATGTGTGTCTCAACCGACCACCAGTGGCCAAGCAGACGGGCGGCGCCAGCAGGGTTGCCTTGTGCCAAATGTTCTCGAATATGGGTTGAAGAATAAGTCTCACCGCCTACTTTGACTTCTTCGACGATGGTTACGTCATAGCCAAGCTCTTTGCCCATGGCCTGAAGCAATGCGCCATCGCCCGCGCGCCCTTTGCCAAAGCGGAAATCATAACCCACCACCAAATGGGCGACACCAAGACCATCGACCAACACATCTCTCACGAATTCTTCGGCCGAGCGTTCCGCCATTTGGGCGTCAAATGGCAAGGCCGCCAAAAACGCCAGTCCAATTTTTTCCAATAGTTTCGTCTTCGCGCGAAACGGCGTCAGACGGAAAAATGGTTTGTCAGGAAAAAAATACTGTTGCGGGTGCGGCTCAAAAATCAACACCCCGCTGGGCGCATTGGATTTTGCTGCAAGATCGCACGCCTGGCCGATAACTTGCCGATGTCCAATATGAACGCCATCAAAATTCCCCAGAGCCACCACTCCAGAGCGATTTTCCGGTGCCATGTCTTGTGTATGGCGAATTACGTGCATTAAAGCCCCATTTGTTGGCCTCAGGAGGGAAATGAAACTCCCACCCCCGTGGTGATAAGCATCCCTCAGCGCACGTCAAGCCCACAAAGGCACAGTTTTGCGACAGTAAGAAAGCGCTAACCTAATGATTTAACCGAAAATTTAAGGGCACTGCCTTAGGTTGCGTTAGGGCCCGGGGGCGATCTTTACGCGAGTAACCGATTTCACCTTGGTATTTGAAGGACACATGAAGCGAACGGTATTCTTAACGTTCGCGACACGGAGAGTAAGCATGGCAGTAGATCTCTCGATGCCGGTACTTGTAGTTGATGACTATAAAACCATGATCCGCATCATTCGCAATCTTCTGAAGCAGTTGGGGTTCCACAATGTGGACGACGCCGCAGATGGCACAGAAGCACTCACGATGCTTAAAGGCAAAAAATACGGCTTGGTGATTTCCGACTGGAACATGGAACCCATGACCGGATATGAGCTTCTGAAAGAAGTGCGGTCAGATGAGGCCATGAAACCAACGCCTTTCATCATGATCACAGCAGAATCCAAGACGGAAAATGTCATTGCAGCGAAAAAAGCGGGTGTGAACAATTACATCGTCAAGCCATTCAATGCCGCCACTTTGAAAACAAAAATCTCAGCCGTTCTCGGCGATTTTTGATCCTTCTTTAAATTGAGAAAGGGGGGCTGACGTCATGGGGGCGCCTGAACCATCTATTGAATCTTCGCTCGAAAATGTTTCCGGTCAAATTCGGGAAATGAAATCTCACACTCTCGGTCTGCCAGACATATTGAAATTGGCGGACGTGATGGTCGTATCCATGCGCGGCTTTTTTGGCCAGCTAGATGCGTCCATCTACAAAGAGCTGACGGATGTTTCATCCTTCATCAACAATGCACGATCTGAAATCGGCCGTCTGCAACCAGGCAATCTGAAGGAAAAACATTTTCCTGAGGCTGGCAAAGAACTGGAAGCCATCACACAGTCGACTGAGGCTGCCACCAACACGATCATGGAACAAGCCGAGCTCATTATGAGTGCGGACCCTGAAGACATGGAAGCCTACCACGCCACAGTGCAAGGCGCGGTGATGGAAATCTTCGAAGCCTGTTCTTTTCAGGACATTACGGGACAGCGGATCAGCAAAGTGGTCAGCACCCTTGTCCACATCGAAGAAAAAATTGGCTCATTGGCAGATGCCCTCGGTTCTGCGATCGAAGAAGGTCCAGAAGAAGAAGAAACCGACGAGGAGCGCCGTAAAAGAGAACTCATCTTGAACGGCCCTGCCCTTGAAGGTGAAGGCATCGACCAATCAGATGTGGACGAACTGATGGGTGGTGGCTCCAGCCAAGACGATATCGACGCCCTCTTCGACTAACGTCATTCCTACTGTCAAAAGCTACCAGCGAAGATGGGCGATGGCGCCAATCGGCTTCACGCCCTCTTCGTCACAAACAGCCGTCACAGCATCAGACTGTGGTTCTTCTGGGTTCGGCCCACATCTCTCTACGGCAATGCCACCCGTTACAAAAAGCGCATCAATGCCTTGTGCATTGCCGCCTTTGATGTCGGTAAGCAAGCCGTCGCCAACAGCCAGAATATTTTCATCATTGACCGGTGCCCCGGCCATTTCTGCGAGACGTGCACGCGCAAGATCATAAATTGGCGCATGCGGTTTTCCAAAATAATGCGCCCGCCCACCAATTTTTGAGTAAGCGGCTGCGATCGCGCCACCGCAATAAACCCGGCGCTCACCCCGGTCCACCACAATATCAGGATTGGCGCAGACCATATCCAGATCACGTTCTTTCAATCGCGCTAGAATTTCTGTGTAATCGTCTGGTGTCTCAGCATCATCATCAAAAAGACCCGTGCACAAAACGAAGTCTGCTTTCGCTTCGTCAGAGCGCACTTGGGTGAGACCGTCAAAAAGCAGCCAGTCTCTTTCTGGCCCCAGGTGCCAGAATGTATCGCCAAAGCGCCCTGTTGAGATGCTGGCGTGTGTCGCATCACCTGATGTCAGAACATCATCATAGGCATCTGCGGGAATACCCATTTTTTCGAGCTGGGGAGGAATGCCATAGCCCGGACGTGGCGCGTTGGACAAGAGCAGCACCCGGCCTCCATTGGCCCGGTAGCGGTGCAGCGCATCCACAACGCCGTCATAGGCCTCAACGCCATTATGGAGAACACCCCAAACGTCGCACAGCAGCGCTGAATAGCGCTCTGCCAATGGCTCAAAACTCTTATGAATAGGTACGAAACTAGTTTTTTGATCGTTCATGACGCCCAGATAGGACGTTCAGGTAAGGGTCGTCAAGTTTCTGGGGATGCCCTGAGCAGTCTTGGGGGAACCTCTAGGCGACATCCACCAAAACTTCATCACGCACAGGACGCGGGCTGCCAAACAGGAAGCCCTGACCAAAATCGACATTAAAGTCCAGCACGTCGACAACGGAGCGTTCTTTTTCGATCATATCGACAATGAGGTTCATGCCATAACGCGCCATGAGCTCTTTAATGTCTTCCGGTCGAATGTCGGTGGTCCCATGATCGGCCTGCCCCACAAGCACGGCGGCGGAAATTTTCACATAGCGGATATTCAGATTGTGCAGCTTGCGATAGTCGATGTTGATATCGGTCACCTGGTCCATGGAGAAACGGAACCCGAGCTTGGCAAGGGCTTCAAGGCTCGCGATTTCAATCGGACCAATGCCGTTCACCGTGGCTTGCGAGAATTCAAACACCAGTTGTTCAGACAGGTGCTGATTATGCTGCATGTATTCAACAAACTGCGGGAAGAACTCGCTGTCGAGCAGAGAGTTTGCGGAGATATTGCAAAACACGCCCGTGTCGGCATCACGTTCGTTGAGCTTGCGCACAACTTGCACACAACGGAACAGAAGCAAATTGTCGATGATCGGCATCATGCCCGCAGGTTCTGCCACACGCATATAGTCACCGGGCATGATGACTTCACCTTCGTTGCCACGAAGCCTTGTTAGCGCCTCATAATAGCGCACTTTGCGTTGTGGCAAGGTAACGATGGGCTGGAGATACAAATCGACACGATTGTCTTCCAGCGCATCGCGGATTGTGTCTAAAAGCTCGTCATCATTCATTTGTGCGACGAGACGCGGACGCATGGGCTCTGTGCCATCAAGAGCCAAGGGGGCGCCATTGACCACTGCACGTTCAGAACCCGACGTGATTATTGCTGGCGGTTGTTCTTCAGCAAGTTTTTTCACAAAACTTTTGATGACCCGCATTTCAGAAACCACTTCATCGCTTTGAGATTGGCTCTCTGTTTCAAAACGCTCGGTCAGCGCTTCCAGCTCATTCTCAGAGCGCTCCAAATCACGGCTCAAGCCTGAAATGAAAGAATTGAGATCAGCGAAGCCTTTTGACACACGCTTGCGCTCAGCGCTGTGCGACATCGACATATGGAGTTGGGAGAGGACCAGGAAGGCGAGCGCGCCTGCAAACCAGGGTTCCATACCTTTAAGCGTACCAAACACCATCAACCCCAGAGCCATTGTGGCGGCGGCGATTGCATAAATGCTTACAAGCATGAACCTGTTTAAACGCGACATGTCTTATTTCCCGTCTCATCAGACAGACATGATTTGTCCATCCGGTTTTCCCAATTTGAGACAGTGGCAGGCAGCCCTTGAGAAAGTGTTAACCATGACACATCCCGGCAGCTTCTTTGATCAAAGAGCGGGCATGGCGGCGGCGCGGTTTAGGCGCTTCCAGTGCATCCGGTAAAATGCAGAGGGGCGTGCGCGACGGCGTGGCGGCACATTTAGAACGGTTTCCAGCCACTGATCTTCCGCCAATGTTGCCGCCAGCCAGCTTCTGCCGGCCAAGATACCGGCTTCGTGGGCCCTCGCGTCGCCACCAAGAAAATGGTCAACGTCTGAAATAAGCTGTGTTTCCAACGCATCACGCTCTGCCACATAGGCTTTGAGCCGCGGGGCATAATCTTCCAACACAGCGCGATGAAGCCTCTCATGGCGCCACCATATGGTTTTCTCATCAAACCGTTTTGAGGCCACGGGACCAAAATCTGGCATATCGGCCTCTTCCCATCCCGGTCCAAAAAAGACGG
>Ga0222662_1000987_pt1 | contig 16416 bp, 12 predicted proteins | sample AntAcemetagen600_FD_179821 | JGI IMG/M metagenome (GOLD analysis project Ga0222662, IMG submission 179821) | Saline water microbial communities from Ace Lake, Antarctica - #600 | ecosystem: Environmental > Aquatic > Non-marine Saline and Alkaline > Saline | place: Antarctica: Ace Lake...
CGCCATCGACTTCACCCTGCTCGCGGACAACCTACCGACCATCCTGGGACTCACTGCCGGGGTGGTGCTCCTCAAGGCAGCCGTGCTGTACGGCCTCGGGTTCGCCTCCGGAGTGGCAGCCACCCATCGCTGGCTGGTCGCGCTTGGGCTGGCCCAGGCGGGAGAGTTCGGATTCGTCCTGCTCTCGTTCTCGGTCGACAACCGGATTCTCCCCGGGCCCATCGCCGACCGGCTCTTGCTGGTGGTGGCGCTCTCGATGGTGCTCACGCCGCTGTTGTTCCTCTTGTTCGAGCGGGTGATCGCGCCGGCGTATGCGCGCGAAGTGGGCGAGGGCCGGGAGCCCGACACCATCGACTCGGAGAGCCACATCATCATCGCTGGACATGGCCGCGTCGGCGGGATCGTGAGCCGGATGCTGACCAGTGGGGGCCACCGGGCCACCGTGATCGACTACTCCTCGAAGCAGCTCGAGGTGCTTCGGGCGTTCGGATTTCATGCCTACTTTGGCGACGCCACGCGGCCAGCTCTCCTCAACTCTGCCCAGATCAGCAAGGCCAAGGTGTTGATCATCGCGATCGACGACCGCGAGAAGATCAGCCTCATGTTCGAGTACGTGCACCGGACCCACCCCCACCTGCACGTGATCGCTCGGGCCGTGGACCGTTCCCACGTGTATGAGCTGTGGGCACTCGGTTGCCGAGACATCATCCGCGAGACCTACGACAGCTCCCTGCGCATGGGGAGGTCCGCCTTCGAGGCGCTCGGCGCCACCCGTGACCAGGCGAACCGCATCGTGCACGCCTTCAACGAGGCGGACCGCGCCCTGATGGTCAAGACAGCGGACGCCTACGACAGCTCGATTCCACTGCACGAGAACGAGCGCTACGTCGCAAAGGTCAGAGAGGCGTTGAACCTTCGGGGGCCCGAGCTGGAGGCGGAGATCACAGCGATCCTCGCGGACTCGGCCTCCGCGGCTGAGGACTCTCTAGAGAGCTGACCCACCCACCGCCTTCGCGCCGGCCACGATGGCGTCCACCACGCCGGGATCCGCGAGCGTCGAGGTGTCGCCGAGCTTGTCCGGCTCGCCCTCGGCGACCTTGCGCAGGATCCGCCGCATCACCTTGCCCGAGCGGGTCTTGGGCAGCCCCGGCACGATCTGAAGCAGGTCGATGCGCGCGTGGGCGCCGATCTGCGCGCGGCACGTCGCGTTCACCACCTTGAGCAGCTCGTCGTCATTCATGCCCGCCGCCTCGGGCTGCAGCGCCACGTACGCGTACACGCCCTGACCCTTGATCGGGTGGGGGCAGCCGACGACGCCGGCCTCCGCGATCGCGTCGATGCTGACGAGGACCGCCTCGAACTCCGCGGTCCCCATGCGGTGGCCCGACACGTTGAGCACGTCGTCCACCCGCCCGGTGATCCAGTGGTAGCCGTCCGCGTCGCGCCGGCAGCCATCACCGGTGAAGTAGACGCCCGGGAAGGTCGTGAAGTAGGTGCTGACGTAGCGCTCGTGGTCGCCCCAGACGGTGCGGGCCATCCCCGGCCAGGCCTGAGTCAGGCACAGCCGCCCTTCACCGGGGCCCACGACCTCGCGGGCCTGCGCGTCGAGCAGGACCGGAACGATGGCCGGCATCGGCAGGGTCGCGCTGCCCGCCTTCGTCGCGGTGGCGGGCGCGATGGGCGAGATGGCGATGCCGCCGGTCTCGGTCTGCCACCACGTGTCTACGATGGTGCACCGGTCCTTGCCGACCGCAGTGCGGTACCAGTGCCAGGCGTCGGGGTTGATGGGCTCGCCGACGGTGCCCAGGACCCGCAGCGAGCTGAGGTCGTAGCCGGTCACGAACCGCTCGCCCTGGGCGGCCAGCGCCCGGATGGCGGTCGGCGCGGTGTACAAGATCGAGATGCGGTGCCGCTGCACCATGTCCCAGTAGCGCCCCGCGTCGGGGTATAGCGGAGTGCTCTCGAACATCACGGTGGTGGCACCGTTCGCGAGCGGCCCGTACACGATGTAGGTGTGGCCAGTGATCCAGCCGACGTCCGCTACGCAGGCGTAGACGTCATCCTCGCGCAGATCGAACACGGTCTGGTGGGTGTAGCTCGCCCAGGTCAGGTAGCCACCGCAGCTGTGCACGAGACCCTTGGGCCGCCCTGTGGACCCAGACGTATAGAGGATGAACAGCGGGTCCTCCGCCGCGCACTCGACCGCCGCCAACTCGGCGGGCTGGCCCGGCACCACGTCGTGCCACCAGACGTCCCGGTCCGCGTCCCAGGCGACCGGCGCGCCAGTGTGCTGGTAGACGAGCACCCGCACGTGCTCGCCCTGCACCGCCTCATCGCAGGTCGCTTTCAACGGAATGGGGCGCCCGCCGCGAAGGCCTTCGTCCTGGGTGATGACGAGCTTCGCGCCGCAGTCCCGGATGCGGTCGCGCAGGGCTTCAGCAGAGAAGCCACCAAACACGACGCTGTGCACAGCGCCCAGGCGGGCGCAGGCGAGCATCGCCACGGCGGCCTCGGGGACCATGCCCATGTAGATGATGACGCGCTCGCCCTTTTGGACCCCCAGGTCCCGCAGGGCGCCGGCAGCCCGACACACCGCTGCGTGCAGCTCGCGGTAGCTCAGGGTGCGGGTGACGCCGGGCTCGTCGCCTTCCCACAGGATGGCGGTCTTGTGGCCGCGGGCGTCCAGCTGACGGTCGAGGCATGTCTCGGTGACGTTCAGGGTGCCGTCGGCGAACCAGGAGATGGACTGCTCTGCGATCCCGTGAAAGTCGCCGACCAGCCCCTGGGTTGGCTCTGACCGCCACGTCAGTCGGGCGCGGGCCTCCCGAAGCCAGAACGCGTCGGGGTCGTTGCGCGCATCCATCCATGCTGAGCGCCAGTCGGCCAGGGTCTGAATGGCGGAGGTGCTGCCCTGCTGGACACGGGCGGGAACTGGGTGCAGTTGGGTCATGGAGCCTCGGTGCGGGTGGCGGTGGTCAGTGTTCCACAGCCGCCCCCTCGGGCTCCCTACTCCCGCACGCTGAGCTGGTCCCGCCCCGCGTTCTTGCTGGCGTACATCGCCTTGTCCGCTGCGTCGAGCCAGCTCTCCCCGTCGTCGTCGGGGCGCAGCTCGGCGACCCCGATGCTCGCGGTCAGGCGCAGGACCCGCCCGTCGTCCACCGGGATGCGCAGCGCCCGGATGTCCTCCAGCAGACGCTCACCAACGATGGTCGCCCGCTCCTCCTCGGTGTCGCTAAGGATGACCGCGAACTCCTCGCCGCCGTACCGGGCCACAAAGTCACTGCGCCGGATGATGGTGCGCGCTAGGCAGGCCCCGATCTCGGAGAGCGCCCGGTCCCCCGCAGCGTGCCCGTGGGTGTCGTTGACGTCCTTGAAGTGGTCGATGTCCAGTAAGAGCATGCACTCGCGCTGTCCACCGAAGCGGCCCAGCGTCACGCTCGCCGCGATGCGTCGGTCCAGCGCCGCTCGGTTCGCGAGCCCCGTCAGGCTGTCGAGCTCCGCGGCCCGGGTCGCCTCTTTGAGCTGGTCTCGCACCACGCGCAGGCGGCTCCCCAGCGTGCGCACCGCCGACTCGTGAATCACCTGCCGCACCTCCAGGCTGTGCTCCAGCGACGAAGCCACCTCGTGGGCCGCCTTGCGCAGCCCCTCAGGATCGCCGCCCTCGAGGGCGTCACGAAGCTGCTGCGAGCGCACCGCCAGGTCGTCGTCGAGACCTCGGCCGTCCTGAAGGGCCTTGTGCACGACCTCGATCAGCTCCAGCACCGTGCCGCGCAGCGCAGTCCCCAGCTTGCCTTCGTGGTCCACCTCGCCCTTGCGCAGGTCCCGAAAGGCGCGCCGAAGACCGCTCCACTCGCGCCGAGAGATGGGAACGCTCTCCCCGTCGGCGGCCTGGCCGTCCCCGCCAGCCGGCGAGGGCGTGCCGAGCAGCGCATGCCGGGCCCAGTCCTCGCACAGGGAACGCACCCGCTGGGCGCTGAACTGCTCGGTGTCCCGCGCGTCGCGCCCATAGAGCCGCAACACCGCCGCGAGGGTGTCAACCACGACGTCCACCCCCGCGCCATCAGGGGCGTCGTTCGCCGTGGACACCGCTGGCGCCGCTTCGCGCGCCTTGAACCTGCCAAACAGTCCTGCCATCCCGCTCTTATCGGAGGGCTCGGGAGAGACTGAAACACGTATGTGCTCAGCCGGCGGCAGGCTCCGCCGCCGCCGTCTTGTTGCTCAGACGCCGCAGCCCTTCGCACGCCGCGAGCGCCGTCCACCCCGCGCCCATCCCAAACGTGGCCAGCACGGCGGGGTTGTTGCTCAGGGCGGTCCAGTGCCAGGTCGCGGCGGCGAGGTAGGTGCCGATGGAGGCCAGGGTCGCCACAGTCACCGAGCCGCGGCTCACGTGCTTGCTGAACATGCCCGCCGCGAGCGGCACAAACGCGCCGGTGAAGAGCAGGTAGACGCCGTACTGGGCGAAGATCGCGACGCTGCCGCCGGCGGGGTTGGCGAGCTGCCGCTGGGCCAGCGCGATGGTGGCGAGCCCCACGAGCGCGAGCCCGATGCGGCCAAAGCGCAGCGCGCCCTGCTCCGATGCGCCGGTCAGCTTTCGCCACGCGGGGTGCACGTCGATGGAGAACATCGAGCCCAGCGCGAGCAGGATCCCCTCGAGCGTGGACAGCCCCGCGCAGAGCAGGCCCACCGCGATGACCACTTGCATGCCGGGGCTGAACGCCATGGCGATCCAGGTGGGGATGACGAGATCGATGCGGGTGTCCGCGGGGATGATGGACCGGGCGTAGAGGCCGGTGACGAGCACGCCGAGGAACACGGTGCCGGCGAGGACTGCAGTCAGCAGGTAGCTGCGGACCTGGCTGTCGTCGCGAAGGAACAGGACCTTGCTCACGATGTGGGGCTGGCACACCAGGGCGCCACCCACCACGAAGTTGCAGGCCAGCACCTCAAAGAGGTTGCGGAAGTAGTGGGAGCCGGGGTTCGTCAGGCCGAGCAGGGCGGGGTCGGCGGCTCGCAGTCCTGCGACCGCGGAGCCGTCGAGCAGCGATGGCAGCCCCTTGCCGATGAGCAGCACCGCCACGCCCAGCATCACCACCGCCTGCGCCGCGCCGGTCCAGGCGTGCCCGTTCGCGCCGCCCAGCGCCACGGTGGCCACGGCGAACACCGTCAGCGCGGTCGCGACCGCCGCCGGCGGAACCGAGAGCAGGTTGCCGAGCACGAGGGAGAGCGCGACCACGATCAACACCGCATACGCCACCAGGCCCAGCGACAGCGTGGCGAAGGTGCCGCGCAGCAGACTGCTGTCCCAGCGCGCGCCGATCCACTGGGGGAGTGTCAGCGCCGCGACCCGCGAGCCGACCGAGCGAAAGCGGGCGCTGAACACGATGAGCCCGAGCACGATGCCCAGCCCGGCGGCGAGCCCGTAGCCCACCAGGGCCGAGATGCCCGAGTGAAACACGAGTCCGGGGTTGATGACGAACGTGGCGACCGAGGTGAGCTGGGCGGTCAGCGCGAGGCCCACCAGCGCGGCAGGCAGGTCGCGGTTGCCCACGGCGTAGCTGTCGGTGTCGGTGGTCCGCAGGGCGCCGCGGATGGCGAGGCCGCCGATGAGGGCGACGTAGATCAGCACAACGGCCCATGCGAGCACGGAAGGGGACATCGGGTTCTCCAGTGGGGGCCGCGAGCGCGGGCCCGTCGGGTCAGTCGGTTGGGGCCTGGAGCCAGGCGCAGATGTCGGGCCACACCGGCGCCGGCACGTCGTGGCGAATCACTACGCCGACGTGTCCGGCATCGACCACAAAGCGGCGGGTGCGCGTCGAGCTCACGGCGTCCTGCGCTGCGAACAGCTGCTCGGCTTGCGTGATGTGGTCCCGCTTACCGGCGACCATGACGAGCGGGCAGGTGATGGCGGCCAGATCGACCGGCGCGCCGAAGACCTCGAAGGTGCCCTTGATGAGCCGGTTCTCGCGAAACAGCTCCTGCACGATGCGCAGGTACGCGCGGCCCGGCAGGTCCTTCTTTGCGTGGTACCAGCGGCCCATGCGATGGCGGCGGTCCATCCACTCGGAGTCGTCGATGCGGTTCCACAGCTGCCAACGGTCGAGGATGCGTCGCTCGACGAACTTCAGGTTCGTGAACCCCATGCGCAGGAACTCTCCGCGCATCACCCCGCCGCCTAGCGCCACCCACATCGCGTAGACCGACTCCGGCGTGGCGTCCACCAGCCGGGACATGGCGCCGTCGCCAGCGCGAAAGTCGATGGGCGCAGCGGCCAGAGTCAAGCTCTGGGCGATCTTTGGGCGCACCGCCGCGGCGACGGCTGCCTCCCAGCCGCCCTGGCAGATCCCGACCAGGTGCACCCGCCCACCGAGCTGCTCGGCGCAGTCCAGGATGGCGGCGATGGAGTGCTCGACGTCGTGGTCCTTCGTGGCGGCGGTGGCCGTGCGCCACTCGATGGCGTGCACCGAGGTGAAGCCTTGCTCCATGAGCACCTGCACGAGGCTCTGCCCGGGGCCGTAGTCGCACAGGGTCGAGCCATTGATCTCGGGGGGCACCACCAGCACCGGCACGTCGGCGAGGGCACCCGGCAGAGCCTGGGCTGGGGCCGTGAACGTGCGAAGGAAGTAGTGCGGGTCCTCGCGCACCACCCGGTTCGGGGTGTGCCACTGCACCTCACACTCGGGCGCGGGTGCGAGCTCGGTCCAGAAGCGCATGGCGCGCTCGGCGGGGGCCCAGGCGGCGGTGAAGGCGTTCAGCATCGGCGTCTCCGAAGGAGGAGGGCGGGCAGCAGGAGAAGCGCGAAGCTGCTGGGCGATGCGGTGCTCTGCGAGCACGCGCAGCCCTCGAGGAACGGAGCGTCGTCGGCGCTGTCGTCGTCGTCGCCGGCGCTGTCGTCGTCGTCGTCATCGTCGTCACTCCCGCTGTCGTCGTCGTCGCTCGTCGCGTCGTCGTCGTCGCCGGCGCTGTCGTCGTCATCGCCTTCGGGGTCCGCGAGCAGCGAGCGAATCCAGCCCACCGAGTCCGCGGCGATCCACCGCTCCCCGAGCGCGCGCAGGTAGGCGAGGTCGTCCGGATCGGCGTTCCCCTGGGCGACCAGCGCTGCGCCCAGCTTCGGGCTCGCGAACAGCAGGTCGAGGTGGCTCAGGTTGAAGCGCCGGGTCTCCAGCAGGGTGGCGCCGCGGCTCACCAGCCCTGCGGTGGCGGTGGCCGACGCATCGAACACCACCCCATCGCTCAGCCCCGAGATCTCGCCCGGCGCCAGCATCCCGGCCTGCAAGCCCTGCATGTCGTCGGGCGACAGACTCAGGTCCGGGAAGTCGTCCCCGAGCACGTCGGCGAAGAAGTCGGCGTAGAAGCTCTCGCTCTGCCCCGGGAAGCTGGCGAAGTCCCCGCCGAACGGGTCCACCACGATGGCGGGTCGGTCCAGCGCGAGGAAGGGAAAGGTGCCTGCGCCCACGGCGAGCTCGATCGTTGGGTCCAGCCCGAGGGCCAGGGCGTTCGGCACCGAGCCCGCGGCGTCACGCACCGCGACCAGCCCGTCGCTGTAGCTGTACAGCCCGTAGCCGCCCGAGTACGTGGTGAACCAGTCCTGCTGGGATGCGTACAGGCCGAGCTCGAGGCGTGAGCCGGGCAGATCGTGGGCGGTGCTCCAGTCCGCGAGTAGCTGCGCTTGCCCCGGCCAGCTGTCGAGGCCCTCGGCGCCGAAGTCGCGGTCGGTGAGGTCCTCGGTGACCAGCAGATTCACGGTGGTGAACGGGTACCAGGTGGTCCAGGGCACCGGCGCGACGGGGTCGTTGGTGACTGCGTCCACCGCAGGCGCCGTCCAGCGAAACGCCGTGTCGAGGCCGCCGAAGGGAGCGGCCATGGCCACAAAGCGCCGCACGTCTCCGCGGTAGGGCGTGGCGCGATCCTCGTAGGAGCTCGCGCGGTCGCCGGCGCCCCAGTCGGCCGATGCGGTGTGGGAGCCGTAGATCGCCGCGACCACCCCGCCCTTGCTGTGGGTGACGAGGTCTACCTGGGCCGCGCCGGTCAGCTCGCGGACGCGCAGGATGCCGTTGGCGAGCTGCTCCGCCTGCTGGAAGTTGTCGCCGTGAGGGTGGGCGAAGCTGAGCGCGAACACCGCGTGGCCGGACGCTGCGAGTTGGCGGGCGAGCACAGCGAGCACGCCGGACGCGTTGGTGCCGGCGCCAGGGACGAGCAGGACGGGGGTGGACTGGCTCGGGGTCAGCCAGCCCGGCGCGAAGTGCAGGAGCGCGAGGCCGGAGTGCGGCATGGGGTCGCCGAACAGCGTGGACGCGTGGGGGGCGAGCTCATCGTCGTCAGACCAGGAGTTCCCGGGAGGGAAGTCCTCTTGGCGGAACAGCGAGTCGGAGTCGGACAGGCGCTCGATGCGGTCCCACATGGGCAGGCCGTCGGCGTCGGTGAGGGCGACATCGCTGCCCGAGAACGTGGCGGCAGGCGTGGTGGGGTCGAACGACGGGGTGGCGAGGGCGCCGAGCGGGAGGAGCAGGCAGCCGAGGGCGCCGAGGGCGCGGAGCAGGGTAGGACGGTGCAAGGAGTCTCCTCTCATGTTGCGGTGCGACATCACGATGAACGCAAGCTACGAGGGTGTGGCACGCTCGTCAAGCGTGAATTGTGCGATTGCACATGAGCGCCCCGGGGCGTCTCGGTGGTAACCTCTTCGCAACTGCACATGGAGAGCTGACGCGTGTCCGACACCCTGCTGATCAAGAAGTACGCAAACCGCCGGTTGTACGACACCGAGCGCAGCCACTACATCACGCTCGGCGAGCTCGCGGAGCTCGTGCGCACCGGTCGTCCGGTGCGGATCGTGGACGCCAAGACCGAGGCGGACCTGACCAAAGCGGTGCTTATGCAGGTGATCCTCGAGGAGCGGGGTCGGCTCGACATGCTGCCTGTGGACTTGCTGCACCAGATCATCCGGGTGCAGGGCACCGTGCAGCAGGGGCCGCTGGCTGCGTTCCTGGAGACGTCGTACGCCCAGTACTCGAGGCCGATGGCCGACGCCGCGCAGACCTGGATGGGGGCTGGCGCGAAGATGGCCGAGGCGTTTGGGTTTGGGGTGCCCGCACGAGGGGCGGGGCCTACGCCGCCGCCCGCGCCGGAGCCCACGTCGCCGGAGCCCGAGAGCAAGGCTGAGATGGCGGCCGAGGTCTCCGCGCTGCGGGATCAGATGGACGCGCTGCTCAAGCGTCTGGGCCAGTAGGGCGCCCGGAGTCGCTTACGGGGCGTACCGCCGATAGGTGCGCACGGGCCCGGGGCCCTCGCTGCCCGACTGGACCGAGGCCAGCTCGCCGAAACACGGCGCCAGCCACAGCGTGCTGTAGGTGACGGCGCCGGGCTCGGCGGTGGACAGCGCGTAGTTCTGGGTGAGGGTCGAGGACACCGGCAGCACGTCGCGCAGCTCGATGTCGCCCGTGATCAGCGCGCTCTCCGGCTCGCCGACCGAGAACTCCCAGTCCTCCACCGCTTGCTCGGGCACGCCAGCGATGACGCCGTCGCGGAAGTGGGACTGCTGACCCCAGCTCATCCCGGCCCGCAGCGGGAGCTGCAGCACCGTGACCGGCTCGTCGTAGTGCACCTCGGTCCGGGACGCCGGCGGCTGCTCCTCGGCAGTCACGTAGCCCAGCAAGTCCACCGCGATCTCGCTGGCCCGGTACACGCCGAGCAGGCCTGGGTAGGCCACCGAGGTGGGTGACGCGTAGGTCGCCTCGGGGAAGCGGGAGCCCCACCAGGCGGTGGCGGGATCCACGATGGGGAAGGTCGCGCCGATGTCGTCGGGGCCGTCTCGGAAGTCGCGGTCCACGGGCGCCACGTTGTCCCCGCCTCCAGGGCCGGGCCGCTCGGGCCAGTCCTCGCCAGGCTGGTTGGCGACGTAGCGGATGCGCAGCCCGGCGGCGGTCGGGAGCTCGGCCGCGTCGATGCTGCCGTCGGCGACGGAGACACACGAGGGCACGAGGCTCTGAGGCGTCCCCGCCGGCACGCCCGGCTCGCAGCCCAGGCCGAGTCCACACAGCAGGCCCAAGATCGTCAGATTCGTTCGGGAGATCACCATGTCACCGCCAGGATCACGCGGGCCACTTGGGCCGGCTTTGCGCCGAGGTTCTGGTCGAGGTTGCGCAGCGCTGGTCCCGGCAGGAACAGCCCGTACTGCGCCCGCGCCACGAACCCAGACACCGGCGTCCACTCCGCCTCGAAGTCGATCTCCCCGCCCCAAAGCCGCGCGTCGCCAGGCGTGGACTGCACTGCCATCGCCGTGCTCACCACGCCCCAGATCCGCGCTTGGAGCGCCGGCCCCGAGCGCAGCGTGAGCTGCGGCCGCAGGATGAACGCGTCGGTCACCGTGCCCGCGATGTGCCGCCAGAACACCAGATCCACCCGGTAGTTGGGGTGGAAGCGGAAGTTGTTGATGGTGGTGTCGCCGGCGAAGTCGAACTGCGGCCCGTCGAAGTCTCCAGCCTGCGCCGAGCTTTGCCCCACCGGCGGCGCCACCCCGAGCCCCGGCGCGCTGTCCCCGCTGGCTACAGCGACGCCCATCTCCAGGAACACGCGGTTCTTGACCGCTTCGGCCTCGACCTCGAACACCGCGCCGAACTGGTTGGCGGTCAACGCGGGCAGCGACGTAGTCGGCTGGGTCGACGGATCGTCCACCCGCAATCCGCCGTACACCGCCTCCAGCTCCATGCGCACCGGCCCCGCGTGCAGCTTCGCCCAGCCATCCACCTGCACCGCGTTCATGCGGCGCGCCACGGCGTCGGACGCGGTCCAGGTCTCCTCTTCGCCCGCGATGCCCTGGGTGTAGAAGCTGGGGAAGTCGGCGAGCTGCCAGCGCCACGCCACGTACGCGCCGTACGAGAAGGTCGGCTTGCTCGCCCGCAGGCGGCGCCGGATGTCCGCGTCCTCGTGCAGGCGGCCAAACGCAAAGGAGAGCGTGTAGACGTTGTCTTGCAGCTCCAGATCGATGGCCTGCCCCGTGCGGGTGCTGCCGCCCTGGGAGTTGGCGGACGTGGGTCCCACAGAGTTGATGTCGAACGACACGCCCAGCAGGTGGTCCGCGAGGCTGGTGGCGAAGCTGACCCGGTCGACCAGGTCGTCGTAGTCGTCGTCGAGATCCGTCGCTCCGCCGGTCACCAAGCCCAGGCCCCAGCGCGGCAGCTGCATGCGGCCAAAGCGCAGCAGGCCGATGGGGAGCAGGACCTCGCCCCACGCCTCCTTGAGTCGAATGCTGCTCACCAGCGCGTTGACGCCGGGGGTTTGGGGCTGCTGGCTGAGCGACGCCCAGGGCGTCTGGGTCCAGCGGCTCGGCGGGTAGCCCGTGGGCGTGGACCCGAGCACGAGGCCGTCCAGCGCGTCCACCCGGACTCGCGCCCGGACCACGTCGCCGACCTCGATGCCGAGATCGAGCCGCAGCCGCGCGTCGGCTGAGCCCAGCCACTGGCCGCCCGCTGCGGGGATCGGGAACAGGGGCTGCCCGGTGGTGGGCGTGCCGCCGCGGTCCAGATCGAGGTTGTGCAGCAGGCCGGCGCGGACCCGGAAGTAGCCGTCCAGCGTGAAGATCTCCCAGGCCGCCGGGCGACTCTTGAGGATGCGCCCCACGTCCTGGCCTTCACCGGGGTGGTCGGCGGCGGCGGCCATCGTGGGCAGCAGCAAGACCGCGGCGAGGAGCGCGATGCAGAGGCGGGCGCTCATCGCTCCACTCCGTCGAACCAGCCGCGCACCAGCACGCCGAGCTTCGCCGAGGCCTCGATCATCGGGAAGTGGCCCACGTCTTCGAGCGCCACGTACTCCGCCGCGGGCAGCCGCGTCGCCAGGGACGCGCTGAACTCGGGTCTCGCCACGGAGTCCTGAGCTCCCTGCACGATGAGCACGGGCTGCGTGATGCTGGGAAAGCTCGCCTCCAGGGCCGGCAGGTCCAGCCCGCGGATGGTGGCCAGGGCCGCGGCGCGGCTGCCCGGTCGGCGCATGCCCTGGCGCCCTCGGTCCAGCATCGCTTCGTCCACGTAGGTCTCGGGGTCCGCGAAGGCTTTGCGGATGCGCCAGGCGAGGTGCTCCTCGTACCAGGTGCCGAAGATCCACTCCCCGATGCCCGGGCGCCGCGCGTCCCGCATCGCCCACGGCACCTGGGCCTCCTGGGTCCACGGCCCCACCAGCACGACGCGGTCCACCCGCTCGGCGTTCTCCGCCGCCAGGGTGAGGGTGATGGCGGAGCCCATGGAGTGGGCCACGAGGTCGGCGTGCTGGATGCCGGCGGCGTCCATGGCGGCGAGCACGAGGTCGGCCTGGGCGCGGCGGCTGTAGTCGCCTTCGTACCGGCTCGTCCAGCCGAAGCCCTTCAGGTCCAGGGCCAGCACGCGATGGTCGGTCTCGAGGTCGGCGATGAGCCCCATCCACACGTTGGTGGACGACGCGAACCCGTGCACCAGCACGACGGCCGGCGCGCCCTCGGGGCCACGGAGCAGGGTGTGCACCTCTGCATCTGCGAGCGGAGTGATGGTCTGCCCCGCGTCGGGGACGAGCGGGACCTGCTGCCACGACAGGCAACCGGCCAGCGCGACCGCGCAGCACACGACACTCGCGGCGCGCACGAGGTTGCGAACGCCGGTCATGGCAACAGCTCGGGCACGATGCCGGCGAGCAGCACCTCGACGGCGACATCGAAGTCGGGGTTGGGCTCGTCGATGCGCGAGCGCACCCGGCCGACCACGCCCAGGCACTCGGCGACGTACAGGTCCACCCGCTGCACGTCGCTGGCGATGAGCCCGGCGGACGAGTTGTGCAGCTCGGTGCTGACGGTGGCGCGCACGCGCAGGGTGTCGAGATCGCCCAGCGGCGCGGCCAGCACGCCGCGCTCCTCCACTGAGAACCCCCAGCGATGCACGACGCTGATCACGCCGTCCGCGCCGAGGTCTCGGGGCACCGGCTCGCCGGCCACGACGCCCTCGGCGTCCACATCGTGCTGCCAGGTGTCGCCCACCGCCATGGGCAGCGGGATGGTCAGAACGGGCTCGGAGTAGCGCAGCGCGGTGTCGCCGGAGTCCTCGGTGGCGAGGCCCAGCAGGGCGAGGCCGTCTTCGCCGAGCGCCCAGGCCCCCCAGGTGCCCTCGGTCGAGTCGAGCAGACCCGCGAAGCCGGCGTCCGGGAAGCGCGGCGCGTACCACTGGGCGTCCATGGCCTGGGGCGCGAGGTCCAGCATGAGCCCTTCGGCGTCCACGGTCGGGGCCCATCGGTCCGTCACCGCCACCTCGACTCCGGGGCGGTTCACCACAAAGCGGGCGTGCAGGGAGAACTCCGGTGGCGCGATCTCGCCGGCCTCGATGACGCCATCGCCATCGCCGACGCAGGTCGCGGCGGGCAAGGGCAGGGTGCCCCAGGACTCCCGGTCGTCGGGAGGCTGGGCTGCGGTGGTGGAGCAGCCCATCAGCAGGGCTCCCAGGGCGAGCGCCCTCATGGGCGCGGCTCCAACAGGAAGCCGGCCATCCGGTCCCACTGCGGGCGCATGCGGGCATCGAGGATCACGCTCAGGTGGCTGCCGCGCATCTCCTCGTACTGGGCCTCGCCGCCGACCACCTCGGTGAACGGCTTCGCCGCGTCGGGCGGCACGATCCAGTCGCTGCGCCCCACCAGGTTCAGGGTTGGGCAGTCGATGGCCGACAAGTCCACGGTGCGCCCGCCGATCTGGGTCTCGCCGCGCAGCAGGCGCCCGGAGTGGAAGACCTCGTCGATGTACTTGCGGAACACTTCGGCGGGGATGTCGATGTTGTCGTTGGCCCAGCGGTCCACCAGCGCGAACCGGTCCATGGCTTCGTCGTCGTCCAGGCCCTCGATGAACAGCTTCCACTTGCCGAGCTCGTGATACGGCTTGAGCGCCACAAACGTGTAGCGGATGAGCTTCGCGGGCATGTGACCGTGCTTGGCGACCACCGCGTCCACGTCGAACACCGCGCGGTCGGTCACCGCGGCGACGATGCCGCCCTCGGCCTCGGTGAACGGCGCGGTCAGCAGCACGAAGCGCTCCACGGTGTCCGGGTACAGAGCGGCGTACATGGCGGCGAGGGTGCCGCCGATGCAGTGCCCAAAGAGGCTGACTCGCGGCACGCCGGTGGCTTGCTGGATGTGGGCGACGCAGCCGCTCAGGCCGGGGTCCACGTAGGAATCCAGGGTGGTGTCGTGGTCGCCGCTCACCGCGCCGTTCCACTCCACCATCCACACGTCGAGGCCCTGGGCCAGCAGGTGCTGCACGAAGCTGCCGCCGTCGCACAGATCGAGGATGTAGCTGCGGTTGATGACCGAGTAGACGATGAGCACCGGCGCGCCGCGGCGGGTGGCGGGCTCGCTGTCGTACTGAAACAGCTCGATGCGGTCCTGCTGGAAGCGCAGGGTGCGCGGGGTCGGCGCGACGGGAACGGTGGTGGGGTCGGCGTAGTAGGTGGGTCCCAGGCGCGCCTTGACGGCCAGCGCGTCGAGGTAGCGCTGCACGGTGCGCTGCTGGCGGGGCTCGGCGGTGCCGGACTGCACAGCGGTCCAGGCGGCGGCCAGCGGCGCGAAGTCGATGGCGAAGGCGTCCGGCGGCAGGCCCGAGAGGTCGTCGCGGATCTCGCGCAGCGCGCTCGACCACAGCGCCTGGAGCCGGGCGGGATCGGGCGGCGCCTGAGCCGCGAATGCAGACTGCATCTGCTTCGCGAGGGACTCCGCCCAGGTGCTGGGGTCGGTCAGCTCGGGCGGCGCTCCGGCGAAGAACGCCTGGGTCCACGCGGTCCCGGCCTCCGCCATGGCGACGCCAGCCTGGGTCCAGGCTTGCATCAGCTTTGCCGTGGGGTCGGTCTCGGTCATGCCCGCTCCTGCGCTGCCATCTCGGTCAGCCGTCGCTTGTCTGTCTTGCCGGTGGCCCCCTGGGGGAGCGAGGGGAGGACCGTCACGTGGCGCGGGACCTTGTAGCCCGCCAGCTGAGCCCTGCAAAGCGCCCGCACGGTCTCGGCGTCCGGGGTGGCCTGGGTGCGGAAGCTGAGGAAGGCGTGGCCTACCTCGCCCCACTTGTCGTGGGCGACGGGGACCACCGCGGCTTCGGCCACGCCGTCGATCCCGCCCAGCACGCGCTCGACCTCGGCGGGGTAGACGTTCTCGCCCCCGCTGATGAACATCTCCTTGCGTCGGCCCACGCAGCGGAAGAAACCATCCCTGTCCACCGAGAACAGGTCGCCGGTGCGGAACCAGCCGTCCGCGGTCACCGCGCCGGCTGTGGCCTCGGGGTTGCGCCAGTAGCCGGCGCACACCGTGGGGCCGGCCAGCTGCAGCTCACCGACGGTGCCGGTGGTCACGGGGCGGTCCTCGGCGTCCACCACGCGCACTTGCAGGTGAGGCATGGGCACGCCCACGGCTCCGGGGTGGGTGCGGCCGGCGCCGTCGGGCAGGCAGAAGCAGTTGGGGCCGACCTCGGTGAGGCCGTAGCCCTGCTTGAACTCCACGCCACGGGCGAGCCATGCGTCGTTGAGCGGGGCGGGGCAGGGCGCGCCGCCGCTGATGGCGAAGCGCAGCGACGACAGATCCGCGGTGGCGAATGCCGGCAGGTCGCGCATGGCCTGGAACATCGTCGGTACGCCAAACGTGACCGTGATGTGGTGGCGCTGCACGAGATCGAGCGTCTGGGCGGGGTCGAAGCCCTCGGCGAGGTAGATGGTGCCGCCCACGTAGAGCAGGGGCAGCGTGAACACGTTCCAGCCGCCGGTGTGGAAGAGCGGCGCGCCGGTCAGCGTGCGGTCCGCGGCGCTGAGGCCCCAGCCGACCACCGTGTTGATGGCGTTCCAGCCGATGGTGCCCCAGGTGAGGATGGCGCCCTTGGGCCGCCCGGTGGAGCCGCTGGTGTACAGCAGCATCCACGGGGTGTCGGGGCCGAGGTCGGGGGCGCAGAGGTCGCTCGCCGGGGCATTCGCGACCTGATCGGCCCAGCCGTCGTCGAGCGACAAGCGGCCCCACCGGTCTGCGATGTCCACGGCGATGTGCTGGGTGGCCGCCATGTACAGCTGGGCGCTGGTGAGGTCGTACAGCACGAGCTTGGGGGCGCAGTCCGCGAGGATGGGCCCGAGCTCGGCGGGGGCGAGGCGCCAGTTGAGCGGCACGAGCACCGCGGCGAGGCGAGCGCACGCAAACAGCAGCTCGATCTGTTCGACGCGGTTGCGAGCGAGCACGGCGACCCGGTCCCCCTCGCCGATGCCTTGGCTGCGCAGGGCATGCGCGGTCCGGTTGGCCGCCTCGTGCAGCTCCCGATAGGAGCGCGACCCGCCCCGGTCCACCTCAATGACGGCGGACCGGGACGGAGTCAGAGCGGCGCGGCTGGCCAGCCAGTCCGCGTGCAGCATCAGACCTTGGCGCTCTTGGCGGTCTCGGTGCGCACGACCTGCTCGC
>Ga0222662_1000989_pt1 | contig 16364 bp, 11 predicted proteins | sample AntAcemetagen600_FD_179821 | JGI IMG/M metagenome (GOLD analysis project Ga0222662, IMG submission 179821) | Saline water microbial communities from Ace Lake, Antarctica - #600 | ecosystem: Environmental > Aquatic > Non-marine Saline and Alkaline > Saline | place: Antarctica: Ace Lake...
CTCACAATCAAGGCGCAACTTTTGCCTCAAGAATCGTGGGCTGGAATCAAGCAACGGGCACAACATAAAATCAGCTTCGCATACCAGCTAGTCGCAAATCACACCGTCAAATGAAAAAGCCGTGTGGGTGTATGTCTACAACGTTGATACTTACTTTCATGGCACAATGCTAGTGGTGTTACCGGGTCCTGTTCATGGGGGTGGATTTTCTTTGAATTTCCAGCGATCAAAGTGGGCCTTGAATGGTTGGCTTGAGTGGCGTTGGGGGAAGGGCGTGGGCTCGGAGGTCTTTCATCATAAAGGGTTCGCGCTGGAGCAATGGCATCAGATCGTGATCACGCAGAGTGCGACCACCTTGACTCTTTATATCGATGGTGAGCTGTCCGATCAGCGCGCGCATGTGATTCCGTTTAAGAAAAATTCGAGTGGGCTCTATCTCGGAAAGTTAGTGACTCAGCCCGACTGGCGTCGCGCTTCGGATTTTAAGGTGGATCAATTGACTCTCTTCGATGCCGCGCTCTGTGCCAGAGAGGTCAACGCCCATTATGAGGCCGGTCAGCCTCGTCGTGATTTTACTCTGGAACAAGAGCGACAGATTCAATCACTTCGGCTGGAAATTCCGAATGCGACCTCTGGATATTTTCTCACTGGTCAAGCGATTCCGGTACTATTGGATGAGCGCTCTGAGGCGGATGAATTGCTGGTCAACGGCGTGGCTTATTCTCTGCCGTTGGAGACTCCGGTTGAGCTTTCGTATGATGCGCCCGGTTTTCGGGAGATCGCGCTTGTGCTGCGCGCTCAGGGCAAGGTGCTTAAGCAAATGAAGTATCCAGTAGCCATAATTCCTTTCGAATGTTCTTCATCAAAAGTCGGCGTTGCGGAGATGGCGACACGTCAACCTGAGGCACGTGCTTTAGGGATCAACTTAAATCGAGTCGTGGTTGACTGGTCGGAGTTGGAGCCGAAGAAGGAGGCATATGATTGGACGCGCTTGGATGCGGTGATGAAGCGCAGTCAGAAGCTGGAGGCTGAGGCGATCTTGTGTTTCACCGGGATGCCTCGTTGGTTACCACTTGCCGAGGGATCGAAGAATTTACCTGACGATCTTGCGCGCTATCGAAAAATGTGGCGGCTACTCACCAATCGTTATTCAAATCTCCGATACTTTGAAGTTTGGAATGCGACTAACGGGAGCAGCAGGCTAAAGGGAACGGAGGCGGAACGCTTTGAGGACTACTATGTGCTTTTGCAGGTGGCATCGGAAGTGATCCGTGAGGAGCTTCCCGCCGCAAATATTTTGGCGGGCCGAATCGAGGCAGGTAATGGACTGAAGGTGGCCGCCTATTTAGAGAGTCATGCCTTGGGTCTGTTCGACATTTTCTCGGCGAGAAAATTTTCTACGGAACCGACACAGTTCTACTTGAAGGATGCATGGAGTGCGAAAATCGTGGAGGCCACCAGTCAGCCAGTCTGGAATACTGCTAGCGGCGTTCGCCAATTTGCCCGCTCGACACTTTTACCAGCAGCGTCCGCTCCGGAGCTTCCACAAGTTAAATCAGGTTGGCCGCTGCCGACTGTGGATGAATGGACGGCTGCGACGTGGTTGATCCAGGATTTGGTCATTCAGTTCGGGGATCGAGTTCAACGCATCATTCTGGAGAATGGTCCGATGAGTTATCTGCCTAAAAACAACGCCACGACGGGACTACCCGGCATCCAGGGCATGGCGCTTGCGGTCTTTACCGGATTGGTCGGGGACAGTGCTTCGTTTCAAAGGATCAGCAGCACTCCAGCAAATCTTTTTGCCTATCGATTTGAGAGTCCCGCAGGGAAACGTGGCTTGATTCTGTTCACTGCTGGTGCCGCCCAAACCGTGGCATTGGAGCCTCAAGCCTCCGAGGCGCAGTGTTTTGACTTCCTGGGGAATGCACTCGCAATCGAATCCGGGCAAGTTCGCGTGACGGCTCGGCCACTTTACATCCTGAATATTCAAAATATCAAGCACACACTTCTATGAAATATAGACCACTGGCAAAATCTAGCACTTTACTGTGCCTACTTTTAACTACGGTAATCAGCGCTATCGCGAGTGGCGACGCTGAAGCGCAACAGCAGTATCAGGAATACAAGAAGGGACTGTTGCGCGATCCTTCTTTGATTCGCTTCTACACCTTTGAAGAAGGCCAGGGCGAAGAGGTGACCAACCACGTGCTGCTGGATCCGAGCCGCACTGCATCAACCGGGGGGACACTTGGCTCCCTTACCATTGGGCGGGCGAGTGTCGAAGATGTGGTCACGAACGCGTATGCTTCGCCGACGGATTACGTGCCCGGCGAACTGATTTCACCGCACTGGACGATTGGGCGTTGGCCCTGGAAGGCGGCTATTTCCAGTGGCTTGGATCGGGCGAAGAATCCCCGGGCTGCGACAAAACTATACCGGAGCGGAATTACCGGAGTTGAGTTTGAAAAAGAAGGTAGCCTGAGTGCGTGGATTCGGATACATGAAGACGAATCGAATTATGGATCCTGTAAGATTTTTACGCTTGGTAATGCTTATGGGGATGGATTCTCCCTAGGGCTGGAGCCAGTCGGCCAATGAGCCGGAGGGCGCAATCAAGTTCAAACTAGGCTCCGACGTGGAGGCCTTGCAGAGAACCCAGGTGCGCGCCGAGCCCTGCTTGGAGGGTGTTTGGCATCATGTGCTTGTCACTTTTGATGGTGCCACGGTTCAGATATATTTGGACGGAGCCTTAAAGGACACAGCCGATTTTCCTAATCAAGTGGTTCCCACGACTTTTCAGGATTATCCGCAAATTCGACCCTTTCATGAAAGCGGAACTCCATCACGGTGGGGGTCCTACTTTATGATCGCTCATAACACTGCGAGGGAAGGTCGGCTCACCAGCCAGTTTGATGTTGATGAACTCGCGATTTACAACCGCGCACTCACGGCAGAAGAAGTCAGCGCAATTGAGGTGGCGGGGCGCCCGTCCATGACGCCGACCGAGCAGTTGGCTCAGTTTCATAGCCAGATGGCTCAAAAGGAGGTGCTCGATCAAATTCGTTTGGAAGTTCCTTACGATACCGGTGGCTACTTCCGGATCAACCAGTCTGTTCCAGTCTACGTCGAGATCCCGGAGGCGACGAAGCTAAAGGGCGAATTTACGGCAGTGATCGAATCGGAAACCATCTATGGCAAGCCCGTTCAGAAGCTCGAGCTTTTGGTCAGTCCGGGGGTGCCGGTAACCGAGCAGCTTCAGTTTGAAGAGTGTGGTGCTTATTATGTCGACATACAATTGCTGGATGCAGGCGGAACTCTGGTGAAGCGCTTGTCACGCAAATATGGCATTGGGATTGTACCCCCTGCTCCCGAGCAATTAACAGAGCATAACCCGATTGCATTTTGGGCTAATTTGGAGGATCGCTTTCATTATGATGCGCCCATCCGGCGTATGGTCTTTTGGAAGGCCGATAGCTTTGAGCAGAAGTATGCGAACTATGAACGGCTGATCCCCAATTTTCGGGCATATGTTTGGTTTTATTTAGGCATATCGCTCGAGGCGGAAGTGATTGCGAAGAACAAAAAGCGCTTTGACGAAGCAGTCGATGTCATTAAGGATAAAAACGTATTTGGTCTTGAAGTGACGAGTGAGCCACACACCATGAACTACAAGGCCTATGTTGAAATGTTACGGATGGTAACTGAGACCTTTAAGGCAAAAATGCCTGATCTGCTGATTTTCCCTCCGGGTGCTGCGCCTCCCTCCATTCCGATGATTGCGGAGATATTGAAGGCGGGGGGCATCCAATACGTGGATGGCATCTCCTATCATCCTTATACTGGGCACCCGATTTACACATTCCTATGGAATAATCCCGCCAAACGTTTGAAAGAGGTATTGGCTCTCTATCCGGAGAAGAAGCTCTCACTCTGGGCGACCGAAACTGCGATCAACAGCCTGCCTCGAATGCGTGGTGGACCCATGACACGTGAGCAAGCGAATGCGGCGGCGTTTCAATCTTACACCAAAGATGGGCATCAGACATTTGCGGCCTTTGTTGGGATGATTCCAGAGCATGAAGCAGCTGCTTTGCAGTGCCACGACATTCTACTGAAGCTGGTGGATGATTATGAAATATACACGGTTCATATGACGCCAAATGTGGGTTTGGCCGAGCCGGAGAAGGGTGTTTTGCCGAGTCTGAAGGGAGTCGCGATTACTGCACTGGCTGGTCAGGTTTTGAATACGCAGGCAGCAGTCACCCGCCTGCCCCTCGCGTCCATTGAAAACATGTGTGTGTTGATTCGGAATAACGATCACACCACGACGGCAGCCATCTTTAGCATGCAACCCGCGACCGTGAATTTTAAGGTCGAGCCCAATACGGAATACCGCAGCATGGATATGCTTGGTAACTACAGCCAGATCCGATCGAACGCGGATGGTTTGATAACGATCAACAGCGAGAAGGCTCCTCTGTATTTATTTGGTGTTCCTGATACCATGGTCGAGGTTGTGCCGCTTACGATTGAAGCGCCGGAGATTTTGCCTGATAATGGAATATTGAATGGGACGCTTCAGGTGAATAACCCATTTTCGACACCATTGTCGGCGACATTGATTGCGCAGCAATTGACTGGAGCCCGCATCACGCTGGAACAAAATTCAGTGAGCCTTGCGGCTGGAGAGTCCGCCAGTATTGCTATTCAGCTCAAGTCTGAATCTCTCAAGCGTCGCTCTTACCTCCTGGGTGTAGAGATGCGGGATGACGAGGGCGAAGTGATCGCTCTTGCCCAGCAGATATTTGAATCAAAAGGGGTGCTACAACTGGTGCCCCAAGCTTCCAAACCCATTATACTTGATGGTGATTCGTCGGACTGGGAAGGTGTGCAGGCTATCGTATATGATGACGAGGAGAGTGTGGTGCACGGTAAGCCCAATCGGGCTGAAATTTGGCAACCACAATGGGTGGATGAGGAGGATCTATCGCTGAGCATCCAAACTGCGTGGCGTAAAGACGACGGCATCTATTTCATGCTTAAAGTTCGGGATGATGTATTGCTGCCGGCACCCGATGAGCAGCTTGGCCTCGCGTTTCGTTACGACTGTCTTGAGTTTTTCTTCGACAGTCGCGTCTACGCAGAGCAGGGAACAGTCATCTCGGTAGGGGCGGATCAGGCAGTCGTCGTTCCGCATGTCGGCGATTCGGCGGAACCTTGTGTTTTGTGGTATGCGAAGACGGACGAGAATCATGTGCAGTTGGAATGTGTCGGGCGCAAAACCGAGGACGGCTATCTAATCGAAGGTCGAATTACGCCAACTGAGAGAAGCCAGTTCCGCATTCGCGCCGGAAGTCAGTTCCGGATGGACCTCCTGGTGGATGACACGGATAAGCTAGACCCGAAGTGGATGCGTAAGTCGGCCATGGCCTTGCATGGGAAAATGTCCAACTTTATTAATTCGGATATCTGGGGGCGTTATGAGTTATCTTTAGAAGAGAAATGATCCATGATCTGGAGCTCTGTTTCGTCACACTCAAACCATAGTGTTTTTCCAACTTCATTCCGTATCTACATAAATAACCCTGTCTATATAAATTTTGCCAGTACCTGCTCCACCATATGGATAAAAAGCACCTTCAAAACGCATACTAGCATAAATGTCCCACTCTTTGTTTGGATTTTGGGGGTCATAAAATTGCTCTCCGCTAAACCTATCAGCCCAGCTTGTCCCAAAAGCTAGAAAAGATACTTCACTCAGTTTGAAACGACCGATGTAATAAAAGTTATAACCACTATTAGGTATACTGGAATGTTGTATATTCACCCAATGTCGCGTACCATCGAAATCTACAACACAAGTCTTTACCGGGTTATGTTCGACTTGCATGACAGTGGCTATTCCATTCGCTGCATTTGAATCTGCTGAAATGTTGTAGTCATGGCCTCCAAAATCTGCTGTAATCTGTTTGATTTTTGCTGCCGGAACCGTATTTAGTGGTGCAGGTAAAGAAGCTAATGGCGTAGTGATCATATCACGCACAGCGATAAAATCATCAACATAGGCTTTGGCCAAATCTACATAATGACTCCCCCAATTTAAATTGGGGTTAACCCGATTAGTAACTGTAGTATTATTAGTTGATTGATAACGAGTCTTTAAATCAGAATACTTAAAGTTGATTCCTGGATAATCCTTTAAAGGACGCCATTGAGCATACCACACAAGTAAACAGGCTCGGTCGAGGCTCATTCTAGCCTGCTTGACGCGAAGAAAAAGAGTTGAATCACTTGCTACAGCTTGCTCTGCTTCATCAAATATCCCTTGGCACTCAACCAGAAATTCATTAGTCAAATATCTATATTGACCAATCCCAGGGTTACTAGTCATAAAATTGCCCATATTGGCCAGACCTTCCTCCACAGCGGCTATATATTCGAGGATTTCAGGAGCGGCTTTGCCATAATAGTGTCCAGCAAAGTCAATTACCATAGCATCTATGTCGTCAGAAGGATTCCAGAGCAGTTTATTTATTAACCAGATTTTCAAATCTGATAAATCATGATTAAATGATATAGAATTATCATACTGAACATAATGACCATTCAAACCATTTTGGGCATACAATGAAAAGTCTTCATACAATCTAGTTAGATTACCATACGGCAAAGCTCCTTTATGTCCAAAAGCACATGGGTAATACCATGTCCATAAATTTTGTGTTACGTCTGTCCATCCTTCAAGATTTTGTTTAGTTTCAGCATTGTTCGTATCAAGTAATGATTTCGAAAAGTCATCATCAAATGCAGCAAAACGAACTATAACGTTGTCAGGAAAGGTGATGGTGCTCGGGGGGACTTCAGTTTGAGATTTACGATACGCTAATGTTGACAGCATTACATTAGGATAACTTGTTTTGAATGTATTTGCCATATTAGCTAGGCACTGAAACAAAGCAGCTCCGTTTGTTCCTTCTGAAGCGTATAGAGCCAAGCTTGCAGAATCATCTGAAAAATCAAAGAAGGTGTCATTTTGAGAAATAGAATAGATTCCATCGCCGTAAGTGTCTATGTGACTCGCAACATTTGTCTGTAAAGTAGACCTGAGTCCTGAGTCCAACCAATTAAGGTGAAACGCCCAACGTGCACCATTAAACATTCCATAATATTCAGGATGAGTAGCAAAATAGGTGTCAGGCTCTACGTAATAGAAAGCTGAGTGCACAGATGGGTATTTGACCTCGTAGGCGCCTCCACCGTATTTTGTATCTAAAACATCAAGTGTGTTCGATGCTATAGAAGGACCATTCATTCTAGTACGTAACAAAAAGTCAGCCTCTTTTTCTAGATAATTATATCTAGGATTCCAATACATATCTCGGTTAAGAAATGCTGGGTGTTCATATCTATCAACAGTGATAATATCCAAGTCTCCATTGATTTGCGGAAGATATTCATCTCCGTGCCAGTTAAACCAGCGACAGCCTACTTCCTTTTCAAGAAATGAAAAAACCGCATATAAAGTTCCACGAGGCTCTTCCCCTATTAGGATAATGTCCTCATTTACATAGCGAACTAAAAAGCCATCGTCTCCTGTACCTGCGATGCCGAGAGAATCAATAATACTTGTGCCAACAATTGCTTCACTCATGTTTCCAGCACCTACAAAGATTCTTTTACCTGTAGGATTTGTGCTTTCAGCAACAACTGGGAATGTAGCTCCTGTAATAGTTTCAAGATAGCTTTTCAACTCATCAGCTGCAAAAGCTATTTGCTCCGAAGGCGAATCAGGAGTTACGATTTTGTAATCAGTTGAATAATTACGACTTATAGTGTAGCCATAGCCTACTGGCATACTGGGCCATATTACTTTTGCCAACTCGCAATAAGCTGAATTTCCCGCCATATTTTTAATCGCATAGTTTCCTGATGCACTGTTGTCTATGCTAATAGTTGCGCCATTACCTACGCTTCCAACTTCCATTTCAGTGGTTAAAGTGTTTGAAGCAATTAAAGAGACGTAATCAAGATTAACATCTCCAGATATTACACTAATGGTCATTGTATTTGATGAACCGGATTTGGCATCAATTTCTCTGGAAGCTTTACCGCTATAATCATCAGCTCCACTGGTTGGCGGAAGTATAAGAGTAAGAGAAGTTTTGTCAGCAACATCAATGTTCAGTGTCGCTCCATTTGTGCTGGCATAAGCAACGGTTAAAGATGCTTCACCCATAGTTCCTCCATTGACACTTGTGAATTCACAATATGCTCCGGAAGAATTAAGTCCATAAACGGCCATACTATTTGACGCCTGCGTTTTAGTAACAGCATATGCTCCGCCGCCTAAATTAGAATTTTCAGACTCAAGTGTTTGTTGTGCCGGGGAATGAATACGTAGATAATCTAAATTAGCAGAGCCTTGGCTGATATTTTCCAACCTTATTTGATTGCCCCTCGCTGCATATGCTTGATCTAGTTTGTAAGCTGCACGGCGTGTATAAGCAGACCAGGATCCTGTTGAGTCAAATTCTACTTCCCCTACATAAACATCATTCATATATAAGGCTAAGTATTGATTATCATTTGGAGACGCATACTTAAAATCAACTTGCGATTTGCCTTTTGAAAGTGTTTCCAGCAAAGTTTCTGCTTTGCATGGTAATGATATAAAAATTGCAATAAATAAGAATTGTGCCATTAATTTAATTTTAATTATTTTGTTCATTATTCATTTCTCTTTCTTTATAGATTTACTTGATGGAATATTTTTACTAAGTGTTATTGATTTTCGACAGCGGCAAAAAATGCAGCCTGACTACTTCATCATGAGCACCACTTTACCGAGATTTTCTTGTCGCTCAAGGATCGCATGCGCGGCCTCGGCTGCAGTGACGGGGAGCGTTTGATGAATCAACACTTTGATCTCACCGTTGGCCAAGGACGCCCACAGTTTGGCTTCCAAATCGTTCAGAATCTCAGCCTTCATCTCGCTGGAGCGGCTCCGTAAGGTGCTGCCAATCAGCTTCACACCACGCTTAAAGAAATCGAGCATGTTTAACTCGCTGGTGGCCGAGCCTAAAGTGGCGATAATAATCCAGCGACCGCCACGTGCCATCGTTTCCAAGCAAGCACCGAGCCCTGGCCCCGCGACACAGTCCATTGCGATATCGACTGGATGTTGCGCCAGCACCTCGGCGATATTTTCTTGCTTACGATTGATGATAACATCGGCTCCAAGTTCGCGCACAAAGCGTGCCTTCTCCTCGGAACCGACCGTCGTTACCACTTTGGCTCCCAGGGTTTTGGCGAGCTGTATCGCAGCCATGCCAAGTCCACTCGCTCCAGCCTGGATAAAGACGGTGTCCCCTGCCTTCATTCCCCCCTCGATACAGAGATTGAGATACGAAGTGGTAAAAGCCTCAGGGATCGCGGCGGCCTCTGCCATAGAAAGTCCTGCGGGAACTGGCAAAGCCATATCGGCGGGCAAAACGATTTTTTCGGCGTAGCCGCCACCGCCCACCAGGGCGCATACTTGATCGCCAACTTTCCAGCGTGAATCCGCGGGTGCTTCGAGCACGACACCGGCCACTTCCAATCCCGGCCATGTAGGCCAACCAGGAGGTGGCGGATAGTTGCCTTCGCGCTGCATGAGGTCGGCACGGTTCAATGCCGCGGCGTGCACTTCAACCAGAATTTCGTTTGCTTTGGCCACAGGATCTGGCACTTCCGACCAGACGAGGTTTTTATCGTTATCTATAAGTACTGCCTTCATATTATTTTGCTTTGTCAGCGAGCGGATGCGCTCGGTTCTTAAGTGGAAAGGTGACCGTGCGACGCGAAAGATGCGCAGCGTAGATCCCATAAATCATTTCAAGCGCCACTCGGGCGTCCGCCAGATTAGCGATTGGCTCTCGATCTTCTTCAATCGCTTGCATCAGATCCCACACGGCGAAACGATTAGCTTCCATGAACCATCGCGCGGGGGGGACACCCGTTTGACCACAAAGCGTATAATCCAAGGGGGCAGCACCGGGAATGCTCCGATCTTCTTGGAGCGGGACTTCTTTAAAGTCAGGATTATCTTCGGGGAAACAACGTTGGCGACTAATGAGCAATGGCTGGCAGCCTCCATCGTCGAAGCGCATTGAGAGCACTCCCTGTGTGCCCATTAAACGAATCCCCATGTGTGGGACTGATTGTTCTGGTTGATACAAGCCACGATGGCTTTCGAAAATGCTACGCACTCCGTTCTTTAATTGAAAAGCGGCAAAGATTTCGTCTCCCAACGCCGGGCCAATTGGTTCCTTAGTTGCGGCCATATCCGACAGCTCAGCCAGGCGTCCTGCAATCCGAATGTCCGCCATCACAGACTCAGGTGCCCCAAAGAAATACGTTTGTAAATCGAGAATGTGAGTGCCGAGGACGATCAGATCCTCCCCTCCGCCACGATGATCGCACTTGCCGCGTCCGACCACAGTCAGGGGTGTGCCGATCTCGCCAGCTTCAATCATACGCTTCATCGTCAGAAACCCAAGGTCGTGACGGGATGGATGCGCCATGCCAATCTTGATACCATTCTCTGTCGCGATTCGGTCAATTTCGTCGGCTTCTTCTAAAGAGTCACTGACGGGCTTTTCGCAATAAATGTGACAGCCCTTTTGCGCAATCATACGAATTTGTTCCAGATGATCTCCGGGATGGCGGGAAGTGACGACGACGATGTCCGGGCTCTCGTGCTCCAGCATCTCGCGGCAAGTAAGGTAGTGACGTTGCGCCTGGGTCTGAGCGAGCTTCTGCTCCAAGTTGTCTGTATTGGAGTCCACATGGGCGACCACCTGCACATTTGGAATCCCGCGAAAGGCCGCGTGTAGCCCGTGCAGGCCAAACATAGACTTCGAACTGTCTTTGACGATGGCTACTTTCCAGTCTCTCATATCTTCTTTTTCTACTATTCTAGTAGCCCCACCAGAATCTCCAATTTTCCGGGTCAAGCAACCGACTCAGTGGCTCTGAACTGACATGACCATCCATCCAAAGTACATTGCAATTGCCGTTGTGCCGGTCGGAGGGCGTACCTGAACCACCTGTTGTTACAAAATGGCCATTGCCTGTCTCCGGAGTCGAATCTGCAACATATATGGTTCGGGCAGGTTCTTTTACGGTTAACTTCTGCTTCATATCCTGACTGAATTCGCCATTTTGAAAAGAAGGGCGCCCATCAATAAATCCAACGTTGATGCCATAGGACAGCCAAGTTTCAGTCACCCCAGTATTATTAGCGGCTTCGTATACCTCGTCGGTCTCGGTCCTTACTGGGCACCGCGCTGGCATTTCTCCGTTGGCGATCGCGGCGCGTGCCTTGGTAAAGTCCCCGTCGAATTCTGTCACCGCGACCAACCATTCCAGCCAGTTGGTTCCACCATTACCCCATGCCCACGAAGGGGGATATTGATTGCCGGAATCCAAGCAATAGACCTCTGTCATCACCCCTATCTGCCGCAGGTTACTCACGCATTCGGCGGATTGCGCACTCGCGCGCACTTTGTTGACGACAGGAAATAGGATTGCGGCTAGAACCGCGATTATGGCAATCACTGCCAATAATTCGATAAGTGTGAACCCGCAGCACTGTTCTCTACGAAGTAATCTTGAGGTATGGAGTTTCATTTTCTTATTCATCCTATTCATATTAGCAGATAGTTTATAATGGACGACTCAACCATTACCGCCACAGCTGCGCGCACCATCGATTAAATAATTAGTTCCAGTAATGAAAGCGGCGTCTTCGGAACTGAGGTAAAGAATCAACTTAGTCACTTCGTCTGGCTCGGCGGCGCGGCCCAGCGGGGTCTTCATATTTGCCATGCCTTGCCGTGTCATAACCGGCCCTGGAGAGACGCAACAAGCGCGGATACCATGCGGTGCGCCAGAGAGTGCGAGCGACTTGGTCAAACCAATCATGCCGCTCTTGGCCGCACCGTAAACGACCGCGCCTGCGGAACCCGTCACACCATCGACAGAGCCCAAATTAATGATCACGCCACCTTTTTGCTGTATCATTGTAGGCAGCACCGCGTGAGAAAAATAGATCGGCCCCGTAAAGTTCACATCCACCCCCCAATCAATGGTGTCGACGGTCATCTCTTCGAAGCCACCGGGACTGTTGCACACACGGTGCGGATTGCCACCAGCACAGTTGACCAAGATGTCAATGCGACCATAGCGCTCCAAGGCGACCGCGACCGCCTGCTGCACCTCATCGTAATGCCGAATGTCGACCGCCACACCGCAGGCTTCGCCACCGTTCTGACTGATGGTTTCGGCAGCCGCTTGGACGGTCTCGCCGTTGATATCAGTGAGGACGACTTTTGCGCCCTCTTTTGCAAACTGCTGCGCACTGAGCAGCCCCATTCCTGAGGCGGCTCCAGTAATAATGGCTACTTTATTTTGAAATCTCATGCGGGATTTAGGCCTGATTTAATAATTTTAAATTTTTGATAGTGACTAGACTGCTAACCGAGAGACCTAAGGGCTTCTCGCGCATAAAGGCACGTGGCTACGCCGACTAGGAGCCGTGAAGGGTGGAAGAGGGGAAGGTTTGAGGTTTGCGCCTCATAAATGCCAGCGATAGTGACAGACAGCTTAAGATTGCAGTGTAGGACGACGGTTCAGGAATATCCCTAATGCTGGAGACGCGGAATCCGGCGCCGACGTAATTGGTAGTTGGAGCGGAGACGCCTCTGGTGAAGGAAGCCGTCGCACCTTCGGTGCCGAACGTGCCGCCTCGCAGCGCATATTCGCTACCGTCGTCCGAAGCAGTCCATTCGTGGACGTTACCGGCTTGGTCGAAGGTGCCGTAGAGGCTACTCGCCATGGAGTAGCTACCCACGACCGTTACGCCGCCCACAGCGGATTCGAAATTAGCGCTGTTTGCATCAGTGGTATTGGACCCGGCAGGAGTTGGCTCTTCGTTACTCTGCGTTGCATACTGCCAGTATCCATCAACATCCGTTAGTCCAAAATCCTTTGACCCCGTCGACGACGGCGAACCACTATAATACGCCGCCTTATACCATTCGTTCTCACTGACGACGGCCACGCCACCCGCATTCCACGCAGCTTCACTGCGAGTCACCGTGAAGCTGTCGGCGTTCGCAGTCGTCAGCCCCGTCAGATCATAGATTCCAGTCTCGGTGTCGCCAGAGCCCTGCCCGTTCGTCAACCAGTTTGTAAAACGTGCCGCATCCCAGAAGGTGACAAAATTCACTGGCTTGTTATCGAAGCCTGCCTTCGTTGAATACTTAGAGCCGATGGCTGCACCGCTATCGAACTCGATCCCCCCGCTGGGGTTGGAGGACATCGATCCACTGTAGATGTCGTTGGGATTGCTCCCCGAAGTATCAACCGCGTTCAGGAACGCGGCATACTGCGCGTTCGTGACCTCATAGGTGCCGATATGGTAGTCGTAAGCGACCCCACCGAAGCCATTGTAGTCGCTCGCATTGCCTGCATCGCCGACCAGCACCGTGTCGATGCTAATTTTTGCAGAGACCGAGGAAGTCGCCAGTAGACACGTAGCGAGTAGGATATGTTTCGTTTTCATGGTGTGCTTCGCGTCGTTTTGATCAAGGTGGATTACAATGACTGGTGGTAATTACTCACGTCATTGCCGTCTGGAGCGTTTTGCTAATAAAAAATTAACCTAACAGCACATTATTATTAATGTTATCTTTCGGTCGTCAAGGTGCATTTTGATTTTATTTCCTACTTGACGTAACATCTGTAACATTCATAGCAAAATCAGCTTTAAGCTGATTATACTTCACTTACTGAAGTAGTCGAAAAATATGAAAAATAGAAAATGAACAAATTCAGAATTTTAATAATAGTGACTTTTATGAGTATTTTCTGTTCGTGTGCGACACATGTAAAAAACGAAGGCTTTGAAGAACTTGTTCGTTATGACGGGCATGTTAACAAACTGCCAGGTTGGCAGTTTATCGCATCTGAAGCCGGGAAGATGGTCCATGTGCCATTTGAGGGGTATTACGAGAGCAAGGGGGGGCGCATTCAGTCTCCGGTCATTAAGCTCGATAAAGATGTAGGAGAGGAGGCGTATTATTCCATCCAGTTTAAAGCACAGGCGGAAGAACAATGTTACTGGTGGGTTGATTTGTTTGATCTACAAAATAAACCATTACCGGACATCAACAGTGCTGTCTACCCTGGTTCGGATCGGACAGAGTATCATCAGATGATTTATAGCGGAAGCAGCGCTACAAGTATGCAACTTGCGTTTGTTTCCAAAGGAGCTGTCTCGGTCAGTGATATTACTGTTACGCGTGTTGATTATAAGACTGCCGCAAAGTGGTCTGATTCGCTTTATGCCGAGCTTCCTCAGATTGACTTTGAGCCGGCAGAGGACTCCTTCGAATTACTGCCGAAAACTGCCTCTGCTTTAAAAAGCGGAGAGCCGTGGCGGGTTGTAATGCTCGGCGATAGCATTATGAATGACTCTTACAACTCTGTCTTCCAAGCACTCGTCAAGCGGGACTACCCCCAGTCAAATTTAGATTATATAATATCGGTCCGTGGTTCTACAGGGTGCTGGTTCTATGAGGAGCCTGAGAATTTCAAAGAGTATGTGACCAAGCACAAGCCAGACCTACTTATTATCGGGGGTGTGAGCAACCTAAACACGAAAAGTATTCCTGCGGCTTTCAAAAGTATTGAAAACGTAATCGAACAAGCAAAGTCGATCGGTTGTGAGATCCTTTTATTGAGTGCGCCTCATTCCGTTGATTGGCGTCAATTAGATGAAGACGCAAGGGTTCTAGCTGGACAAAAATGGGATGAGGGAACGATCAGTCCTAAACTGATTCATACTCCTTTCAGAAAGCTTGCGGAGAAATGTGGTATAGCATTCTGGAACATGACGGTTCCCATGGCAGATTACATCGCTGTATCAGGTGAACCACATAATTATTTTAACCGCGACTTCATTCATAATAATGATCGCGGCAAACAGATTATTGCGCGCATTCTCCAAAAATATTTCAGAAAAGGGCAGCGGGATTTCAACACTACGGATTTACGCAAAAACCTTTGAGAAACATTATAGATTGCTCTGACCCCATCTTAAGGGATTGTTATGGATGTTATTTTTTTCTGAAAATGGCTTGACATAGTTATAAATGTTATCCTTTAGTCATGTGTGTAGGGTATTTCATTTCAATAACCCTCAGTATTTAACCTCAAAAATAAAGATTATAAGTATGAAAATCGTCAATAACATCATCACTTCAGCGCCTACTTTAGCCACCCTCTTGCTGGCCAGCGCGCTTTCATCCTCTGCCGCGAATATTAGTTATCTAGGGGTCGAGACCCAGCCAGCTTGGCGCAGCACAGATGTTGCGAAGAACTCGGCGTTCGATCCTGATGGTGATAACGCCTATGGTACAGATGGAGTCAGTCTCGTCACTGCTGGGGCCAGCGGTGATTTTTTTAATTTTGCTTCTCTAACCAGTTCTTTGCCGAGCTACATATCCTCAACTACTATAAGCGGTGGTTCATTCACTTCTAGTTCTTACGCTGACCTAGACAACGGGCTTCTCGCTATTGCATCAACAGTCGCTGATTTGACTGCTCCTGGCAACGCTTTTACTCAAAGCGGTAGAATTCTATCTATTTCATTCACGGCGACCGAAACGAGCGCTGCCGGCTTCATTGTGACCGCTCTTGGCGTGGATAACAGTCAGCCAATGAATACTATCACACTGTCAGGTACGGGTGCCACGACAGGCACGGGTTCCTCTGCCAACGATACGACTTCGGGTGTGGCTCGCCTCCATTTCTTTCAGGTATCGAACGTCACTGCGGGTGATACCTTTTCAATCACTGCCAACCGCCTCCACGGTATTGCTTTCGAGGCTATCCCTGAGCCAGGCACCTATGCGCTGCTTGCAGGGTTGCTAGCCCTCTCGGCTGTCGCACTTCGCCGCCGCCGTTAGTCGCTAGTGTCGCTAGAGTGCCGCTAGAGTGCCGCTAGAGTGCCGCTAGCTTTTGAGTTCTAAGTCGTCAGCACCAAGACATGATCCGAAGCGCTCGGATTTAATGAATTTTAAAGTGCCCTTTTTGAAAGGCAGAATCAAGCGACTCGTTCCTTGAACCTTTGCCATCACGCCTCCGTGTCTCCGCGTCTCCATGCGTAAATAGCGCAGTGCAATTCATTGGGGGATGTCCCACCAGTTGTTAAAACTCCAAGGTGATCTCAGATCTATGTTTGATGTAGTGTATTATATTTAGAGTGAGTCAAGGTTGCAGGTAGGTTGATTAGGTCGCTTCGCGTAGGCCGTCTT
>Ga0222662_1000997_pt1 | contig 16184 bp, 14 predicted proteins | sample AntAcemetagen600_FD_179821 | JGI IMG/M metagenome (GOLD analysis project Ga0222662, IMG submission 179821) | Saline water microbial communities from Ace Lake, Antarctica - #600 | ecosystem: Environmental > Aquatic > Non-marine Saline and Alkaline > Saline | place: Antarctica: Ace Lake...
GTCCCACCAGAGGAAGAAGGCAAGCAGGGCGACGGCGATGAGCGTGTAGCCGAGCGATATGTAGGCGATGGCCGCCGCACTCAGGCCCACATCAATCATCGTGCCGAATGTCACCGGCGCGAGGGCGGTTGAAAAGACCATCAGTGAGGAGCTCAATGAGCGGATGGAGCCCAGATGTTTGGTCCCATAAAGCTCCGGCCATAAAAGCCCACCCACGGCCATAGCGCCGCCGGTTGAAAGGCCCGCGAGTGCAAAATAGAGGAAGATGCCAGCCACATTGTCGATCAGGGCAAGGGACAGCATCGAGAATGCGAGCGGCACCATATAGAGCGCCATCAAGTGCCTGAAGCCGAACTTGTCGGCAAAGGGACCGACAAACAATGAGGCGACAAGTTTCACAATTGCAAATGTGGAAAAGCCAGCGGCCACCAGCTCTATTGGCCACTCTTTGGAGCTTGCCAGAAATCCTTGATGCACAAAGAAGCCGGTCAAAATGAAGGCCGGGGCCATCATGGCAGGGATGAGAATGTAGAAGCGCGGATCACGAATAACCTCGGCTCTTGTCCAGTCGCGATGGGCGGTCAGGTCGCGGGTCGGCGTGGTATTCTGCGCTGGCAGGTCCTTTTCATGCGTCGGGTCACGCCACACGAGCCACAGCGCCAAAGGTAAAAAGATTAGGAGAAGTGCACCGCCGTGAACGAGCCATGAGGTGCGCCATCCCACCAGAGCAATGATGGCAACGGCGATGGCTGGGAAAAGGGCTTCGCCCAGGCTGTAGCCGGTTGACGACAGGGTAATTGCCTTGCCCCTGTTCGCCGTGAAGTAGCGCCCCATGGCGGTGCTTGAGGTATGGGACATGAGACCCTGACCAAAATGGCGTAGTACAAAGAGCGCGATGATGAAGAGCCAGAACAAATTGGTTGTCGCAATGCATAGGGTCGCGACGGCGAGAATGATAATCGTCCCGCCTGCATAGGCACGCAGGCTCACCTGATCTATCACGCGGCCGGTCCACGGGAGAACCGCTGCACTCAACAAGGTCACGGCAGAAAACGCGCCGCCAAACCCTGAGGCCGATAGATCGAAAGCCTCCCGTAAGGGAGCCTGGTAGAGGCCGACGAAAAAGGATTGTCCGAAACTCGAGCCAAAGGCCATGAGCAGGCCAAAACCCAACAATCTCATGTTGAGGTGGACAAAGGACAGATACCGGAAGATTGGCGCAAACATAGTGCTCTGCTACAGGGAAGCCAGCTCTCACGCAACTCTGTTTGATGGTTTGTGCCAGACCAAAAAAATGTTTGTGGGTGGCCTGTTGAAACACCTGCGTTACACAAGACGTGTTTCATTCACGGCTTTAGTGCGTTCTGGGGTGCGTTCTGAAAGGAAGGCTCTCATGGTTTTGCGATGGGTCGGCGCGGCGATGGGTGGGCATTGCCTGTTCGAAGGCAGCTATGCTTTAGAGGCGCTGGAGAAACGCCAAGTTTTTTTGCGTCGAAGTTCCCAGACATTACGAAAGACATTACGAAAATTTAAGGGCCTAGCCGCCCTTTACGGGGCTCTTTCCTTTGCCTAATCGATAAAGACGATTTACCGTGCGCAGAATAAGCGGTGCCCATGATTAAGAGGTGCCCACGGACTTTAGAGAGGGAACCTGTGATGAAAAAGACGACTGCGCTGATCTCGCTTGTAGCGGCCAGTGCCTTCGCAACGGCTGCAATGGCACAAGTGCCAGCAGCTCAAGTTGGCCGCCTCGGTGGTGACTTGACCCCAGTGGGCGCTGAGAAGGGTGGCAATGGCGACATTCCTGCATGGACAGGCGGTCTGCCGACTGTACCAAGCAATGTAACATATGCTCCAGGCGACAAACTGCCGAACCCGTTTGCAAGCGATGCTATTCGCTTTACGATTACGGGCGCCAATATGGCTCAGTATGACGCCAACCTGACAGATGGCTACCGTGCGCTTTTGAGCACGTATCCATCCTACAAAATGGACGTGTATCCATCACGTCGTTCTTGTGCGTTTCCGGATAATGTATATGCCGCGACACGCCGGAATGCAGAAGTTGGATCACTGGGTGACGGCGGTAATGGCGTAACGAAAGCCATTATGGGTTTTCCGTTCCCAATTCCAAACAGTGCGCTTGAAATCATCTGGAACCACACACTTAGGTTCCGTTCATTCAAACTTACTCGACAGTTTACAGCCGCTGCTGTGACGCGGTCGGGCGATTACACACTTCAGACGGTTCAGGATGAAGCCATTCTACAATGGTCTGACCCTTCGAAAGGCTCTGCCGAAGAGCTTGACAATATTTCGATCTACTACATTGCCAATACTGTTGCGCCAGCGCGGTCTGCTGGTAGCGTGATCCTTGTGCACGAAACGTTGAACCGTGCGATTGATCCCCGTAAGGCATGGAGCTATAGCCCGGGTACACGTCGTGTTCGTCGTGCGCCAAACATTGCTTATGACAACCCAGGCACAAACTCTGATGGTTTGAGCACGTCTGACTCGTTTGACGGGTATAATGGCGCACCAGACCGTTACAACTGGTCTGTTATTGGCAAAGAAGAAAAGTTTATTGCGTTCAATAACTATGACGCAGAAGCTGCTCCGTATGCTGAATACATAGCGCCACTTCATGTAAATCAGGACGTGGTTCGCTACGAACTGGCTCGTACCTGGCGTATTGAAGCGACACTGAAACCTGGCAACCGCCATGTTTATGGTCGTCGTGTGAAGTCTATCAATGAAGACAATTGGTCGATTTCTTCTTCCGATATGTATGATGCACGTGGCGAATTGTGGCGTGTACAGGAGCTGCAACAGCTTCAGCGTTACAATGTGCCGCTATGCGGAACCTCTGCTGAAGTTGTTTATGACCTTCAAGCTGGCCGCTATTTAGCGTTGGCCATGACCAATGAAGAGCCGCAGATTAACTATTTTGCGGATGAGTTGGATCCAGAACGTTACACGCCTGCTTCGATCCGTCAGATGGGTGTTCGTTAAAACGAATCCTTCGGCAGGTTTGTTCCGTCGGCAGAAAATTGAAACCTCGGGATTTCGGTCCCGGGGTTTTTCTTTATGTTACGGCGAATTAATTTGGACTAAATGTTTGTATCTCTTGTCGTTTTCGGCTTTTCGCCCCGACTTTTTTTGTTGGTTCGAATTGTTTGAGACATTCACTCCCAATGGCGATACGGTTTTTGCAGCAGCGTCTTATAAAGCCCGCCGTCTTATTGGTGGCTTTCGCTTGTGCCTTTGACTGACTAAAAGACAAGGCCAGACCGAAAGACAAGCTGTCGGAAAGAAACGCGGGGGTGTTTCTAAGGAGGGAAGCAATGATGAAGAGATTAAGTTTAGGTTTGGCATGTTGTCTTACCGCAGGTGCGTTTGCCACAAGTGCGATGGCTGGTGTTCCTGCTTCGCAGGCAGCGCGTCTCGGTAGCGATCTGACTCCGATGGGTTCAGAACGTGCAGGCAGCGGCAATGTTCCTGCTTGGAGCGGTGGCTTGTCCAGCGTGCCGAGCAATGTGACTTATGACGCTGGTTCTGGCAAACAATTGCCTGATCCGTTCGCCAGTGACCAAATTCAGTACACGGTAACACCAGGTAATATGGCTCAGTACAGCGATCAGCTGACAACTGGCTATCAGGCCCTTTTGTCGACTTATCCGTCTTACAAAATGAATGTGTACCAGGGTCGTCGGACATGCGCCTTCCCGGATGCTGTAAATGCTGCCACACGTAACAATGCTGAAGTTGGTTCGCTTGTTGGCGGCGGTAACGGCGTTGGTGGGGCGATTAATGGTTTCCCATTCCCAATTCCAAGCAGTGGTTTGGAAATTGTATGGAACCACACTTTGCGTTATCGCGATTTCAAAATTACCCGTCAGACTGCAAATGCCGCGGTTACGCGTTCAGGCGATTATGACCTGATTATTTCGCAGCAGGATGTGATTTTGCGCTGGTCAGATCCGCGGATGGAAAAAGCCGAAGACCTCGACAATATCTCCATCTACTTTATTGCCAATACTGTTGCTCCAGCTCGTGCAGCTGGTTCAGTGATCCTGGTTCATGAGACACTTGACCGTTCTATCGATCCACGTAAGGCTTGGCAGTATAGCCCGGGTACACGTCGGGTTCGTCGTGCGCCAAATATCTCCTATGACAACCCAGGTACAAACTCTGACGGGTTGAGCACATCTGACTCGTTCGATGGCTACAATGGTGCGCCTGACCGTTATGACTGGACCGTTGTTGGTAAATCCGCGAAACTGGTTGCAGAAAATTCATATGCTTCCATTAACGCGCCTTACACAGATCTCATTCAGCCGTTGCACTTGAACCAGGACCTCCTGCGTTACGAATTGCGTCGGGTATGGACGATTGAGGCGAACCTCAAACCAGCAACACGTCACGTCTATGGCCGTCGCGTCATGCACATGAATGAGGACAGCTGGACCTTGATGTCTGCAGAAAACTACGATGGTCGTGGTGAGCTGTGGCGCGTTCAAGAAGAGCATGGCATCCAGCGCTATCAGGTGCCGCTCTGTAACAAAGCTGCTGAAATCGTTTATGACCTACAGGCAGGCCGTTATTTGGCTCTGACCATGGAAAACGAAGAAGGTCCAACGAACTATACAGCTGATGAGCTTGATAGTGACTACTTTACACCTGCTGCTATCCGTCAGCTTGGTACTCGTTAATCTTCTTTTCTGAAGATACAAATGAAGTCAGGAAGCCTCGAGAGGAAACTCTCGGGGCTTTCTTTTGTTTTGTCGTTTTTGGTTAACAGGTTGCGGCGTGGAGGATCGATACTTTTTTCGGCTGGACCTCGGAAAGTCGCTTCAATGTGGACATTTACACGGATATTTACCCAGCCTTTTTGCAAAAATTGGCTGGTGTGGGCGAGGCGCTCTGAGCAAACCCCGGCGCGTTGGAGCAACTTCTGTATATGGAGCCATATCGCCAGCTTGGCGTTCTGCGCGTTACCCTATAGAGTAGCGTCATCAGCATCCATTTGGGGTTGAGCTATTTTTTTGCCGGGTGGGGATGGTTGGTCATTGGGACCGTCATTTCATCATCAAGAACAAGGAGCAGTAGCTCCAAATGCCGGCGTCTAGCGGGGACAACGCGAGTAACAGGTCATGATAGTAAATAAAATAACTTCAGCCATTGGCTGTCTCTGGGGCCAGTTTGGTCCGCAGACCCTTAGGTCAATTTCAGCCGCACTGTTGGCAGTTTCATTTGCCAGTGCGCCTTTAGGAATGGCATCTGCAGAAGAATTTAACGGTAAGCCAATTAATTACGCGACAGCATCAACCCTGGCGGCAAAAAAGCTATTGTTGGATGTCACGCGCGCTAACGGTCGGATTGTGGCTGTTGGGGAATTTGGCCACGTCGTTTTCTCTGATGATGATGGTGCCACTTGGACGCAGGCCAGTTCTGTTCAAACACAAGTAACACTTACGTCGGTGAGCTTCCCTTCCAACGACGTTGGCTTTGCGGTCGGGCATGACGCCGTTATCGTCAAGACCGTTGACGGTGGCGACAATTGGACTCTTATTTATGAAGATTTCGATGCGGAGACGCCTCTGCTTTCTGTCTTTTTTGATACACCGACGCACGGTATGGCGATGGGTGCTTTCGGGTATCTGATCGAAACAAATGACGGTGGCGACACTTGGGAGCAGCGTCCGATCATTGCGGATGAAGAAGATGACTTCCATCTGAACGATTCCTTTCGGGCCAATGACGGCGGGCTTTGGATCGCTGCAGAATTTGGCACTGTTTACTACTCGGCAGACAGCGGTGTTACTTTTTCTCGGATCCAAACTCCTTATGAAGGATCCTTCTGGGGCGGCATTGGTCTTAGCGATGGTTCCAACCTTATTTACGGCATGCGCGGCAACGTGTACCGCACTGTAGATAATGGTGTGACATGGGAAAAAGTTGAAACCGGGGTTACCAAGTCATTTGGCGGTAGTGTTGAGCTTGCAAATGGCACGGTTGTGCTGGCTGGTTTGAACGGGGCGATTGCCTATTCAACAGATACAGGCAAAACGTTCCAAACCGTTAGCCGTGCTGACCGTGAAGGCTATAACGCTGTGATCGGTGTAGCGGGCGGACAGATTGCCATCTTCGGTCAGTCAGGTGTGAGGATCATGCCTGACAATGCAGAGGCTGCACTCGGTGCTGGCGCTTCATAATTCATCTTTTGATGTTTTGAGAAAGGCCCCGATTTCGGGGCCTTTTTTTTGCCCTGACTTTTCCGTTGTGCCTCCTTCAAAGCAGATTAAAGTCCCGAGGTCTGGCGTGTTTAAGTTTGCTCCGCTACGTTCGGGCACAGAAAATTTGCGGAAAAATTTGTTTTTGATTGGAGAAGCGCGTGGAAAATTTCGAGAGATTTGGCCCCTATACGCGTATCGCGCGTGAAGGTCGTGTTGCCCTTGTTGAGTTTGACCGTGAAGATGGTCTGAACGCCTTGTCTGTTGCGGCCATGCTGGAACTCACTGCTGTTGCCGACAGTTTTGAAGATGACCTCGAAATTAGTGCCATTGTTTTGACGGGTACACAGACGTATTTTTCTGCCGGCGCAGATTTGAAAGACCCTGCCATTGCTGAACGCCCTACCGGGTTGCTGCATCGTCGCCACGCGCAAAAGGTTGGCCCCAATATGTGTGCTGCCTGGGAGCGGCTGGAGCAGATCACCATCGCGGCAGTCGAGGGGTTTTGTATCGGCGGCGGCTCTGCGCTTGTTGCGGCTTGCGACATTCGTGTCGCAGCCGAGGATGCGCGGTTTCGGTTGCCGGAAATACCTCTTGGTATGAATATGAGCTGGCAGTCCAATCCTCGATTGGTGAACCTGATGGGGCATGCAAAAGCCAAGCTCTTTACTATTCTTGGAGAAACGCTTCTTGCGCCAAAGGCGTTGGATTGGGGCTTGATTGAAGAACTTGTGCCTTCGGGAACAGCGCGAACGGCGGCGATTGATTTGGCCGTGCGATTTGGGGCTGTGCCACCCGTTGCGTTGCGCATGTCAAAACAGTCTCTTGATGTCGCTGCGAAGGCTTTGAACCATGCGACGACCTACATGGACCGTGATCAATTTATCCTTGCCGCAACGTCCAATGATCAGACTGAGGCGATTTCAGCATTTTTGGAAAAACGGAAACCGGTTTTTACGGGCGAGTAAGCTAGAATTTGAGTGTCAAGCGAAAGGATGATGCGGATGGTCGCGGTGATGCGATGTGATCGAATGATTGGGGCCAATGGATTTGGCGTGTTGATTACACTGTTCTTTTTCGCCTTTCTATCTGGTGTCAGCGCGGCTGAACAAGAAGGGGAAATCTCCGCAGGTGCTGATGAAGCTGTCGGCACGCGCTATGAAATTCGCGCCGAAGACTTTCCAGCGCCGAATGCAACGCCGTCTGTGGGAAACCGCCCGGTGGTTATCCCACGTCCATCGGGGGCCAGGCTCCGGGCGCCAAAGGGCTTTGAGGTAACGCTTTTTGCTGAAGGGCTTGAGCATCCGCGTGCGATGGCGATTTCGGACGATGGTGTTGTTTTTGTCTCCGAACCCAATGCCGGAAAAATCACCCGTTTGGCAGATGTAGATGGTGATGGCGTCGCGGACAGCATTAACAGTTTCGCCGCGAATTTTCGATTGCCATCCGGTATCGCCATCCATAAGGGTGAGCTTTATGTCGCCGACGAACGGGCCGTATGGTGGTTAGGTGCGATACAAGGACAGACCCAAGCAGCAGCCCGTCGTCCAATTACCCGCGCAGGCGCCTTTGGTGATGCGGGGGGGCATTGGACCCGTATGCTGCGGTTTTCGCCGGATGGTCAACAGCTATATGTTGCCATCGGCAGCGAAGACAATCTTGATGAAGAAGCATTGCCGCGTGCCAGCATTCAACAGTTTGATTTGCAGAGCGGCGACCAAAGCCTGGTTGCGTCAGGCCTCAGAAACCCGGTTGGACTTGCCCTATATCCCGGCACGGCCCGTCTCTTCGTTGTCGTTAATGAGCGTGATGGATTGGGTGACGGCCTTGTCCCCGACTATCTCACCGAAGTGACACAGGGGGGGTTTTACGGCTGGCCCTATGCTTACCTTGGTCCCCATGAAGACCCAACTTTTGGCACCATTCGACCTGACCTGGTCGCCGCGACGTTGGAACCAGATGTATTGTTCGCTGCCCATTCTGCGGCCTTGGATTTGGTGTTTGCCCAAGCATCTCAATTTCCTGATCCATATCGTGAAGGCGCATTCGTAGCGCTTCATGGCTCCTGGAACGCGGCTTCGCCGACAGGATATAAGGTGGTTTGGGTGCCGTTTGAAGAGGGCCGCCCTTTGGGGAGTTATGAAACATTTGTCGCAGGTTTTTGGACAGAAGGGCAAACGCCAGCGCGGGTCTGGGGGCGACCGGCTGGTCTGGCGTTCACCAAAGACGGCAGTCTTCTCATCTCAGATGATGAGGGGGGCACGATATGGCGTGTGACATGGGTCGGTCGTTAGTAAGGTGAAATAGGTCCTTGGCGAGCTTGACTTACAGTGAGCTTTTTTATGTTTCCCGGTGTGTCAAAAGGGCCTCCCAAAAAGGCGCCAGATATAAAAACCGCTCCGGCATCTTTCAACGCCTCTGCAATGTCTACATCGGGGACATACTCGAAAGTCGTAAAGAGTCTCGATGCTTTCGCTTCAGTGATGAGCCTTGTTACACCTTGCAACAAAGTGGACAGACTGTATTTCGGCGGAATTTTGTAGGATATCGCTGTTGCCCCCATGGCCACGCAATCGGCAGCTGGAAAGTCTAACCGCGGCACGCGTATTGTCAGGACACGGAACAGTGTGTTGAGGCCAGAGGCTCTCTGCAGAACTGTTGATGGTGGTGTATGATCTGGAATGCCGACAACTTCTATCATGAGAATAGATTTTAGCGATGCGGGGATCTGGCGTGCGATAGATAGAATTTCGGAGCGCCCGTTGGCACATGATAAGGTCTCGAAATGGACCTGAGTGGTAAGGAGCGAGGTGAAATCGTTTTGGTAAAGTTCTGCGGCGACTTCGATCATCGATTTTAGCAAATGCGTGTCCAGCTTTAGAAAATCCCTTGCTTCTGCGCCAGCAGAAAGAACGTTATGTTCAAGCAGAGGCGCGCGCCCATTGCGACGTGCTACCGGTGTGACTGCGTACCCGGTTAGAACTTCGTTGTGGATATTCCAAAATGGAACAAATTCAACCTCATAGCTCGATTTACGTTTGGCTTGTATGTTGTTTGCATTGATGCTTATCGCAGTCTTTGTTTTTAGACCTTGCTTTGTTGCTTCCTCTTTTTTTAAGAGGCGTGCAATCTGCGCTTTCATAGCAGCGCCTATTTCTGGAGTCGGCGATGCCTCTGCGCTGGCAAGCGTCGCGGGTCTGCTTTCGTCAGGAACAAAAATGATGTCGTTCAAATCATTTTTTTGGATCATACCGACTTGTGATTTTACTTCAATGAGACTGGACTCAGATTCTCCAATGAAAACTTGTCGAATTTTCTGACCGATCTTCAAGCTGATGGCTTCTGCTTGTTCAGGTGTTGTGCTCTCGTCAAATATCAAAATGTAATGGTCTTGACCGATGCGCGTAGAAATGTCTTTCGGACGTAAATTGGTCGAGATGATGTTTTCGACGGTCATATGAATTTTAGGTTGAAATTTTTCCCAATTACCACCGAGATGCATTCTGAGGCGGGAAAGTCCGATCAGTTGCTATTGACCAGCAAATCGTCCCTGTGCGTCAGTGGGAAGCGAAAGTGACGCCGCCTGTCCGTTTTCTGGCGGATTGTTTGGGTGCTGTGTCGCTTGAGGTCGGACAGCAGTGTCTTCATTCGCTGGCATGATGCCGTTTCCTAAAAATTATTCCCTGCATTAGCATGCAAGTTGTTTTCTTAGCGTGTGTGGGACACGCATCCCCTCGCCGACCATGCCTATGATCTCTTCCAGCACGCTAAGAAGCCGTTAACTTGATCCCTGGTGGGAGGCGGCAGAGTGTCACTCCAGGCTGGATAAATCAGCTGGAAGGGCTTGCAATACCTTGTTATATAAAGGATTTTTTCGTCGACTGTTTATCTCGTGCGGCGATCGAACCATCCGTCCTGGGTGATCTTCCGTCGGAATTGGTTACCAACGGGTTAGAGAGTTGAGCCGCATTGAGTGTGCGTGTCGAAGGCTCCCGCAAGAAATGAATGCCGGTCCAGGCAATCATTTCTCCCAGTGTTGCTCCGCTACGTCTTTAGTGCAGCTTCTCTTGCCGCTCGGACAGACTCATTGGTTTGATTGAAAAGAAGTTTTTTGCGTGCTTCTTCCTGTTCGGCTGTGAGTTCCTGTTTTCCAAGTTCTCCACCGGCTGCCTGTCCTCTTTTCACTGCCTCGCGGGTGCCAATGTCGTCAACCCAGCGCTTGACGTTTGGATAGTTTGACCAGTCCTCGCCCTTGGGCGTGGATATCCGACCGATGAACATTGCCCACGGCCAGGTAATCATGTCGGCGATGGAATAGTCATTCCCTGCCAGATAGGGATGAAGGGAGAGTTGCGTATCCATAACGCCGGCCAAACGATCAACCTCACCGAGGAACCGTTTTTGTCCATAAGCCAACTGGCTTTCATCCTCGACGATGTTTTTTGCGTAGTTCTTAAAATGATTGGCATTGCCCATCATGGGGCCCAAATTTGCCATCTGCCAATGCACCCATTGCAGGACTGCATATTTTCCTTTTGGGTCCTGCGGCAGGAACCTGCCTGCTTTTTCGGCGAGATATTCCATGATGGCGCCGGACTCAAAAATAGCCAGCGGCTCTCCCCCGCCCAAAGGATCGTGATCGACAATTGCGGGCATGCGATTGTTGGGGCAGATACGCAAGAACTCCGGCTTGAACTGATCGCCACCGCCAATGTCAACGGGTACGACCTTGTACGGGAGGCCGCACTCTTCGAGCATGATGGTGATTTTGCGACCATTTGGCGTCGGCCAAAAATATACGTCAATCATGGGTTATCTCCCTATTTGGTTGTGGTGTGTTGCGATGAGGATAGGGCATTGCATCGTCTCGGCGCCAGCACTGAGGTTATGACAAGCGTGTGATGTGAAAAGGCCGTCTGCTGAAAACAACAAACGGCCTTTGCGCGTCTTGTATGAAGTGACCGGTTCTTTATTCAGCCGCTTGCGCAGTCGGGGCTGCTTGCGGGCCTCGGATAAGGTGCCCTGGCATCTCGCCGGTGCTCTCTCCGTTTTCAAAAGTGATAACACCGCTGACGATGGTGGCGCGGTAGCCTTCTGCTTTCTGGATCATGCGGCGGCCATCGGCAGGCAAGTCAAAAACCATTTCAGGGGCCAGAATGCGCAGCTTTTCGAAATCAATGACATTCAGATCTGCCTTCATGCCAGGCGCGATGATCCCGCGATCATTGAGACCATAAAGTTCTGCTGTTTCACGTGTCTGCATGCGCACGACTTCTTCCAATGGCAATGTCGCGCCGCGTGAGCGGTCGCGTGCCCAATGGGTCAACATGTAGGTTGGGAAACTTGCATCGCAAATCACGCCACAGTGGGCACCGCCATCAGACAGGCTGAGCACTGTCGCCGGATGCTGCATCATTTCGTGGATATGATCGAAGTTGAACTCTGCATAGTTCAAAAGAGGCAAATAGATATATCCGCGGCCCTCGTTTTCCATCAACATGTCATAGACGATTGCTGCTGGATCGCTGCCGTTGCGCTTGGCTTCTGCTGCGACGCTATCTTCCGCCGGCGGTTCATACTCAAGATGATCTTCTTGCTCCAAACGAAACATGCGATCATAGCCTTGAGTGAGAATGAACCCAAGGGGCCCCATGTCGCCGGGTGCATCGGTGAGGATGCTTGTCCGTGTCGCTGGATCTTTCAGTTTTTCCAAGCGCTCTGCAAAAGGCAAATTGGCGATTGCTTTGTAAGAGGCGCGCGAGATGAAGGGATGCACGGTGCTTTGCCAGCCGAGCACCATGCCGGTTGGACGGCAGGCGATTTGAGCGGTGACATTGGCACCTTCTTTGCGCGCCTGCTCTGTCATGTCGAGCATGTCGCGCCATTTGTTGGCGTCTACTGGTGATTGAAGCAGCGCGTAGGTCACAGGCAGGCCCGTCTCCGCTGACATTTCTTTCATCCAGTTGAACTCTTCTTCGGCGGGCGTCATGTCAGATGCCATTTCGAACACGCCGTGGCCAGCCGCGCCCAACGCATGGCCAATGCCGATGAGTTCATCCTTGTTGGCGAATGTGCCCGGCACTGGTTCCCCATCCTTGGCGAGGTGCAGCATGGTGCGTGAGGTGGAGAAGCCAAGGGCACCTGCTTCAACGCCTTCGCGCACGATCTTGGCCATCGCGGCGATGTCATCGTCGTTGGCGGCTTCGTTGCGGGCGCCGCGTTCGCCCATGACATAGGCGCGCACCGAGCCGTGGGGCACTTGCGTTGCAATGTCGAGGCTGCGTTCCTGTTTTTCCAGGGCGTCCATATACTCAGGAAAGGTTTCCCAGTTCCATTTGATTCCCTCTGCAAGGGCGGCCCCTGGAATATCTTCCACGCCTTCCATGAGCTCAATGAGCCAGTCGTGGCGGTCTGGTCGTGCTGGCGCAAAGCCAACACCACAATTGCCCATGACAACAGTGGTGACGCCATGCCAGCAAGAGGGCGTGACAAGCGGGTCCCACGTGACCTGTCCGTCATAGTGGGTGTGAATGTCGACCCAACCGGGCGTGACGAGCAGACCCGCGGCGTCGATTTCTCGGGTCGCCTTGCCCTGTACCGTGCCCACTTGGGTGATGATGCCGTTGCTGATGGCGACGTCGGCGGCCCGGGCCTTGGCGCCTGTGCCGTCTACCAGTGTGCCGCCGCGAATGATGAGATCGTGCATGTCCAACTCCTCCAGAATGTTGTTGGGAGCAGTATGGCCAAGAAAATAGACCGGAGTCTCCTTTTTTCAAAGTGAGATTGTTGGGTCGGGATGCCGCCTTAAAAGGCGACACCCGTCATTGGTTTTAGCCGTAGCGGTAAGGCCGTCCAGCCTTGACCATGGCGGCGTTATAGTCTTTGAGGATTTGGACGACTTTGGCTTTGGTTTCAGATTGGGCTGCTATTTCATCCCAGAAAACCAGGGCCGCACTTTCCACAGTGGCCCATTCTTCGTCTGGAATGGTGGTGAGCTGCATCTTTGTTCCGTTGACGCGCAGATCAGCCTCGCCGCCCCAATACCACCACTGCCGGTAATAGTGTGAGCTGTCCATGGTGAGTTTCAGGAGCGTTTTTAGATGCTCGGGCAACTCATTGTAGCGGTCCATGTTGGCAAAGAAGGAGCCTGCCCACGCGCCGGAAATATTGTTGGTCAGGAAGTAGTTTGTTACGTCCGCCCATCCGACGGTGTAATCTTCCGTGATGCCTGACCAGGCGACACCATCCAGTTCGCCGGTTTGCACGGCCACTTCAATGTCTTCCCAGGGCAGGGTGACCGGCACGACGCCAAATTGTTCAAGGAAACGCCCGGCTGTCGGGAAGGTAAAGACCCGCTTGCCTTTCAAATCTGCTAAGCTGTGAATGGGCTCTTTGGTTGCAAAGTGGCAAGGATCCCAGGCGCCGGCGGAAAGCCATTTGACGCCGACTTTGGCATATTCCTCATCCCATATTTCGCCTAGCCCAAACTGGTTGAACAGAACCGGCACGTCGAGGGAATAGCGGCTGGCGAAAGGAAAGTAGCCGCCAAATACTGTCACCTCAGTGGGTGATGCCATGCTGTCGTCATCGGATTGCACCATGTCGATGGTGCCTTTTTGAACAGCACGGAAAAGCTCGCCTGTGGGTACCAATTGATCTGCGAAGTAGAGCTCAATTTCCATTTCGTCGCCTGCGACCGCGTTGAATTGATCGATCGCTGGTTTGATGACGTGTTCTGCAAGTGCAGACCCGGCATATGTTTGCAGGCGCCATTTGATTTTTGTCTCAGCGTGAACCGCTGGCGCTGCCAAAGTTGCGGCACCGGCAACCCCTGCTGTGGTCAAAAATTTACGTCTGGTGGTCATCTTCAACTCCCGTTTTATGTTGTGATAAGCACTGACTTAACGGGCGATACGCACCCGCCTTCGTTCCTCCTCAAAAAGCTCCCCCTCTTCTTTTGGTTTCACTGGCCGTAGACAGTGTTTGGTAGCCAAAGAGCAATGTTTGGCATGCTCATGACAATGGCCAGGGCCACGATCATGACGCCAACAAAAGGCACGATGGATCGATAAATGTCGCGTAACTCAATTTCTGGTGGCGCCATGGCGCGCATCAAAAAAAGATTGTAGCCGAAAGGTGGCGTCATATAAGCGATCTGCGTCGTGATTGTGTACAGCACACCGTACCAAACAAGATCAAAGCCAAGGGCTGCGACCAGGGGCACATAGAGCGGTGCGACAATCACCAGCATTGCCGTGTCATCCAGAAAGGTCCCCATCAGCAAAAATGAGAGCTGCATAAGGATCAAAATTGTCCAAGGGCTCAACCCTAACTGATCTGTAAACAGATTGTCTATGGCCTTTACGGCGCCCAAGCCATCAAAGACAGCACCGAAGCCCAGTGCTGCTAAAATGATCCACATGAACATGCAGGTGATGGCCAGGGTCTGGCGAACAGAATTTTCAAAAACAAGACGGCTCATCCGCCCCTTCAGGATGGCGGCAACAAAGGCCGTCATGGCCCCAATGGCTGAGCTTTCCACGAGGCTCGTCCAGCCCTTTATGAAGGGCACCATCATGGCGGCGAAAATGAAGAGCGGCAAAAGTCCAGCTTTTAGGAGGCTGAGTTTTTCAGAGAGTGGAACGTCCAGCTCTTCCTTGGAAAGGGCAGGTCCCAGCTCCGGCTTGATCCGACACCGAATGTAGACATAAGCAATGAACATGGCCGCCATCATCAGGCCCGGGAAAACCCCTGCGAGCCAAAGCTGGCCGACGGGTTGCCTGGCGATCATGGCATAGAGCACAAGAACAACGGAGGGTGGCACTAGGATGCCGAGCGACGATCCGGCCTGGACGACGCCCGTGACCATTTCCTTGTTATACCCACGTCGCAACAATTCCGGCAATGCGATGGTTGCGCCAATAGCCATGCCCGCGACGGATAGACCGTTCATCGCGGAAATGAGCACCATCAAGCCGATTGTGCCGATGGCAAGGCCTCCGTTGATCGGGCCCATCCAGACATGAAACATTTTGTAGAGATCATCTGCGATCTTCGATTCAGATAGCACGTAGCCCATGAAGATGAACATCGGTAGAGTCAGAAGCGGATACCATTTCATCAACTTCATGGCGGCGGTAAAGCTGATGTCAGCGCCGCCTGTGCCCCAGAGAAAGATTGCGGCAATAGCGCCTACAGCGCCGATGGCACCGAAGACCCTTTGTCCGGTCATGAGCATCAACATCATTGAGGAGAACATGAGGATCGCGATGAGTTCATATGACATTAGAGCTCTTGCCCCTTGATACGCGCGAGGTCTTTGATCAGTTCAGAGACAGTCTGCAGGATCATCAGGAAGATTCCGCAGCACATGATCGTCTTGATGGGCCACATATAGGGGCGCCAAGAGGTGGCACTGCGTTCGCCATACTGAAAGGCGTAAATGGTGCTTTCAAAACCACCATACAGAAGGACGCTGAGGTAGAGCAGGAGGAAAAACACCGTGAAGAGATCGACCCAGGCTTTGGTGCGTGGGGACCAGCTTCCGTAAAATAGATCCATGCGGACGTTGGAGCCGAGCTGGATTGAATAAGGCCCGCCCAGAATATAGTAGGCCACCATAATGAATTGTGCCGTCTCCAGCGTCCAAAGGGCCGGCAAGAAAAATGTCTTGGAAATCGACGACCACATCAAGACACCGATCAAGACAAAAATCAGGTACATGGCGATACGCCCGACCCGGTAATTGAACGCGTCGACAGTTTTCACAAATTTTGCTGCGAACTCGGACATTCTACGTCGTCCCCCTGTTCAGGTATCATTACCCGAAAGACGACGCACTGCTAGTCTTTGTGTACGGAAAATCCGCTTACAAATGGATGTGGTCTGTTGCTGAAAAGGTTAGGTGACCCGGAGAACTGAGGTGGTTCGGTTTGTTTGAACAGCTTTGGT
>Ga0222662_1001000_pt1 | contig 16161 bp, 12 predicted proteins | sample AntAcemetagen600_FD_179821 | JGI IMG/M metagenome (GOLD analysis project Ga0222662, IMG submission 179821) | Saline water microbial communities from Ace Lake, Antarctica - #600 | ecosystem: Environmental > Aquatic > Non-marine Saline and Alkaline > Saline | place: Antarctica: Ace Lake...
CTCGCTCCACTCATCCGGTCACGCCAGCCGAAGCCCGCCGGAGATGGTCCAGCGGACGAGGCGCTTCGAAAGTCGGACGCTGCATAAATCGCGCCAGCGTCCGGGGGAGGATTTATTGACGCTTACCTCTTTAGTTCGTTATCCGACGATGTTTCGTTTCCCTACATCCCGTTTTCTGTTGGTCGCAGTCGTGTTGCTTAGTTTCGCAACCGCTCCTTCTTCGACCGCTCAAGAGGTGAGCGAGAATTCTGACGCCCGCGAGAAGGAGGCGGCAAATCCGAACGCAGGCGCGACCGGCGAAGATCGCGCTGCGATCGCGAAACTGATCGAGGGAAAAGATTTCGAAGCGGCTCTCGAAAGAATCGCTCCCTTCATCGAGAAGGATCCGAGCGATGCGTTTCTTCTCCGGCTTCAGGGCTACTCGCTTTTGCAGACGGGAAAGGAGAGTGAAGCGATCGCCGCTCTCCGCGAAGCGACGGCGGCGGCTCCCGAAGACTCCGCCGCCCACTTCTTTCTCGGACACGCGCTCACCACCAGCGGAGAACCCGGTGAGGCGATTTTGTCTTTTCTCAAAGTGGTCGAACTGGATCCCCTCTCCAAATACTCCGGAGCGGTGAGAGCGATCCTTCCACAACTGCGAACGATGATCGAAACCGAGGCGATGCGCCCGGTGGAAAAGCGCTCAGGCACCCCCGAAAATCCGGACGCCCCTCTGGAGCAGCAATATGAACTCGTCGAAGTTCTCGTCCCCGTGGAGGTGCCCCTGCCGCCTCCGCCCCCCACGCCGGAAGAGCTTCTGCTCGCGGCTGCGATGGCCGACCTCGACTCACAGCGCTATGACGCAGCCCTCCCCAAGGTGGAAAAATTAATCGGAATTTTTCCGGCGAATTTCCAACTGAAAAAGCTGAAAGCCTTTGTTCTGATCGAGAAGGGTGATTACGAATCCGGGATCATTTACCTGGGCGAACTCAAGTCGAGCTATCCCGAAGATCCCGGTCTTCGCCTGATGATCGCGCAAGCCCAGTCTAAAGACGGGCAACTAAAGCTCGCCGAAGCAGAATTGATCGAGCTCATCGCCCTGCAAGATTCAGCCACTCTCGCCGCTGCTGAAAAATTGCTCGCTGAGTTCGACGTCGCGATTAGAGCGATCCAGAAGGATAAGTGGTCAGTTTATTCAACCCTCGGCATGGAATACGATACCAACCCGCAGGCGATTCCAGTCGTCGGCGGAGGCCAGGGAGCCGAGTCGTGGAGAACGTCGATGTCTCTCTCGATCGGCTACGAGATCATTGATCAGTTTCGCGATGAGAAGCCTTTTTCCTGGGTGGTGAACGGTTCTTTTTTCCAGACTTTTCACGACAACCCTGACGTGCGGCGGCTCGATGTCACGCTCGGGTCTGTCGGTAGTTACCTTCGCCACGATCGCTTTCTGATGGACCGTCCTCTCATCCTCACGGCGGGAGGAGACCTCGGCACCTATCACCTCGGAGGCGACGGATTCTACGACTACGGGAATCTCTATGCCGGCAGCGACTGGCGCGTCCTCGATAATGCGGGAATCACTCTGGGCTACCGCTTTGCGCATGAGGAATACGCCAACGACACCGTCCTCCCCGAACTCTTCAGTCTCGACGGTGATATCCATACCGGTAGCATCGGAGGATACGCATTTCTCTTTCAAAACAAAGTCCTCGCCTCGGCGAGCTATCGCTACACTGATTCCAATCGCGAAGGATCAAATTTCGCCGCCGAGGTGCATGCGGTGAACGGATCGCTGCGCTTCTATCTTCCTAAAGGAATCGAATTGGTCGCAGCGGCGGGATACACGAACGAAGACTACACTCTCTTCGTGCCCGTCCCGACCCGGCTTGATGACATCTGGAATTATTCGGTTTCGCTGGAAAAGGAACTCTGGGTCGAGGGATTGAAGGGAGTGATCCGCTACAGTCGCACCAGCGCTGGTTCCAATCAGCAGTTCTTCAATTATGAGCGCGAAATTTACGGAGTTTCGCTGCAGTACGAATTCTGAGATTCGGGCGAGCGGTGATTTATTTCCATTCAGGTGACCTCAACACCGAAGTGCCTAGCCAGCCGAGTCTTCGCGCAAGGGATCGGCATTTTTTGCAACCCTGGACTCGCATTGCTTCCAGATCACGATCCTATCTTTTATAGCCGCGGCTAAGACTGCGCGTCGAGAGCGCAACCTCTTGCTTACCCGTCCGCCCGCCTCTCTAAACGAGAGGGCTGGGGGCGGCTGAAAAATTAATCGTCAGTCGTGCCTCCACCGGAGTTGCCGAGTTCAGCGTGCTCCGGAGGGAGGGCCGCTTTGAAGCGGCTTTTGTCGATCGCTTTCATGTAGGCTTCGAGTCCGGAGACCTGGCCCTCGAGCATCTTCGACCAAATCGAGTCATCCATGAATTGCATGCCGTATTCTCTACCGCCGGTAATGATGTCGAACAGTTTCTGGGTCGATCCTTCCCGAATCACGGAACTCACCGCCGGGGTCGAAACGAGAATTTCGTTCACTGCAGTTCGGCCGCCGTCTTCAGTTTTGAGGAGAAGCTGGGCGACGACGCCACGGAGGGAGCCGGCGAGCATGGTTCGCACCTGCGCTTGTTGGTCGGACGGGAAAACGTCGACGAGTCGGTCAACGGTCTTCCGGGCGTTGTTCGTGTGGAGCGTTCCGAAAACGAGCAATCCGGTTTCCGCCGCCGTCAGGGCGAGTGAAATCGTTTCGAGGTCACGCATCTCTCCCACGAGAACGATGTCGGCATCTTCACGAAGTGAAGCGCGGAGGCCGTCGGCGAAGGACGGAGAATGGACCGGCACCTCGCGCTGACTGATCGTCGATTTCTTGTTGTTGTGAACGAACTCGATCGGCTCCTCAATCGTGATGATATGGCGGGAGTAGGTCCGGTTAATGTAATCGATGAGGGCCGCGAGGGTCGTGGATTTTCCGGAACCGGTCGGACCGGTCACGAGGACGAGCCCGCTGCGCATGTCGCCGAAGCGCTCGATGCTGTCGGGCACCTTGAGGTCCTGGAGGGTCTTGATCTTCGTCGGGATGAGACGGAAAACGGCACCGAGTCCATTCTTCTGTTTGAAGTAGTTGCAACGAAAGCGGGACTCTTTGTCCATCTCGTAGGCAAAGTCGAGATCGCCGGTTTCGAGGAAGCGTTCGAAAGCTTTCTCGTCACAGATTTCTGCGAGCATCGCCCGGATCGTGGCATGCTCAAGAATGCCCTCGGAGATGGGTTGAATCGTGCCCTGCGCCCGCAGCTTCGGAGGTTGGCCTTCGCTGAGGTGAAGGTCAGATCCGCCGGTCGTGACGAGGTGCTGAAAATATTGGTCAATGACAGCCATGGTAAAATAGTGGGGTTGGTCGGGGGTTACGCTCCGAGGGCGGCTTTCATGCTGGTAGGGTCAATGGCGCGCCCGATGGCTTCCTCCCTTGAGATTTTCTCTTCGCTATGGAGTTTGATGAGGGCATCATCCATCATGATCATGCCGATCTTCTTACCGGTTTGCATGACGCCGGGCAGCATGAAGGTTTTTCCTTCACGAATGAGCGCGGAGACGGCCGGAGTGTTCACGAGGAGTTCGAGGGCGAGCTCGCGTCCGGTGCCTTCGGTGTTGGGAACCAGTTGCTGCGAAACGATGCCGCGAAGCGATTCACCGACCATGATCCGGATCTGTTCCCGCTGCTCGGTCGGGAAGACGTCGAGAACACGGTCGAGGGTTCGGGCGGCACTCCCGGTGTGGAGCGTCGCGAGCACGAGGTGACCCGTTTCCGCCGCGGTGATCGCGAGCGAGATCGTCTCGAGGTCCCGCATTTCACCAACCATGATGATATCCGGATCTTCGCGAAGGGCGGCTCGCAGCGCATGGGAGAAACTCTCAGTGTGCGTGTGGACTTCGCGCTGGTTCACATGGCATTCTTTTGAATCGATGACGTACTCGATCGGATCTTCGAGGGTGATGATATGGTCGGTGCGCTGGCGGTTGATTTCATCGACCAGTGCCGCAAGGGTCGTCGACTTACCGGAACCGACGGCCCCGGTCACGAGGATGAGTCCGTTGTGATATTCGAGGAGAGGTTTGATCGCATCGGGCAGACCGAGCTCGTCCATGGTCCGGAGCGAGGTGTCGATGACACGGAAAACCATTTCCCATCCGAGGCGGGTTTTCACGACGGAAGCACGGAAACGACCGAATCCGGGGTCGTAGGCGAAGTCGACGTCTCCCTTTTCTTCGAGGCGTCGCATTTCCTGCTCGGGCAAAAAGTTGCGGGCCAGCGTTTCGCTTTGCTCGGGGGAAATCATGTCCGCGTTTTCCCAGATCGGCTGGAGAAGGCCGAAACGGCGCCACTTCGGCTGAGTGGCCGGGGCGAGGTGGACATCGGAAACATTATATTCCTGAGCGAGACGAAGGTATTCGTCGACGTGACTGAGGATGGCGATCGTATCTGACATAGTGGAATCTGATTCGGGAAGGGGGCTTTTTACGCTGCCCCGGAACTTCCGTGAATGTGAGGAGTATTTGTATAAGAAGAGTGACAGGCAAGTCAAAAAAGGGCTTTTCAACAGGATGTTTCAACTGTTGATCCACTTTGATCAGGGGAGGCAATTTTTCTTGCAGTCATGGCGGGAAACGGTGAACGCTGGGGAGTGAAAAAATTTAGCGGACTTTTTATATTTTTGGTCGTCTTCGCCCTTTCGGGCGTGGTCATTCATCAGGTGCTCTACAACAGACCGGGAATCTTCGTCTGGTCTTTGCAGGAGAATCCCGAAACCGGTTCGAAGATGATTGCCCGGACGACGATGATCGCGGCAAGCGCTGCCGACGAATCAGAACCGGGAGACGAGGGCGGCGAAGTCGCGGCGGCTGAAGAAACCCTCGAATCTGCCCCTGCTCCCGAGGCAATCCCTGCCGAAGAGGCCGGTTCCGATGAGATTTCTTTGTTTAACGGCAAAGACCTCGGCGACTGGGAATCGACTCAGTATGGTGGTGAGGGAGATGTTTTTGTGAATGAAGAGGGGAATCTCGAGTTTGGTTTCGGCGCGGTCATCACCGGCGTCCATTGGACCGGCGAAGTGCCGAAGCTGAGTCATTACGAGATCACCCTGGAGGCGATGAAGCTCGATGGATACGATTTTTTCTGTGCGCTCACTTTCCCGGTGAAGGAAAGCCACGCCACCTATGTCCTCGGAGGATGGGGTGGTGGCGTCGTCGGGATTTCCAGCGTCGATGACCTTAATGCCTCGGAGAATGAGACGATGAACATTGAAGGATTCGAGAATGACCGGTGGTATCAGATCAAAGTTCGCGTCACCGATGAGCGATTGGAAGCCTGGCTCGACGACGATCAGATGGTCAATCTCGCGCTGAAAGACAAAAAAATCAGTCTCCTTCCGGGTGACATTGAACTCTCGGTTCCGATCGGATTGGCCAGTTTTCAGACGCGCTCACAATTTAGAAACATTGTCTGGCGCAATCTCTCCGAAGCTGAGTAAACTAAGCGTTTGCCTCCTTTCGTCATGGAAATTATAAAATTGTCAAAAATTAAAATTATGGAGGGCTTAATTATCAACTTTTTGAACGAATCGCTTGACCCTGTGTCAAGATGCTGTCTGGATATTTAAAAATTGTGGCCCGCTTCCCGCTTTAACCTCAATTTTTTATGACCCTCAACTCAAGTTTTACCACCTAGATGAACCTGCGCGACCAACTAAAAGAAATCCTTCCTGACATTCTGCCAAGAAACCCCGCCCAGGCGATTAAGGGGACCGAGCTGATCGAGATGGTGAAGCATCGGCTCAAGCAGGATTATTCGGACGCGACTTTGCGTTATCACTTTTCGATCATGTCCTGTGATCCTTCCTCGCCGATTGCCAAGGTCGAGCAGGGGCAGGGATATTATTTGCGAACTTCGACGATTCACAGCGTCAACAGCGCGCGGAATCTTTTCCACCAGAACTACGGCGGAAGCTCCGACGAGAGCGCGATGGGTTCGGTGGACGTCGATGTGGCCCTTGCCCGCGCCGAAAAATTTCGGGCCGTGGTCCAGCGCTACCTTGAGTCTGTCCAGCAGTTCCCGTTTACTTTTAACGAGTCCTTCTCAGACGATGCCGGAGCGAATCGCTGGCGTGTCCCTGACATGGCCGTGGTCGACTGGGTCGCTTCGACGGAAGTGGACGATCAGGTAATCCTTGAGCAGCAGAAGCTCGAAGTGCATCGCCGCCTTGGTCAGGCTCCGTTCCGTGTCTCGAGCGTGAAGCTCCGCCTTGAGCTGAGCCATGCGTCGCACCTCGAAGATCTTTACCAGTGTCTCGCGACTTCGGAGTGGGCGAATTCCGGTGAACTCCTCATTGCAGCGCCGATCAATGACGCGCGCCTTCTTGAGGAAGTGCGACGCTTTGCTTCCCGTTATGGAGTGGGAGTGATCAGTTTCGGGCTCGACGCTGACATTCTTGACGACATGCCTGAGCCGGCGGCGATCGAGAATCTCTCTCCTTCGGAATTTGATTCGATTCAAGGTCTTCTCCAGATCCGCCGTTACGCGACTCCGCAGACTCAGCCCGGCTTCGATTGGAATCATATTTCCGCTTCATCGGTTGAGAATACAGACTTCGCCCGTTTTGAAAAATGGATCGCCCGCTGTGTCACCGAAGAGCGGACGATGACTTCCCGCGAGTTCGAAGACCTCGAGCGCAAGCCTGCGGCCGCCGTGTCTCAGGAATACGTGGCCTGATTTTTACCTCCCCTTGGTTTTACAGGAGATCTAAAGAGAGGCGTCCCGCGAAAGCGAGACGCCTCTTTTCTTTGGGGCGATCGACTGATTTTAGTGGGCGGTGGCGTCGAAAGGTGACAGTTCCAATGCCTGGCAGAAAAAAGGATGCTTGCGCGATAGCTTTCAATGATATCAAAGCTCCCTTCTGCCGTGCACTCGGCATTTCAGGTTTTCGCAAGAAAACCATGCGTGATGTGATGGTCACACCAGGTAGGCTGCTCATTGAGACATGCCTTCAGCATCCGCGTGAACTTCTTGATCGGACGCAAGCCTCGGACTTTGGTTCGGAGCATCACCGGATTATGACAGCGCAACGGGGGTGCGTTTTTAGCCATCCCCGCGACATAGAAAGGTTCGTTGTTCTCATATCAGGAGAAGGTCGTCTCGCAAGCAAAGTCACTGTTGGTGCGCAGGATTGCCCGCTTCAGTCAAGCGTTCGCGGATTGCCGGGGCGATCTTTTCAAGGACTTCCGCATTGTTCTTACAGGGGCAGCGGTAGTCGGTGAAGCAGTTCGCGAGCTGGTCGATGGGCCGTGGCATCGCCGCCCAAATCTGACCTCAGCCCGGAGTCACCACCTTCTTCGCGAGATCTTCGCCGAGGAGATCCATCACTGTGACGATCCCTTTCAGATAATTGTCCGAGTCGACAATGAGGCATTTGTAGCGGCCCATCCGCACCATGCCCTCGAGTGATTCCTTCACCGTGGCAGTGTCGATGCAAATCGGCAGGCTCATGCTTTCAATCGCACTGAGCTGGGCATTTTCATCCACATCGCCGCGCTTGATGAAGTCGAAGAAATCCTCCCGACTCATGACGCCGGATAGTTTTCCCTCTTCATCAACGAGCGGATAAATACTGAAGCGGCGCTCGCGGAACAGGGAGAGTGCCTCCTGGAGCGTTTGATCCCCGCGCAGCGTTGCAATGTCAGCCCTCATCACCTCGGTGACACAGGCTTCCAGCGTCGTCGGGTGAAGCTTGTCGACGATGGCCTCGATTTCGCCTTCGGCGGAAACCTGCGCACTGGTCTTCGCGAGGACGCGACGGAACCGGCGACTGCTCTGGATAAAAGGAAGAACCGCCTCACCACTCAGCGAAACCAACTCAGTCCGCCCCTGCGCGACCGCGTCGTAGAGGTAGCCGCCGCCGTGAACGAGCGCCCGCTCGCCGAAGAAATCGCCCTCTTCGATTGTCCTTGCGATGGCACCTTCTTCATCTTTGAGGACGATTTGGCCGCTTTGCACGACGTAAAGCGAGAACGCCGGTTCGCCCCGGCTGAAGAGGATGTCGTCCGGTTCGAGATGGACCTGCTGATAAAGTTTCGTGTAGCGCGGGTTGAGGAGGTTGATGTCGCGGGGAAAGAAAACATCGAGCGTCCAGTCGATCACGACACGGAGTTTCCGGTCGATTCCGGGGAGCTTCGAGAGATAGATCGTGCGCCACATGAACCAGGCGATGAATCCGGAAAACTGAAATCCCATGATGTTCGCCACCGCCGTCTGGTGACCGATCGAAGCGAGCTCCCCCAGACCTTTGAAGAGAAACGGTTTGAGCTTTTCGTTCCGAATCTTACGCCCGATGTTTTGCGCGAGACAGGCCCCCTGACGCATCGCAAACTGCGCGGTTTGGGGACAACTCTCGCCCCCACCATCGGCAAGCGGGACCGCCGCGCAGTCGCCGGCCGACCAGACGTTTTCGTGGCCTTCGACGCGGAGGTATTCGTCCGTCATGATTCGATAGCGCTCATGGGGCAATCCCTGATGATCACACAGTTGCCGAATGACCTGGTTAGGCGCGGTACCCACGGTGGAGATCACGGTGGAGGTTTCGATCACCCCCCCGGATTGGAGATAGACTTTGGTCGCCGTCACCGCCCTGACTCGTTCGTTGAGGCACAGCTCAAGCCCCCGCTCTTTCAGCTTTCGTCCTGCGTAATCGCCGAGGGAATCAGTCAGGGTCTGGAGAATGCGTTCCCGACTGTGGACGAGGATCACTTTAATTTCGTCTTTAGGGACATTGGTGTAAAATTTCGCGGTTTCGAGAAGCAAGTCGAGCATTTCCCCGGCAGTCTCCACTCCGGAATAGCCGCCTCCCACGACGACGAAGGTGAGAAGGCGTCTCCGCACTTCCTCCCGGTATTCAGCATTCGCTTCTTCGATTCGTTTGATGATTGTCGCACGGAGGATCATCGCATCACCCACATTCTGCATCACGAGCGCGTGCTCCGGCATTCCGGGGACGCGGCTGAGATCAATCTCCGCCCCGAGCGAGAGAATGATGTGCTCGTATTCAAGGATCACCCCGGCCGAGAAGTTACCCGTGTTCACGTGGACTTCCTTCGCTTTCAAATTGACCGAGACCACGCTGCCCCGGTAAACACGAAGTCCCCGGCAAAGTTGCCGGATCGGGTTCACGACGTGCCGTGGTTGGATCGATGCCCCGGCCACTTCTGCGAGCATCGGCTGGAAAACCATGTAGTTCTGTTCGGAAACAATCGCGGCCTGACGAGGATCGATCTCTGCCTTCTTCAGAATTTTACCGATTTTTTGACCGCAGTAAACCCCGGCAAATCCACCTCCGAGAATCGCGATTTTGAGTTTGATCCGATGAGGCTCGGGTCCTTTTCTGGCGGTGACACTTTCGACTGACATAGCTTCCCTACGTGAAAGCTAGTCCCGTACCGACTGCAAGCTGCAAATCCTTCACTTTTCGAAGAAAGGAATCAAAAGGTCAGTTGATCACAAAAACATCGCCGACGTACCAGGCGATCATGCCCAGTGCGAGGATCACCTTCCCGATAAGGCCGGCAATGCCGCCCACGACCGTTCCGATCGTCGAATTTGAGGCGTCACGGACCTGCTTTTTCGCGAAGGCGAGTTCGAAGACAAAGACCCCGACGATAGGCCCGATGATCAGCCCGGGGAGAGAAAAGAAAATCCCGACAATCGCCCCGACAATCGCCCCGATGATGCCCCATTTGCTCGATCCAAACCATTTTGCCCCGATCGCCCCGCTGAACCAGTCGAGGATGAGCGAGAGAACGTAGAGCACCGTGATAAAAACAAGCCCCTGCCAGGCAAGCCCCGACGCCTCCATTCCCATCGTGAAATAGTGAAGGACACAGCCCGCAAAAATCAGCGTCGTCCCCGGGAGGATCGGGAGAAAAGTCCCGAAGAAACCGATCACCAGAAGCGCGATGATGATCGTCCATTTAAAGGTCGTCATCGCCCCGTCCGAGGAAAAAATATCAAAGATGCCGGCGAGTGTCTGCATAGGAAGTTTGATCACTATCGCCGTGCTTTTCGCCCTTGGCTACCGGCGAAATGCGTCGGAGTGAGGAGTGATCTAACCCTGTTCGGTCGCCCTGCCGGAATGGTTCCTCTTCGTCCCCATGCAGCGCCGGGGAGTAAGAAAAAGTGCCCGAATCGGTGCGTCTTGCTCTTGATCTCAATCTTGTTCTGGTGCTTTCCGACGGTAGTGGTGATTTTCAATCGCCACCTGATCAAGCAAGGGGCAGTGCTGGTGGCGATTACAAATCACCACTACCGTTTCGAGAGTGAGTGAGCGGACGCTATCTTATCAATCTCTTACCCCTCTTCCTAATCTTCTTCTTACTTCTCACGCGGCACTAGAGAGTAAGAAGAAGATGAAGAGTAAGAAGAATTGGGGTGGCAGTCGCCAACCTTCTCATCGAGTCCGCGCAACTCATGGAGATTCCCCCCCCACAAGCTCCGAACGTGAAACCGGCGTCCTGCAGGTCCGGGAACGCCGACGTCCCCGTCGGCATCAGGGAACCTCGCGTCCGGATTGCACCAACGAAAAAGAAAAGGGTTAGGAAAAAGAAAAAGAGCCGAAGCGGGAAGGAACCGACCCTGGTTCCTGTTGTCCGATTGCACCCGTCACTGAAAACTGATGACACTTCGTCCCGTCACCGCGATGCCACCGCCGGGTATCAAGATCAAGATTAGGAGTAAGATCAAGAGGGGATCCTGGAGGGACGTGGTCCGCCGCGTCCGCAGAGACTCCGGCCCCCGGGAACGCCGACGTCCGCGTCGGCATCAAGGGAATTCCGAGTCCGGATCGCAACATCGAAAAAGAAAAGGAGTAGGAAAGAGAAAAAGAGTTGAAGCGGTATGGCACGGCTCCTTATTTCGCTCTTCTCCACGTCGAACTTCTTGCGCACTTTGAGGAGGCCGCGTTCGACCGAAAGGTTGCTTCCGCCCCACTTGGCGTAGGATTGAGGTTCGCTTCCGTCGGCAAGCGCAGAGGCAACAACGATGGAGTTTTTGTGGACGTCGAGTCCGAGATATAGTTTTGTATTCATGGCGTGTTCTGATGAGTTCGTTTGTTGATTGTTTCAACGCTTCAACATATTGGATAGGTCTCGCCCTCAAAAGCGAGATAGCCCACGATTTGAACCTCAGAACACGCCACCTAATTTAACTGACAAGAATGGTGCGAATCAAAGTTCCAGCCATATTGTCTCGCTTTAGAAATGAATACACACGCGGAGATTGCCGACGCGGTCGCCACCGCATTTGCCTCTGAATCTGGTCCGGCTAGATGCGGTAATCCACGCCACTGCGAGGAATGTGAAGAGGCCGATCAGATGCTTCTCGATCTCGACCCGCATGATCTAAATTTCGATGACCTTTCGAATGAATCTCGGAACTGGATATACTCATTTGCAACGGATGAGAGTATCCGATGGCTGACACCGGGATTCGTTCGCGTCGCGATGGAGCAGTCACCTCCCCAACCCGGCCTTTTCTTTGATCGGATCAGGAATCAAGCTTCCGATATTTTTTCGGACGAGCAGTGGATAGCCGTTCTTGACCTTGCAGATTATTGTTGCGCCGCAGGTTGGGTGAAGACGTCAGATCTCGGGTTTCTCGGACCCGGGGCACACCGAAGCAGCGAACAAGTCGACGATGCCAATCCGATCCCGCTATGAGTCGAAAGCCCCTATTTAGTTTCACACTCAACCCTGTTTGCGACTGCGCCCCCAGATCGGATCGGCATGTCTTTGACGTTAGCAAAAATATGAATGAACAAAATCCAGAAAACCAAGCAGTGTCATCAATGGAGGACATTCCCGAAGAAAACGATCAAGATTTGGCGTCTAGAGGCAGTCGACTTGGTGCGTCTTTACTAGACTCATTGATAATGATGTTATTTATGATTCCTGTAATGTTTTTCACTGGTGGATTCGATGGGATATCTGAAGGAACCCAACCGTCATTAAGTTACAACCTTGCGATGGGTCTGCTTGGACTAATCGTCTTTGTGCTCATAAACTTTAAATTGCTTAAAGACAAGGGGCAAACTGTCGGAAAGAGAATTGTAGGCATAAAGATAGTAGATATGGCAGGAAACCAAGCTACTTGGGGTCATAATCTTACTAAGCGTTATGCAATATTTTTCATCCCAGGACAGGTTCCATTAATCGGACAGATCTTTTCTATTGTAAATGTCCTCTTTATCTTTGGTAAAGAAAAGCGTTGTATTCATGATTATGGAGCCGGAACACAAGTCGTGAAGTGCTAACCCGTCGGAGCTATCAACTCCTTTCGCGCTCCGCGCTACAGTCGCGATAGTCCTCGACAATATGGTTGGAAATTCAGGACTTGATCCAATCTAAGCGAAGCACTTCCAGCCGGAATCCCGGATTTCGATCACCGAATCCAACTTTGATCATCGCGCACCGACCGCCAATCCCGGACCATCACGATCTCCCTCTCGAATTCTCCGCCCCTACCACTGAAGCGATCTTCCAGTCGTCACTATAAGTCCCTGAATTCGGACACGCGGCGTGACCCGACGAAGGACATATCAAGTCGGCGCACTCAACTCGATACACGATTGGAGTCGATTGACTTTCATGATTCGATTCCGTATTCTCCATTCGTGGCCGCGCTCCCAGTATCGAGCGGGTGGCCTTTTACGTTCGCTCTAAAACTAGAATATGATTATAGATAAAAGTTTCTTTCTTTCTCTATCGGTTTTCTTTCCAGCGATTTGTCTAGGAGAGTTTTCCATTAACCCAATTTTTTCCGATGGAATGGTGTTACAAAGAGATGCTAAAGTCGCGATTTGGGGAACTGCGGACCCTGGCGATAAAGTCGAGGTATTGTTTGGAGGTGAGAATTCAGGCGTAGTCGCTGGCGATGACGGCAATTGGATCGTTTCGTTAAATTCCATGGACGCCTCAACTCGCGCTGCCACGATGAGGGTCGAAAGTGAAGGTAAGGCAATCGTGATTTCTGAAGTGTTGATAGGGGATGTCTGGGTGTGCTCAGGCCAGTCGAACATGGGGTTTAAACTCGCAAAGTGTGTCGACGGAGATACCGATGTTAGAAGTGCAGTGGATCCTCTCATCCGTGTTAGCGGTTATCGCTCGTCGTGGGCCCCTTGTATTGGCGAGGCCGCCGCTGAGACTTCCGGTGTTGCTTACTATTTTGCCCGGAAACGCCGCGAGCTGAATCCTGACGTTCCCATTGGTCTGATTGAAAGGGCGCTCTCGGGGTCTCCAATTCAAGCGTGGACACCGGTTGAGGCTCTGAATAATATTCCCTTTTCGCAAGAAATGATCATGCGCTTCCATTCGGATAGCGAAGAAGGTAAACGCTGGTTCGCATACTCGGAAGCCGTAGATGAGCGAAAAAGAAGAAAGCGGGAAGGGGACGAAAAATCTAGTGGAAAGAGGCCGGTCTTTGAAGGCGATGATAATACGAAAGTGTTGAGTGAAATCTATTACACGGATAATCTAGGCAAACTGTGGCGTGAGAGAATTCAACCGTTGGCAAAATATGGCATTGCCGGCGTGATTTGGTATCAGGGTGAAAGAAACAGTAAAGGCGGGGAAGAAGAAGCCGCGATCTACAGCGACCTTTTAAGCGCACTTATCAAGAGTTGGCGAGCAGCGTGGGGACAAGGGGATTTTCGATTTCTTGCCGTCCAACTTCCTCCTTTTGCCAAGGGCGGGCCGAATTGGGAGATCGTTCGACAATGTCAGGCCGCTGCAGTTAAAGAGCTTGCTAACGCTGATTTTGCTGATCTCAGCGATCTGCCAGATGAAGGCCAGCTTCATCCCGCAAACAAACGTCCCGTTGGCGAGCGGTTAGCGAAGATCACGGTGCCCCGATAGGAATGTTCGAAGAGTTCGGCAAAGACCTAGAGCGAACGAGTCGTCGCAGATCAACGCACTGCCCGCCGCGAGTAGAAATCAACATGACCGTTCAACCTCAAACCTTGGCTTCGGAGCGTGCTCTAGGCAGTGCGTGACTGGACTCAATCGTTCGTCTGAAAGGCACATGTTGCAGTGCCGGCAAGATACGACCACACATTCAAGATACCACGTCGAAATGACCTGTCTCCAATCCACTGAGAAAGCCCCGCTTCTGACGCTAGGAGCCATCGTGGTGTTATCGCTCCTGTTCCTTTTAACGCTTTGCACCAAGGTCGAGGGAGCTTTGACGACCTATCCAACACCGCCCAATGCGGTGAAGAGCTCAGTGTTTACTCTAATGATCGACGGAACCGAAGTGCCGGTGATGAAGTTTATGGATTACCATTACGCGCACTTTAGCTATTCCGGCTCTGTCGCTGCGACGGTCCGTGCCATGGACCGGGTGTCGTCGCACACAATCAGACCTTTGAGCCTCGGGATCCGAGGGGAAGAATCGGGAAGGGATCTGACATTTTCGATGATCCAGACCGACGGCGAACAGGCTACGCCTCGTTATCTGGTTGTGCAGATCGACGATCTCGAGAAGCTGGTTCTTCTCGGAGATTCGCCTGAGTCCGACGTGCCGCCCTCATCCGGAGACGGTATATTTAATGTGGTGGACCAGTTTGGAGCAGATCCCAGCGGTGCGACCTACACGCAACCTGCGATTCAGGACGCGATAGATGCCGCTAGTTCCTTTGGATCGCAGTCAAAGCAGGGCGTCGTTTATGTCCCGCCTGGGATTTATCAGGTGCGTGCGGATTTGGTCGTGAAAGACAACGTCGATTTCTACCTCGCTCCCGGCGCTGTCTTGAAGGCGGACGACGATATTCGCAATTATGACATCGAGGGCAGCGGGACAATCGGCCCGGTCTTAACAATCAATGGCGGTTCGAATGTCACGATCCGGGGTCGCGGGGAAGTTGATGCAAGTGGAATCGCCCTGATGGATTTGCTTGGCCAGACACCTCCCGTATTCCTCACGCAGGCCAAGGCACATCCTCGACGACGCATCATTCAATCCAGCGACGAAGAGCCATCCAAGAACGTAAGGATTGAGGGTATTATTGTGAAAGACGCGACCGGCTGGTCCGTCGAATTGGTCAGAATCGATGGTGTCGTTGTTCAGCACGTGAAGGTTTTGAATCACAAGAATATCCAATGGAAGATCCAGAACGACGGAATCAATGCAACCTCGTCATCGAATGTGCTGATCAACCAGTGTTTTGTAATGACAATTGATGACGCCATGTGCGCCAAGGCGAGTTACGAAAGCGCCGGCTCGATGGACAACGTGTTGTTCGCAAACAATGTCATCTGGACGTGGGCGGCGGGAGTCAAGGCCGGGATGCAGAACAACCATCCCATGAACGGTATCGTGTTTCGCAACATCGATATTGTCCATTGTCGCCGCGCCATCGGCGTCGATGCGAAGACCTCGCGGGACATCGGCAAGGAGATCTCCATCGGGAAAGTCGAATTTCATGATATCCGGGTGGACGAGATCGAGGGGCATTGGGAGGTTTCCAAACATGATGCGGTGGAATTTCTGCTTGAGGACGCCTCAGCTCACGACATCGAAATCAGGAATCTCACTCTCCCCAGGAATCGTCCCATTCGGTGCGGGCCGACCTATCCGGCAAAGGGCGTGACGTTCCACGATCTTGTAATGGGAGGCGAACTCATTACGGACGTGTCTCAGGTCACGCTGGAGGGTAAGCAGCCGATTGAAGGTCTCACCTTCAACACGGTGGAATCTGATTCCGATTCTCCCGGTGAGCGCGCTCCCTCACAATAGATCGGGACGAACAAGACGCGCCATCCAACCCCTGCCAGCCGCCCTGTTTCGATGATTACCTCTGACTACATTCTAACCCCGTGATCAACGCGCGCTACCGCTGGTAGGGGCGCATGCGCTTTGACGTTCGGTTAAAAAATGAAAATTATATTCTCAATAATTAGTGTGGTCTTAGCCACCATCTGGTTGGCCCCTATAAGCGCGGAAGAAATCATTCCATCGTAAGCGTCAATAAATCCTCCCCCGGACGCTGGCGCGATTTATGCAGCGTCCGACTTTCGAAGCGCCTCGTCCGCTGGACCATCTCCGGCGGGCTTCGGCTGGCGTGACCGGATGAGTGGAGCGAG
>Ga0222662_1001002_pt1 | contig 16128 bp, 19 predicted proteins | sample AntAcemetagen600_FD_179821 | JGI IMG/M metagenome (GOLD analysis project Ga0222662, IMG submission 179821) | Saline water microbial communities from Ace Lake, Antarctica - #600 | ecosystem: Environmental > Aquatic > Non-marine Saline and Alkaline > Saline | place: Antarctica: Ace Lake...
TACGACACGGTTCGTGACACCGATCCTGCTGCTCTTCTCGGTGTTCATGCTGTTGCGGGGCCACAACGAGCCGGGCGGTGGCTTTATCGGCGGGCTGCTGGCGGCGACGGCGTTCGTGCTATACGCGCTGGCGTACGACACAGATCGGGCCGAGCGTTTACTCCGATTTTCGCCGCGTGTCCTGATCGGTACGGGATTACTTGCCGCCGTGGGCAGCGGATGCTTCGCGTGGTTCGTCGGGCAGCCGTTTATGTACGGCCTGTGGTTGCCCACGGACCTGCCGACCGGCATCAAGGTAGGCACGGTGCTACTCTTTGATGTGGGCGTGTATCTGGTCGTGATGGGGGCGGTCCTGTTGTTCATTTTTACATTACACGAGGACTCATGATCCTTATCGGTTCCATCCTGGTCGGTGTCCTTTACGCGGCGGCGTTGTACCTGCTCATGGCCCGCAGCTCGGTCAAGCTCGTGTTCGGGCTGATGCTGCTGGGGCACGCGGCGAACCTGCTGATCTTTTCGGCGGCCGGGTGGGTTCGCGCACGGCCGCCGATCGTGCCGGTAAACGCCGACGTCCCACCGGTCGGTCACGCCGACCCGCTGCCGCAGGCACTGATCCTCACGGCAATCGTCATTAGTTTTTCGGTCCTGGCATTCACAAGCGTGCTGGTCCGCCGCGCCTGTGAAGTCTATGGCACGGACGATATCGTGAACGGAGACGGCGATACGTGACCGGCATACTCCCGATACTCCCGATCATGATCCCGCTGGTAACCGCCTGCGTGTGCCTGCTGGTGTCTGGTCGGAGGCGAACCCAGCGTGCGATCGCGTTGACCGGTGCGACGGCATTGCTTAGTGCCGGGATCGCCCTGGCGGTGTATGTCTGGCATCACGGTTCCGTCGTTGTCCACGTCGGCGGCTGGGACGCCCCGGTCGGTATCGTCCTGGTGGCGGACCCGTTCGCCGTGGTGATGGTATTGATCGCGGCGCTGATGCACCTTGCCGTGAGCGTCTACACGCTCGGCCGGTCAGACGCCGCGCACGAGCGGCACGGCTACTTTGTGGCGATGAATATCCTGTTGATGGGCGTGTGCGGGGCATTTCTCACGGGCGACTTGTTTAATCTCTACGTCTGGTTCGAGGTCATGCTGATCGGGAGCTTCGTCCTGCTGGTGATGGGCGGCGGTCGGGAGCGGATGCGGGCGGGGATCCAGTACGTGACCCTCAGCCTGCTGAGTTCGGCGATGTTCCTCGCGGGTGTGGGCATCCTGTACGGGATCGCACACACGCTGAACATGGCGCACCTTTCCGAGCGTTTAGCCCTGGCAAACGTGGACCATCCGTGGTTGGTCACCGCGGCTTCGGTCCTGTTGTTGATCAGCTTCGGGATTAAAGCGGCGGTGTTTCCGCTCTACTTCTGGCTGCCCGCCAGCTACCACGCGCCGGCCCCGGCGGTCTCGGCGATCTTCGCGGGTCTACTGACGAAGGTCGGGGTCTACGCCTTGATCCGTGTGTTCGTGGTGGTCATGCCGTTCAGTTCTTACATCTTTACGGTGTTGCTAGTCGCCGCCGGCCTGACGATGCTGATGGGCGTGCTGGGTGCGGTCTCGCAGACGGGGTTCCGCCGTGTCCTGGGTTTCCACATCATCAGTCAGATCGGGTACATGGTGATGGGCCTCGCCCTGGTGTCATCGGAAGACCCGCAGGTCCGAGAGTTAGCGATGATCGCTGCGGTCTTCTACATCCTCCACCACATCATCGTGAAAACGAATCTATTTCTCGTCGGCGGGATCGTGCTTTACCTCACGGGGACCGAAGACCTGTCGCGGCTGGGCGGGATGTTGAAGCGGGCGCCGTGGCTGGCGGTTTTGTTCATGATCCCCGCCATGAGCCTCGCGGGGCTGCCGCCTCTGTCGGGCTTCTGGGCCAAACTGACGGTCATCAAGGCGGGTCTCTCCGGCGGGCAGTACCTCTTGACCGCAGTCGCGCTGCTCGCCGGGATACTGACACTCGTGAGTATGCTAAAATTATGGCACGAGGTGTTCTGGAAACCGGCGCCAGAACCTCAGCCCGTTGTGATCGGGGGATCCAGCAGGCTCAAGCCCACCACAGCCTCGAAACGTAGTCTCCTGCTCATGGCCGCGCCCAGCGCTTTACTGGCCACCCTGACTATCGCCATCGGCCTCTTCCCACAGGCCCTCTTATCCGTAGCGGAAGTGACCGGCAGGTCCATACTCGATCGGGCCGGCTACATCGAACGTATCGGCCCATCGGCGAACCCGGACACACCGACGACCCATACAAGCGACATATACCGATGAAAACGCTGCTGATGAACATTGTGCTGATGGCCTTGTGGATCGCTTCCACCGGCGACTTGGGTTACGGCAATATCCTGGTCGGGTTTGTCTTGAGCTACCTCGTGCTCTGGTGGACGTCGCCGTTGTTCGGGCGGACGCTTTACTTCAAGAAGTTGCCGATGGCGATGGCGTTCTCGGTCGTGATATTGTGGGAGATAATTAAGGCCAACCTACGCGTCGCGTGGGATGTGGTCACCCCGACCCGCTACCGGCGGCCGGGCATCGTGGCGATCCCCCTCGACGCCGAGACGGACCTCGAGATCGCGGTCCTCGCCAACCTCGTCACCCTCACCCCGGGGAGCCTCTGCGTCGACATCGCCGAAGACCGGCGAACAATGTACATCCACGCGATGTTCGTCGACGACCCGGACAGCGTTCGTTCGGAGATCAAGGGGCGGCTTGAGTGTTGGGTGCTGGCTCTGCTACGGTAAGAACCTGCCGGCAAGGAGTTGTTTGTGATGTTGCTCTTCACGGAAGTACTGCTGATTGCATCGATCTCACTAGTGGCGCTGCGCCTGGTCCTCGGGCCCGGCCTGGCGAACCGCGTGGTCGCACTGGATGTGATAGCTGTACTCGCAACGGCACTCATGTCACTGTACGCGGTGCGTTTTGAGCAAGCCGTCTTTCTTGACGTCGCCGTTATCCTGGCGCTGGTCAGTTTTGTGGGAACGGTTGCGTTCGCCCACTTTATAGAGCGGAGGTCCTCATGATAGCGACCCTCACTAACATTTTGGTCACGGCGCTCATGCTTATCGGTGGCGTGTTCTGCCTGCTGGCGGCGGTCGGCATCCTTGTGATGCCAGATGTCTATACACGGATGCAGGCCGCCAGCAAGAGTGTCACACTCGGCGCCTGCTCGATTATCCTCGTACCGGTCCTCTTGATGTCAGGTATTGATGTGATGATCCGGGGGCTGCTCGTTTGCCTGTTTCTGGTGGTGACTATCCCCGCCGCATCGCACCTTGTCGCTCGGGCCGCTTACCGCAGCAAAGAGCCGCTGGCGCCCGAGACCGAACTGGATGAACTTGAAAATTGTCCAATCATGGACCCCGTATCACGACCCACAAGCGGACCGAGCGCGCGATATACAACTAAATCGTCACCCGAAAACTAGGCTCCGTCTCAAAAGGCGTCCTGTGGATTCTCAACCCCGGCACGCCGTGGCGCGACCTGCCCGGTGAGTTCGGGCCCCGGTGGCCAAGGCCTCGCACATTACATGATGCCGTACTTTTCCCAGGCATCTCTCGCGCTCATACCGCCATCGATAGCGACTTTGACCCGTTTCTCGCCTCTTGCCTTTTCCAGAGCCTGCCGCACGGCCTGTTCTTCGACTTCCTGTGGGATGACCAGCACGCCTTCCCAGTCGCCGTAAATAAGATCACCGGGATTGACCTTCACGCCATTGCTCATCTCGATAGGGCATCGGTAATCGATCACTTTTCCGCGGGGGGCCTGGTCTTGTGCATATCGTCCGTAGCTGAACGTGGGGAAACCGAGTTCGAGGATCCCGGCGGTATCCCGTGAATAGCCATCGACCACCGCGCCCGCGGCGCCGAGTACGGTGGCCCTTGTTGCCATCAGTTCGCCCCACAAGGCGTAGCGCGGCGAACTGCCTGAGCAGATATAGACCTCGCCCGCTTTCAGATCGTCCAGCGCATCAAGCATCAAGCCGAACGATTGCGTGACGGCCTCCGCGCCTTTGTGCTTCCTCTCAGAAGACGTCTCAAAAGTATCGGCTTCCAGCACCGTCATCGCCCGGCCGCAGACGACCATCTTCTCGGATAACGGCTGGATCGCTGGAGGCAGGAACTGGCGGGTATATCCCAGTTGATCCAGGATGTCGCCCACGACCGCGGTAAACAGATCGCGCTTCATCAGCCCGGTAAGTTCCGCGTCGTTTTTCCATGAATCGGTCGTCACGTTGATCCTCACTTTTTTGCGGTATACAGGTCATCGATCAGGGGGGTCAGGTCTTGCACGACGGCCTGGACGATCCGTTGTCCTTTTTCGGCCGAGGCAGCAGTGGGGTCCCCATAAACACCGTTCGGGCACATCACGTCGATCGGCCGGTGTAAACGTGCCTTGGAGCCGTTGAGCATGTCGGACTCGGCCCACGGGAACGTCGGCTGGTTGGTTCCCTTGGCGATCTTTTCCGACCGCACTTTTTCCGCATGAAGATGCAGCATCAGTGATGTCTCAAACTCACACGCATGCCCGACCCCGCCGACCCCGGTCGTGGTGATACGGCTAAGTGCATCGTGGGCCAGTTGCCACCAGCTTGTAAACACAAGATTAATGTCTGGGTGTTTCGCCCCGTAGCGGTCCACCATGACAGACCCGATGCCCTGATTTCCGCCGTGCGCGTTAAGCAGGACCATGTTGCGGAACCCGTCGCTGACCACGCAATCAATCACCGACCCCACATACCCCATGAACACGTCATGGCTGACGCTCAGTGAGCCTTGGAATGCCCGGTGGTGTTCAGAGCAGCCGATCGGCGGGCAGGGCATGACCAGCACGCGGTCAGGTCTTTGCGCTTCGATCGCGCGGCAGAGCGCCTCGGCGATCAGGCGATCGGTTGATAGAGGCAGGTGCGGCCCGTGCTGCTCCGTGGCCGCCAGTGGCTGGATCACAACACACTGGCGTTCACACTCCGCCAACTCAACGGAGGTCAGTTCATCCCAGATCACTTGGTGGCTCCTTGATCTTTCACATTTTCATCAATCGGCTTAATGGCCCACATCTCAACCTCAACCCGCAGGTCAAGCAGCAGCCCGGCCTGCACCGCCGTCCTGACCGGGCGAGGGGCGGGCAACATCTTTTCATAGACCGCGTTAAACCTCGGCCACTCGTCCAGGTCAATCATGTATACGTTGACCTTAAACACATCCGAAGGGCTACATCCGGCCTGTTTGAGCTGACTAAAACAGTTCCGCAGCGTCAGCTCGGCCTGTTGCTCAATCGTTGATCCGATGACATTACCGTCCTGGTCCAACGCGGCCTGGCCGCTGATGACCACAAGCCGACCCGGCCCCACTTCAAGCACCGGCGAGTAAGGGCCCGCCGTGCTGTGCTGGGTAGCGCCTGCGGGTAACTGCTTTAATTTAGCTTTTGGTGGGAGGGCGGGGGTGCTCGCTTCGGGTTCCTGGTTAGACATCATCGGGTTTGGCAGGTAGCCCGTAAAACCGGTCAGCTTCCATCGGCCTCCCACCCGACGGGCGTAATACAGCGTCTGCCAACGCAGCATCAGCGGGGCCTTGTCGCGCACCGTCACCTTGCCGTCAAACTTCTTGTGTAAGACCGCAACGTCACCGCGTACCTCAATATCACGGAGCAGGGTCGCCTCGAATAGCTGTTGCCTCGGGTCGCCACCGAAGTTTGTCAAGGCGAATGCCTGCGCCTGTTGGAGCCAGACTTCCTTATAGCTATTCAGGTCCGGGAAGCGAAGTGACCATCCGTCGGGATCGGCTCGGCGGTCCGCATCGATCCCCATAAAACCCTCAGCGGCAAAGTCGTCTTCAACCAACGACCAATCCGCCGTGAGGAATGCGTCGATATCTTTTCGGACGATCATCTCCCACAACGCATGCCGGTCGGCATCCTCCGGGGGGAAGGGGTTGGTGTCATAGGCTGCTGGCATGGTAGTCCCGCTGTGATGTTTGATAGTTGGCGATCGCATCACGGTCCAGCTCGATACCCAGGCCCGTCCCGTCCGGCAGATAAGCGTAAGGCGGCTCAATCCGTAACGGGCTTGCCAGAAGGTCATGCTCCCGGATCGACCGGCCGAAGATGTCGCTTGGCCAGATACACGACCGTGCCGCTACACTCTGATGGAGATACATCGCTTCGAGAATACCCAGATCGATCTCGCTACCGTGCCAGCACGGCAGGCCTGCGGCGGCTGCAATCCGATCCAGTTGCAAGAATTCTGACAGCCCGCCATTGAAGTTAAACCCATCGACCGCGCCTTGACGCAACGCCTGAATCGCATCATGCACCCGTTGGCCGTGCTCAACATAAGGCAGAGAGACGTGCAGGACGATGGCCGCAGAACTCTGGGACCGCAACGCCGCGTACTCGTGCAGCATCCACCGGGGCAGGGGGTCTTCAAGGCATAAGAGGTTGCCGATCGCATTTAATGACGCCAGCCGGGTCCGCACCTCGCTGGGCCGCTCCCACCGTTCATTGGGGTCCAGGATCACACGCATGCCCGGCGCATTCGCGGCGATCTGCTCACACCAACCAGCCACGTCATCATCCAGATCGCACTTGAACTTCCAGGTGTCATACCCCGCGTTTTGCAAGCGTTTGGCCATCGGCCCGATCTCTTCGGCAAGCCGGTGCCCGCTCCAGGCGCCCACTTTCACCCGCGGCTGCACGGCCCCGCCCAGCAGATCACAGACCCGCAGTCCGTGCTGCCTGGCAAAGGCATCCCAGATCGCGCATTCAATCCCATCGCGTTCACGGCAACGGGCGACAGGCACATCCTGAAGCGGGATCGACCGTAGGTCCGTCCCAACCAGCCGCTTGGCAATCCCCTCGAGCGTGCTCCACCGATGCCCGCGGTAGCATTCACCGAGCCCAATGACCCCGGAGCCAAGCTCAAGCTCGATGATGACTTTCGGCAATTGATCGAACTGGATCGACCACCCCGCCTGGCCCGCCACGGGCAGCTTGTGCAGGGGCCGATCCAGTGACGGGTGGTTGATCGTATTCGGTTTAGCGGGTACGACCACCTCGGTGTACCGGATACGCGTGATGGTGGTTTCTGGTTGGGCGCTCATGACTTGGTAAAACTCCGTGCAAACAGAAGAGCGTTCCCGCCGGCATCGACCGTAATGACCTGGCCCGTCACGGCACCTGCGCCTTGGGTTATCAGAAACACGATCACTCGGCCTACGTCGATCGGATGGATCGGGTCTTGCAACGCCTGGTAATCTCGGCAGACCTCGCCGGGCCAGTCCCGGATACCGGGATTGATTGAGTGCAGCATCCGTTCGTTCTGGTCAGATTGAACCAGCCCCGGGGCCACACAGTTGATGCGCACACCCAGGTGGCCGTATTCCACTGCCAGGCCTCGGGTGAATGCTTCCACCGCACCTTTGGCTGCGGCGTATAGCGCGTAGTTTGCGATCGTTTGCATGGCATGTACTGATGAAACATTGACGATCGCGGCCGTGTCGTCAGTGCTCTTACACCCACCGCCATCGAGCCGATGCTTCAGCCAGGCACGCGACATCAGCCACGGGCCGCGGACATCGACAGAGAACAGCGCCTCGAAGTCATCCACGCCTGCCAGGTGCGCGGGGCGGTTCAGGCCGACGCCGGCGTTATTCACCAGTGCGTGTATTGTCCCAAACCGATCGGCGGCTTCTTGGATAATCCGCTCGCAATCTTCCGGACAGCGCACGTCGCCGACAATGCCCAGGGTAGCTACACCACGATCTGCCAGACGATGAATCGTGTCGTCCACGTCAGCCCAAGCAAGCCCATGAATGATGGGGGTGCCGCCCGCTTCCAGCACCGCCTGGACCGCGCCGCCGCCGACGCCCGTCGCCGACGTCGAGCCTGTGACCAGTACATGCCTGCCTGATAAGTGGCTCATAAATCAGCCAATCGATGCGGTTAAATGCTTGACATTACGACGACTTCAATTATTATCAAATCGTTGAATAATGTCAAACGCGATGTCTTAAGAACGGTGGCGCGGCTTCGAGCAGCCTCGAAGTCAGAGGTACAGCGTGAACTGGGCATCCGATTCAATACCGTGGGCGAAGCCGTGGATGCCTTGGCGGTGGAAGGATATCTCGCTGTCACGGATCCCCCAAAACTGTGCGATGCCGGCCCCGGTCGTCCCCCGCAATACTTTTGTATCGCCGATCAACCCCACAGGCTCCTGGGCGTAGCGCTTAGGCGAGGATCGGTCGAAGTTGCGATCACAGACCTTAACGGCCAACTTATCAGCCCGATCCAAAGCGGTCGTGTTCCTACGGGTCGATCCAGGCCTGAAGTGTCAGCGATTAAATCCGCCGAAGTGATGATCCAAAAAATATTGGTTCGAAATCAGGTGTTGGGCGTCGGGCTTGGCGTCACCGGGTTGATCGACCGGGATGCGGGGTCTTTACTGTTCAGCTCCGCCTTGGCGGAGAATAAGACAGCTTCGTTGTCACCGCTTCTCGGCGCGATCAAAGATTGTCCCTTGACCGTTGATAATCACGTCAATGTTTTGGGGGAGTTGTATCGTCATACCGCGAAAGAGGCCGACGACATGGAGGTGCTACTGGTCAGCCTCGGTGATGGTGAGCTTGGCGCATCGATGATGCTCAAAGGCCCACCGAATGAAGGCGTGGTTGTTTCCGCCAACGAAATCGGCCACACGACATTTCCGATCAAGACAGAGCGGTGCTACTGCGGGCAGGTGGGCTGCGCGGAGCGGCTATTAAGTACCCGGTTCCTGCATCGGTTAGACCCCGCCGAGACAAGAAGCCTTGAAGAGGCCCTGGCCCAAATACCTTTGACCCCGGCATGCCTGGAAGTTTACGAGCATACGACCCGCGTGATTGCCAACTTTACGCAGTTCATACGCCCCCATCGTGTGGTTCTAACGGGGCCATTGATCCAGCAGGAAATGGTTTTCCGTGTCATTCAAGCGGGCATCCATGAGCGTTTAATGCCAACCCTCACCGACCGCGTTCAGATCGTGCGTTGGGTCCCCGACCAACGCGAACCCGCGGTCCTGGCGGCAAGGCTGGCCTTTGGTGAACTGTCCGGGCAGCGGCGGCGTGTTAGCTTTTCATCGTCCATACCTGAGCCGGGCTGATCTGGTGTGCCGGCCCAGCGGATTGTGTCTCGGTTTAACCACAGTTTATCCCTGAGATGTTGCGATCAGGGGCAATGAATTGAAGAAGGCCGGGCCGGGTTATCATGCAGTACGACCTTCTCGGGGAAGTCTGCATGAAGCTACTGATACGCCGCCCACTTTGATTTCGCGTATGGATTTCACGTACCCTTAAAGATCAATATTTAAGTTAAATATTGATCTTTAAGGGTACGTGTGAGAAGCGCTGTGTCCTGGCCTTCTCCCCTTGGGAGAAGGCCAGGATGAGGGCCGAACGCCTGGTGTGTGCGTATTTTCATACGTCCACCGCAAGCCACCCGCCCTCACCCCGGCCCTCACCCGGCGGGAGAGGGGGTAAGCACTGGCTTCTCACACACGTTCTAAGGCCGGCGAGAAAAGCGTCCTGTGTATCATGTGGGAAAGATTATGCCTCTTCCCCCGGTGCGGCTATGCGCGGCGTCAAAGTGGGAGGCGTATTAGAAGCTGTTTCAAAACCCCTGGCCAACCCCATTGATAAAAGGCAAGCCACGGTTTTCTGCCTAACAAATACCGTTTTGAAACCGCTTCTAGGCTCTGTCGGAAAAGCCCATATTACGTGGTTCTCAGGTAGCGTTGGATGAAGGCCAGGCGGATCATGCCGGCGAAGTTCTTGGCGGTCTTCTCGAATCGGCTGAACACCCGCCGACATTCTTTCAGCCAGCCGATCAGACGCTCGACGATGTTGCGGTCACGGTAGGTGGCCTTGTCGAACTTCACCGGCCGGGCGTTGCGGTCTTCGTTGACCTTCGACGGGATCACCGGCGTGACGCCCAGGTCCAGCAGGTAGCCGTCGATCCAGTCGGCGCGGTAGCCCTTGTCGCCGGCCAACGCCACCGGCCAGGCGATCGGTTCGTCGTGCGCGTCGAACAGCTGCGCGTCGGCGCCGATCAACACCGCGTCGAACGCCGCCGCTTCGTGCGTCTGCCCGGCGGTCAACTCGAAGTGCAACGGGTGGCCTTCGCCGTCGCACAACACGTGGATCTTGCAGGTCAAACCGCCACGGCTACGACCGAGCGCGTGGTCGTCCGGCTCGTCGGCGTCCCCTTTTTCCCGCCGCCTGCCGCGCACTTGTGCGCCCGCACCGTCGTGCCGTCGATGCACCACAGTTCACCGCCAATCTCGACCTCGCCTTGCAGGCGTCGCAGCACCGCGACGAGCGTTCCGTCGGCGTTCCACGTGTCAAACAGGTCCCACGCCGTGGCCCAGGGACCGAACTCGTTGGGCAGGTCGCGCCACGGCGCGCCGGTGTTGAGAATCCAGAGGATGCCGTCCAGCACCTGCCGCCGATCCCGCGGTGGCCGACCCATGCGTTTGCGTGTGCCGAACAGGTCCGCGACGCGCGACCATTGCTCATCCGTGAGCCGATGTCGATCCATGATGAATCCTTTCAGAGGAGGTGTTATCCTCTGTCATCGGCGACATGAGGACTATTCCGACAGAGCCTAGTAATACCGCCGCTCTTCGGATCATCGGCAGCGTCGCCCTCGCCCTTGGCCAAGCCCTCTAGATCACATACCGATCGTGTCGCGGTGATCCGAGCCGACCGTCGATCCGTGTCCGTCTCGCTGCGTAGAAAAAAACAAGATGACGAACGATATTGACCTCGCGATAGCTGCGCGACGCCCACGGCATCGAGATCTATTTGATTGCCAAATGACCTTTAAACTGCCTCGTTTATGTGGCCACAAGCCGCTGGGCCAGTACACGATTCTAGACTTGTAGGTTGGCCCAACACTGACTTTGCGTCGCACAGCGCCGCGGAAATTACTCAAGGCTGAATTTTGAACCCATACGCCCACGACTCATTTATCCGTTGAGCCATTCATCCTTATGCTCTTTCACGAAAGCATCATCATTCATATGTGGATAGGATGCCAGAACGCGATCGATCTCGGACTTTTGGCCGGGCCCCAGCGTCTCATCGACGACAATCAGCGTGCGGCGGTGGTCCGCAAAACGTTGAATCAAACGCCCGAGGGCCAGACGCACTGGAGCCGATCAACGATGGCGGCGGTGACGGGCTTAAGCGAATCCACGATCGGCCGCATCTGGCGTGAACACGGGCTCAAGCCGCACCGCGTCGAAACATTCAAACTGTCCAACGATCCTAAGTTCGTTGAAAAACTCACGGACATCATCGGCTTGTACGTGTCGCCTCCGGAACACGCGGTGGTGTTGTCGTGTGACGAGAATAGCCGGGTCCAGGCGTTGGACCGCACGCAGCCGGGGGCAGCCGGGCCTGCCGATGAAGCGTGGGCGTTGCGGCACGATGACCCACGACTACAAGCGTAACGGCACCACGTCACTGTTTGCCGCGATGAACGTGCTCGATGGGGCAATCATCAGCCAGTGCCAGCCGCGTCACCGGCACCAGGAATGGCTCAAGTTCCTGAAGCTGATCAAGGCCAGCGTGCCCGGCGATCAACCGATCCATCTGATCTGTGACAACTACGCCACGCACAAGCACGCGAAGGTGCGGGCGTGGGCAAAACGCAATCCGCGGTTTCACTTCCACTTCACGCCGACCAGTGCGTCATGGCTGAACATGATCGAGCGGTTCTTCCGCGACCTCAGCGAGAAAGCCCTCAAACGTGGCAGTTTCTACAACGTCAACGACCTGATCGGAGCGATCACCGAGTACGTCAACCAGCACAACGACCACCCCAAGCCGTTCATCTGGACCGCCTCAGCCAAGGACATCCTCGCCAAGGTCAAGCGGGCACGGGGGGTGATGAATAAGTTATAGACCGTTAGGCGGGGACCACTAGCAACGGGCGTGCCATTTTGTTAGGCGATCTTAGAGCGTGTGTGAGAAGCCTGTGCTTACCCCCTCTCCCGCCGGGAGAGGGCTGGGGTGAGGGCGGGTTGTCTGCGGTGAACGTATGTAAAGACGCACCCACAAGGCGTTCGGCCCTCATCCTGGCCTTCTCCCAAGGGAAGAAGGGACCGGACACACCGCTTCTCACACGCTTTCTTAGAAATACTGGTTGGGGAATTGGCGGATACGACAGGAGAAACGCCATCGCCCGAGGCGTAACGGTGTATTGCAGGCAGCTATCTCTAGCCACACTTGCTATCCCTGCAAATTTATGGGTGTATGTTCCCGTGGCCGCACCTTCGGCCCGAGGTCCCCGCCAGCGCCGCAGGACCGACTAATTCAGCCATGCGGTGGCTTTAGTTTTGTCGCCTACACAGGCCCGGCACGGCCCTGGATTTAAGACTCAGGATTATTTGCCAATAAGCGAGCTATTCGCTTGCTATCCCGGCCGGGATAGGGATGTATGTGTGGGTGTAGAGACCCAACAAGAAACCGCTTATGCGCCGATCGGACATACGCCTGGAACCCGAAGTGAAGAAGGAGCCGGTGAACACCATTGATGATGTGAACTCGAAAGTTTTGAAGGGCCTGAGCATGGCAGGGTTGCGCCGGTTGTGGCGTAAGCGCGTTGGGAAGAAAGATCCGCCGAGAATTAGGAGTCTGATATTGCGTGAACTGGCCTGGCACGAACAGCAGGCGGTCCAAGGCGGTTTGGATGCTCAGACCCGGGCGCTGCTGCGGTCTGCGATCACACAAGCTAAGAGCACTCCCGCGCGCCCCGGCCCGCGCCCCCGGAATACTTCCCGCATACCATCTCGCGCAAAGCCTGATCTCCAACCTGGCACGAAGCTCATCCGTACCTGGCGAGGCAGGCAGTACGAGGTCATCGTTCGCGATAAAAACAACGCCGAGGGCGGGGGGCGGTTCGAGTACAACGGCGAAACCTTCCGGGGGCTGACGGCGATCGCGGAGAAGATTACCGGGGCACACTGGTCCGGCCCACGGTTCTTTGGTCTGAACAAAGCGGGGGCATCGCGATGAGTTCCACCAACCCCAAACGCTGCGCCATCTACACCCGCAAGTCCAGTGAAGAGGGATTGAACCAGGCGTTCAACTCATTAGATGCTCAACGCGAAGCAGGTGCAGATTACATCCGCAGCCAGAAGCACGAGGGCTGGCAGAAGATCAACCAACTATACGATGACGGCGGGTACTCCGGCGGAACCACGCAACGCCCCGCACTGAAACTACTTCTTGAGGACATCTCTCGCGGTGACATCGACGTCGTCGTGGTCTATAAAGTCGATCGGCTCTCCCGTTCGCTGCACGACTTCGCGCAGATGATGAAGCTGTTCGACGAGCAGAAAGTCTCGTTCGTCTCCGTGACACAACAGTTCAACACGACCACGTCTATGGGTCGGCTGACACTGAACATGCTGCTGTCGTTCGCCCAGTTCGAGCGTGAGGTCACCGGCGAACGCATCCGTGACAAGCTCGCCGCCACGAAGAAGAAGGGGGTGTGGGTCGGCGGGCAGCCGCCCCTGGGCTACCGGCTTGAAGACAGCAAACTCGTCATCATCCCTGAAGATGCGGAACTGATCCAAAAAATCTTCCGGGGGTACATCAAGCAGCCCTCTCTAGTCGAGTTGGCGGAGCAGTTGAATCAGCAGGGGCGCACGACCAAACACTGGATCAGTTCCAAGGGCCTCGAGCACGGCGGCAAACCATTGAACCCCAAGTACCTCTACCGCATCCTCATACACCCGTTGTACATCGGGAAGATCACGCACAAGGAGAAGGTCTGGGCTGGCAAGCACGAGCAGATCATCGACAAGCCGCTGTGGGATAAAGTCCACAGCGTCATCCAGAAGCAGCACCGCCAGGCCCGCCACCGCTGGGACCACCCGTACCTGCTCAAAAGCAAACTCCGCACCCACGAAGACTTCGCCATGAGCCCAAGCACCGTCCATAGACCCCCCCCCGGATTCACCCCCGCCCCCGGAATAACAACCAACCGCCAACACAAACGCCTCGTACGCTACTACGTCAGTCAGAAAGCCATCAAGCAGGACTACAAATACTGCGACATCAAGACGATCAATGCAAGCCACCTTGATGAACTCGTCCGTGGGCTGGTGCTGGGTTATCTGCAGCGTGAATCGTTTGACACCCTCCCGGGAATCCGGGGGCGAGGGCTCCGGGGGCAGGAGCAACAGACCCGCGACCACTGGCTGCGCACAATTATTAACCGTGTCAGTCTTGCACCGGATCAATTAACAATCAAACTCAGCACCGACCAGACCGAAGCCTGCAAGGCGCACGATTGGCCAAGCATCAACACCAGTGTAAACACAGAAGACCCCGAAACCATCGCCACACCCACCAGCCTGTATCAGCCGGAAGAGCAGCGTCGTGGCAAGCAGATCACCCTGACCCTGGCGATCCAAATCAAACGCCTCGGCGGCAAGCGACTACTGCTATCCCCCGATGGCCAAGACCTGTTCATGCCATCCAACCCCGAACCCAAGGACCACCTCGTCACCGCCTTCGGCCATGCCTACCACTGGCATCAACTTCTAAAACACGACAACCACCTCACCATCAAAACACTCGCCACTCAACTCGGCACCACCGCCAGCCGGATCCACAAGTACCTCCCCCTGGTCAACCTCAGCCCCGCCATCCTCAAACGCGCCCTAACAGGCCACCTGCCTCCGCGCGTGACACTCACCAACCTGCCCCAAGCCGCCGACCACATGGACTGGCAAGCGCAGCGCATCTATCTGAATCTCGAAAATTCAAATCACCCGAACTGATTCACAGCACGGCGCCACACCATCGATATAGGCGCTAGAGACGATCGGCAATTTAGGGGTGAATCTGCGCGTGAATGCGGTGAGACTTAGACAGCCAGAGACGCGCGGAATAGTGCAGATTCCCCGGACAATGCAGTCATATTAAACGAATGTAAATTGTTGTTCCGAATATGCTTGCATCAAAGCGGTGGGGGTGGGATTCGAACCCACGGTACGGCGAACCGTACGCTGGTTTTCAAAACCAGTCCATTCGACCACTCTGGCACCCCACCTAGGGTCACGCCGCCGTGGCGGGGGGCATTGTAGCGGGTCATCGGGAGACTTTCTCGGCCTTCATCGAGTGGCGGACCAGGCTCGCGGCGGCACCGATCATAAGAAAAATAAACGATGCCACGACCGCCAGCACCCCCCAGCCAAAGGTCGTGCTCGGGAACAACACATCGATGACCGTCCGGACCATGCGTACCCCCTGCCTGATCGACCGACGGATGGCCGGTACGCTGTGCCCAAGCCACGCGGTGAACAGCAGGCCCGCCGCCGCGGGCAGACATACTCGTCAACAAATATGTAACCCAGCCACCGACGTTTGGCCGCCGCGGCCACGCGGCGCAAACACGACAAGAAACTAATTCACGAACATCCGCGAAAGCGCCCGACCACTATGGGCCGAGACGTAACCACAGCATCCCCAACGAAACACACGTCGGGTTCATGTAACAGGGAGGCGGATCAAAAAATGAATGAATCAAGAATGGCGTATCGATCGCAGAACCGTACCCCGTCGCATTGAGTTGATAATGAATCCTAGGCGGCTAACCCTCGTAGTAAAGCCCATCGCGCAGATATTTTTACTTCCGCCCCGGCCACGTTTCCGACCGAAGCCAAAACTCATCCCCACGACCGCTGTAGTAATCATGAAGCGCGATGTCCATCACGTGGGACGTGCGAGCCGCGTTCTCGCCGGTGCTCGGGCAGCTTCCTTTGCCGTGCAACGCATCCACGATCGTCTGGATCAAAGGCCCGTGGACCGTCTTGGGGTTAGGCAGGTCAAAGGTTTTTTCGCCGCTATCGGTTTGCAGCCGCACCGGTTCGTTGCCAAAGGTGGATAGCAGCAGCTTACCGCGCTCCCCCGTGAACGTGATCAGGTCCGCGTGCTTCGTGCCGTCGAATTCCCAGGGGACCAGGCCGGGCTGATCGATCGATGTGAAATTCCAGGCGGCGTTGCCTCGGACGCCGTTCTCGGTGGTGAAGCTCAGGCTT
>Ga0222662_1001003_pt1 | contig 16095 bp, 9 predicted proteins | sample AntAcemetagen600_FD_179821 | JGI IMG/M metagenome (GOLD analysis project Ga0222662, IMG submission 179821) | Saline water microbial communities from Ace Lake, Antarctica - #600 | ecosystem: Environmental > Aquatic > Non-marine Saline and Alkaline > Saline | place: Antarctica: Ace Lake | collected...
AAGCGACGGACGCAGTCCTCACCCACAACAATCAACCACTCTCCGCAGTTTGGGCTTGCATCCGGAACTCCCCCCAGACTACATCTAAACAATCGCCGTGACCTGTCCAAGGTTCAGGGCCAGCTCAACCTGAGTGGTGTCGATTCGATGTAGTATTGTGTTTTTCCACTCGTCGAAATTCGACGATGTGATTTCCCCTCGGATGCTGATTTGTAAGTCCTGCATGGTATTCGATTTTATATAGACGCTCCTTTAAGTTGCTGAACATAATCTATTTTTTATTTTTTGGAGTTCTTCGCGGGTGGTTTGCATTCACTAGCACGTGGGATTGATGGATTGCTACTGACTATCGCTTCGTATAAACGATGTTGGTTTCCTGACACTGTCTTAGCTCCAGTTCATTGGCTCCGACGGACATCCAATTATCGGGGCGTTGATAGATGTCCAGCCCTCGCCCGAGCGTTATTACCCAGGCCTTGTCTGTCTCAATGCGTCGGTCATGGAGCGAAGGTTTGAAGCTAAACTTAAGTTCGATGCCGTGCTCGCTCAGACTGTCTTTGATTGTGACAAGGTTACCTTCAACTTCCTGTTTTTTGAATTCATCGTCGTAGGCCGTGGTGAGTTGGATGCTTTCAACGGTGCCAGCTTCGACGCAGACTTCACAGAAGCGTAGCAAGTTCGTCACTTGGTGCGGTAGTCGGATATAGGGATCTTCTATTTTTACGGTTTTCGCACCTTTCAAATAGGGCAGAAAGAGCGTTCGGAAGGAATAGCCGCGATCCCCGTGAAAGATCCGGATTTCCTTCTCCTTGGCCTCTACCTCGGCTACGCCCTCGACTGGCTTTTGAGCGATGATTTCTTCGCCGGTGATTTCAATTTCGGCTGTATCTGAATCAGTTTGTTCGTCCTTGCCTTGCCGCGGAGCGACGACTGCGGCCACGCCCTTGCTTTCCGGGCAGTAAACGATCTGTTCCTCGCCTTTGTAATCGGTAAAACCGAGGTCGATATTCGCAAATTCATCGTCTTTCTTGCGCTTGTTGAGTTGCTCTTTGACGCGCCGCCTTCCTTCGATGGCGTAGGTTGTAAAGCTGTCGAAGGTTCCCTCATCAATTTCCGCACCCGGATAGAGCAGCTTGCATAAGGCGGAGACCGTTTTTATCACCCCGGTTTCATCGCGGCCTTCGTGCTGCGCATTTAACCTGAGCCGTGATTTCGTGCGCGAGTAGAGGTTGACTCGGTTGAACAGGTAATGGAACGCCTCTGCAAGATAGTCGGTGATCAAGCCATAGTGGTTTGTCAGCATGTGACTTCCATTTGGTGGGATTTCCCAACCCGGGACATAGGTATGGAAGCGGTGGATGATCGCTAGGTCGAATTCCTTGGGCAGCGGTTTGCAAAGGTCGTGATCGTAGGATTTAACCAACTGGTCGATGGCATCATCCACATTACCAACAAAAGACAAGCTAGCTGGCGCGGCCACCTCAGCGGCCACATTGAAATGGCCGTTGGCCATAAAATCCTTGAGGACCGTGATTGTGCTGGGATCCTTGATCTTGATTCCCGCCACTTCGTCGAAGGCTACCGTGTCCCAGAAGCCGATAAGTCCCACCTCCTTGCGCTGCTTGTTGTAGAAGAGTGTAGCCGTGCTGGTCTGACCGCCACTGATCAGCGTCGAATACGGAGTAAACTCGCTGTAAACATACGATTTACCTGTGCCCCGCGGACCCAACTCGAGATAGTTGTAGTTTTGTTCGATCAGTGGGAAGAGACGTGCCAGCAGGTGAAGCTGTTCTCTAGGCTTGAGCACACTTGGTTCGAGGCCAATCGACCGGAGGATCACTTGCTGCCATTCTTCTTTGGTGAATGCCTTTCGACCTTCGCAGAAGTCCTCATAGGAGAAACGGGAGATTTGAATTGGACGAAGCTCTTCAATGAAAAATGCATAATCATCTTCTTCGACATCGTTGTAGCCTACCGTGACTTCGCACCACAGGCCTCCCTCCAATAGCCGGGAGTTCTGGGCATAATGCCGTTCATTGATGGCGATACGCTTCGAGCCGAAGTTCTGCATCTCCGCCCAGTGCCGCCGCTCGCGCTCATTGTGCCGCACATGCACCTTGTCGATATATTGGTGCCGCTTTTTCTGCTGCACCATCGACTGCGCCTTATTGGCCTCGTTTGGCCGCACGTAGTTGTTTTGGATCGTTTCTACGACCGCATTAATGCCTGCTTCAATCTCATCCGGATCATCCGTAGCGCAGTAGCGTGCCAGCAGAAACTCCAGAACGAAGGTCGGGATGTTGGTGCCTTTTTTGAGCCTCTGGACGAGATCTTTGCGGACGCATCGTCCATCGAAGACTTCAACCAGTTTTTTATCTAAATCATCCAATTCCATTTTATACGAAGGGTTTATAAGTGAGTTCGATACTATCCAAGACCTTATCGGTCATCGGGTCGACCGCTTTGATGTAGAGGGTTCCTTCCTGAGCCTCTTCACTCAGGCGCAGGGTAATCTTCTCCGGAGATTCTGGTAAGGAGACTAGATTTGCGGAGGTATCAATCCCGTTGCCCGCATACGGGCGGCCCACTTCCTCTCTACCCTGCACTGCAACCAGCCGTATCTTCGGGTGCTCTTCAAATAAATCACCCATTTCCGGTCCAGTCAGGGTGACCGAGATTACTCGACTGGAAAAAGTCTTCTTCACACAAGAGAGCGCGACCTCCAGCTTCGATGCCCGGGCAGGTGCCGTCTCGGGGAAGTGGATGACGACCCTCGGTACAATACTCTCCTGCAGGGACAGTCCTTCGTGAAAATAGCCATTGCCTTTCTGGTACATGGCCAGGCCTCTGGGAACCATGAAGCTCGGATCGTCGGTCGGTATGCTGATTGCACTGGTGGCAAAGCGTGTTTGCCCCGGCCCCTGGTCGCCGCTGCCAATCAGGCAACGGCGTTTCTTGAGATTCCATTCGCCGGCCGGTTCGGCACATTGGTGGCCGGTCTCCATGTCGCCATAGAAGACGAAGCCATGGTCGGTGGCGATGACCGCAGCATCAAAACCCAAGGTGCTCAGCTTCGTGATAGCGACCGGCAGGTCCTGAATGATGTCGGAAAGGAAACGCATCGGTGCGCTGGCATGCCCTTCGCCCTGCGTGTCCAGTTCTGTGCTGGTGAGCACAAACAAGTCCATGTTCTTCGCCTTCGACTCAAAACTCTCGCGTCCCTTCTTGGTGCGCACCTGGGTGAGAAAATCCTTCAGGTTTGAGCTTCCCACCTTGTCACGTCCGGCATAGCTGGCGATCGCATCGATCCGCCGCGTCCTCGTATCACATTTCGACCCGGCGTAGTAGGGCTCTAGGCTGGAGCCGTCCTTTTCGAAGCGAAGCTTATTTTCTGCTTCTGGAAGCAGCGCCGCCATGCCGAAGCGCGTGACGCAGGGAAGCTGCGCACAAACGAAGCTGCTCTTGATCTGTCCAAGATTCAGTTGCTGGCACAGATCTTCAGCCAGATCCATGCGCAAGGCGTCGATCAGGAAATAAACGACCTTCTTGCCATCGCGCAGCAGGGGGGCGACACAATCGGTATAGGTCGTGTGATTATGTGCGATGGATTGTAGGGGCCAACCTTCCACCTCGGTTGCTTTGAGTAGGCGCTCTTGTAGGTTGTTAAAGTAGTTTTGGTAGTTCTCCCGGGTGGCCTCAATGATCGCTTCCACTTCATCGTAGCCGGTAATTGTCTGGGCGGCGATTTCTTCCAACGAGCGGTAGGCCTTCTCGACTTTGATAAACTCATTGGTATAGGCCTTGCAGAGCGCGAAGCCACTGCCGTCGATTTGCTTGAGGATCTCCCGAGCCCGCCCGATTTCCTGAATTGTGGTCAACCCTTCTTGCAGGATGCGCCATAGCAGGTGGCGTTCGCCTTCCTCGGCCCAGAGACCATTGTGATGCCGGTCACAAATCGCGTGCGCCTGCTCATAGGCACCCGCCCGGACGGCTCGCATCGCCAGAGCTAGAAAACGAACCTCTTCGAAGGAGAAGGTATCGATTGAGCCCAGCTCCACCATTCCTTCGCAGGCGGTTTCCAACCCGAGCTGTGCTTCGATTTTCAGAGCACGCTCCCGATACACTTCCCGCCAGTGGCGGGTCGTGCGCAGGATGCGGCAGAGCTTCCTGGCAAAAGAGACCTGCACGCCTTCGGCCCGGGGCAGTTCTTCAAATGTTTCCCGCGCGTTGAGCGGGAGATCGTCCAGAAATTCACTGATCAACAAATACTGCCAGAGCTTGTCCCGCAGCGTGGCCGGATTGCTGATCTGTTGGTTGACCGGCATGCCCAAAGTGCGTTCGAGGCAGCCCCGCATTTCTGCCACCGCCGGCTCATCTTCATGCAGACTTTTCCGTGAGTTGCTTTCTGCGACCAGAAACTCCGGTATTATGGCGGAGAGGTCGGCTGTCTCGAAGATCGATTGCAGCCTTGGGTGCGACTGCGTGCCCCCAGCCAGATTATCGATCAGGTCGAAGCCGGGCGCAGCTTCCTGCGCGAAGAGTTGTTCGATCTCCACGGCACGTCCCGGCAGGAAGGCCATGCAGATTTCCTTATACTCGTCACTGGGCTTGGCTGGAAAGCTCTCTCCGAGAGCCGCATAGGAAGCGAAGGGATGCCGCTGTCTTTCTTCGTCCGTCTTCGGCGGTGCCTCCGGGCAGTAGATCAGCACCTGGCTTTGAAAGGTCGTATCGGCCAGCATCTCCTTCCATCGGGTCATGGCCTGCAGGCGGCTGCTGAAAGGGTGCCCGGTTGTGTCGATCAATGCGCACTGCTCAGAAGCCATCTGCTCGCAGACTTCGCGATAGCGCCCACTCGCGTCGTAAACCACGAGCACGCGGTGCGCTTTCAGCCGAGACAGGAAGATTTCGTTCTGTATGTGTTCGCTTAAAGTCATTTCTTTGGGATTTTACTGGCTAGAGCTTGTTTGCCCGCTTCGGTTGTTCGGTATTTTTGAAGTCGGCTGTTGGGTTTGTCTGGCAACGTTCTTTCAAGTAAGCCTTCCTCTTCCAGCCAAAGAATTTGCTTTTTCAGTTCGCCGGAAATGCTCTGATGGCCAACTGCACACGCGATAGCACGCTTGGCTAATGGCTCTTCGATCAATGCGCGAAGAATCGTTATCGCCAAATTTGACTCGGGCCGTGACTCGGGCCGTGACTCGGGCCGTGACTCGGGCTCTCGAGTCCGGCTGGAGACCGACTCTGTGCCTTCTTCCTCCGGTTCACTTCGGACGGGGAGTCTCACCAGGAAGGATGTGCGATCCGGGTCGGTCTCGAATTTCGGGACGTCCGAGTCATTGGCAGCCATGGCTTGGAGGATTTTTGGGATGCCCGTGCTCCGGCCCTCGGTTAGGTCTAATTCTTTGAGAAATTCGCCGATCCGGCGGTTACGGTAGCGGCGGGCGACCGCTCGCCCGGACCGAAGCGCTTCCATGTCAATCGACCGGTCTGGTCCCGGGAAGCTCAGCACTGTCACCTCATCGGGCGTGATCCGGACTTCAATTGGCTCCCGCTCCTCGTAGCTGCGGTGATAGACCGCGTTGGCAATGGCTTCTTCGAGCGCTGCGTACGGCAGGTTGAAATAGCGCTCCGCCTTTTCCCGGTCGGGGTGCTTACGCACATATTCGGTGACGAACTGGTTTTTCAGGTAGGCCAAGGCATCCCGCAGCATACTGCTGATCGGACCGGAAAAGGTTTTTTCGATCAGCGTGTTCCCGCCGGGGCCTTCAGGCATGTGCACGACATCAATTTGAGTTTGTGGGAACCACTTGCGTGGGTCGGAGGTAAAAAACATCAGGCCGACATTCAGAGGGCGAGCCTGCTCGACCGGCCCACGGACGATCTGCACGCGCTGTCCGAGATCCGAGATTTCGAGGTCGTAGACTTCGTCTGCCAGGTCGCTGCCCACATCGCTCAAAAAGCTGTGGATGAGCCCCGGCTTCAAGTCGGATGGACTGGCTTGCATATTCTGTCGATCGTCAAAAGGCACCCGATTGGCCAAGCTGATCAGCTCCTGCTCCAATTCACCTTTTGCTTGGATCGTATTGGCATGCAGGCGGATGTAGTAGGCCATCTCCGTCTTTCCTTTGCCCAACGAGCAGGGTGCTTTGTAGGGCCGCATTTCACCGCCCGGCACCCAGACGACGAGCACCAGTTTTCCCTTATATTCGACCGGCTCGCAAATCGGGTGGTAGTGCGGCTGGATGCGATGCCCCAGTTCCAACAGTTTCTTTTGCGCTTCATCGACCTGAGCCTGCGTGAGACCTTTTGGGGGCAGTTGCGGACGCCCGTCTTTTTCGGCTATACCGAAAATTAAATAGCCGCCGCCCCAGTTATGGAAATCATTAGCAAAGGCGCAAATCGCCTGCACTGCCTCCAGTGGGTTCCAGCCCGCCTTAAACTCCAAACGATCCCACTCGACCACTTGGCCGGTGAGGAGATCGTTGATGTTGAGGGGGAGGGGCATAGTTCGTAGTTGAATTTAGAAGAGTATACTGAGCGGTTCTGTAGGTTAAGGAAATCGTTATGTGTGCTGTTCTGCGACGATTAAACGGGAGTTTCCATTGACAACGAGGAGACCTCTTGAGTCTTGATGTTCAATGCTTTTTGCAGACGCGTGCGTAGCCTCTCTTTCCGTGCACCAAAGAAGTTTTCAAAGTTTTTGAAGTCCAAATCGAGATCTAATGGAATATCGTTTTGATCAAGAAAAACAGCTCGTGAGGCCTGCTCTGGATATTCGTTTTCGAGCCACACTTTCAGAGGCTTCGCTCGTTTGTGATTATTGGCTTCGCCCTGAAGGAGTTGGATATTGGGAAGTCGATCACGCGAGTCCCACCAGTTGCTCTGCTGCTCGGGAGTTAGCTCATATTGATACATTTCCTCGAAGCGAGCCCGGGGATGTAGGTGGTCTCTGTGAAACTGGTGCTGATGCAGTGCATGGTGGTGATGGATCAGTGAAAGTAGGATATAGCACCGGCGATCCCAGAGTGGCACCATGAGCAGTTCCTCCAAGTATTCAGACCCGATCCTAAGAGATTTTCCGGAGGGCAGGATAAAGTGCTCTTCCATGTGGGACAGCAGGAACGGTAGCCCTGGGGCCAAATGTTCTGATCCATAGACTCGGATCTGTCGAAGCGGAGTCTCCGGTCTCCTGTAGAGTTCGCAAAGGAGAGAGCGAATGACAAATTGCCTCAAATCCTCCTCCGATGCTTCGATGTCTATTTGGAAGCTCAGTAGGAGGGCGAGTGCGATCAACGCGTTTGAATTGACTGCGTTGTTGCCAGAGAGCCCCCATTTGTCGAAGAGTTCAGCTGCCTTCTGCAAGTGTTCGGTGATGCGCTTGAAGTCGGCGCGAATGCCGTCGACTGTCGTAGGATTAAAAGATTCAATCTTGAGCCTAATGGGGAAGCCGCCGACCGCCAAAATCCCAAGTAGGATTCGGGAGATGTCTAGATCGAAGCGATGGCCAGTTCCATTTAGATGCCGTTGGAACAATTCAATTTTGTCTTTTCCTTCAGGCCAATTTGCAATGATCGTCGCGAAGATTATTGCAGCGGCGGTGACAGGCTTTCCTCCGTTATTCGTTCTGATGAAAATCTCGAGCGCCTCGCTCAGCTGCTTTTGTCGAATAGGAAAGTAACGAATCAATTTTTCATCGTGGATACGCTGCCTCAATAATCGAAGACTAAGCGGGATATCTTTTTGTGAGTAATCCGGGTTGGCAATTTCTCCTATGTGCTGCGCCCATTGGCTTGCGAGTTCTTCTTCCGAATTAGCCGGAAAAATGCGACCAACAGAAAACCAGTGCGCGTGTTTCCCCCAGTTGGCGGGCTCAGCTTCGTCCTCGGTCAGAAAAGCAAATGGATTAGCCTGTGGTTCTTCCTCGTTTTCTTCAGTCTGGGAATAAATGTTTATGTGAAGTGTGCGGCACAGATAGCTGGAGTCTCGGTGAGCGTGGTAACCTTGCCCGCCGATGTACTTCCAGTATGTGCCGCAAAGAGCGACGAGCATCGAGTTGAGCCGCTGTTGACCATCCAGCACGCCAACAACACCCGTTGGAAGATGTCGAGGCGCGGCGGGGTTGTAACATTTCTCAGGATGTTCCGAATAGTCGCGGATGAAGTCGTAAAACGCATAGCGATCCCTTTCCGAGTCTTCGATCTCCCAAAACAGAAATTCACCGATCGGATAGGCCCTAAGGATTGAGTCGAACAAGGCGCAAATTTGGTCTGAATCCCAAACAAAGCGTCGCTGAATCGCTGGTAGTAGCAACGGGTGCTCTGCGCTACCAATGCGTTTGAGAACTTGGTAGATCGTGTCGCTTTCCAGCTCAGGCGTTCGTGAAAGTTTAGAGTCGATTGGGTCTTGTTGGTTCATCGCTTTGTGATTTTAGGGCCGAGATACGCCACAAACAACTTTTCGGAACCTTCAGGTAGCGGCCACTCGAAATGGATACGATACTGAGGTGTTTGAATCTTCCCGTGCCATGCGCATACCACGTTTGCCCCGGTCTCGGGATTTCGGAACGTGAGATCCTTGCCGAAATCGCGAAATTCAGATTCGGATGAATCGGAAAAACGGGCCCGATCCCCGTGCATCCAGTCAAGCCGCATCTGGTTAAATGCTTTCTCGTCTCCGTCTTTTACATGCCCGACCATCTTGTTCAGTGCGCGTAACAGAACCTTGGATCGATTTGCTACAGTCGGAAAAAATTGAGCAGGGAGCGCTTTTGTGAGATCCGGAGAGAGGGCAAGGTGGCAGCACTCACGTTCCGCCCATTCCAAAAGCTCTTCCCAACATTTGAAAGGCCTTTCAAATGCCTCAGCGCATTCCTCCACCTGTTCTTCAGTCCAGCCATTCGGAATGTCTATTAAAAGATCGCCCCCCTCTAGTTCGCGCCAGCATACCTGTAGCGGATTGCTCAAATAGTTGGATGGTGCGATGCTAAACAGCCAGGCATCCGCGCCCTCTGCCTTCAGGATTGCGGCTTCGGCGGCACCCGTGTCAGTGACTACCTCTTCGTCGCACTCAAAGTATTCGTTTTCAGAGTGTCTGCGTTCTTCGTCCCAGAACGGGCCTTCCCGATCCAGCCAGACGAGGAGTCGCGTCCGAATCTCACGCGGCATCGAGCCCAGCAGGTCGTTGAAGTTTTCCGTTGGGGTAACTTGGCGCAAGCGGATGGAGCGGCACACCTTCAGGTGTAGTCCTTTTTCGATCAGGCGTCCGCGCACGCCCCACAGCGCTCTCAGAGAGTCGCGAAACGGCTCAATGGCAGCAAATTGTCCGTGCAGTGAAGCGTCGTTAAATAAAACCATATCCCGGATCGCCTACCACTCAGTCAGTTGATCTAAGTCTTTCTCAATCTGGTCGAAGAAACCAGTCGGCCACTGATCCAGAGAGCCGTCCTCACGGATGATCGGAGAGACTACCTGTGGGGCCGAGTCACGCGGATTGAAGTAGTGGACACGCGCATCATCTGGCTTCAGTTTCCCTTTTTTAATCGCGAGCCGGATACCGTTAAGCACATGATCGCTATGCGTTTCGATAAGCACCTGAGCACCTCCCATAGCCACGTTAGCGAGGAACGAGCCGATTTCAGCCTGAGCGGAGGGGTGTAGATGCGCCTCCGGGTTTTCAACGATAACTAAAGACCCGGGGCGAACTCCCAGACCACCGACCAGCACCGGCAGTAAATGTGATAAGCCATAGCCAACATTACTGGGGCGGTGAAAATCGTCCTTGGTAGAAGTGCGGAAGCGCAGCGTCAGCAGGTTTGTGTCCTTGATACGATTCACTTCGAATGCCGCACCGGGGAAGAAATGCGCCAGCCAAGCTTCGACCTGGCGAATGAGCTGGGGAGGTGTGTCCGGGCGGCGTAGTTTTTCGACGACTTCGCGGTCACCGTTGCGGTGAAGGAACCATGCGGTGTATTCGCCTTTGGGGCCTAGTTGTTCATCGCCTGCTGGATCCGCAGAGTAGGTTTCACGAGGGCCGATACGTTCGGTCGAAACATGCAATAGGGATTGCAGCGTCTTTAGCAAGGATGAGGATCCATCTCCGGACAGGAATTCAGCAAACGCTGTTCCCGGGCCGGTCTCGATTTCCCGGGGGCTCTTTCCATCGCGGCGGTGCGTGAGCTTATCCAGCGGTGCGACGAGTGCTGATTTGTCCTCGGATGCGAAAGAATAATCGAGACGGTGTCCATTTGAAGACAGCCCGATGGAGAATTCTTTCCGTCCGCTTCGGCCATCCAGCACATCGGCAAACGACCCGAGGGAAACGATGTCGCCATTGAGTGGGTAGTGCTCGTTTAAAGTCATCGAGTCTGCTCCTTGGTGCAGCAACAGAAGGCTCTGGATGATTGATGACTTGCCAGTGGCGTTTCGTCCGGTGAGCAAGGTGAGTTTTCCAAGTGGCAAATCCAAATCGGAGAAACATTTAAAATGGCGGAGGTGTATTTTCTCGATCATGATAGAAGAGGTCTGATGTAATTCGCTGCGAATTCGAAGCGGATTCGAACATTTCGGGTTGAGTTCGTGGACCGGCTGATCGCATCGAGAAAGGTCTCGTCTTCCAACATGTCCCGCGAAGCGTTACGGATTGCTGCGGCGTTCGCTATCGCTTTTTCCTCCGGCCAAGCTGCAAACTCAGTCGAAAAAATATCGAATAAGGCGACGTTGATGACGCTTCTCGAACTGCCTGCCTGCATGGATTTCCGGAAAGCGTGTTTTCCAAAAATGGCTTCATTGATCCGCATTGACTTGAGGAAGTTTGCTGACAGCTGCTCAAAGTCGCACGAAGTGTTCATGCCTTTTAGGGTTCGATTGAGAAAGTCCTCCATATCTCCGGAATACTCATTGACTCCACGGATGTGAAAGCCGGCGAAGCGATTGATACACTCGCGATCCCGCATCGTTCTCCAGTTCAAGCTGCGTGATGTAGCTTCTAGGAAATCCCCGTGATCGGCCATGCGCCCCAGCCATCTGGTGGCTTCGCCGACATACAAGCAATTCCGCATCTGCTGCCGAGTCAGCGGAACGCCTCCATTCACCCGTTCAAAAATCTCATACTTGGCTTCGTCAGGCACTTGGCTGTCGATGAGATAGAGAGTAAGCGGCGTGTCTTCCAGGCGGTTCTGAAGTGAGGCATCCAAATCCTTGAATTTCGATCCGTTCAGTTCTTTAGCAAATGCGAGCCCGCGCATACTAAATTGACCCTTCACGAAGCGGTGAAAGGTGGTCAGGCGTTGCAAGCCGTCCACGACCACGACTTTTCCATCTAGGGTTTCAGCTAAATAGAAGACCGGAAGCGGAATTCTTAAAAGAGCCGATTCAATCAGCTTACTTTGGCGGTCTACGTTCCAGACGAACTGACGCTGAAAGTCAGGGTCCATGATATACTGTTCGGAATCGATGCGACGGCACACCTCGAAGACTGAGCGCGTCTCTGTGCGGATCATCAAGCTGTCGATTGGAAAAGAGCCGAAATTGAGGTCCTGTGTGTCGAGGCCTTCGGGTTCTTCCTGATCGGTGTTAGTTTGTGCTACGGTTTGGTCTGACATGGGAATGCTTCCGGGTTAAGTGTGTCTAGTTTTTGAGTTCCTCCAGTATCTCCGCAACCACTTCCCCCGCGTTGGGGACGGGTTGCCATACGAGGGTCTTTTTCTTCTTTTTGCCTTTTTCGACTTCGGCTTGGTGCCAGAGGCGGGCTTCGTGGCCGTGGGCGATGGCGAGGGAGCGGTCTTGGGCGCACTTGGGCACCACCCGTTCGGGCCAGATGCTGTGGGCGAGGTGGGACCAGTTGTAGTCGCCGTGTTCGAGTTGCTTCCAGGTGTCTTTGAGGACTTTCTGCCACGGCTTGTGGCGGAAGTGTTCCCAGAGGGGGGCGGCGGTGATCTGAACGCCGTCGTTGAGATTGGGCTTCCAGAATTGGGCGATCTTTTCCAGGGAGGCCTTGAAGGTGCTGAGTTCGGCCAGCTGGGTGTTGAGGGCCTTCAGTTGGCTGTCCTCTTGCGAGCTGCGGTCGCTGCGGTTGTCGAGGGCGTTGCGTTCCGATTTGACGCTTTCCTGTTTTTTCTCGATCCGGTTGACGCAGCGGATGAGGGTCTGGTCGTCCAGCCGGTGGTAGTAGAGCCAGAGTGTGAAGTCGCCCGACTCGGTGGAGAGCGGCCAGTAGATGGGGGCCTTGCGGCGACTCTTGCTGTAGCGGGCGAGGTGCGAGGCAAAGAACTGAGCGGGCGTGCGGAAGTAGTCGCGCAGATCCTTGGGCGTGCGACCCTGGCCTTGCAGGATTTCAATCGCCTCCTGCTCGATGGCCGGGGCGCGCTCGCCCCAGATCACCCGCAGGGCATCGCGCACGCGGGTGACGATGTCGTCGGGGTGCTGCTCGTCGTCTACCAGGATGCCGGACCAAACGATGTGCAACGGATAATGAGAACCACTTGAGGGCGTCCCGCCCTCAAGTGGTTGAAATTGCTGATTCGAGAGCGGGACGCTCTCGCTCCGTTTCGAGGACGGGACGTCCTCGCTCTCAAAGCGCTTCCGAAACTCTGCCTCCGGCATCGGCAGTCCATCGTCGCCCTGCAACATGCCGGGTGGGCAGACCGGCAGTGGGTCGAAGGGGTCGGGCAACTCGGGTGGCTGGCGCTCGCCGGTGGCGTAGCGGATGTCCCAGCGGCCGAAGGCAGTGCCTAACGAATAAGATAAAAAGTTGGGAGTTTCTGTAGTGAGGTCTATTGGCTCCTCTTTTTCAATTTCGTCATTGAGTGGCTCATCATTGAAATTATCTCCAAAAGAAGTTGATTCGCTAACTGCTTTGAGCGCTTGGGTGTCAAACTGGTAGAGATCAAACGCCACCCTATCAATTAGAGACTGGCATCTATCAATCTCTTCGTTGGCGACTCGGCCCTTTTCTAGCCACCGAGTAATTATGGCGGCAAGAGACGTATTTTGAGAGGCGGGTTTCGGCGGACAAACAAACACATGGCTTAGTTCCTTAGTTGTGTCTCTCTCGCGCTTAAGGCTTATCGCACGATTAGTTGGTTCTTCGAATTTCTGGCCAGTCCCAGGGAAACCTTCTGGGACTGGAGTTTTACATAGAGTCCCATTGTCGAATTGGGGGTGATCAAATCGGCCAAGCATACATTTTACAAGGAAGTCGAATGCAGAAGAACTGAAGAGCCCTCCAACCCTTTTTAACTGAGGATCAGGCGCGTAAATTCCGCTACCGCGGACGCTAATAATCGAGCCAGCAGGCATCGGCATGACGGCGAGACGATGAAGGCGTCTAGGGTAGGTAAGACCTGGTTTGAAATAGTAGGAAGGGCTTCGTATTACACTTCCCCCGAAAGAGCTTAATTCGTTCCCACTATCCAACCAGTTAACTAGCAATGGAATGTCTGAGTAAAACGGCGAAAACTCTCCGCCTTTCGGATAAGGAAACCAATACTTCCCTCTTGCTCCGTCTGATTTAGTCCTTGCAACAAGGTGCGGATAAGATTCCCAAAATGTCCGAAGGAAACGAAAATCGTCAGCGGTTGCTAATCCCTGCTTCACTGTGCATTCGTTCGATTCGAAACGAGGCAAAGTTCTGAAAATATGGCGGATAGAAGCTGGAACCCAATATGTAAATGGAGTTCCCGGAATAGCGTCAAAGTGTATTGGTTCGATAAGAAATAAAGAATCGTCGGAGTTTCCCAATCTCATTGATTCGATTGCAGAACTTAGAGCAGACTCTTTGTCGTTAGTGCGACCAAGTCGAATAAAGGTGGATTTCTGACTGGCTTGTAGCCGTGAGCCTTTAGCAAGGGAATAAGCCGCAGTTTCAACCATCGCACCGTCGAGGACGCCAGAACCAAGATCAGCTACTGCGCTAGGAGGGGCTTCTGGAAGGAGAATCTCTGTTCGCCATTTTTCAAAAGACGATTGGAAAAAGCCGCTTCGTGATGTGATCGCACCAAGCATTCCGCGGTCGATGAGGTTAAGACCACGCTCCACAAATGCTGAATACAGCTCTGATTTGGTGATCGGGTAACGTCGTGTGAGATATGGTTTTGATTGTTTTCCGGCATCGCCAAACGGCGGATTCATAACCACCGCATCATAGCGCTTCCGACAAAGATCGATAAACGCGAAGCCATGAGCCGCATCTTCAGCAAAGAGCCTGCGCTGATAGTCCCCCGCTTCAGCGGATACCGCGTAGTCGCGCAGCGCAGCATAGATCCGTTCTTCTGCTTTGTCCCAGAAGGCTTCATCGGTAACACCGGAAAAATCGAGGCCCAGTTCGGACTGGTCCTGAACAGTCGTTAGTAAGAGTTCATCGTCCTGAAAGAGCTCAGCCTGCTTCATCTTTGGAGCTTTGAGCCAATCCTTCTTCGCCGTAGTCAAAAGCCCGGTAATTTCTTCCTCGATCTTCAGCAAGGTGCCCGCCTCACCCGCCAGTTGCATCTTGTCAAAAATATGCTCCACCAAGCCACCGATGGCTGGTTGATTGAGGGAGTCGCAGAAGCTTCTGAGCTGTTCCTTACTCCCCGGCATCGGCTCGGCACAAACGATATTGGAGCGTTGAATCTGAGGTCGGTCGGTTGGTTTTACGTTATTGGCCTGCCAGTTTTTTTGTGCCCGCAGCCAGAGCGAAAGCCCGGCGATCTGCACCGCACGCGGGTCAATATCGACGCCGTGGATGTTGTGCTCGATGATGAGTCGCGGAACCTCACGAAGGAAGGCTTCTTTTGAGAGGAAGTTTGAAACTTGAAGTTTGAAGTTTGAAAAGGACTCGTCGGCACCTGCCGGATTTGAGCCAGACTTTGCAATGTCCCATGCTTCGTTGTAAATCGCTTCAAAAAGATCGAAGGCGTAGAGGCCGAAGTGCATGGAGCCGCAAGCAGGGTCGAGTAAGCGGATTTCGCGGGGATCTTTGAGTGGACGATGAGAGATGTGAACGGGCTGCTTGAGCAGCTCCTCTTGGCTGAGCCCCTCCTGTTCCGGCTGGTCGGGGGACTCCTTGCCTTCGGCAAGAAAGATCTCCGTTGGTCGCCGCACCAGGTAACGACATTGCTCTTTCAACTTCGTTTCGCCCTTGGTCATTTCATACCAAATACGGCCGAGGGTGTTGTCAGTGAGAAACTCCACCACATAACGCGGGGTAAAGAACTGGTTGCGCACGGCCAGTTCACGTGAGTTACGCGGGGCGGCGGAGGCGTCGCGCATGGCGCGGCGCTCTTCCTGCGAATTCCAATATTGATAGACCCAACCGATGGTCTCGTCCTCGCCCCAGAGGGGCTGGAGCGCTTCGGCGTTGATGGCGTCGAGCAGATCTTCGATACAGCTATGGCTGGGGAAGAGCAGACCTTGGGGGCTGTAGCGGTCGAAGAGCGCAGGCAGATCGACGGCGATCTCGTCGAAGACGGAGAAGAGGAAGTGGCGGTAGCGGCTGCCGGGGTCATCGCTCTTGCCGGATTGGTATTCGTAGAGCTGGAAGCCTTGAGACTGCGTCTTTTCGCTGACGCAGGGGATCAGGATGCCCCGAGCCTCGGCCATGCGCAGGGCGCAGAGGCGGTTGAGCACGGTGAAGGCCTGCTCCTGCAGCAGGTCGTAAACGGCGGGATCGTAGTCGCGCCAGATGCGGGTCTGCGGGCTGTTGGCCCGCTTGAAATTAAGAATCTCGCGCAGGAGCCTTGCGGTATCGCGCCCGCTCTCGTCGAGGTGGGGCAGCTGCTCGACCTCGGTCACCTCACCGGTCACTTGGATGCCGTAGTGCGCCAGCAGGCGGGCGATCTCGCCGCCGGGGCGATTGTATTCCCCGCAGAGGCGGCGGCGGCAATCGTGGACGAAGGCGGCAAGTTTGTTACGGGTATCGCGGTCGAAGGCCATGGTGGAAATTTAGGGCTTAAAGTGGAGGGAGACGGATTTGCCCGCTTCTAAATCGGCGCGGAGGGCCTGCAACTGCTGGATCAGCTTTTCCAGATCCGCCGTATTCGCGAGTTGCCGGGGCAGGGTGGCCTGCGCGTTGTCTGGCCCGGGTGTCGGCTCGGGGTTGGGCTCTGGCTCCGGGGTCGGTATG
>Ga0222662_1001005_pt1 | contig 16056 bp, 18 predicted proteins | sample AntAcemetagen600_FD_179821 | JGI IMG/M metagenome (GOLD analysis project Ga0222662, IMG submission 179821) | Saline water microbial communities from Ace Lake, Antarctica - #600 | ecosystem: Environmental > Aquatic > Non-marine Saline and Alkaline > Saline | place: Antarctica: Ace Lake...
ATCTTCTTACATGCATCAACCAGGCCTTTGACAGCTTTCATAGATTTGTCGAACTGGCGTTTTTCAGTCGCGTTGAGATTGATCTCAACAATGCGTTCAATGCCACCTTCACCAATAACTGTTGGCACACCGACATACATGTCTTTGACGCCAAACTCACCGCTGAGGTAAGCCGCACAGGGAAGAACACGCTTCTGATCTTTCAGGTAGCTTTCAGCCATTGCGATAGCTGACGCTGCGGGTGCATAAAAAGCAGATCCTGTTTTCAACAGACCAACGATCTCCGCACCGCCATCACGCGTGCGTTGAATGATTGCGTCGAGGCGCTCTTTTGTTGTCCAACCCATTTTCACCAGGTCAGGCAGGTTGATGCCTGAAACAGTTGAGTAACGGGCAAGCGGCACCATGGTGTCGCCGTGACCCCCCAGAACGAAGGCGTTCACGTCTTTAACAGACACATTGAACTCTTCCGCAAGGAAATGCTGGAAACGAGCAGAGTCAAGAACACCGGCCATGCCAACGACTTTATGTGCAGGCAAACCAGAGAACTGGCGCAATGCCCAAACCATCGCATCCAATGGATTGGTGATGCAGATAACAAATGCGTTTGGCGCATACTTGCCAATGCCTTCGCCAACTTGCTGCATAACTTTCAAGTTAATACCGAGAAGGTCATCGCGGCTCATGCCAGGTTTACGCGGCACACCGGCTGTGACGATAACAACGTCGGCGCCTTTGATGTCACGGTAAGAGCTTGTGCCTTTCAGCTTGGCATCAAAGCCATCAACCGGAGAGCTTTCTGCAATGTCGAGAGCTTTGCCCTGTGGGATACCATCTACGATGTCGAAAATGACCACGTCGCCAAGCTCTTTGAGCCCTGCAAGATGGGCCAATGTTCCGCCAATCTGTCCGCCGCCGATAAGAGCGATTTTATTGCGCGCCATGTTAGTTGCCTCCGGAGTGTCGCGTTAGCCGGACGGCAGTCTGGAAAAACGCGCCGTCTTTATGGTTAAGAAAGAAGGTAGTCACGTGCCTAGTAGCCTGAAAAGCGCCTTGAGGCAATGTGCGGCAAAAAAGTGATCTATAAAACAGACCTATTGGATACAGATAGTCTCCTTTTTGGCTCAGATTGACGCAATTGTAACATTTACACGTTAACCATAGGCCAGCGGTGTCATTGACTCCGTTGCCTCTACAGAGCACTCTTATATTGCCGGAAACGCATGGGTATTTATCCTCAAAAGCACGAGAGGATACCGACAGAAGAAAGCCAGGGGAGTTGGCCAAATCTGTTATTTAGTAAATATCTGACGCACTTGCGCGACGGGCGAAGGGTCGAGTGCCGCTAATTTCTAAATGCGGATGTCGTGACCGAACAATGGAAAACAAGAGGTCTTTCGAGCGATGCTCAATGAGGCAATCTTGTTTCGGGGAATAAGAGGCACCCCACGTTCGGGCACTGTGTATTGAGTGGGGTAGGCAATATGCTCAAGGGGCTTGTTACGCGAAACAACGAACACCAGGTTGTTTCCGCACCAAATTTACAGATTGCAAAAACACCGGTGCGCAAAAAGCGCAAGCCGACGACCGGCATCGCCGTGACAGTCGCAGCAGGCTTAATGCTGTCTGGTTGCGCAACGCCGATCATCGGTGCCCTCACCATAGCTGAGATCTCAACCATCGCTGGACTGGTATCGACGTTCATGTCAGGGCGCGACCTAACAGAGCATGCTCTGTCCGCAGCAACGGGTCAGGATTGTCGTATTCTGGAAAGCATTTTGAGTTCAGGACGGGGCATCTGTGAAGATCATGGATCATTGGCAACCGCTGGCGACTTCCAGGGTGTCGTTGCGCTGCTGGACAACAGCAACAATTCAGCGCTTGCTCAAGCAGACATTGAAATTCGCCGCGCAACAAACCCAGTTGCCCTGGGTTTTGTACCCATAGACCGACGCCTCGCTGTGGAAGGCTTCTCTCTTGAAGCAGTAGCCGCCGATAGCGCAAAAGAGCGCCCAGCAGCCCACCGTGTTTCATTTGGCATGTTGCAGGCATCATATGGCCAGTCCTGGTCCTATGAGCTTACCAGCCGCCGCGAGCCATCTCGCGAAGCAAGCACAAGCGCCCCAACTGGCCAACAAGTAGCCAGTGCGCAGCCAACCGCCCTTGCGGCCACGCGCTCGGATGGTGCTGTGATCATTCCTCAAGCGATAACGAACTAATATCTTCGCGGATCTGATAAACAAAAGGCGGTTCACCACTTTGGGAGCCGCCTTTTTTGTGCGCCGACTTTAGAAAGCTGAACCCACTGCCAAGGACGACGCCCGCATGCGGATGACATCCGCCACCTGCCCAATGTAGCGTGCATCCATTCCAATTTGAGAATGGTTTGCCTCCGCCATCACACGAAATGTCGAGACGCTGGAAAGCCCCGATAGCTCTCTTTGCATCGCAAGCCAGCTTGGCATCATGTCGACTTCCCACGCACCCGCAACAAAAACGTCCAGCGGCAGGGAACCAAGGCTTTCTTCTCTGACGGCACGCGCAGCTTCTGCACTGCGCGCCCAGCCTGCCGCTTCTTCTCCCGTCCCGCTCATATGATGAATTGAATTGAGCAGCGCCAACGAGCGATCAAAATCCACTCCCTCCAGCCCATCAATAGCAGGAGAAAAAAGTCCAAGGGCGCGCGGCACAGCGACCGCGTTCAGCCAAGGCGCCATTTGAAATCCGTCGAGCAGGTCACGAAACCCTTTCTGCGCAAAATGGGGAAAACGCTCCGCCATATCCTCATGACTGCTATCCAGCATGACCAACGCACCGACCGCACTGGGATGACGGTTGGCAAATACCCGCCCCACCAACGCGCCATAGGAATGACCCACAAGAACAACGGGGCCTTCAATGCCGGCCGCAACCAAAAGGCGTACAAGACGGTCACTGGCGATGGCCGCATCACGCGGACGGCCACTATCATCACTAAAGCCCAAGCCATCGCGGTCATAGGAACAGACTTTGTGTGCGCCTTCCAAAAGCCGCTCCAGTGGTCGCCAGCTCGTCGCCGGATTTCCCATACCAGATAAAAAGACAATCGTGACATCGCCCGCGCCCCGGCAGGTCATATGGAGCGACACATCACCGACGTCATACTTCTCTCCCTCAACAACGGGAAAGAGATGATCGTCCCACGCTTCGGCCACGCGCTGGAAAACCATCCCGATGACCAAGACCGACAATAAAGCACCACCGATTATCTTCGCAGCACGTTTCAATATCTGTTTCACGCTCACCGGTTCCATTTTTCAGTTGGTTTATTGTCAAGATATGGCGTAGCTGACGACGCAATTCGAGCCTTCAAAAGAACCAATTTGCCATACAGCAAAGGGGCCGGTTTCAAAGCCTCTTAGTCGGCGGACACATGCGTTTCCAAATAGGCAGCACTTTGCATCTCCATCAGCCGGGAGACAGTACGTTGAAATTCAAATGCACCATCCCCTGCTCCATAAAGCGCGTCAGGTGCAACGGCGGCGGACACAACAAGCCGCACATGGGCTTCATAAAGCGCGTCAATCAACGTCACAAACCGTTTGGCTTCATTTCGGTTGGCCTTGGAAAGCTCAGGAATATGATCAACAAAAACCGTGCGGAAAGTTTCGGCTATCTTGAGATAGTCCGCCGCCCCCAATGGTTTTTCACACAGATCAGAAAACCAAAACCGCGCGACATCATGCACAGCCCGCGGCACCTCCACCGCCCTGCCTTTCACCGCCAAGGTTCGTGGTCTGACTGTGTGCCCATCTGTTAGCATTTCAAAACAGGCGTCCATCTGAGTATCAGCTGTTGCATCAAGTGGCGCGTGATAGACCCTCATCCCCTTCATGCGGTCCAGACGGTAGTCAACATCACTATCAAGCGTCACCACATCCATCGCACTTTCAACCAGCTCAATGAATGGCAAAAACCGTTGCCGGTTTAGTCCCCCTTCGTACAGCCCCGATGGCGCCCGGTTGGAGGTCGCAACAACAACAACGCCCAGGTCAAAAAGCCGCGTGAACAAGCGTCCCAGGATCGACGCATCGGCAATGTCATGAACCTGGAATTCGTCAAAGCACAATAAGGCGGCTTCTTTGGCAATCATGTCTGCCACAGGCATGATGGGATCATCGCCTTTTACGCGACCCGCCTTTTCATTTTGACGCCACGCGAAAATGCGCTCATGGGTTTCATTCATAAACGCATGAAAATGCACACGACGTTTTTGCGCGACCGGGGCCGTCTCAAAAAACAGGTCCATCAACATGGACTTGCCCCGTCCAACGTCTCCCCAGAGATAAATCCCTTCAGGAGGACTGACCGGTTTGCCGAACCCCAACGCGCGAAAGCGACCGGTCTTCATACCCGGGCGCCAGTCGAGCAAAGCTTCGTGCAGACGTTGTAACCGCTGAGCCGCGCGCACCTGTGCCGTGTCATGATCAATGTCGCCCTTCTTTGTCAGGGCAAAATAACTCTGGAGGGGATCACCGGTCATAAATATCGATCAAAACCCAAAAAGAACGTTTCAAGAACATCAAGCGATTGATATGCTGGTCTTGGAGGGACCAAAATCATGACGCCACTCATATCGCTCACAGACCAATTTGAACAGGCATCTCGTACATATGCCGCTACCCACAATATTGACCGAACAGATGAATGGTTTGTGCTCAAAATGCAGGAAGAGCTGGGAGAACTCACGCAAATTTGGATGAAATGGGCAGGGCATGGGCGGCCCAAGGGGCTAACACCGGAAGAGCTCCATCACGAACTATCCAATGAAACGGCCGATCTGCTGGGCCATATCCTGCTTTTTGCCAAACAAAATGAGGTGGATCTGGCCGCCGCCATAAAACGCAAATGGCGCTTCGACATCGAAACGCCATCCACCAATCCGTAAAATCACGAACCCTCAGCCCAGTATCTTGCCTAAATCACCATAGGCAGAAACATCATTGGCAAAATTGAATGTGCCCTCATCGCGCATTTCCTTAGCGGCATTGAGAAACGCGCCAAAAGCCGCCACGGCAAGCGCACTGCCCGTGCTGAGCCGCGTCGCACCTGCCGCCGCAAAATCCTCAATTGTCAGCCCGTGTCCCGGAAGACCCACAAGAACGTTCACGGGCCGGTCAACCGAGCGACACAGTTCCGTAATTTCATCAATATCGCGCAAGCCGGGCGCATAAAGCACATCCGCCCCGGCGTCCTGATAGGCCTGCAACCGTTCAATGACATTGGAAAGGCTTGGATCGCCTACGAGATAGTTTTCAGCCCGTGCCGTCAGCACAAAGGGAATGTCGCCCCCATGCGCGGCTTCAGCGGCGGCTGCGACACGCTCAACCGCTTGATCAATAGGATAAAGCGTTCTGTCTGCGGCCATGTCTTCAATGGAGCCGCCGGCAAGGCCCGCTTCGATCCCGCGGTGGATCGTATCCCCAACTGTCTCAGGCGCATCGCCAAACCCGTTGCCCAAGTCCGCATTCAATGGCAGGTCTGTGGCAGAGGCGATGTCTGCCAAATGAGCAAGCATATCCGCAGAACTGATCTTGTGATCCACCGTGCCTTGGGCATAGGCATACCCCGCACTGGTGGAGGCGAGCGCCTCAAAGCCAAGCCCCGCCAGCAAGCGCGCGGTCCCACGATCATAGGGGTTTGGGATGATGAAGGGACGCCCGCGCTCGTGCAGGTCCTTGAAACGAATTGCTTTTTCTTTCTGATCCATGGGGCTCACCTTTCAGGCAAATCTGTTTTGACGTTAGAAAAGAGATTGGCTCAATTGTCAGCTCAGCGCTCGCCATTTTCGGACGTCGTCAGTCTCTCCCACCAGCAATGAACTTCTGCAAAATGGCACGGTCCTTTTCACCGCTGACGCTCAGCCCAAAATGCGCGTCAAGCAAAGACACCATCTGATCGACAGAGGTGATTGGCACAATCGTTTGCTCCTGCCCCGTGAGACGTTCCACAAAATTTTCGTTGAAGATCATGCGCCGAACCCCCTCGCCTGGAAGCTCGACAATCAGGTTATTCACAAAAAGGGAATCCGGATGGGTGCTGGTGTACCAACTGCTCAATTCGTAATCGACAGGCGTCGCCGGTTCCATCGTGAATTGAACCACATCCGCCCAACTCTCTCCCCCGGTGCCGCCCAAGTCAGCTTGAATAGTGTAGTGAGTGCCTGACTGCACGATCCGATGATCTTCATGGCAGGTGAGCTGAACCAGGTCAGGGACAAATGCCAGAACACCCGTCATGCGGATGCCACCAAAGCCACCATCATAGATATATGTTTTGCCATCAATCTCCACGCGGATCAGCATGTGGGTCTGTGGCGCTGGCACGTCCGGCGTCAGCATCCAGCGAACCCGCCCGATCAGGCCTGACGCGTCAAACCCCAATTGGCGCAACACAGCAAGCGCCAATCCATTTTGCTCAAAGCAATAGCCGCCACGCGCGGCGCCGACAATTTTGTCTTGCAGAGTCTCGAGGCCGAGCTGAACACCATGCCCAAAGAGAATGTTGAGATTTTCAAAAGGGATCGACATGGCATGTGCAAGCTGGATCCCCGTTAAGGTTTCAAGTGTCGGCTCGCGTGAGCCTTCATAGCCAATACGGGAAAAATAGGCATCAAGGTCAATTAGAACATCTGGCATGAAGTCACCCACAAAAAAGAAGCGCCGGTAAATCTACCGACGCTTCTCTCACAACCCAAGAACCAATTAGCGTCTTTGTCACGCCAATGTCCCAAACAGTGTTCTCAATTATTTCATTGTTGGAATAACGAAGCTCGAGCCTTCTTTCACCCCTGTTGGCCAGCGTGAGGTGACCGTCTTCACCTTGGTGTAGAATTTTACACCCTCGGTACCATGCTGGTTGGTATCGCCAAAAGCAGACCGCTTCCAACCGCCAAACGAGTGATAGGCGAGCGGCACAGGGATCGGCACATTGATGCCCACCATACCAACATCTACCTTTGCAGCGAAAGAACGCGCGGCGTCCCCATCCCGGGTAAAGATCGCAACACCGTTGCCATATTGATGCGCGCTTGGCAGTTCAGCCGCTTCTTCAAATGTATCAGCACGAACCACGGACAAAACAGGTCCGAAAATCTCTTCTTTCCAGATGTCCATCTGTGGCGTCACATTGTCAAAAAGCGAGCCACCGATAAAGAACCCACCTTCATAGCCTTGAAGTTCAAAGCCGCGCCCATCCACGAGAAGGTCCGCGCCTTCCGCCACACCCCGGTCGATCCAGCCAGCGACTTTGTCGCGCTGCTCGGCTGTCACCATCGGACCATAGTCAGCGTCTGCATCCGACGACAGGCCAACCTTCAGGCTTTCAACGCGTGGAATCAGTTTTTCGATGAGACGGTCGGCGGTTTCCTTGCCAACAGGCACAGCAACAGAAATCGCCATACACCGCTCGCCTGCAGAACCGTAACCTGCACCGATCAAATCATCCACGACCCGGTCAAGATCAGCGTCTGGCATGATGATGGCATGGTTCTTTGCACCACCCATTGCCTGCACGCGCTTGCCGTGGGCGGCACCGGTTGCATAAATATATTCAGCAATCACAGAAGAGCCAACAAAGCTGATCGCTTCCACAGCAGGGTCCGTGAGCAACGTGTCCACGGCTTCCTTATCACCATTCACCACATTGAGAACACCAGCCGGTGCGCCCGCTTCCATCATCAACTCCCCCAAACGTAACGGCACACTTGGATCTTTTTCAGACGGTTTGCAAATAAAAGTATTGCCACACGCAATCGACACACCAAACATCCACATCGGAATCATGGCTGGGAAATTGAAAGGCGTGATACCTGCGCACACACCCAAAGGCTGACGCATGGAATACATGTCGATGCCGGGGCCAGCACCTTCCGTATACTCGCCTTTTTGAAGATGCGGAATGCCACAGGCAAATTCGATCACCTCGAGGCCACGCTGCACATCGCCTTTACTATCGGCAATAACCTTGCCGTGCTGGGCAGACAGCATTTCAGCAAGATCGTTCATATTGTCTTCAACAAGGCGCTTGAAGTTGAACATCACCCGCGCGCGGCGCTGCGGGTTTGTTGCGGACCATTCGGGGAACGCAGCGGCGGAAGAAGCAATGGCGGCGCGCACTTCGTCGGCAGTGGCCAACGGTGTATTGGCGCTTACTTCGCCTGTATTGGGGTTAAACACGCCCAATGACCGACCGCTTGTGCCAGCTACTTTTGCGCCATTGATGAAATGATGTAGTTCTGTCGCCATTGTCTGCCGCCATCCTTGCCGGACAACGCCTCCCTTGTTCGGAAACTCCCCTCGTCATTAGCGCTCGAACCGCCTCACTGCAAGGCCAGAGGGGATTGGTGGGAAGCAAACAGCCCATTTGTGATGAATATTTTGACCAGCAACGGCCTCTAAACCTCACAACCCGGGAGTAACGCTACGGTAACCTCACCTCATGCCCCTCAAGAGCAATCCGCTTATTTTTCGGCGGAAAACCATCGTTGCTTGAGCCAGAGGGCGACACTGACCAACCCGATCAAAACCGGAACCTCCACCAGGGGCCCAATAATTGTGGCAAACGCCACGGGCGACGCGACGCCAAAAGCGGCGATGGCGACGGCGATCGCTAACTCAAAATTGTTTGACGCAGCGGTAAACGACAGTGAGGTTGTGCGTTCATAACCCGCACCCAGCAGTTTGCCCATGACAAAGCTGATCCAGAACATGACGAAAAAATAGATCGCCAATGGCACGGCGATGCGAACCGCGTCCAACGGAAGGGCCAGCACGGCTTCACCCTTGAGGGCGAACATGACGCCAATCGTCAACAAAAGCGCTGTCAGCGTAATCGGTCCGATGCGCGGCAAAAACTCATCCTCATACCAGCCATCGCCCTTTCGCTTTCGCAGGATTTTGCGCGTGAGGTAACCAGCCAAAAACGGCAGTCCTAAATAGATCGCAACTGCACTGGCAACAGTAGAAAACGGAATGTCTATAATTTGACCACTGAGGCCAACCAGCGGCGGCAATACGCTGAGGAAAAACCATGCGTAAACGCTAAAGAACAACAGTTGAAAAATCGAGTTAAACGCGACAAGACCCGCAACATATTCATTGCTGCCACGCGCCAGCTGGTTCCAAACAATCACCATCGCAATACACCGCGCCAACCCGATGATGATCAAACCGGTCATATATTCAGGTTGATCACTGAGAAAAACGACAGCGAGCCCGAACATCAGGGTTGGTCCAATCAGCCAGTTTTGAACAAGTGAAAGTGCCAGAACTTTTTTGTCCTCAAAAACCAGAGGAAGCTCTTCATATTTCACCCGCGCCAATGGCGGGTACATCATCAAGATAAGACCGATGGCAATCGGCACATTGGTGGAGCCAATGCTCATGGCATCCAACACCGTTGGCACACCGGGAAAGATCGTGCCGATCAAGGTGCCCACAGCCATGGCGACAAAAATCCAGAGGGTGAGAAAACGATCAAGAAAAGAAAGGCGCTGCGGTGCAGGTGAAGACATGAGGTTACTCACTTATCGAGTTTTGAGACTGAAGTTCAGCGGGAGGAGTTTCACCAATCCGCTTGAGCTCACCTTTCAAAGACAGATCATCAAGTTCGCTCAGAGGCAAGTTGACCAGTATATCAATACGGCTTCGGATTTGCCGAAAAACCTCCAAAAAATGCGCTTGTATTTCTGTCTCAAGGCCTTCGAATGCTGCGGGGTCTGGAAACGGCCAATGAGCGCTCACCGGATGCCCAGGCCAAATAGGGCAGGTCTCACCAGCCGCATTATCACACACAGTGAAAATGAAATTCATCCTTGGCGCATCAACTTTGGAAAACTCATCCCAAGATTTAGACCGCAATCCGTCAGTTGAGATTTTGGCCGTCGTCAATGTGGAAAGCGCAAAAGGGTTTGGTGAACCTGTGGGAAAGCTACCCGCACTGTACGCCTTGAAGGCAGAACCTGGAATCGAGTTTAGATAGGCTTCAGCCATCAAGCTGCGCGCGGAGTTTCCCGTACACAGGAAAAGTACATTATAGGTTCTTCGCTCGCCCGACATTTGGTCTCCTAGAATTTGTAGATTGAGCGCGCCCCTAACGAGCGCGTGTGACGATAGGACGACCGCCATAGAACAGCGGGCCGTTCCAGTGCCATTTCGTCTTAGCAACATCCGCCTTTATGTGTCGGCGTCGCTGCCAACTCAGGCACTTCGCGGACTGCTTTTTCAGCATCAGGGCCTGTTCCACGTTCTTCGGTTTCATGATGCGTGTAGAAGGCTTCCCACATCACGCCATCAGGATCAGCCGTCCAGCTTTTTTCTGACTTGTGATAACAGCAATTTGTCATGCCTTCTGGCAGGTAGGGAGCCTCTGCATTTTTTAGGCGATCAAAAAGAGGATCAAGTTCATTTTCCGTTTCAACCTCGACACCGGCATGGCTAAATCCCACCTCGCCACCTTTTGTTTCAACAACAAAGTTCACACGCGGGTCTTCCAACATCCATTTCGCATAATCATCACGATACACACTGGGCGCCGCCCCAAACAGCGTCGAATAGAAACCGACCGATTGCTCTAAATCAGCAACCGTAAAGCTCACATGTAGTCTTTTCATGATGTTTTTTCCTTCTGGTTTTGCGCACAGGCGCCCTGACAACAATCTTCAATGAGGTAGTCCGCCAACGTCGACATGGCGTTGAGGTTGGCCGTATAAATGATGGACCGTCCATCACGGCGAGACAGCACCAGATCTGCACGCGCGAGCTCCTTCAGATGGAAGGAGAGCGTGGGTGCCGCCACCTCCAATGTTTCGGACAAGGCCCCCGCAGATAGGCCTGCCTCGTCAACATCTGGCGAGTGCGCCCTGACCAACGCACGGAAAATTTCCAGACGGGTTTCTTGAGCAAGGGCGGCGAGCGCTTCGATAGCTGTTTTCATTTCCATAATTCGATAAATATAGAAATTTAAAGAAATTGCAAGCCCAAAGGAAAAAGAATCAAACAATTTTTGAAAAAATGCAGAAGCAAACCGGGACTGCAAGCGCCAACATGCCGCGGCTTTTGATGCTAGCCTGACGGTCTGACAAGGAGGACAGCAGCATGATCATCATCACCGGCAAGGCAGAAATTTCGGAGGAAAACCGCGAGGCGTTTCGCCCCGTGGCCGAGCGGCAGGTCACTCTATCGCGCAAGGAAGACGGTTGCCTTGACTATGGTTATTACGAAGACGCCATGACCCCCGGCACCTTCATGTTTTACGAAGAATGGAAAGATCAGGCGGCCGTGGATTTTCACTTTGCCCAATCCTATTGCCTTGAATTTATGGAAGCGGCAGGACGACTGGCCAGCAACACCCCGCAGGTAAACATTCACCCGGTCGCGGGGGACACCTAAGCGACGACCATCTAACCGGCCTATTCAGGCGTATGACAGACGGCTTCAATGTTGTGTCCATCGGGGTCCAGCACAAAAGCGCCATAATAATGCTCATGATAGATAGGACGTAACCCCGGCGCGCCATTGTCCTTCGCACCCACCGCCATCGCCGCTACAACCTTGCAATTGAACATTGTGTCAGAAGAGGTAAACAAAAAGGCGCCCCTCACATAAAGAGGAGCGCCTGATTAAAATCCAGATGGTTGGAAAATTTATTCCTGCCAGCCAATGGCATCTTCAAACTTGTCGACCGTCAGCCCGAAAGTGGCCACCGTGTTGATGAAATTCACATCAGAAATGCCACCTTCCAATGTCACCCATTGTTCAATCACCGGATCATTCTCATCATCGATGTAGGCCTGGCTGAAACGCTCAGCGGCATTAAAGTCGTTGATGGTTTTATAGCTGGGGCGATTGTCCATGGACCAACCAACATAGAGCTGCAAAAATTCGCATGCTTTGCCGGTCTTGCCACATTCGTAGAAATAGATCACCGCTTTGCTGTCGGCCAAAGTGAAATTCAAGATCGGCAGGTCTTCATAGTCTGTGTCGGCTACGAAGGCATCTTCATACCCATTTTCCTGCAGCATCCTCAAGATGTTGTTTGGTTCAACCGTGCCAATATATTCTGCGGCGCTAAGCGGTGCGGTTGCCACGCTCATCATGCCAAGTATCAAAAGTGCTGCGCTGAAAAGCCGTGTGATCTGTTTCACAGGTCCCGCTCCTTTATTTTACGTACCCCATTAGGGAGAGTTTAAGCCCGTGAGCGACAGGTGCAACCGAAGGCGCGAAATTTTCTCCGTCCATACGGTCATTTTCCCAGAAAAAACCATCATTACGGCCCGTTCCAAGCACGCTCCCAAATAAAAAGGCCGCTCACAAGGAACGGCCTTTCAATTCGAGAGGCAATAAAACCTAGACTTGGCGCTCGACCATCATCTTTTTGATCTCAGAAATGGCTTTCGCAGGCGACAGGCCTTTCGGACAGGCCTTCGCGCAGTTCATGATCGTGTGACAGCGATAAAGCCGGAATGGGTCTTCGAGATTGTCGAGACGCTCCCCGGTTGCTTCATCACGGCTGTCGATCAACCAGCGATAGGCTTGCAGCAGGACGGCTGGTCCGAGATAACGATCTCCGTTCCACCAGTAGCTTGGGCAAGACGTTGAACAACAGGCACACAAGATGCACTCATAAAGGCCATCAAGATGTTCGCGGTCTTCAACCGACTGCTTCCATTCTTTTTCCGGCTCAACAGATTTTGTCTGCAACCAAGGCTCGATGGACGCATGCTGTGCATAGAAATGTGTGAGGTCAGGCACCAGATCTTTCACCACATCCATGTGAGGCAGAGGATAGATTTTCACATCCCCCTTCACTTCATCGATGCCTTTGGTACACGCCAGCGTATTGGTGCCATCAATATTCATGGCACACGATCCGCAGATGCCTTCACGACAAGACCGACGGAAAGTAAGTGTCGGATCCATCTCGTTCTTGATCTTAATAAGCCCGTCCAAAACCATGGGCCCACAACCGTCCATATCGACTTCATATGTGTCGATGCTTGGGTTGCCCGTCTGATCCGGGTTGTACCGGTAGACTTGGAACTTGCGGATGTTCTTCGCGCCCGCAGGTGCTTTGTGCGTTATGCCTTTGCCTGGCTTGGAGCCTTTAGGCAGTGCTAGTTCAACCATGTGTCTCTCCTCCTGCCTTAATAGACCCGCTCTTTGGGTTCGATGTAATCCACTTCATCCGTCATCGTGTATTCGTGCACTGGACGGTAAGTGAGATCGACCTTGCGCTTATCATCAACCCACGCCAGCGTATGCTTCATCCAGTTTTCATCATCACGTGATGAGAAATCTTCGCGAGCATGACCGCCGCGGCTCTCTTTGCGAGCGGCCGCACCGTTCATTGTCGTACGGGCCTGCACCACCAAATTGTCGAACTCCAATGTTTCGATCAGATCGGAATTCCAAATCAGGGAACGATCAGTGACACCAATATCTTCGATACCGGCATGCACTTTTTCCATTTCCACAACGCCTTCATCCAAAACATCGCCTGTACGGTAAACCGCACAATTATTTTGCATGACGCGCTGCATCGCATCGCGAAGCTCTGCGGTTGGCGTACTGCCATTCGCAGTGCGGTAGCGATCAAGACGATCAATGGAATTTTGACCCGCATCTTTTGGCAAGGGCTTGAGCGGCCCACCGGGCTTGTGCTTCTCACCAGCGCGCAGACCCGCCGCACGGCCAAAGACCACAAGGTCAATCAGTGAGTTGGAACCCAATCGGTTCGCGCCATGAACGGAGACACTGGCTGCTTCGCCAATCGCCATCAGGCCAGTGACTGTTTTTTCAGGATCACTTGGATCCCCCGCCATCACTTCGCCATGATAATTGGTGGGGATACCACCCATGTTGTAGTGCACGGTTGGGATCACCGGGATCGGCTCTTTGTTCACGTCGACGCCTGCAAAGATACGGGCAGACTCTGAAATGCCCGGCAACCGTTCTGCAAGAATGTCTGGATCCAAGTGGTCGAGATGCAGATAGATATGGTCTTTGTTCGTGCCAACGCCGCGACCTTCACGAATTTCCATCGTCATGGAACGCGACACAACATCACGCGACGCCAAGTCTTTGGCAGACGGCGCATACCGTTCCATGAAGCGTTCACCTTCGGAGTTCACGAGATATCCGCCTTCACCGCGTGAGCCTTCAGTAATGAGACAGCCAGCGCCATAAATGCCCGTTGGATGGAATTGAACAAACTCCATGTCCTGCAACGGCAGGCCGGCACGCAGCGCCATCGCATTGCCATCACCTGTGCATGTGTGCGCGGATGTGGCGGAGAAATAGGCCCGGCCATAACCCCCTGTTGCCAGAATGGTTTCGCTGGAGTGGAAACGGTGCAATGTCCCGTCGTCCATCTTCAACGCGACAACACCAACACATTCGCCTTCATCGTTCATGATGAGGTCAATGGCGAAATACTCGATGAAGAACTCCGCGTCATAGCGCAGTGCTTGACCATAGAGCGTGTGGAGGATCGCGTGACCTGTGCGGTCAGCAGCAGCGCACGTACGTTGCGCGATGCCTTTGCCATACTCAGTGGTCATGCCACCGAAAGGACGCTGATAGATCTTGCCTTCTTCTGTACGACTAAAGGGCACACCAAAGTGCTCAAGCTCATAAACAGCCTTTGGCGCATTGCGGCAAAGATATTCAATCGCGTCTTGGTCACCAAGCCAGTCCGACCCTTTAACAGTGTCGTACATGTGCCATTTCCAATCGTCCGGACCCATGTTGCCGAGCGAGGCGGAAATACCACCCTGCGCTGCAACTGTGTGACTGCGTGTTGGAAACACTTTGGTGATGTTGGCGGTTTTCAGACCGGCCTGCGCACAACCAAGTGTTGCGCGAAGCCCGGCGCCACCAGCACCAACAACAACCACATCAAACGTGTGGTCTGTGAACTCATAAGTCTTCGAGGCGCTCATCGACGGCTCCTGATAAGGGTCAAGCGCCAAAGCCGAGCTTCAGCACAGCGTAAACGCAAGCCAGCCCGACCAGGACGGAGAAAAAATTATTACCGATGACGACCAGAAGTTTGGCGGTTTCACCGTCGACGTAATCCTCAATGATCACCTGCATGCCAAGGCGCATGTGATAAATGCCTGAGCCGATCAGCAACAAGAACATGATCGAGACAATTGGCATGGAGAGGTAGGCCTTTACCGTTTCATAGTCAGCGCCAACAAGCGCAACAACCGAAGCGACAAAGAAAATGACCAGCGGAATATTGGCAACCGCCGTCAACCGTTGGACCCAGAAATGCTCCGTCCCGGATTTTGCCGAACCATGACCGCGGACGCGGCTTAAAGGGGTGCGCATGTCAGTCATCAAAGCGCTCCTGCCATTGTATAGGCCAAAACCCAGACCAGCACCGTGAGCACAACGGACCCCACAACGGTGAGCCTGGCGACCCATTCCACGGTGCCAAGATCAAAGCCTGTGCCCAGGTCCCAGAAAAAGTGACGAAGCCCACCGAGCAGATGATGGATCAGCGCCCAGGTGTAGCCGAACAGCACAAACCGCCCGATCCACGAGGTAGCAGCTTCCTGCACCACCGCATAAGCCTCAGGACCGGTGGCCGCAGCAACAAGCCACCATGCCAACAGCAATGTGCCAAAATATAAGGCGCCACCAGTGATGCGATGCACGATCGACAACACCATGGTGAGCATAGGCCGGTAGATCCCCAAATGGGGCGACAGTGGCCGATACAGTGGCCGATTACGAGCGGGCGTCTCTGCCATCAAATATGTCCTTGCATCAATAGAATATCTGAGAAGCGCCGCGCTCAGACATCAATGTCAAAGAACGTCACCATAGAAATATGCCTCTGTGTTTAGCGAACGGAAGGAGGCAAGGCAAATGGAGTCGCAGAATTTTGCCGTATTTCACGGTTGTTGAGAACGTCTCTTAAAAAGCACATATGCGTCACACTGAAGAGGCCAGATTAACCATGCCTAAGCAGCTCTTGCTTTTGATCACTTGCCAGGTGAATGCGCAG